>Ga0209211_10013074_pt1 | contig 10341 bp, 8 predicted proteins | sample RifGroA2_FD_183992 | JGI IMG/M metagenome (GOLD analysis project Ga0209211, IMG submission 183992) | Groundwater microbial communities from Rifle, Colorado, USA - Groundwater A2 (SPAdes) (version 2) | ecosystem: Environmental > Aquatic > Deep subsurface > Groundwater | place: Rifle, Colorado...
CCCAAACCCGCAATGCTGCCAAACAGACCAGCGCGTTCCGCCACATCGGCCGCTACGCTACCCACAGCACCTGCCGTGGCCGTTGTGTTGCCGCTGCTTTGTGCGGCACTGGCCTCAGCCAGCGCGGTATTCATTTCAGCGACGGCCGCATCAAGCTGGACGCAGCTCAGAGCACTGTCACCTGCACGGACTCGTTCTATCCCGGTGGCTGGGGTTTGCGACCATACACTGCTGCAGGCCAGGGTGGCAGCCGCAGCCCATGCCAAGGCGAATGGGGTTCCAGATCGAGTGATGGACATAAAGTTCTCCTGTGAGAGGGATACATTGCAAGGTGTTGTCGGTACGCCAATGTAGGGTGCACCTCACACCGTGTGCACCCCGTGAACGCGGGGGATGGTGTTGCGGCTGGTTTCGCGTATCCTGCGTCCACCATGGCGTATTTGCTCGTCTTTTTAGCGTTGTTTTGTGGGCTGCTGCCTGTTCAGGCACAGTCCGCGTCTGCGACGCGCGTGTTGGATCAGGCCAGCGTGGTACAGAACACTTCGATCACGCCGCCTGACCAGGTACCCGATGCCCTGAGTCCGCTGCCACACGACTGGCTGGACAGCCCGGCGGCCTTGCCGGAGCAACGCTGGTACCACATAACTTTTGATGACGCTGGCTGGGTTCTGCCAGCAGTCTATGTCGAGCGGGCCTGTACCAACCTGGAGGTCTGGGTCAACGGCCAACTGGTGGGCAGTGGCGGCGCCATGGTGGAGCCTTTGACACGCAACTGTTATTACCCGCAGCTGATCCGTTTCCAGCGCAGCCTGCTGCACAGCAACCCCAACCGCCTGGATATCCGGGTGGTGGGCTACCCGGCAGCCTATGTGGCCGCGCGGCAACGCGGTGGCGGCCTCTCGCAGGTGCTCATCGGGGAACAAGCCGAACTTGTGCCGCGTTTTGATGCCCGTTATTTCTGGAACATCACCCTGGCCCAGGTGATCGGGATATGTATGCTGCTGTTGGGTCTGGTCATCACCGCGCTGGGCTGGGTGCGCAGGCAAGACCGGCATTACCTGTACTTTGGCGCGGCACTGATGTTGTGGGCGGTAGCGGGCGCGCGACTCTACGTGCAGCATGTGCCCTTCACGGTGCTTGCCGGCGAGGTGTTGTTTACCTCGCTGCTCGCCCCCTTTGTGTACACCATATTGCAATTTTTGCTGCACTACGTCCATCAGCCTCGCCGGTGGGTGCAGCAGTTGCTGATGTGGCAGTGTGTGGCCGTCCCGGTGCTGCTGGCCCTGGTGCCGGCCCCCGCACTGGCAGCTACCGCCAGAGGGGTGTACGTGCTGTGGAGCGGTGAATTTGTATTGACGCTGGCTTTTTTTGCCTGGCACAGTTGGCGTTTTATGCGCCGTGACTTCTGGCTCATGGGGGCCAACCTGGTGCTGATGCTGGCCTTGGTGGCGGCCGAAATCGCAGTCCAGAATGCCTGGCTGGCGCTGCCCAAAATTCACCTGGTTCATTTGGCCATGCCAGCCATATTTTTAGCCATCGGGGTGCGTTTGGTACAGCAGTTTGCAGCGGTCTTGACCGAGTCGGAGCGGCTTAACCGGGAGCTGGAGCAGCGCGTGGCCGACAAAACGGCGGAAATTGCGCACAGTTACGCACAACTGAGCGATCTGCGCGTGGAGCAGGCCGCCGCCGCCGAACGCCAGCGCATCGCCTCAGACCTGCATGACGATCTGGGAGCCAAGCTGGTCACCATTTCCCAGGCCAGTTTGTACGCCAATGACATTGGCAGGGTGGCCGAACTGGCCCGCCAGGCCTTGTCCGACATGCGTTTGTCGGTCCGTGGCCTGACCGGCGCACCCGCCCCTTTGCCCTATGTGTTGGCCGACTGGCGCTCCGAAACGGTGGAGCGTTTGACACTGGCAGGCGTTGCAGTGTTCTGGAATGCCAACGACCCCGCGCTGGAATGGATGCTGCCCGCACGCATGCAGGTCCAGCTCACACGGATCCTGCGCGAGGCGGTATCGAACGTGATTCGCCACAGCGGTGCCCGTATGTGCTGGGTGGATATTCATGTTGCCCGCGACCATCTGCGACTGGGGGTCGAGGACGACGGCCATGGTTTTGACACCCAGCAGGCATCCCTGGGCCAGGGCCTGGGCAATATGCTGCGGCGCGCCCGGGTGCTGAATGGCACGCTGCAAATTGTTCCCCGCGAGGGTGGCGGCGTGTGTATCCACCTGAACGTGCCTCTGGCACTGAATCCCATCGGACAATTCACAGATGCGGGAGGTGCATGATCATGAAAAGCGTTTGGGTTCTGGAAGATTTACCCGAGTCCCACGTCTGGCTGGGCAAGGCACTGGAAGCCGTGTTTCCGGGCATTGCCGTACAACGCTACTTTCGACTGGCTGACGCGCTGGAAGCGGCGCGCACCTTGCCCCCGCCCGATCTGGCGCTGATCGACCTGAGCCTGCCCGATGGCAGCGGCATCAGCCTGATCAAGTTGCTGAACGACCAGGCCCCCGCCACCGTCTGTGTGGTGGCCAGTATTTACGACGACGACTTGCACCTGATGCCCGCCCTGCGGGCCGGTGCGCAGGGCTTTTTGCTCAAGGACCAAAGCTGGGAGCAAATTGCCGAGTTGCTGCGCGGCATTGCCGAAGGCCGTCCGCCGCTGTCCCCGGCCATTGCCCGGCGGCTGTTGGCCCACTTCAGGCCACAAATACACCATTACATGACCGAACCCCTGACACAACGCGAGACCGAGGTGCTGGGCATCATCGCCAAAGGCATGACCTTGGCCGAAGCGGCGCGCCTGCTGGGCATCAGCGCCCACACGGTGTCCGGTTACACCAAAGAGATCTACCGCAAACTCAATGTGTCGTCCCGTGCCGAAGCAGCGCTGACCGCACGCAATATTGGGCTGGTGTGATGAAAAGCTGAATGCAGGGTGGGTGATACAGCCGATGTTGGCAGAGACGATCTCGTCCTTTGGGGCGGTGCCAAAGGTCTCGTTCAGGCTCACACCTCGTTGGACAAGGCTAGGAGTTGCCTGTTTCTGCGGCAGCAGTAAAGTAAATCATTAGGGGACATGTCATGACCGTCATTGACTGGAAACCCAAAGACTTCGATCAGGCTGAGCCTGCTTGAAGCCACGCGCCCTTTCATCCCGCGCCGAACCAGTCCAACTCAGAACAAGCGGCCACCAGCGACTGGCCACCGATGGCCCCGCCTCAATGCAGCGTCAGCGGCAGCGAAGTCGTCTTGACCCGCACCACCACCGGGCGTTGCTCGTAGGGTTCGGGCGCACAGCAGCTTATGGCCGCCGCAATGGTTTTAGCCTGGCGGGCAATCGGCTCAATGTAACGGCTGGCCTGGCCGTTGATGGTGATGCAGTCGCCCATGGCGTGAATGGCGCTCTGGCTGGTGCGCAGGGTGTGCGGGTCCACCGCAATGCCGTTTTGCCAGGCCAGGCCGGCACTTTGGGCGAGTCGGCTGGGGGTTTGCAGGCCGGTGGCGGCAATCACCTGGTCGGCCTCAAACTGCTGGCCGCATTCGGTGGTGACATGGATGCGGCTGCCCACTTTTTCAACTGCAGCCACTTTCACACCGCCAACAAAACGGATGGGCAGCGCTGCCCAAGCTTGCAGCATTTGCTGGCCGGCTTGTTCGGATTGCCAGCGCGCCAGCGGCTCGGTCTGCACGTCCAGCAGCGTGATGTGGTGGCCACCCAGGGCCAGGTCGTTGGCCAGCTCGCTGCCAATCAGCCCGGCACCGATGATGAGCACGTCTTTCGGGCCAGATTGCGCCACATCACCCAACGCGGCGCGTAATTGCAAGTAAGCGCCCAGGTGGTTGATGCGCCAGCACAGGGCGGCGGGCAGGGGCGCGGGCAACGCCGCGTTGGCACCGTGCGCCAGCACCAGCTGGTCGTAGCGCAGCGTGCCACGCGTGGTGCGCAGTTGTTTGCTGCCAGCGCTTATGCTGATGGCGTGGGTGTGAGCCAGCAGGCGGACGTTCAGCCGCGTGGCAGCTGCCGCGCCGGTCTCACGCACCAGGCTTTCGGGGTTGATCTGGCGCGCCATGGCCACCGAGAGCAGCGGTTTGTCATACACGTCACCGGCGCAGGCGCTGACCAGGGTGATGGGTACCTCTGCATCGGCACCGCGCAGGTGTTCGGCCATTTGCCAACCAGCACGACCAGCGCCAACGATGAGCACACCGGCGCGGTGACGTGTGCGGGTGGAGGCTACCGGGCCGCAGCCGGGCACATTGGCGCACAACGCGTCTGGACTGAGCGGGGTGTAGGGCTCAAAGTCAGACTTGGTCACGCCGCACAGCGGGCAGGCCCAGTTGTCGGAAATGTCGGCAAAGCGGGTGCCTGCGGCCAGGCCGCTGTCGGCATCACCCTCGGCCTCGTTGTAAATCAGGCCGCAGGCTTTGCAGATGTACAGCAGAAACGGCGCGACGGCGGTGGCGCTGGCCAGCTCGGGTGCGGGGTTCATGCGGGCATCTCCTCAGCGCTCAGGCGAGCGATTTCCTTGCGCAGATGTTTGATGGCGGGCGTGACGATGGCCACAAAGTGTGCCTCGCGCACGCGGCGCTGCACGTCCGAGCTCATCAGGTAACCCCGCGCGCCCTGGTGCATCAGGGCCGACTGGGTGGCGCGCAGGCACAGCTCGGCCCCGTGGGCACGGGCGTCGAGCACGTCGATGAAAAATTCGGTGGAACTGTCAAACGGGGTTTGCGCCATGGTTTGCACGCGGGCGACCAGCGCATTCAGCTCAGCCTGCAGGGTGTCGGGGCGGTCTTCCAGATATTGGTTGACGTGGCCCAGTTGCGCCTCCACCGCCCACATGGACTCAATTGCGCCCTGGATGATGCCCACGGCAATGCCACATTGCAGCATCACAAACGCCGCGCGGATGCGGGCGATGGTGGGTTTGGCCGGGTCAGCAATGATGTCGTCCTGGCCAACAAAGTAGTCCTTCAGGCGCAGCGCGTAAGTGCCTGTGCCTTCCATGGCCGAGAAGGTGGGGCACTCCACCAATTCCATGCCCGGGGCATTGCAGCGCAGCAGGAACATGACTTCGGTGCTGTTCTCGGGCACGGCGGCAATCGCGCCGCAGTAGTGGTCGGCCTGCAGGTTGCTGATCCAGGGTAGGGTGCCGTTGACCATGTAGCCGCCTTCGACCTTGGTGGCTTTGAGCAGCAGGCTCTCAATCTGGGCGTAGCTTTTCATGGGGTTGGACAGGGCGGTGCCGCCCATGCCCACGCCAGCCACATGGCGCGTCAACACCTCACCCATCAGCGCCGGGTTGCCCGACTGTTGCAGGTACAGGCCACACACCGCCTGGCACCACATCATGAAACCGGTGGCCCCACACACCTTGGCGGCTTCGGCCATGGCCTGAATGGCCAGAAAGAAGTCGCCCGAGCCATGCGGTGCGTCCAGGTGGGCGCTCATGGCCCCCGCTGCGGCCAACTCCTGGAGGATGGCCTTGGGGTAGTGGCCCTGGCGGTCTATGGCATCCACCTGTTGTCGCAGCGGGCCTTGGGCCACGGCGCGCACGGCGGCCAGCAAGGCATCGGCTGCGGGCGCGGTGGGGGCGGAAAATTGGCGGGGGAGGTCAGCGGGGTTCATGGGCAATCCTGGGGGGTGAAGTGGCAAACGCAGTTGGATCGGTTCAGTCAGCCAGGCTGATCTCGAACGGGATCGGGTTGCGCAGGGTGTTGGCCACGGGCGAGTAAAAATTGGCATGTTTCACGATCTCGTCGAGTTCCGCACGGGTGGCATCACCTTCTACCAGCACCTTGACGCGGATGGCCTGGAAACCCATCTCGGAGGGCAGCTTTTGCAGGGCACCACCGGCACCCCAGGCAGCGGGGTTACCAATGTCGCCTTCCAGAAAGATTTCGAGTTTGGTCAGCTGGACCTGCTTCCATGTCGCCACGGCCGTGATGCCCACGGCGATGCAGCCACCCAGACCAGAGAGCACGATCTCGCCGGGGGCGGGCGCGGTGTCTTGGCCAAACAGGTGCAGCGGTTCGTCCACCACCACGGGGGCGTGGTTGCCGACGTAGCTTAGCGAACGGTATTGGCCTTCCATGATGGTGTGGACTTTGTTGGTCCCGCGCGAGGCGGGGTTGCCACGGCCTTTTTCAGCAAAAGCAGCCAGACCTTGTGCATCAATCGGGCGCAGGTAGGCTTTGACGGTGTTTACGGGGGCTGTGATTTCAGCAGTGGTCATGGTGTTCTCTTGATGGGTTGAAGGCAAATGCCTGCAAGGCTTATTGCAACCCGCGTGCCAGAATTTGGCAGTCAGAGAAAATTCATAAAAAGTGTGCTTAAACCATTGTTTAAAAATAGTTTGATGCTATTTAATATAGAGCATCTAAAGCTGGTTTTGCGTTCGGCAAAGATTCATATGAGCACGATGTCGACACAATGCAGACATTGTGTCGACATCGCTTACCGCTGCGGTTCACCCTTGCGCAAGCGGTAAGCAAACTGTCGCACCGTCATTCCCAACGCCTGGGCCGCGCGTGACTGGTTGCCGCGGTACCGGGCCAGGGTTTGTTGCAGCTCATCCAGTGTGTGGGAGTTGGCGGGCAGGTAGTCGCGCACCAAGGGCGCGGCAGGGCTTGGCGGGTTAGCCGGTGTGCTGGCAACCCGCGGCGCAGGTGTCAACGCGGTGAAGGTAGGGCCGGTTTCGACCTGCAAAAAGCGCTCCAACTCGGTGGCGGTCACCATGGGGCCGTCGGCCAGCAGTACCAGCCGTTCGATCACGTTGCCCAGCTCACGGATGTTGCCGGGCCAGGGGTGCTCTTCGAGTCGGCTGAGCGCGGCACTCGACAGGTAGACGTTGCGCTGGTTGGCTTGGTTGGCACGGTTCATGAAGTGAATGGCCAATGTGTGGATGTCTTCGCGCCGCTCACGCAAAGACGGCAGGCGAATCGGGATCACGTTAAGGCGGTAGAACAAATCGCGGCGAAAGTTGCCACTGGCCACATCGGCTTCCAGATTGCGGTGGGTGGCGGCCACCAGCCGCACGTCAACCTTGATTTCGCTTTTTCCACCCAGGCGCACGATGGTGCCTTCTTGCAGGGTGCGCAGCAGCTTGGACTGCATGACCACCGGCATATCACCAATCTCGTCCAGAAAAATAGTGCCGTGGTTGGCCTGCTCAAACCAGCCCACCCGGGCGCTGGCCGCGCCGGTGAAGGCCCCGCGCTCGTAGCCAAACAGCTCGGACTCGAACAGCGTTTCTGGAATGGCTGCGCAGTTGACTTTGATGAACGGCGCATCACGGCGCTGGCTGGACAGGTGCAAGGCGCGGGCAAACAGTTCTTTGCCGGTACCTGATTCCCCCAGCAACAAGACGCTGGCCTGCGCCTGCGAGACACGCTCAAGCTCATCAATGGCTTGCAGCAACGCGGACGATGTGCCAATGATGCCGTAACGCACGGCGGCGGCATCCAGCGCGTGGGTCAGCAAGGTATTGCGGGTTTCCAGCGCCCGGGTTTGTTGCTGCATCAGGTCTTGCAGTTGCAGCACCTGACCCGCCAGCGTGGCCATGATCTTGAGCAGCGCCATGTCGTCAGTCAGGCGGCGCTGGCGGCTGCGGATGCGATGGCAGGCCAGCACGCCCACGGTGGCACCATTGACGTGAATGGGTAGCGCAATAAAGGCCACGGTTTCCTGGGGCAACTGGTCGCGCGTGACCGCACGGGCCAGGAATTGGGGTTCGGCATCGATGTCTTGCACCAGCATGGTCTGGCCGGTGGCCAGCACACGCCCGGTGATGCCTTCGCCAGGCGCATAGAGACCACGCGCCATCTCAGCGTTTGTCAGACCGTAGGCAAAGCAGATGCGTGACGTGCCGGGCGGGCTGTTCTGGGTGCTGTCTGGCGCGTCAACCAGCACGATGCGGCCGCGGTTGAGCCCCAGCAACTCGGACAGCAAATGCAGCATCTCGCGCAGTACCACGCCGGGGGCCAGGCTTTTGCCAATCAGGCCAATGATTTCCCGCATCAGCAGTTGTTCTTGTGCTTGTAATGGCGGTGTCACAGCCGGGTGGGGTGCAGAGGGATTGGGAATCATGTCCCGATGCTAGCAAGAAGCGGGCGCGGCGATGAACCAAGGTGCACGACAGGCAAGACCCCGGAAGGACAGCACCCCGCTAGGGTTTCCCCTAGCTTTTGAGGCCCTGCATTGAAAGCTGCCTGACAGCCGCTTTTCTCTAAAGTCACCCCCATGTCGCGGCTGCCGAGCGGTGGTCACGGCATTTTCAACATATTTACAGGAGATTTTTCATGCGTCTGCATCATGTTTCTTTGGCCGCTGTGGCCTGTGCCGGTTTGATGAGCCTGTCCGCGCTGGCGGGCCCGCTGGACAAGACCGAATGTATTGCCCCGGCCAAACCGGGCGGTGGTTTCGACTTGACCTGTAAGGTGGCGCAGACCGCCCTGCTGGAAGGTAAATACGTGGTGGACCCGATGCGCGTGAGCTACATGCCCGGCGGCATTGGCGCCGTGGCCTACAACGCCGTCGTGGCCCAGCGCCCGGATGAAAACAACACCATCGTGGCGTTTTCGGGCGGCTCGCTGTTGAACCTGGCGCAGGGCAAGTTCGGCCGTTACAACGAAAACGATGTGCGCTGGCTGGCCGCCATTGGCAGCGACTTTGGTGCGGTGATCGTGGCTGACAACTCACCCTTCAAGTCGATCAAGGACCTGGTGGCCGCCATCAAGGCCGACCCCAGCAAAGTGGTGTTCGGTGCCGGCGGCAGTGTGGGCAGCCAGGACTGGATGAAAGCGGCGCTGACCGCGCGCGCCGCCGGACTTGACCCCAAGGCCATGCGTTTTGTGGCCTTTGAAGGCGGTGGTGAGGCCATCACCGCGCTGCAGGGCGGCCACGTGCAGGTGTACTCGGGTGATGCTGCCGAAGCCGAAGAACAGCTCAAGGCCGGCGCCAAGATCCGCGTGCTGGCGATCCTGGCCGACAAGCGCCAGGAGGGTTCGCTGGCTTCCGTGCCCACCATGAAAGAGCAGGGTTACGACGTGCAGTGGCCGATCATTCGTGGTTTCTTCATGGGCCCCAAGGTCAGCGACGCCGACTTCAAGGTCTGGAGCGACACCTTCGCCAAAATGATGGCCACACCAGCCTACGACAAATTGCGCGCCGAGCGCGGCATGTTCAAGTTCGCCATGACCGGCAAACCCCTGGATGCCTTCATCAAGGACCGCATGGTTGCCTACCGCCAGCTGGCCAAAGACTTCAACCTCAAGGTTGCCCAGTAATTCAGGCCGGATCAACTGCTGGCGCCAACAACCAGGCGTTGGCAGTCATTTTTTTGAGGGGACATCATGGGTGATCGCATCTTGGGGGCGATCTGCCTGGTTATGGCTGCGGCCATGGCTTGGGCAGCGCACGGCTATGCCGCCGAAATTTCTTACGAGCCGGTCGGGCCGCGCGCCTTTCCGACGCTGCTGGCCACCATTTTGGGGCTGGTGGGCGCCTGGCTGTTGCTTAAACGCCAGGCCCATGCTGTGGCATCGGGCACCCCGGTGCTGGCAGCCACCTCGCCGCTGGACTGGAAAGCTGTGACCATGTGCGCTGCCGCCGTCATGGTTTACGGCGCACTGTTCCGGACGCTGGGCTTCTGGCTGGCGACCACACTGATGGCGGTGCCGGTGGGCATGGCCTTTGGCGGCACGCTGAAAAAGAGCCTGATCGGTGGCCTGGTGATGGGTCTGGGTTTCTATGTGTTGTTTGACAAGCTGCTGGATGTGATTTTGCCCACCGGTATGATGTCGTTTCTGCTGGGAGGGCGTTGATGGATACCTTGCAACATCTGGCTGAAGGTTTTGGCGTCGCGCTGATGCCAATGAACCTGCTGGTGGCCGCCATTGGCGCGCTCATCGGCACCATTGTGGGCATGCTGCCGGGCCTGGGCCCGATCAACGGCGTGGCGCTGTTGATGCCGCTGGCTTTTGCCTTGAAGCTGCCGGCTGAAACCGCGCTGATCTTGCTCACGGCGGTCTACATCGGCTGCGAATTTGGCGGGCGGATTTCTTCCATTTTGCTCAATGTGCCGGGTGACGCGGGCGCCATCATGACCGCCATCGATGGCCACCCCATGGCGGCCAAGGGTCAGGGCGGCGTGGCGTTGTCGATTTCGGCCTGGAGCTCCTTCGTCGGCTCGACCATCGCCACCATCGGCATCGTGTTGTTCGCGCCGCTGCTGGCGCGCTGGGCGCTGGCCTTTGGCCCGGCGGAATACTTTGCGCTGATGTGTTTTGCCTTTGCCTGCATCACCGGGCTGATGGGCAACCAGCCCT
>Ga0209211_10013075_pt1 | contig 10339 bp, 10 predicted proteins | sample RifGroA2_FD_183992 | JGI IMG/M metagenome (GOLD analysis project Ga0209211, IMG submission 183992) | Groundwater microbial communities from Rifle, Colorado, USA - Groundwater A2 (SPAdes) (version 2) | ecosystem: Environmental > Aquatic > Deep subsurface > Groundwater | place: Rifle, Colorado...
ACGAAAGGTCGCTATTCTGAACGGTACATTATTTTCGATGTCCCCCCTATTCTTACAGGAGCAGACGTCCTGACCTTTGCCCCTCTCGTTGATATGGTGGTTGTAGTTGTTCAGGCTGGAAAAACCCCGATGGACGATGTTAAGAAGGCACTCCGGTTTCTTCCGAAGGAGAAGATCCTGGGGTTTGTCCTGAACCGATGTTAGTCATTGTAACGGCCTGCGAATACAGTAGCAGGGGATATCTTCTATGAAAATTTATTTTGCTGAACTGCTTGGGACTTTTGTTCTTGTTTTTGCCGGAACAGGTGCAATCATTATAAACGATGTAAGTGGCGGCAGCGTGTCTCATGTTGGTATCGCTTTGACATTCGGCCTGGTGGTTATGACGATGATTTATACTTTGGGCGATGTTTCAGGCGCACATCTTAATCCCGCCGTAAGCCTCGGTTTTTGGGTTGCCGGACGTTTTCCAATTCGTAACGTTTTACCTTACATTCTAAGCCAATGTGCCGGTGCATTATTAGCAAGCACTGTTCTTCGCCTGATGTTTCCTCAGCACCAGACCTTGGGAGCAACGCTTCCTTCCGGATCACTCGCTCAATCCTTCGTCTTTGAAACTATTCTCACCTTCTTTCTAATGTTCGTGATTATCAATGTGTCAGTTGGCGCAAAGGAAAAGGGCTTGATGGCGGGAGTCGCAATCGGGGCGATGGTCGGACTTGAAGCGATGTTTGCCGGTTCTGTTTCCGGCGCGTCGATGAATCCGGCACGTTCTCTTGCGCCGGCTGTTGTGTCAGGCAATTTCCGTGATTTGTGGATTTATATTGTCGCTCCGCTTGCCGGTGCATATCTCGGTATTCTTGGGTGCAAATGCGTGCAACCTAAAGATTGCTGCACCAAATTACAGGAACAACGTCCATGAAGAGGCTTTTATTCGTATGCGTCGAAAACTCGTGTCGCAGCCAGATAGCAGAGGCATTCGCACGTATTCACGGAAAAAATAAGTTTGAGGTGTACAGCGCAGGTTCCCGCCCGTCGGGAAAAGTAAATTCTAAAGCGATTGAATCTATGCGAGAGATTGGCTATGATTTAACGAAACATGCTTCCAAGTCACTCGAAGATATACCCGATGTTGAATATGATTTTGTAGCGACAATGGGTTGCAACGATGAATGTCCATTTGTGAGAGCCAGGAGGCATGAAGATTGGGCAATACCAGACCCGAAAGAATTGTCGCTTGAGCAGTTTCGGAAGACACGCAATTTAATCGAGCGAAAAGTCATAGATATTCTGTTGCAAATGGACAACAGTTAACCAGCACATGTATGCGACGGCGCTCCGCTGCGCTTTGCACCGCCAAACCTTAACCCTCCCGCCATCATACCGCAACAAATCTGCCGTATCTTTCCACCTTAATGATGAACTCTATGGAATCCTTCAGCCTGACAACGGGCCTGTTGAGGGATGTTTTCAGGTATGCAAAACCCCTCGGCCACAACCAGCAACCGGGTAAGCTGAACCTGGGCTTCGGTTTTATCTATTACGGCATTGTGAGGGCCATCAGGCCGAAGCATACCCTGGTCATAGGTTCAGGTTACGGTTTCAGCGTGGTTTGTCTCGCCCTGGGAATTAAAGACAACGGTGAGGGGAGCCTGACCTTTGTCGACCCTTCTTACTCCTTGTTGAAGAATGGACCTCTGATGACGGTGGGGGGTGTCAACAAATGGGGAAATCAGACAAAGGTGTATGACCATTTCAGGCAATTCGGCGTGGAGGATTTCGTAAAGCATTACAAGTTGAGAAACGACCAGTTCTTTCCCCTATATGAATCCGATAAATTGCCGGGGATCGATATCGCATTTATCGATGGAAGCCACTCCTATATAGATGTGAAGTACGATTTTATCAACATCGTAAAACATTCTCATAAAAACAGCTATATCTTCCTGCACGACACCAATCTCTATATCCGGGAGATGATTCGTCATTCCGGTGTAAAAAGATGGTTAAAGGTTATAAGGCAATACCCTGACTATTTTGAGGTGCTCGATTTCCCCTTCGACTGCGGTCTGGCGATCGTCAGGGTTCTTCAGGACAAGATATGGGAGCCAACCTGACGGCCGTTGGCCTGGTCGTGTTAGTGGCCCTGATCCTTTCGGGTCTTTTTTATTACTGGCGTTATATCTGGTTTTTCAGAAACCCGACGAGGACTGTTCCCGATGGGGATTCCATCACAAGTCCAGCCGATGGGACGGTGGTCTATGTAAGGACAGTTGAGCCCCATGAACCTGTCATCGTGATTAAACACGGGTTGAGCGCCAGCGTCAATGACATTGTTAATGAGGACTTGAGTACCCGCAAGATCCTGATCGGTATCTTTATGAGCCCCTTCGATGTGCACTATAACCGTGTCCCCCTTTCGGGGATTGTCATATCTATTCGCCACTACCCGGGCAAAATGGAAAATGTCTGCATGCTCGCGATGCATCTGCGGACCCTCTTCCATCGCGGTCCCTACTCTAAGGACAGCCTTCATATATTGCAGAATGAAAGGACCGTCACAAGGCTTGAGGGGAGATATCGGGACCGACTCCTTTCATGCTATGTCATACAGATCGCCGCAAAGAGTGTGCGCGGCATTGACAGCTACGTGGCAGGGGGCCAGCATGTCCGGAAAGGGTCTATATTCGGGATGATCCGGATCGGCTCCCAGGTCGACATCGTCGTACCGTACCAAAAAGAGATGAAGATCATGGTCAGACCGGGAGACAAGGTGCGAGCCGGGGAGACTGTCCTCATCGAATGATCATGTTTCATGAAAAGATCACAGTATCACAATATCCCTGTAATATTCACCTGGTATAAAAGTTATCATGAATAAATTTTACAGAGCCGACCTCCATGTCCACTCCAAATATTCCAACAAGCCCGACCTGTGGGCACTTGTAAAACTCAACTGTTCAGAAAGCTATACCTCTCCGGAATCTTTATATAAGAGCGCCAGGGAAAATGGAATGGATTATGTGACGATCACAGACCACAATACCATCAACGGCGCCCTCGAGATCGCCCATCTCCCCGGGACATTCATAGGCTCTGAGATAACCACCTATTTTCCGGAAGACGGGTGTTCGGTGCATGTCGTTGTCCTCGATATTACCGAGAGGATATTCAAAGATATCCTGTACCTGCAAAAGAATATCTATGAACTCGCAGGTTATCTTCAGTATAACGGCATTGCCCACTTTGTCGCACATGCCATATACGATCTGAATGAGAGGCTTAAGGTACAACATATAGAAAAGATGCTCCTCCTCTTTGAAGCCTTTGAGGTAAAGAACGGGGCGAGGGCAAAAAGATATAATTGCTTTTTAAAGGAGATGCTCTCCTCCCTGACGGAGGAGAAGATCGGGTTCCTTTCAGACAAACACAACATCAAACCCTATGGACATCAACCATGGAAAAAGGCATTTGTCGGCGGTTCCGACGACCATAGCGGTTTCTTCATCGGCAGGGCCCATACGGTATCTGCAGAGGGAAAGACGATAAAAGATTTCATCGGCTCCGTAAAAGAAAAGAAGACCTGGGCAGAAGGGGAAGATGGAGACCCTTTAACGCTCGCCCACAGCATCTACAAGATCGGATATGGTTACTTCCGGGAACGGATCCACCAAAAGGGAAGGAACTCCTTACCCTTTCTGGATGTCCTGATGCACAGACTATTCGATGAAGGTCCGGGGAAGTTTTCTCTTTTCAATAAGATCAATTTCCTGATCCGTAAGAACCTTCTTCAGGTCTTTTACGGAAATGAAGGACAGACCTTTGAGGAAATCCTCGACAGAGAAGTTAAAGAGCTTCTCAATGACGCAGATTTCCTCGAAAGGATTGATGCTGAGAAAGGACATAGGAAGATATTTACCCTCACAAGCCATCTGACCAACCGGATGATCTATCTTTACGCCAACAGTCTCCTGAGTAAGCTATCGAGTATGGACATTATCAGCCTGGCCCAGTCACTGAGCACCCTCGGCCTCGTACACCTCCTCGCCTCCCCCTATTATGTAGCCTTTCATCACCAGCACCGAAGCAAGGCCCTCATGAAGGAACTCGGAGAGAGATTCTCCCTGAAGGACCATTTCAATGAAACAGAGAAGATCGCCCTCTTTACCGATACCCTTCATGAAATCAATGGCGTGGCCTTTACCATCAAGAAGCTCACTGATACGGCAAAGAGGCAGGGGATCGAGTTGGTGGTCATTACCTCGACATCCGATGAGACATCCTTTGAAAAGGGGATCATGAACTTTAAATCCCTCGGGGATGTCGCCCTTCCCGAATACCCGGAGATGCGCCTGCATTTCCCGCCGGTGCTGGATATCCTGGATTATTTCGAGAAGGAAGGATTTACAAGGATCCATGCAAGTACACCCGGTTCTCTCGGCCTTCTGGCCCTCTTTATTGCAAAACTATTGGACATTCCCATATCGTCCACATATCATACCGATATTCCGCGATTCACAAAGAGCCTTACCGATGACTCCTTTCTTGAAAACATCGCATGGGACTACATGGTCTGGTTCTACAATCAAATGGAAGAGGTCATTGTCCCTTCATCGAGCACAGAAAGACAGCTCATAGAAAAAGGGGTTCACGCAGAAAAGACAAGGCCCCTCCCGAGATGGGTGGATACCGAAGCGTTTTCTCCGGGAAAACGGAATATGCACATCTGGAACCGGTATGGACTGAACGGTGATTTTAAATTTCTCTATGTAGGGCGGGTCTCTAAGGAAAAAAATCTTGAACTCCTGGCCGATGCCTTCATCGATATCGTGCGCAGCGGTCTACATAGCGATCTGGTCATCGTCGGAGACGGGCCTTATCGTGATGATCTCGAAAAAAGACTGAGAGGGTACCCTGTATTATTCACAGGATTTCTGCTTGGAGATGAACTTTCCACGATCTATGCCTCGTCGGATCTGTTCGTCTTCCCCAGCGCAACAGATACCTTCGGCAATGTAATCCTTGAGGCTCAGGCATCAGGGCTTCCTGTCATCGTATCCGATGAAGGCGGCCCGAAAGAAATCGTAATAGATGGTGAGACCGGTTTTGTTATTAAAGCTAACAGCAGAGAGTTGCTGGTCCATATCATGAAACTTTTCCTTGAAAACAGGGAAATGGCTGCCTCCATGGGAAAGAAGGCAAAATCATTTGTAGATGCGATGGGAATAGATCCCGACGATGCCTATAGTACCATCCTGAAATCCCACGCCGTTGCAACACACCCTTAACCAGCCTATACATGTCCGCATCAATTCCTGTCAGGTTTCGGTGTCTTCCGAGTAGAAGGCGGAAGTATGGGCAGAGCAATAGAATTCATCTCGCCTGTCAGGAAATTAAGCATGACAACTTTTAGTGCTTCATGGAGGTCTTTAGATTTTAAGACGCCGTGCTCAACGGCAAAACTTCCCTTGACTTATTCAATTTATTGCCTATAATGTCATATATGACATTTAAGCAATTATACAAGCAGCAGGATAAAATACTCGAGAAGATATTCGACAATGAAAAAAACATCTTTCCCGGCGCGCGGGTGATCCTTGTTGGTGGGACCGCCCTTGCCAGATGCTATCTGCAACACAGGGCTTCCTATGATCTGGACTTTTTTGTAAATGCCCGGTTCGACCCCCTCATGATCCAGCGTCGGCTTTCCGGCGTGGGAGTGCCGTTGCAGATGGTCGAGATTCTCAATGACCCGATGTTTGCGGCGCAACTTCATGGAGTGGCCGGCGTTGATGGTGAACCGCTTAAGGTAAGTATTGTCGAGGATATATACGCGGACATGTTCCCGGTTAAGACCGTCGCCGGCATACGCACTGAGACTATTGAGGGTCTTTACCACCGCAAGCTGAGAACTATCACGGGTTCCGGGGAGGGCACAACCTCCTCAACAGGACGAATGGTGCATGCCGGAGCAAGGCAGACCGCAAGGGACCTGTTCGATATTTACGTCTTAAGCAATGAGATAAGGCCGCTCATGGAATTCGTGAGGGCGATTAACGAGCATGGAGCCGCTGTACCTGAAGCATTACTCATAAGCGGGCTCAGAAAAATCCGCTGGATGGAACTGATGGATGAATTTGGAATGCTCCAAGTGGCTGAGAAGTACGCGGGGATTAAGGCATTTGACATCAAATGTTACTTCGACGGGGTATTGCGATGATAAACAGGGCCATGATTCTTCGATCGGCATTCTGGAGCGGCCCTCTGACTTACAGAAAGTGGCGCGGGATTGTCCGGAGGGGCCCGGAGGGACACATACGTGTTTTTGTCCACTCGTTTATCCATCTGCCGATGGAATGGCTGGTTGGAGAAATAGGCGATGAGAAGTTCATATCCATTTGGCCGGAGGTTAGGAAGGGGTTTGATACAAATTCACCGTATGAGAAGGCAGTCCTTGACGCATGGGACGCAATCTGGGGCGTGATGGCCACAGGGGACTCCCAGTATCCCGTGAGTTTCGGGATAGCGCATCTTTCCAGAATGCGCCGCGAAGTTTTGAAGACGGTTGTCTGCAACCCCGGGATAAGCATCTATGACCTGGCCAGGAGGACGCGCCGTGATTACAGCAGAGTATTAAAGGACGTTCGCCTACTGGCTGAAATGGGCGAAATCGAGAACAGGCCCGACCCGCATTCAAACAGAAAAGCAAAACAGCTCTTGCCGGTACACTCGATAAATGCCAGGCTGGCAGGGATTGTTGCACCGTGACCGCCTATCGCCGTGGCTGTGACTCGTTTGCGGGAGTATCAATTCCTCTGACAGGGAGGCCATACTAAGGGTACCCGGAATCGGGCCGGGTACTGCGTCCCGGAATTAATGAGCTATGATCTCTGCAATCAGCAGGGCGGTCCATCCTAACAGAAGGATGAACCAGCCTCCGAGCAGGTAAAATTCCGCCCTTGTCTTTGAGGTTATGGCAAAGTTTTGAGCAGCCATGGAGTAGATATCTTCAATGGTATCCAGCTTTTTATCAATATTCATCTTCCAGGCGTCGAGATGGAATTTTTTCGATATCAGGTTATACAACTTTGCTGAATACCAGTCGCCGATCAGTTTAATCGGATATTCCACCGCCTCGGTCTCAAGGATCGACTCCATGCGTATCTGCATAATCTCAAGCAGTCTTGTCTTGACTTTACCGGAGTAAAGTATCGCCATCGGCCGCCCCCTCTGACCTTCCAGGGTGGCAGAAAGCCTCTCATCAAGCCGTTTATCAAGTCTCCGGTAACGGAGGAGTTCGAGGTTGGCAATCTGGAAGAGCTCGATATTTTCTTCAAAAACCCCGGAAGGGTCGAAGAGGAAGGCGCCATCCCAGTCTACTATGGCCATGTCATCGCTTGCGTATTTGAGGTGAGAGGCAAGGGTGGCATTGATCTCTTCTTCATCCAGATGGAACCGCTCATTCTTCAGGTGGCTCACGATCCTGTCCCCGAAGGCCGCTACATAGACCTCAGGGTCCCCTTCATATTCCGGGACACAATAGACGCTGTACTCCTCGCAGAAGTCCATATTGCATTGATACTGGTTCAGGGTCTTTTGTCCTTCCTGGATCAATTCTCTCTTCAGATCAAAGACAAAATCAGAGAGGAGGTCATCAACATCCAGAGATGCCTCAACTACGATAATGTCCGGTTGATAGGCCTTGACATGGATCCCGACCTCATGGTCGAGGATGACAGACTTAAATGAGGTGATACTCCATTGGGAGGGGATGACATCGGGATAGTTGGGGGAACTCTTGGTGGATTTAAACTTCAATGACTCAAGGCTGGACACACTGATCCCCGCCTGACCGAGCAGGAAGACGACAAGACGTCCTTTCATCTTTCCGGGATAACCTTCCATATCGCTCCCCTAAGGGAAAACCTCCACAATCGAAGATTATATCAGAAGAAGGGGGTCAGGTCTTGCAATATCACATCTTTTGAATAAAGATGTACTGCATCTGGTAATCCTGGATACTCTATACCCCGGTCAAGACTGTGATATAATCCTTGCGTGGATACCCTCGAAAAACTGAAGGTCCTTTCAGCAGCCTCACAGTATGATCTTGCCTGTGCCTGCGGTACCGCCAGGGACGAGCACCGGAAGAGGGGAATGGATGGGAAATGGCTCTATCCTGTCACGCTCCCTGACGGCGGCTATACTGTCCTTATGAAGACCCTCCTCTCCAATGCATGCTCCAGGGACTGCAAGTATTGTCCTTTAAGGGCAGAGAAGGATACCCGGAGGTGCACACTCAAGCCTGAAGAGGCCGCCTCGGTCTTTATGGATTATCTGAAAAAGAGGGTGGTCTCCGGACTATTTTTGAGTTCCGGTGTGATGGGAACCCCGGATTATACTATGGAGAGAATCAACTCCGTTGCCCGCCTCCTCAGATACAGGCATCATTTCAGGGGTTATATCCACCTGAAGGTCATTCCCGGGGCATCGGATGCAGCGATCGAGGACTCCCTTTCCTTAGCCAGTGCCGTGTCTATTAATATTGAAGCTCCCGGAGAGAAACGGTTTAATCTCCTTTCTGATAAAAAGGATTATATGCAGGATATTATACGTCCGATGAAGCTCCTCTCGAAGCTGACATCTAAGGGTGCCCGGTTTTCACGGGTCAAATGCACTACACAGTTTATAGTCGGGGCATCGGATGAGACCGACTCGGAGATCGTAAATTACATGTTCGGTCTCTACCACCGCCTGAATTACAAGCGTGTCTATTTCTCGGCCTATCAAAAAGGGTCCGGAGACCCCGGCATCCCCGGAGAGACCCGTCCTATGTCCAGTCCTGACCAACCCTTTATAAGAGAACACCGTTTATATCAGGCGGACTATCTGATCCGCAAGTACGGTTTTACAGAAAAGGATATCTACTTTGCTCAGGATGGTAATTTAATGCCGGATAAAGACCCTAAAGAGGTCTGGGCAGAGAGACACCAGGAGTATTATCCTGTAAGAATCAATTCTTCAGACAAGGATGCCCTGTTAAGGGTGCCTGGAATCGGGCCGGATACGGTGGGCAGGATATTGAAGACACGGCTGGAGGGAAAGATTACCCGCCTTGAAGATTTGGGCATAAAAGGAAAAAGGCTTGAAAAGGTGAAGGGGTATGTGGTTGTTGAGTAGCCACTTCCTCAACTAAAATGGTATGGTAAAGGTAAACGTCGTGCCTTTGCCTGGCAGGCTTTGCACCCATATTTTGCCGTTATGTGCCTGAATAATGTGCTTTACTATGGCGAGTCCGAGGCCGGTGCCGCCAAGGTCCCTGCTTCTTCCTTTATCCACTCGATAAAATCTCTCGAATATCCTCGCTAAATCCTTTTCAGGGATGCCTGTTCCGGTATCTTCCACATCAACTCTTAAATTCTCTCCCTCTATACATGCCTTAACCCTGACTTCACCCTGGTTTGTATACTTAAGTGCATTATCAATAAGATTGATGATAACCTGTTCAAGCCGTACCTTGTCAGTCATTATCTTAGGCAGTCCTTTTTGAACATCTCCAATTAATTTCAATCCCTTGTCCTTTGCATTTTTCTCAAGACCATGGATAACGCCGTGTATTAAAACTTTTATATCCACCTCTTCCAGTTTGAGCGGCATCTGCTGTGACTCAAGCTTGGATAGTATCAGAAGGTCGTCTATGAGCGCTGTCATCCTGTTAGCGTGTTTATCAATTATGGAGAGGAAATTTTTCAGGGTTTCCCTGTCATCCATGGCCCCATCAAGTAAAGTCTCGGCATAACCTTTAATGCTTGCAAGGGGTGTCCTTAACTCATGACTCACGTTGGCCACAAAGTCCCTCTTAATGGCCTCAACCCTTTTTTCTTCTGTAATGTCATGAAAGAATCCGATAAGTCCCCTGATGGATTCTTCAACAAAGTGAATAAGCTTAACCTCCAGGATCTCCCCATTCTTTCCCTCCATTGTCACCTTTTCGGGGTTATTGTCTTTTGATCGCAGGGTCTTTTCTATTGCTTCCAGAAGGGTGTGGTCTCTTATAATATCCGCCACTTTATTTACAGATGTAGTCTCTCTAATCAGGAAAGAATCTTTAAAGAAAGGGTTCATAAAGAGGATGTTTTCTTCTGAGTCAATTACAAGGACCCCTATTTCCATCTCTCTGACAACCGCTTCCAGGAGCTTCACGAACTTAGCACTCCTCTCTGAATCTGTAACCGAAGCCGCGCACAGTCTCTATACAATCCCCATAGTCTCCAAGCTTTTCGCGAAGCCTCGTTATATGTGTGTCCACTGTCCTGTCAATAACATAGCAATCATTGCC
>Ga0209211_10013076_pt1 | contig 10339 bp, 11 predicted proteins | sample RifGroA2_FD_183992 | JGI IMG/M metagenome (GOLD analysis project Ga0209211, IMG submission 183992) | Groundwater microbial communities from Rifle, Colorado, USA - Groundwater A2 (SPAdes) (version 2) | ecosystem: Environmental > Aquatic > Deep subsurface > Groundwater | place: Rifle, Colorado...
GAGCGATCTGCGGATTAAACGGCTGATCGCCACGGAAGAGGCCGAGACACGTCCCGGCCAGCGGCGAGCAGGCAAAGGCTACCGCGAGCGTTACGCCGAGGTTCTCGGAGACTGTGAGGGATGAGTAGAAACTCCACATCCCGAGGCTTCCCGCCACAATCCCTCCACCGATGATGATCATGAGCCACGCGTTCATGTTCGAAGGGTTGGCGATCTGTTTCCAGGCCGGTATGGAAAGGAGACCGAGGATGACAAGGGCAACGACGGTCCTCAGGGTGATGCCTGCGATCGGTGGTATGCCGAGGGAACGGAGCCCGGCCTTTTCAAAATACCCGCCCACACCCCAGGCAACACCCGCCAGAACGGCAAACAGAATTGATGAACGCATTCCTGCTCCTTCCATGGTCCACGGGAGATCGAGAACGATTGGACAATATAGCAAAAAATGAAGAAGGAGGAAGGTTTGTGTTGAGGCAGGTTTGAGAATGTCGAAGGGGCATGGAAGGCGGCGGGAGTGGGAACCGCCTTCCGTCGTCCCTGCCCGTCAATCCGGAAAAGCCTTTTTTCCAATTCCCGGAATAACTCTCGCCGCGTTTTTGTAATAAACTTTTTTGAGCACTTCACCGGGGAGACCCAGTCCGTACATTTTCCAGAAGGCGTGCCGCTTCCGGTAATAATCGAAGTACTCGTCGGCGGATTCGAGGACCCTGAAGTAGACGTGATACTCCTGCGGAGCCCACGTATCCTTCCCCATCATGATCCTGTCCTGATACTTGATGAACCACTCACGCGCAAAGCGCGGCTGGCGTCCCAACTCCGCCAGCACGGCGCCGATCTCGGTGGTCACGTTCGGCAGGGAATCGAGCAGTTGACCGAGTCGTCCCAGGTTGCCTCCCATCCAGCCAAGATGGGCATTGATGAACTTTGTTTTGGGATGTCGGGCAAACAATCTCCATTGTTCACTCATGAGATCCTCCCACGAAGGGAACTCGCTCGCGGGGCGGGCTCGCGATGGGAATTGCGTCAACTCGAGCCATCGCTCATTATGTTTATCGATGGGCTCGAAGAACGCCGCAGGCTCGCCGGTATGGATGAGGACGGGAATACCGAGGTCCGCGCAGACGCGCATGACCGGGTCCAGGCGCGGATCGTCCACTTTGACCCGCCTCCCTTGAGAGTCCTTCAATGTCATCCCAACGTTCTTGAAGATCTTCAGTCCCTGTGCACCATTCTTCACGTCGCGTTCCAGTTGCGCCGCCGCACGCTCGGCAAAACCAACCGAGTCTATATTCGAGAAGTCGATGTTGGCGAACACCACAAACCGGTCCGGGTAGCGCCCCTTCATGGTCCTGACTGTCTGTGCAAGGCGCTCGCCGTTCCCCCCGCTCAGGTTTACCATCACGCGCATGTTGAGCTTGTCCATCTCCATGACCAGGGTATCGAGGGCACCGGACGACATGCTGCCGCGTTGATGGTTATGCACGTCGATGAACGGGAACATCGACCGATGAATCTCCTTTCCCGGAATAACGAGGGTTGACCGCGGGTCATACTCTTCCACCGTCATCGGTTGTTTTTGGGCCATGAGCATCGGTCCGAAAAGGAGGGTGAAGGAGAATACCCGGACTGTCCTGCTGAAATTCATGCGAGCTCCCGTTTGATTGGAACATTAAAGTTGACGCGTGAAGAATACATTCTTTTAAGGATCTGCGAGGGTTTCATCAACATCAATACTCTTGAGATGAATATACCGATGGAGGCCTTAAGCCGCAACAATTCGGGGTGAAACGGATTGATTTTCCTCCCCAATCTGGCTACATTGGATGCGTCAGATGTCATTCTCCATGCCAACTTCAGGAGGTATCGTGAAAGGATTCGTGCTTACGTTTATTCTCGTCGTCGCATTCGTCGCCGGTTGCGGCAAGGAACCATCGCAACAATCACAAGTCGGACTCAAAGAAGACGCCTCCGCCACTGTTGCCGGCTTCAAGTGGTCGGTGCCGGACCGCTGGACGAAACAGGGTGAACGGCCGATGCGCGTGGTGACTTACACCATCCCCGCGGCAGAGGGGGATAGCGAACCCGGTGAATGCGCGGTGTTTTATTTCGGCGGCGGTCAGGGGGGCGATATCGATATGAATATTCAGCGTTGGGGTTCACAGTTTGAAAACGCCGGTGAAGCACAAAAATCGTCGTCGCAGGTCAATGGGATGAACGTCACCCGGGTGGAAATTGCAGGAACGTATCTTGCCCCGGGCGGACCCATGATGGAATCTCAGGGAAAGAAAGAGAATCATCGGCTGCTGGGTGCCATCGTGGAGGGACCGGAAGGAACGGTATTCTTTAAGTTCACGGGACCGGCCAAAACCATCGATGCGGCGAAGGGGGAGTTCGACGCGATGCTCGGCTCCATTGCAAAGTAAAAAATCTGTTTGAACAGCCACCACGTTCTTATTCTTTAGAGGAGGGATAACTCATGAAACGCATTCTTCTCGGTATCATAACCTTGGTTCTTGGATCTTCGCCCTGGGTGTTGTCGCAGGAGGATCACTCGGCCCATATGATGGAAAGCAAATCGAAGGCCGCTGCTGCCGTGCAGCAGGATGAAAAGCTCCCCGCGGGCGAGGAGGGCGCGAAAGCAACGCTGGAGAAATCGCCGCGCCACGGGGAATGGGTCGATATCAAGTACGAGGGGAGCGAGTTCCCCCTTCGAACCTGGATTGTCTATCCCGAGAAAAAGGAGAAGGCTCCCGTTGTGATCGTCATTCATGAAATTTACGGTGCCAGCGACTGGATCCGGGCACTCGCTGATCAGCTTGCAGAAGATGGCTATATCGCAGTCGCGCCCGACCTGATTTCCGGCATGGGTCCCAACGGAGGCGGTACGGAATCGGCTGCGAGCCGGGATGACGTGGTCCGGTTGATTCGTGGACTCTCCGCCGAGGAAACCTATCAACGCCTTAACACCGTCCGATCATACGCGATGCAACTCCCTTCCGCCAACGGGAAGACGGCGACGGTGGGGTATTGCTGGGGAGGTTCGATGAGCTTTGGCTATGCGTGCGTGCAGCCGGGATTGAATGCGGCAATCGTGTACTATGGATCTTCTCCCGCCGCCGACGCGCTCGCGAAGTTAAATACCCCCGTGCTCGGACTCTATGGCGGTGACGATGCGCGCGTGAACGCGACCATCGAGCCTGCCTCCACAGAGGTCAAGAAGCTTGGAAAAACGTACGAGCATGAGATTTATGAAGGGGCGGGACATGGGTTTCTTCGCGCACAGAGCGGCCGTGAAGGAGCAAACCTGAAGGCAACGCAGCAAGCCTGGCCCCGGATGTTGTCATTTCTGAAAAAACACCTTTAGCCGGACGTTGAAATCCCCGGCTTCAATTTGTCCACGAAGGTCACTAAGGGACACGAAGAGAAGGAATTTTTTGGTGAAAGCGTGGACTCCTTAGTGGTTCTTCATGGACTTCGTGAATGATTTTTTCTTTTTCAACAGCCTTTTAAAGGATGTCCTTAGTGCCCAACCCTGTCCGGGTGGGTCGACCCTCGCTTCTATCATTCATCCCAAAGATGTTGTCCGCGCCCGTTTTTTTTCCTATCTTCTTCCGCATTCTTCATGGTTCGTTCACATTATCAGGAGCAGCGTTATGCGACAACGCATCCCAATCCTACTCACACTTCTGTTTTGTTGGGGGAGTCTCGTTATGGCCGGATCGATCTTTCCGTACACCTATACCATCGAAACACTTCCCAACGGTCTGAAGGTCATCATGATCCCGATGGAAAGCCCCGGGCTTGTCTCGTACTATTCCGTTGTCCGGACCGGAAGCCGGGACGAAGTGGAGCCGGGTAAAACCGGCTTTGCCCATTTTTTCGAACATATGATGTTCCGGGGGACCAAGAAATACCCGGGCCCGGTGCGCGACAGCATCGTGACCAGTATCGGGGCCAGCGGGAATGCCTATACCTCGGATGACATCACGGCGTATTACTACAATTTTGCCGCCGAAGATCTCGAACGGGTCATCGAGCTTGAAGGCGATCGGTTCCAGAACCTCCATTACGAAGAAGGGGTGTTCCAGACCGAAGCCGGCGCCGTGTATGGCGAGTACCGGAAGAATATCACCAGTCCTTTCGCCGTGCTCAATGAGAAAATGAAAGAACTCGCCTACGACGTCCATACATACAAACACACTACGATCGGGTTTGAAGCGGACATCAAAGCGATGCCGCAGCAGTTTGAGTACAGTAAGTCGTTCTTCAGCCGGTTCTATCGTCCGGAAAATGTCGTGTTGGTGATCGCTGGGGACATCGATGTCAAGAAGACCCTGGGTATGGTCAAGAGGTACTATAGCGGCTGGCAGAAGGGGTATGTGGCGCCCAAAGTAGCTCCCGAACCGCCGCAGAAAGGGGAGCGCACGTTGGACGTCTCTTATCCAGGTCGGACCTTGCCGATCCTTGTCGTAGCGTACAAGTGGGAAGCGTTCGACGCGAAGAACAGGCTTCTCGCCGCAACAATGCTCCTGGGGGAGCTGGCGTTCGGCGAGAACAGCGACCTAAACAAAAAGCTCTTCCTCAAGGAACAAAAAGTACAGTTTCTCTCCCCCAGTTTCCCGACGAACCGGGATCAGGGGCTCTTCCAAATTTACTCGATGGTGAAGAAGGTGGAAGACATCCCGTATGTTCGCGATGAAGTGTACCGCACACTCGAGGAATTCAAAACCGAACCGGTCGATGCGCAGAAACTCAGCGACCTGAAGCGACGGAACAAGTACAACTTCTTGATGGGCCTGGATACTCCGAGCCGGGTCACCGGCAGTCTCGCACGCGTGGTCGCCGTCACGGGCGGTGTCGAGGCAATCGATGAGCTCTACGCTTCGTTCGACGCGGTGACAGCGCAGGATATTCAAAACGCCGCGCAACAGTACTTCGTCCCCGAACGACGGTCCGTGATCGTCCTGAAAGGAGCACAATAATGAAGACGAAGAAGATTCTCACACTCGCCTGCGCCCTTGCGCTTCTGATCCCCGGAATGACTGTAGGAGAACCGAACGTGTCCAACGATAACCTCGTGCTGCTGCCGGTCCCGAAGGATCCGACCATTTCCTTCCGCATCTGGTTCAAGGTCGGATCACAGAACGACCCGAAAGGGAAGGAGGGGCTGGCCGAGCTCGTCGCCTCGATGCTGACCGAAGCGGCTACGACGAAGAACAGCTACGAGCAGATCCTGGAAAAACTCTATCCGCTGGCGGCCGGTTATTCCAACACGATGGAAGCGGAAATGACGGTCATCTCCGGACGGACGCATAAGGATAATCTGCGTGAGTATTATCCCCTGTTGATTGACGCGATCCTTGCCCCGGCGTTCAAGCAGGAGGACCTGGACCGGTTGAAGAGCCAGGCCATGAATTATCTTGAAAACACCCTGCGCTATTCCTCGGATGAGGAGCTCGGAAAAGCGGTCCTCTATAATGATGTTTTTGCCGGGACCCCGTATGGTCATATTACCACGGGAACGATCGAAGCGGTCAAGAGCATCACGCTGGATGATGTGAAGGAGTTCTACAAGAAGCATTACACGCGTGACAATCTGGTGATCGGCCTTGGCGGGGGGTATGAACCGGCCCTTGTGGAGCAATTGAAACTGGATCTGAACAAACTCCCGGCGGGAATGGTGGCGGAGGTTCCCAGGCCGCAGCCGAAGCCGGCCGACGGGTTCCATGTTACCATCGTGGAGAAAGATGCCCCGGCAACGGCATTCAGCATGGGCTATCCGATGAACATTCTCCGCGGGACAAAGGATTGGTATGCCCTCGCCGTTGCCAATTCCTGGTTGGGAGAACACCGGAATTCAAGCAGTCATCTCTACCAGGTGATTCGCGAAGAGCGTGGATTGAACTACGGCGATTATTCCTATATCGAACATTACCCGGGGGGAGGGCAGCGTCAATTACCACCTCAGAACGTTGGAAGGCGCGTACAGCTTTTTGAAATCTGGATCCGCCCCGTCCCGAATGAAACACGCCATTTCTCCCTCAGGGCCGCACTCAGGGAATACAAGATGCTGGTCGAGAACGGTATGTCGCAGGGGGATTTCGACCTGACGCGGAACTTCCTCAAAAAGTACGTCCTCAACTATGCACAGACGACCATGGAGCGGCTCGGTTATGCGCTGGACGATAAGTACTATGGCATCAAGGGAAGCCACCTCGAGATGTTCCGGGAGATGATGGACAAGCTGACGGTCAAAGAGGTCAACGAGGCGATCAAGCGCTATTGGCAGTACGGTGCCATGAACATCGCGGTGATCACGAAGGATGCGGAGTCGTTCCGGAAGGCCCTCGTAGAGGATGCTCTGAGCCCCATGACGTACGCCACGCCGAAATCAGACCACGTGATGAAGGAGGATGTGGAGATCGTGAAGTTTCCGGTGAAAGTGAAGTCGGAGAATATCCGAATCATTCCGGTGACCGATCTGCTGGTGAAGTAGCCGGGAGAGGGATTTCCACCCGGCGATGGCAAATCTGTTTCGCTTAGAAAAACCCCGCCACGTTCCATGTGACGGGGTTTTTTCCCGGTCGCACACTCCTTTTTCCATTGAATGTTCATGCAGATCTACTTCTACGAAGCCTTTGAGGAAGAGGCAAACCAGCTCCATTGGCATCTGGGAAAAGACCTTCTGTATGGTCTCACTCCGAAGACCATTCAGGAAACCGACCACGAGGAACCCCCGGCACGGTTGATCAGTATCCGGACCCAATCCCGGGTGCCGCCCCGATGGGCAGGCAAACTTGACGGCATCCTGAGCCGCAGCACGGGTTTCGACCATCTTCTTGCATTGAAGCCGCAACTCAGCCAACCGGTTGCTCTTGGCTATCTCGAGGAATATTCCACACGCGCTGTAGCCGAGCATGCCATTCTTCTCACCCACTCACTGCTCAGGAAGCTTCCGCAGCAAATCCGGCAGTTCGGTGAGTTCAAACGTGATGGCCTGACCGGGACAGAATGTGCCGGGAAAAGGATGCTTGTGGTCGGCGTCGGAAGGATCGGAAGCGAGATCGTCACGATCGCCAAAGCCATGGGGTTCGTCGTGAAGGGGGTCGATCTTGTTCGCGATAAGCCCGGTGTGGAGTACACCACCAGGGAGGAGGGAATCCGGTGGGCGGATGTGATCGTCTGCGCCATGAATTTGACCGAAGAGAACAAAGGGTATTTTTCTTATGACCTTTTGTTCAATGCCTCCAAGGGGAGCATCTTCGTCAATATTGCCCGTGGAGAGATTTCTCCGCTGATGGATCTCGAGATGTTGCTTGAGGAAGGAATCCTGGGTGGGGTCGGACTCGATGTCTTCGAACACGAGAGCGCCCTTGCCGTGGAACTCCGGCTTCACGAACATCCGCATTCCGACCTCATGCTGCGGGTCCAGCGAATGCTCAAACACCCCAACGTCCTTTTCACCCCCCACAACGCGTTCAACACCCGCGAAGCGGTTGAGCGCAAGACTGCGATGACCGTTCAGCAAATACGCCACTTCCAGAAACACAACGAGTTTCTCTGGAAGGTCTAGCAGGTTGCTGAAAAACCTGGTTTGTTTTTGTCCACGAAGTGCACCCCGCCCGCCTGCTGCCGCAGGCAGTCGGGCGGGGAAGGGACACGAAGAGGAATGGAAGTAATGAATCTTGAGCAAGAACAAGGATCCCTTAGTGATTCTTGGTGAACTTCGTGGATGATTATTCTTTTTCCGGCATCCTGCTAGTGTCGCGTTCCGAAAAAAGACTTAAAAAGTCTCCCACGAATCTCCACGAATCCTCACAAAGAATGATTCAGAGACCGCCCAGTTTCAGTTATGAGTGCAGATTCGCGTAGATTGGCGGGAAATCTCATCTTGGGGACATATTCAAGGTATTTCTGAACCGAGGCACTAGGGGACTGAAGTCACGAAACACGAAGGCGGAGAAGGGCGATGATCGGATGATGCGGGGAGATAGGAAGAGAATGGAACTTTGCCTTATCGCGGCCCAGGAAACGATCAGGGCATTCGAAAGGAGCCGGGGAACGATACAACCCCCCGTACCGGTCGAGGAGCTTGCGACATGGCTGGGATTTCAGATTATCTACCTGACGCTTGTGCCGGATGAGTTCTCCGCCATCCTGAGCAGCAAAGACAAGCTCATCGGCATCAACGGGCGGCATCACCGTCATCGGCGACGATTTTCGCTCTGCCACGAGCTTGCCCACATCCTCATGCACCATCCCCCCGAGTCGCTTTGTTCGGCCAGGCACATTGCCCTCTATAACGCCGAGGCGGACGAATGCGCGGCGGAATTGCTTATGCCGTCGAGGTTGCTCCAGGACGACTTACATCGAACTCGAAGCCTTTCCGACCTTGCCCGTCTTTTCGATGTGAGCGAGGAGGCGCTTGCAAGGAAACTTCTCCACCTCGATGGCCGGTCGGCTGCCGTCCGGGAACCTACGGCACCCTATCGCGTTTAAGGACCCCTGTTACCTCCGTTCGTTACTATCATTAGGACTGGTACTTCACCATCCATCAACTTCATTCTATTCATACTATTCATGGAGGCTTCTATGCCACAACCCGAGGCGCTGTACACGACGATGGTCCGTTCGGGCCGGACGACGTTCTATGTCGATGTGAAGGAGGCGAAGAACGGCAGCAAGTATCTTTCGATCTGCGAGAGCAAGGTCAACGGCGAGCAGAAGAAAGAGCGGATTACCGTGCGGGTGTTCGGGGAATCGATCGAACAGTTCAAGCAGGCGATCAACGACGCAGCGGCGGCGGCAGGCTAACGGCGTTGAAGCCTGCCAAGCAACAAGCCGGTCTTCGGGCCTGCGTTCTCGCAGGGGGAAGGCCGGCTTGTGTTGTTTCGCGTTCCAAAAACTTAAAAATGTCCCCACGAAGGGTGAATGGGAGAACACCCGGAATCAGCTATTAGTGCAGATTCGTGTAGATTCGCGGGTAATCTTATCCCGGTTTCTGCTCCACCCTCCCATCGAGAAGGTTAATAATGCGTGAACCATACGCGGCATTTTTTTCCGAGTGGGTTACCTGGATAATTGTTGTCCCCCCCTGATTCAGCGTTTTGAACATATCCATGATCTCCTCCCCCTGGGCGGAATTCAAATTGCCGGTCGGCTCATCAGCGAGGATCAGCTTGGGAGTGGTAATAACGGCACGGGCAATGCCGACAAGCTGTTGTTGGCCACCGGAGAGCTGGTTCGGGAAGAGATCTTTTTTCCCGACGATCTGAAACCTGTCGAGCGTATCAGCGACAAGGCTCTTACGCTCAGAGGTTTTCATCTTCTTGTAAATCAACGGGGTCTCGAGGTTTTCATAAACGGTCAGGTCGTCGATCAGGTGATAGCTCTGGAAGACGAAGCCGATATAGTTTTTATGAAGTTCAGACCGGTTGCGCTCGCTCAAGGAATGGACCGCTTCATCAAGAAAAGAATATTCCCCGCTCGAAGGTTCATCGAGCATGCCGAGGATGTGCAGAATGGTCGACTTGCCCGATCCGGAGGGGCCCATAATGGAGACAAACTCCCCTTCGCTGATTTCAATGTTGACATCGCGGAGGACGTACGTTTTGACGAACCCGGTGGAATACCATTTGAAGACGTTCTTGAGTCTGAGCATAATTCTCCTGTTTGATCAATGGACAACAAGGAATCCCCTCCGAACAGCCGCCCCTTCCCTGCAACGCTTACCCCACGCGTTTGAACATCAGCGGGACTGTACTTTCTGTCGGGCTGCCAATCTGGAGAAGTTGCCACTTTTTATCGTAGGCTTCAATCATTCTTTTGATCGCCAGGGCTCTTGACTCAAGGGCCTGGACCAATCCTCCCAGCGAAATACCTCCACCCGGTACTTGTATTGGCGCCGCTCGCCGTTGACGGTCACATCCACCTCGACGTAGTGGTCGGTTTCGATGGTGGGGAGTTGAATGGAAATAGCCTGCATGGTCAATCTCCTTTCTTGAAATAGGGAAAATTTCCTCTTCAGCATCGTTCAAGTATTGCCGAAGGCTCCTTGTGCAAGAACAAAAAGGGGCTGCCGTCATTTATGAAGTTCAACACTGACTCCTCCTGTTGCGTTTTCTCCGGATGCAAGGGCTTCCATCCCGTCCGGCCAGGATCCGAGTTTGCGCTCTTACTCGTATCGGAGCGCCTCAACGGGGTTCGAGGTTGCGACCTTGTAGACCTGCCAACTGACGGTGGCCAAGCCGACCAGAAATGTCATGAGACATGCGAGAACCATATGCCAGAGGGTTATGTCGATATGATAGGCGAAGACGCTTTCCAGCAACGCTCCAAC
>Ga0209211_10013078_pt1 | contig 10339 bp, 7 predicted proteins | sample RifGroA2_FD_183992 | JGI IMG/M metagenome (GOLD analysis project Ga0209211, IMG submission 183992) | Groundwater microbial communities from Rifle, Colorado, USA - Groundwater A2 (SPAdes) (version 2) | ecosystem: Environmental > Aquatic > Deep subsurface > Groundwater | place: Rifle, Colorado...
TTGATTGTGAAAGACAGGCTGCGTGAAGGCGGAGCTTCACCAAATTCGGCAAACGACCTGAAGCAGAAGTTCAGGCTGAGAGCCTCGACTGTCTCCTCCTCGGCCTAAGCGGTCAGAGCTAACTAATCCAGACGTTGATGTTTGAACGTCTGCTTTTTCAGGTTCCGAACCGACTGGTTCAATTCATTGGGATAATGCCGGACAATACAGCGTATTACCGCACATTCGCATTACAATTGCAGCCCGGGTTAACGCGGCTTGGTTTTGTGACCTTCCGCCACTACGAACAAAAAAACAAAACACATGGCCATCAAGAAATCCGAACTTTATTCTTCACTCTGGTCAAGCTGCGATGAGCTGCGTGGCGGCATGGATGCCTCGCAGTACAAGGATTACGTCCTCGTCCTGTTGTTCGTCAAATACGTCTCCGACAAATACGCGGGTGATCCCAACGCGCTGATCAATGTGCCAGCCGGTGGCAGCTTTGCCGATATGGTGGCGGCCAAGGAAGACAAGGAGATCGGCGACAAGATCAACAAGATCATCGGCAAGCTCGCGACTGCCAACCCCGCCTTGCCCAGTGCGAAAGACTTTCCAGACTTCAACAATGAGGAAAAGCTGGGCAAGGCGGAAGCCATGGTGGATCGCCTCACCAAGCTGGTTTCAATATTTGAAAGCATGGACTTCGGGCGCAACCGCGCCGAGGGTGATGACCTGCTGGGCGATGCCTACGAATTCCTGATGCGGCATTTCGCCACCGAGTCCGGCAAAAGCAAGGGCCAGTTCTACACCCCGGCGGAAGTGTCGCGCATCATGTCCATGGTCATTGACTTGGGTTCGGCCAGCGATCCAGACCAGAGCATCTATGACCCAACATGCGGCTCCGGCTCGTTGCTGCTCAAGGCGCATGACGAGGCCAAGAGCCGCACCGGGCTGGATTTGGCGCTCTATGGCCAGGAGATGGATAACGCCACCTCCGCCCTGGCGCGCATGAATATGGTGCTGCACGACTGCCCCACGGCGGAAATCTGGCAGGACAACACGCTATCGCATCCGTACTTCAAAAACGCCGATGGCAGTCTCAAGACTTTCGACTACGTGGTGGCCAATCCGCCGTTCTCCAACAAGAACTGGACCAGCGGCCTCGATGCGGTCAACGACCTGTATGGACGGTTCGAGTACGGCATCCCGCCCGACAAGAACGGCGACTATGCCTTCCTGCTGCACATGCTCAAGAGCCTCAAGAGCACCGGCAAGGCGGCGGTGATTCTGCCCCACGGCGTGCTGTTCCGGGGTGGCGCGGAATCCGACATCCGCACCCGCATCATCAAGCAGGGTTACATCAAAGGCATCATCGGCCTGCCTCCCAACCTGTTCTACGGCACCGGCATCCCTGCCTGCATCATCGTGTTGGACAAGGCAGGCGCGGCGGGGCGCAAAGGCATTTTCATGATTGACGCCAGCAAGAGCTTCATCAAGGACGGCAACAAGAACCGCCTGCGCGCCCAGGACATCCACAAGATTGTGGACACATTCACCCGTCAGGTGGAAACACCCAAGTATGCGCGCATGGTGCCGCTGGATGAAATCGCCGATCCGAAAAACGGTTACAACCTCAACCTGCCGCGCTACATAGACAGTACCGAAGCGGAAGACTTGCAGGACATCGAGGCGCATCTAAAGGGCGGTATACCCAACCGCGACATAGACGGCCTCGCGCCATACTGGCAAGTATTTCCCAGTGTGCGCGGCGAATTGTTTAGAGATGCCGACCGATTTGGTTACAGTCAGCCCAGGGTGGCAGCCAGCCAAGTCAAGGCCGCCATCTTCGGCCATCCGGAATTCACCGCCTTCAACCAGCGGGTGACCAAACTATTCGCGGAATGGAAAGTGGCCAACACTCCAATGCTCACCGGCATCAAGCAGGGCGACCGCCCCAAGATGCTGATCGAAGCCCTCTCGGAAAATCTGCTGGAAAAATTCCGTAGTGCGCCACTGATTGATGCCTACGATGTTTACCAGCACCTGATGGACTACTGGGCGGAGAACATGCAGGACGATGTCTGGATAATCGCCAGCGATGGATGGGAAGCGGCCAAGGTCGTCAGGCAACTCTTTCCGGCGAAAGACAAGAACGGCAAGGCCATCTATCGTGAGGCCCATGATTTCGTGTTCGACAAGAAACGCTACAAGGCCGACCTCATACCGCCCGCCTTGATGGTTGCGCGCTACTTCGCCGCCGAGCAGGCTGCTATCGAGCAGATGGAGGCAGCGGTCGCAGCCCTTGAGCAGCAAATGGAAGAAATGCGCGAGGAACACGGCGGCGATGAAGGCTTGCTGTTTGAGGTGATAGAAGACGGCAAGATCAGCAAGGGTGCGGTGAAGGATAGGCTGAAAGCCCTTCACTCCGTTCGGGCTGAGCTTGTCGAAGCCCAAGAGTGCAAGGCGCTGGAAACTTATGCTGTCCTGACCGAGCAGGAAACCACCGCCAGCAAGAAAGTGAAAGACGCACAACAAGCGCTCGATACCAAGGTGGCGGCCAAGTACGCCAAGCTCACCGAGGCCGAGATCAAGACGCTGGTGGTGGACGACAAATGGCTGGCCGCACTCGCCACCAGCGTGCAGGGCGAGCTGGATCGCGTCAGTCAGGCGCTCACCGGGCGCATCAAGCAACTGGCCGAACGCTATGCCGAACCGTTGCCACAACTCGCAACCGACGTGGCAGTACTGAACGCCAAGGTAGAGGCACACCTGAATAAAATGGGGTTTACTCCATGAGCCAAGACAGGCAAACGACAATTACCGAACTTGCCGCGAGTATCCACACAATCAATCAGCGGGCTGTGCGCGACTACACGCCACTCGTCGAGGAAATCCTGCGTTCGCGCAGTCAGGACAAAAGCCATATTGAACACACCCTTGATGGCCTCCTCGACTTTTGCGGATATGAACCCGCTCTGCAACTCTACCGCCGTCTGTGCCGCTACTATTGGGATATAGACCCTGCGGCCACCACATCCTATGTCGAAGCGTATCGAACGACCTGGGATTCTGAAGAGGAAGAGAATGTCGGAGTAAACAAGGGGTTTCTGCCATGAGCACAATCAAGCCGCTGCCGTTTGAGCAAGACATCGAAACCACAACGGTGTTGAAAAAACTCGCCAGGGCGCATCAGGCGCTGGCCGAGTTGAAAGGCGTGGTTGCCAGCATTCCCAACCAGAGTATCCTCATCAGCACGTTGTCGTTGCAGGAAGCCAAAGACAGCTCCGCGATTGAAAACATCATCACCACCCATGACGACCTGTACCGCAGCGACAGCGTTGCGCGGCTCTTTGTCACCGTGGCGGCGAAAGAGGTACACAACTACGCCAGCGCCTTGCGCAACGGCTTCGAGCAGGTCAAGCGCACCGGGCTGCTCACCAACAACGACATACTGGAAATTCAGGCTTGCATCGAAGAAAGCCGCGCCGGCTTCCGCAAGCTACCCGGCACCGCGCTGAAAAACGGCCTCACCGGCGCAACCGTTTACACCCCGCCGCAACACCCCGATGAAATCATCGCCCTGATGACCAACCTCGAACGCTTCATCAATGAAGACGACCTGTGCGACTGGGATCCACTCACCAAAATGGCGGTGATTCATCACCAGTTTGAAAGCATCCATCCCTTCTACGACGGCAACGGCAGGACCGGCCGCATCATCAATATTTTGTACCTGGTGCAACACGGCTTGCTGGGCAGCCCCGTGCTTTACCTGAGCCGCTACATCAACCAGAACAAAGCCGACTACTACCGTCTGCTGCAAACCACCCGCGACACGGGCAACTGGGAAGACTGGCTGATGTACATGCTCGACGGTGTAGAACAAACCTCGCGCCAAACCACCGCGCTGATAACCGCCATCGTGGCGCTGATGCAGCAGCACAAGGAAAAACTGCGCACCGAACTGCCTAAAGTGTATAGCCAGGATTTAATCAACAACCTGTTCCGCCATCCGTACACAAAAATAGATTTTGTGATGGACGAATTGCAAGTCACCCGCAAAACCGCAGCCAAATATCTCGACGAAGCGGTGCGTATCGGCTTGCTCTCCAAGCACAAGCTGGGCAAAGACAACTACTACCTCAACGACACACTGTATGTGCTCCTGCAAAATGTGAGCGCCAAACCCGAAGCGCGGATATGAGTACAAAACACCTGTTCCTTACCCATGACACGGACTACGTGGGTAAAAAAACGAATAATTTACCCATGACGGGCGGAACGTGTACCCGAAACGGGGGTTTTCTATGCTTGACCTCTGCCGAGGGCGGCAACCATGAATGAACCGCTGGCAGTGCGGGAAGCGCCGGCGGGCTATGTGCTGGAGACGCAGCCTGTAGGTCGAGCTTCAGCCCGACATGTCGGGTTAAAACCCGACCTACCTGTCATTCCGCCGGGGTACAAGTGCCCTAAAGGGTATAAACAGACTGAGGTGGGGGTGATACCGGAGGATTGGGAGTCGATAGCCTTGGCGCATCTCTCGGCGTTCATCACGAAGGGATCAACCCCAACAACCTACGGATTCAAGTGGGAGCCAAGTGGAGTTCTATTTTTGCGTAGCGAATGTGTTTCGGAAGATGGCTTAGACCTCGCCCAGTCGATGTTTATTTCACCTGCTGCACATGCCACTTTGCGCCGTAGTGAAGTTTGTGATGGCGATATTCTTATCACGATTACCGGTAACGTAGGTCGTGTTGTTCGGCTGGTGGGCGTAGGTGATGCCAATCTGAATCAGCACATTGCGAGAGTGCGAATCACAGCTCCTAACGCGGACTCGCAGTATGTTTATCACTACCTTTCGCAGCCATCAATCAGACGCCGCTTCAACTCGATTACGACTGGACAGGCGTATCCACAGATTAGCTTAAAGCAGGTAAGAGAAGCAGGGGTTGCTCTCCCATCACTCCCCGAACAACGCGCCATCGCCGTCGCGCTGTCGGATGTGGATGCGCTGCTCGCCAAGCTCGACCAACTCATCGCCAAGAAGCGCGACCTCAAACAGGCCGCCATGCAGCAACTTCTCACCGGATCGACCCGCCTGCCGGGGTTTGGCGGGGAGTGGGAGGTGAAGCGGTTGGGGGATGTGGTCGAAATCAGGAAAGGCCAGCTAATTACGGAGAAAGATGCGATAGCGGGAGATGTTCCCGTTATAGCTGGCGGAAAAAAGCCATCCTACTTCCATAATCAGCCGAATCGCAGCGGCAAGACTATTACCGTGAGCGCGTCTGGCGCGAGTGCGGGATATGTAGCCTTCTTTGATACGCCAATCTTCGCTTCAGATTGTTCGACCATTGGCGAAAGCAAGGAATATTCAATCGAGTTTATTTACTTCCAGCTACTGTTAAACCAAAACATAATCTACAAAGCGCAGACTGGCGGAGCACAGCCGCATATCCATGCAGTTGATTTGAGACCAATAGAAATTGGAGTTTGTCCGGTGCAAGAACAAACCGCCATCGCTGCCGTACTCTCCGACATGGACACCGAGATTGCCGCCCTCGAAGCCCGCCGCGACAAGACGCGCGACCTCAAGCAGGGCATGATGCAGGAACTGCTGACCGGGAGGATACGACTGGTGTAGCGGTAGGGTGGATAAGCGCAGCACATCCACCTTTAACAACCGCTGCAATTATAAATTTGGTTATTTGCAGGAAGGTAACATTCTGCAAATAACGGCAACCTTGAGGGGCATTTGAGATGAGCACCGTCGGCCAGATCGAAAAGAAAACCCAAGCCCGCGTCGTCGCGCTGTTCCGCGACCGTTTGCACTACGACTATCTGGGCGATAAGACCGAACTCGACAACCTCAACATCGAACCTGAGTTACTTACCGCCTGGCTGCAAAAGCAGAAGATAAGCGACATCCTTATCAAGCGCGTACTGCACAAGCTGAACAACGCCGCGACCGACACCGGCAAGCACCTGTACGACCGCAACAAGGAAGTCTATGACCTGCTACGCTACGGCGTGAAGGTGCAACCTGAAGCAGGCGAGAATAATGTCACAGTCTGGCTAATCGACTGGAAAAACCCGGAGAATAACCACTTCGCCATCGCCGAGGAGGTGACAGTCAGGGGTGCAGATGCGAAAGCCAGCACCAAGCGCCCGGATGTGGTGATTTACATCAACGGCATCGCGCTGGGCGTGGTGGAACTGAAACGCTCTACCGTGTCGGTAGCCGAGGGCATCCGCCAGAACCTGGATAACCAGAAGAAGGAATTCATCCAGCCTTTTTTTTCGACCATGCAGTGGGTGATGGCGGGCAACGACAGCGAGGGGCTGCGTTACGCCACCATCGAGACGCCGGAGAAGTATTACCTGAAGTGGGTGGAGGATAGCGGCATTTACGCGGGTGAGCCGAACCTGCTCGACCGGCATCTGTTGCAGGTATGCGAGAAGGCACGCTTTTTGGAGCTGATTCACGATTTCGTGGTGTTCGATGCGGGCGCCAAGAAAGTTTGCCGCCAGAACCAGTATTTCGGCGTGAAGGCGGCGCAGGAATTTATCCGCCGCCGCGAGGGCGGCATCATCTGGCACACCCAAGGCAGCGGCAAATCTCTGATCATGGTGTGGCTGGCCAAGTGGATACGCGAGAACCGCGAGGGGGCGCGGGTGCTGATCATCACCGACCGCACTGAACTGGACGAACAGATCGAGAAGGTGTTCAAGGGCGTCAACCAGAAAATTTACCGCACCAAAAACAGCGATGACCTGATCGACAAACTGAATGGCACCACCGAATCGCTGCTCTGCTCGCTGGTGCACAAGTTTGGCCGTCAGGGCGATGGCGAGGTAGAGGGGGATGAAGGAATCAAGGCTTTCATCGAATCTATCCAGAAGCTGCCATCGGACTTCAAGGCCAAGGGTGACATCCATGTGTTCGTCGATGAGTGCCACCGCACTCAGTCGGGCGATTTGCACAAGGCGATGAAGGCGCTGCTGCCCAATGCGATTTTCATCGGTTTCACCGGTACGCCTTTGCTGAAGGCAGACAAGCAGAAGAGCATCGAGGTGTTCGGGCGCTATATCCATACCTACAAGTTCGATCAGGCGGTGCGCGAGGGCGTGGTGCTGGATTTGCGCTACGAGGCGCGAGACATCGATCAGACGCTGACCAACAAGGACAAGATCGACCAGTGGTTTGAGGCCAAGACCAAGGGGCTGAACGATCTGGCGCGGGCGCAACTCAAGCAGAAATGGGGCACCATGCAACGGGTGCTTTCCAGCCAGGATAGGCTGGAGAAGATCGTTGCCGATATTCTGATGGACATGAGCACCAAGCCGCGCCTGATGGACGGCCACGGCAATGCGATGCTGGTGGCGGGCAGCATCTACGAGGCATGCAAGTTCTATGAGCTATTTGCCAAGGGAGAGTTGAAAGGCAAGTGCGCGATTGTCACCAGTTATGCGCCTAGCGTGGCCGATGCCAAGGGCGAAACGACCGGCGAAGGTGAGACCGACAATCTCTTCAAATATGGTGTTTATCGCCAGATGCTGGCGGACTGGTTCAATGAACCGGCTGAGTCTGCGATCAACAAGGCCGAGAAATTCGATCTGGAGGTAAAGAAGAAATTCATAGCCGAGCCGGGACAGATGAAGCTGCTGATCGTGGTGGACAAGCTGCTCACCGGTTTCGATGCGCCCTCAGCCACCTACCTTTACATAGACAAGCAGATGCGCGACCACGGGCTGTTCCAGGCGATCTGCCGCGTCAACCGGCTGAATGGCGACGATAAGGAATACGGCTACATCATCGACTACAAGGATTTGTTCAAGAGCCTGGAAGGCGCGGTAGAGGACTACACCAGCGGCGCGCTGGACGGCTATGACAAGGAAGATGTGGCTGGCCTGCTGGAGAACCGGCTGGACAAGGCGCGGGAAGATTTGGAGGAAGCGCGCGAGGCAATCAAAGCGCTGTGCGAGACGGTGGACTTGCCGAGGGATTCGGCGGCCTATTTGCATTACTTCTGCGCCAGGGATTCCGGCAACGCAGACCAACTCAAGGACAACGAACCCAAGCGGCTGAAGCTCTACAAATTCACCGCCGCGCTGTTGCGCGCCTATGCCAGCATCGCCAGTGAGCTGGCCGAGGCGAAATACAAGCCGGACGAGATCGAGAAGATCAAGGCCGAGGTGGATCACTACACCAAGGTGCGCGACGAGGTGCGGCTCGCCAGCGGCGACTATATCGACCTCAAGGCATACGAGCCAGCCATGCGCCACCTGATCGACACTTACATCCGGGCCGAGGAGAGCGAGAAGATTTCCGCCTTCGACGACATAAGCCTGATTCAGTTGATCGTCGAGCGCGGCCCCGATGCGGTGGACGCGCTACCCAAGGGCATCAGGAAGAGCGAGGAGGCTGTCGCCGAGACCATCGCGAACAACGTCCGCAAGCTCATCATTAACGAATCTCCGGTTGATCCTGCCTATTACGCGAAGATGTCCAAGCTGCTGGATGCCCTGATAGAACAGCGGCGCAAGGGGGTGGTGAGCTATAAGGAGTATCTCAACAAAATCGCCGCGCTGACGAAAGAGGCGACGATGCCGGGGGGCAGCGTTGGCGGTTATCCGCCAAGCGTGAAGACGGCGGCGCAGCGGGCGCTTTACAACAACCTGGGCAAGAATGAAGGGTTGGCCTTGAGCATTGACAATGCCGTGCATGAGAGCAGGCAAAACGGTTGGCGCAGCAACCCGATCAAAACGCAACGTGTGCGTATCGCGATCAGGCACGTTTTGGCGACAGCGATCCCCGCTGATCGGGGTTTGGCCGTGCAAGAAAGCGATGATCTGGTCAGGCCAGAGCCGCTGGATTTGGAAAAAGAAACTGATCGCATACTCGAACTGGCAACGAATCAAAATGACTACTGAGACTCACCACATCAACGTCGGCAGCATCAAGGTCGAGGTGGTGCGCAAGGACATCAAGAACCTGCACTTGGGCGTCTACCCACCACATGGCCGTGTACGGATAGCCGCGCCGCTGGTGGTGAGCGATGAGGCTGTGCGCCTGGCAGTGATCGACAAGCTCGGCTGGATCAAGCGGCAAAAGGCCAAGTTCGCCGAACAACCGCGCCAGTCACAGCGCGAGATGGTGAACGGCGAGAGCCATTACTTTCTGGGGTGTCGTTATCGCCTCCGTGTGCATGAGCACAACGCCCCGCCCAAGGTGACTATCCGTGGCATTGTTTCTCTCGATTTGTTCGTGCGTTCAGGTACAAGCCCTGAGCAGCGGGAAGCTATCTTGCTGCGCTGGCATCGCGAGCAACTCAAGGCGTTGATTCCGCCCTTGCTGGAAAAGTGGCAGCCTATCCTGGGTGTGCAGGTTGCTGACTGGGGCATCAAGAAAATGAAAACCAAGTGGGGTAGTTGCAACGCCGCTACGCGACGAGTCTGGTTCAATCTGGAACTGGCCAAGAAGCCGGTGCAATGCCTGGAATATATCGTGGTGCATGAACTGGTGCACCTGCTGGAGCGGCATCACAACGAGCGCTTCACGGCACTGATGGAGGCCCACATTCCGCAGTGGTGGCAGTATCGGGATATGTTGAACAGGATGCCGCTGGGGCATGAAGAGTGGGATTATTGATAGAACCGTGCCGTTCTGACCAATTTGATGAATCCAATAAGCAGACACTCATGCTGATGGATGCTGATTGTCCGCAAGCGACCGCTCAGGCCGAGAAGAAGACTATCGCCACAATCTGCATGATCTTCCGCTATTGGCACCGATCCGCCTGCCATGTTGCCTTTTTAGCCGCTCGGAAGCGGCTGTTAACAAGCCCGCCGCTTCCGTTGATCCTACCGCTATACCTCAGTCTGTTCAGATATCGCCAACGCATCATCGGCCTCGATGCCGAGATAACGCACGGTACTTTCAAGTTTGGTGTGGCCAAGCAGAAGTTGAACGGCGCGAAGATTCTTGGTGCGACGGTAAATCAGGGTGGCTTTGGTGCGCCGCATCGTGTGGGTGCCGTAAGCATTCCGGTCAAGCCCGATCGATGTCACCCACTGATCGACGATCTTTGCATATTGCCGGGTCGATATATGGGGCGATTCATGTATCCGGCTTGGAAACAGGAACTGCTCTGACCTGAGCTGCGCCTTTGATATCCATGCGGCAACCGCTTCGCGTGTTGGCTCGGTGAGTTCGAACTGAACCGGTCTACGCGTTTTGCGCTGCATGATGATTGCTCGTGGAGCAACCTGGTTGCCTTGGGTAATATCGCGTACGTGAAGCTCCACCAGATCACATCCGCGCAACTTGCTGTCGATGGCCAGGTTGAACAGGGCAAGC
>Ga0209211_10013081_pt1 | contig 10337 bp, 10 predicted proteins | sample RifGroA2_FD_183992 | JGI IMG/M metagenome (GOLD analysis project Ga0209211, IMG submission 183992) | Groundwater microbial communities from Rifle, Colorado, USA - Groundwater A2 (SPAdes) (version 2) | ecosystem: Environmental > Aquatic > Deep subsurface > Groundwater | place: Rifle, Colorado...
TATTTACTGCATAAACTACTCTATCTTTTATACTCAAGCCCCACTACCTCAACTTTTTACCTATTCTCACTTTTACTCAAAAATCTCGCTTTGTCCATTCTAACGGATCAACGCATATATTATTCACCCTCATCTCCCAATGTAGGTGATCCCCCGTTGCATAACCAGTCTTTCCCATGATACCTACCGGTTTTCCTCGTCTTATCTTATCACCGACTTCAATATCCGCAAATCTATCCAAATGACACAAAATAGAAAGAACCCCACAGCCATGATCAATGAGAACCGTATTTCCCGTTACGCCAAAACGATCCTTAATCTTAACAACACCATCCTGCGGCGCCCAAATAACCGTCTTCGGCAACCCGATCACATCAAGAGCAGCATGCCGATAACAACCACGCTCCTGAGAAATTCTTTTCACCCCAAACTCACATGTTATCGAAGTCAAGTTTAATGGAACAAAAAACGGACCTCGCCACAACTTCTTTGCTGGTGATTGCGCCGTTACTTCTTGTAATAAATCATAAAATTCTTTTTCACTGCGCCCAAGCCTCCGTTCTTCAGCGAATTGATCCTCATCAACTTTACGAATAATCTGTTTTTTGAAAGGAAAAGAAGCAATTTGTACTTTCCCATTTAATGTTAAGCGATTACCCACAAAATCTTCTAAATCAACAATAAAAGGTTGCTCTCCTGGCATCTCTTCACAATCAATTGGCACAAAGCATTCATAAATTGTTTCATAATCTGATTCAGGAACAGCAAGAAATTCACGAGATAAAACTTTAATTGATGCTTTCTTTATTCTTTTATTACATTGAAACGGCACGTGAAACGTATGCCCTTGCGATACCTTAAAATCACTTTCCGGTCGAATAAGGGCTGCCTGTAGCGGCGTATTATCAACGGTAAAGTTAATTTCTTTCGTCGCACCGTTACGATGATACGTGCCATCAATCATCTTTATGCGTAACGCATGTGGTTCATTTGTTAACTGAGAGGTTGCAATAATTAACGGTCGCTCACATACCGACTTTCCCACCTTCTCTTCTACAATCAATTCTTTATTATCAAGCCAGACAGCAAGTGATTTAATTTTATACTTATCACGCCCCTTAATAATGCACGAAACATCGCCGCTTGCATAATCCTTGAGCCCCACAAGCTCAATTTGCGGAACAGATTGATCAAAAAAATAGTGATAACCAACCCAACCAATATAACCAATGATTAAAAAACCAACGACAAACAGTAACTTTCTCATAAAAGCAGCCATATTTATTCTCCGAGCTCACATCATCGTATAATAATAATAAAAAATATACCCTGTTTTATAGGTAAGGTAAAACTCAACCTCTTCTTTCCAGACTCCCCAGAAAACTTTTTTTATGCTATAATACTAATAGTAAACAAAAGTTAATTTTAATATGGTACAAAACAAACTTCAAATTTATCCCAAAAACCAATTTACATCGGTAAAGCAAAATCGCTCAAGGCACGCGTTTCGTCCTACTTTAGGGAAAGCCGAAGAGATTGGAAATCTGATTTTTTAATCGAAGAGATTCATGATCTCGATTACATTATTACTAAAAATGAGACTGAAGCTCTTTTACTAGAAGCTCAGCTTATTCATAAATATCAACCAAAATTCAATGTGTTACTTAAAGATGGGCAACCTTTTATTTACATCATGATAACCCAAACAGAAATGGTCCAATTAAAGCTTGTGCGAAATAAAAAAGAAAAAGGCACATATTTTGGACCTTTTTTATACAAAGGACAAGCGCGCTCTATTTATAAATTTTTAGTTAATAACCTCCAATTACATTTGTGTAATAAAAAAATAACACAAGGATGTCTTCAATATCATTTAGGAAAATGTGCTGGATCTTGTAAAGAAAATTTCGATAAAGAAAACTATCTTTTTCGCCTAAAACTTGCCACTGATATTTTAAATGGAAAAACAGATATTTTAGAAACACAAATAAAAGAAGAGATAAAAAACTGTAATAAAAATTTAGCATTTGAACAATCAAAAAAATTAAATCAAATTTTAGAAAATTTACATCATATTATTTCAACAATCAAAATTCATTTTAATTCAGATCGATATCAGGGTGATGAAAAAACAATTTTTGAAAATAATTCATTAGATAGTCAAGAGCTCGGAAAAAAATTAGCAAGCTTATTACAGTTAAGCGATGAACCAAAAACTATCGATTGTTTCGATATTTCGCATCTGCAAAGTTTTCATATCGTTGGTTCGTGCATCCGATTTACTCATGGTATTCCTGATAAAAACAACTTTCGAAGATTTAAAATCAAACAACTATCATTGCAAAATGATTATGCAGCACTCAGCGAAATTGTTCAACGACGATACAAAAACATCGAAGATTTACCCGATCTAGTATTAATCGATGGAGGAAAAGGACAGCGAAATGTCATACAAGAGCTTTTTCCAAAAACAAATGTTATAAGTCTTGCAAAAAAAGAAGAAAAATTGTTTAGCTCAGCGTATAAAGAGGGCCAAATTATAACCTCAAAAACCGATGAGGGACGAATACTAATTGCACTTCGTGATTACGCACACCATTTCGCCATTACCTATCATCGAACAAAACGAGGAGCTTTTCTGATTAAAAATTAAAGGAACGTAATGAATCAAGAACAATTCACTACAGCAGTACAAGATCTTATTAATCACAGTATTAACATTGCCGCAACACACAAAAATCCAAGCCTAACGCCTCTGCACACCATCGTTGCTGGTCTAGAGAATGATTTTTGTACGTCATTTTTTTCATTGATGAACGTTGATCTCGACAAACTGAGCAACATCGTAACCGAAGAGCTCGAGCAGCTCCCACGTGTAACTGGTGGACAACTCATGATGGATTACACCATGCAAGATTTTATTCAGGCATCCGCTGATGATGCCACAAAGCTTGGCGATTCTTTTATCAGCATCGAAATTATCATGCTTCAATGGGCTGCAACTAAACACCTCCCACAAAAATTACGTGCATTTTTTGCTCAACAAGGTTATACATATGAAGCAGTTTTGAATAAAATAAAAACTTCACGAAAAGGGCGTACGGTGAAAGATCAACAAGCTGAAAAACAGGCGGGAGCACTCAAAAAATATTGTCAAAATTTAACAGAACAAGCCAAACAAGGAAAACTTGATCCTGTTATTGGCAGACATGAAGAGATTCGTCGCGTTATTCAAATTCTTTCACGCAGAACAAAAAATAACCCAGTTCTCATTGGTGATCCAGGTGTTGGCAAAACTGCTATCGTTGAAGGCATCGCACAACGAATTATTAATAATGATATTCCAGAAGGTTTGCGTGGCGCGCAAATTCTTTCGCTCGATTTGGGACTTCTTATCGCAGGAGCAAAATATCAAGGAGAATTTGAAGAACGCTTAAAGAGTGTTTTAAAAGCAATCAAAGAATCTGATCAACAAATTATTTTATTTATTGATGAATTACACATGCTTGTCGGCGCAGGAGCAACCGGTGGTGGCATGGACGCTTCCAATCTCTTGAAACCAGCGCTCGCACGCGGCGAATTACATTGCATTGGCGCCACAACAATTCAAGAATACAAAAAATATATAGAAAAAGATGCAGCGTTAGAACGAAGATTCCAAAAAGTTTACGTCGAAGAACCTTCGATAGAAGATACTATTTCAATCCTGCGCGGCCTCAAAGAACGCTATGAATTACATCACGGCATTCGAATTAAAGATCAAGCACTGGTTAATGCCGCAAAATTATCTGCAAAATATATCACTGATCGCTTTTTACCAGATAAAGCTATCGATTTAATTGATGAAGCTGCATCAATGCTAAAAATGGCAATCGACTCTAAACCGGAAGAGATTGATCAACTGGATCGCAAAATTAGACAACTTGAGATTGAAAAAGTTGCATTAAACAAAGAAAAAGATGTTCCTGCTTCACAAACGCGCTTAAAAGCACTTGAAAAGGAACTCGCTGAATTAAAAGAACAACATCAATCTTTGCTCAATCAATGGCAAGCAGAAAAGGCTCCGCTCGAAAAACTCAACAAACTTAAAGAAGAAATCGAGCTCGCTAATTATGAATATCAATTTGCTGAACGTGAAGGCGATTACGCAAAAGCATCTGAAATAAAATACGGTAAATTAGCTAAACTTGAAAAGCAACTTGAAGATGAAAAGAAAAAACTAGCAAAGCTTGAACATGGCCTCATCAAAGAATCTGTTGATGAAAGTGATATTGCTACTGTTCTTTCACGCTGGACACATATTCCCGTTGATAAACTTAAACAAGATGAAAGTGAAAAATTGCTTCACATGCAAGATCTTCTTAAAAAGCGCGTTATTGGTCAAGATGAAGCAATTGATGAAATTTCTCATGCGATCCAAATTCATCGTACTGGCATGACCGATCCAAATAAGCCAATCGGTTCATTCTTGTTTTTAGGCCCAACAGGTGTTGGTAAAACAGAAGTTGCAAAAACTCTTGCTGATTTTCTCTTTAATGATCCACACCGCCTAATCAGAATTGACATGTCAGAATACATGGAAAAACATTCAGTTGCGCGACTTATCGGTTCTCCTCCTGGATATGTTGGATACGAAGAAGGAGGCCAACTCACGGAAGCAGTTCGTCGAAATCCATACAGTGTTGTTCTTTTTGATGAAATTGAAAAAGCTCATCCTGATGTTATGAACATTTTCCTGCAAATATTAGATGAAGGACATTTAACTGATGGACAAGGTCGCAAAGTTTCATTCAAAAATTGTATTATCATTATGACTTCAAATATTGGAGCTACAATAATTTTAGAAGCATCAGAAATTACTGATAAAGTTCGTGCAGACGTTGATAAACTATTACATCAAGCATTAAGACCTGAACTTCTTAATCGCATCGATGCAATAATATTTTTCCACCGACTCAGTGAAAAAGATGTTGAAAAAATTGCAGAAATTCAACTTAATGATCTACAAAAGAGACTCGCAGAACAAGAAATACAACTTACTATTGAAAAAAATGTTATAAACGAAGTGGCCAAGCGCGGTTATATTCCAGAACTCGGTGCACGTCCACTTAAAAGAGAAATTCAACGAGATGTAATCCTTCCCATCTCACAATTTAGACTTGCACAACCTGACACCAAAAGCTTAACAGTCAGCTGGAAAGATGACAAAGCAGTCATCAAATAATATCTTTAAACAAAAGAGCCGGGACCGTCCGGCTCTTTTCATCATGCAAACCTTTTTTAAACTTCCTCAGTACTCAAATTTATCATTATCTTTTTAAAATTAATTACCAAACAATTTTTTATTAACAATCAAACACTCTCAAAGAAATAACAATTAAGATTATACAAGACAAAATAACCTTTTACAAAGGCATTAAATCAGTTAACAACTTTATAAAATCAATCGTATTTGCACTCTTCTAACCGCTTTAATCTCATACAACAAAACCAGTTTTGGACTTTTCTTAGTGCATCAATTGCTAATGAACTTCGTGATCCATTTATTCCAGATGTTGCTAATGCGCTCCCAGGCACCGTACAAAATATCTGAAGCGGACCATCTAATTTAAGTGCAACTAAATTAAGCGCCAATCCAGATAAACATAAAATTTCACGATCACAACGTGTCCATGAAGATCGATGTTGCTCTTCCATTATTTTTTCATTCCCATCAATAATGTCTCTATAAAACATCATATCCGACCAATCTTTCGCATCTTCCATGGCACATAAATTAAAAAAAGCTAAAAAAATTATAAGCCTTATTGCATTTTTATAGATATTAAAAAAACTCACTTTAACACCCTCCTCCTGTGATAATACCAATTAAATAACGAGGAAAAAAGAAAAAATTAAAATTAATTCTCTTTTTCTTTAGGTGGTTCAGTAATATTGAGATAACTATTTACCAAACAAGATCTAACTCTTTGGTCTTCATCTTTGGTCTCTTCAGCCCAACAAGCTGTACCAATCAGACAACTTATCCATAATGGCATACCTACGGGCGCAGGAATTAATGAAATAAACTGACTCAATGTAAATACTCTACAAACAAGGTCTTCCCCACTGCCACAATAACGGGAATCATGCGACTCTTTTTTCTGTGAATGCAATGACGGCCTAGTTTTTTGTTCCATGGCAAACAATGGAATAAAAACAAAAAAAAGATAGATCATTAAAAAATACATCACATCTTTCAACAAAAAAGGGGTCGACAATTCAACCCTTTAACAGACTAGAAAACAAATTAAATTTTTGCAAAACTATGTTCGATTATGGAGGCAATTTACCAACGTTATGCGATCTTTTTTCCCACAAAAAAGAGGGGATTTTTAAGTCCCCTCTAGATGTTCTTAGCGAACGCGGCAAATGCCACCACGGCAACGACCACGTTGGCAATTTCTGCAACCAGCTGCTTCAACAATAACAGGCAAAAGCGCCAATGTAATTAAAAGTATTTTCTTAAACATAAAAAATCCTCCATTAAAAGGAAATGAATAAATACCACTACATAAGTAGTATAACAAATTCCAAACTTTTTTCAATTTCTATCGTCATCAAAAAATTCAAATAGAACTTAACAATAGATGTTTACTAATCCATCTTTTTTCGTTCGGGTGCTTTAGCTCTCTCTTTAAAACTTTTCCACTTTTTTTCGCATTCATTTAAGATACAAGAATGATTGCCCCAAAGCTCCGGACATTGCTCGCATGGTGGAATTGTGGCAAACAGTACTTTATGGCCAGCTGCAACACACATCGCCATTAATGGACATAAAAAATCTAAGCTTGCTGAAAACTCATCCGCCTTCGATCTTTCCGCAAAACTTCTCTCCTGGGTTAAACAATCATGTACAGACCAACCCAAAGTTCCTAATATTAAAGCGCAAGTACAACAACATTGTTCATAGCTATTATGATATTCACATGGCTTAGGATACACTAACCTAAGTTGTCCCTTATAAGATATAGCCGTCGGAACAGTAACGTCTGGACTTGTTGAGACTTCCTGGCTAATTGACATTTGCCCTGTATTAGGTAAATCGATCTCAGTATAACCATCTCGATCCAGGCGTATACTAATCTCTTCCTTTTCTCCTGAGCTCTCTTGCACCGTCAAACGCTTCTCTTCCATTGCATTTAATAAACCTGAACTTAATAATAAAAGCAAAAAGCTAAACTTGTAAGAATAATTCATGGAAATCCTTTCGATGCATAGATCTATAATTGAAAATTTAATTAAAGGGTATAGAAAAATATTTTATTAGCAACCACATGAAACTATTATTTTTTATTCTAAAAATGTTTTAATAAAAAAAACTATTAAGAGATTATTATGACAAAAAAATATCAAAAAAGTCTTTTTATCTTCAGGCGCGATTTACGCTTAGATGATAATACCGCCCTCCTTGAGGCAACAAAACAATCTCAAAAAATTATTCCTATCTTTATTTATGATCCACAACAAATAACCAATAAAAACAAATATTTAAGTAAAAATGCATTACAATTTATGTTCAAATCAATAACTGATTTAAAAAAACAATTACATAATCGCAAAGGAAAACTTTATGAATTGTACGGTATCAGCGATAAGGTAATTGAAGATGTTATAAAACAGAATAAAATTGATGCAATTTTCTTTAATAAAGATTACACTCCCTTTTCAAAAAGGCGTGATGAAAAAATTGAAAAACTATGCAAAAAATATCACATTGATTGCAACTCATTTCATGATGAGCTCATCAATAATCCTGAAGAAATTTTTACCAAACAAGTAAAGCCCTACACAATTTTTACACCTTATTTTAAAGCTGCATCAAAATTATCAATCAAAAAGCCACAGATTTTTCCAAAGATTTTTTTTGTTCATGAACCAATTGAAAGCTCATACAAAAATATTCCATCAATAAAAATTATTAAAAATAACAATATAGCTGAACGTGGCGGAAGAAAAGAGAGCCAAAAAATTGTAAAAAACATTAAAAAATTTAAAAATTATAATAAAGAAAGAAACTTTCCCGCACTTGACGCAACGACAAAACTCTCAGCTCATAATAAATTTGGCACATCTTCAATACGCGAAATTTATTACGCCATCAAAGAAAACTTAGGATTAGACAATGATTTAATTCAAGAACTTTATTGGCGCGACTTTTTCACTTACATCGCCGATCATTTTCCCCATGTTTTTAAGGGCCCTTTTAAAGAAAAATATAAAAAGATTAAATGGAAAAATAATCGCACGTGGTTCAAGAATTGGTGTAATGGAACCACCGGATTTCCTATTGTTGATGCGGGAATGAGGAAATTAAACCAAACAGGCTTTATGCACAATCGCGTCCGTATGATTACAGCCTCCTTTCTTGTAAAAGATCTGCACATTAATTGGCAATGGGGAGAAAAATATTTTGCTCAGCACCTTGTTGATTATGATCCAGCAGTCAATAACGGCAACTGGCAATGGGTTGCTTCAACAGGTGCTGATGCACAACCATATTTCAGAATATTTAATCCATGGTTACAACAAAAAAAATTTGATAAAGATTGTATCTACATCAAAAAATGGGTCCCTGAACTTAAAGATATCCCTACAAAAGATCTCAATAATTGGTTCCGGACTCATAAAAACTATAACATATCATATCCTAAGCCAATGGTTGATCATACAGAACAGGTAAAAATAACTAAAAAATTTTATAAAATATAAAAATCATTAGAAATCTTAATAAGCTTTTCAGCTGCAAGTTGTTCCAAAATTATATCAATACGTGCAGAATCTGACATAATTAAATCATAAAACCCTTCATGATTTAATGAGCCATATTGAAGTAATTTCTCCAAAATTTGACCACGAATTTGACGATCGGAACCTTCAAATTTTGATTGTCGAGTATAATGTTTACTCCGACGACTGGGATTCTGATGTTTTTTCTTGAGATAAACCCCATAATCCATTAATGCATAGAACCATTGACGTGGATCTTTTTTATCAAGCGTTTCCTCAATTAAGGATAACAATTCTTTATCAGCAATTTTTTCTCTTTCTGAAAAAAAATGATGTATAAAAACAGCACGAATATTTGTTTCAATAAAAACATGTGGAAGATTGAATGCAAAGGTTGAAATCGAACGTGCAGTATTATAACCAATTCCTTTAAAAGATTCTAAAACAACCGGATCTGAAGGCAATAACCCATTGAACTCACTCATAACTCGTTGTGCACTTTGCTGCAACCATTGCGCACGACGATTATATCCAAGACCCTTCCATAATCCTAAAACAACAAAAAATGGTGCTTGAGCTAATGATTCAAATGTTGGTAACGCATTAATAAACTCTTCAAATTTTTGCTCAACTCGATATGACTGCGTCTGCTGTAACATTATTTCTGAAACAAAAATCCAATACGAATCTTCAACATCACGCCACATAAAGGATCGTTTATTTGTCGAGTAAAAATCATAAATTATTTTTATAAATTCTTTGCTGGATAACATGCCACATCACGATAAATTGGACCATCCGGCGTTAACTCTGACTGCTTAAGAATAAATTTATCTACAGAGAAAGTAAGTGATTCAGCACTCGTTTCATCAATTACGCGCATCAGTTTATGAATATCATAAACATGTTTAATGCGCGCCAACGTTATATGAGAAACAAATGGTTTTTCCTCAGAAGCAACAAAAGGATTCACAGCCCACTCAATCTGTTTTTGCAAAGAATAAATTTCTTCACCTATTAAATCTACCCATAAAACACGGGGACGTTCTGGAACAAAAACCCCCAAACCTCCTAATTTCATTGTAAAAGGTTTAAACTGAATCATCTTCAAAGACCCTTGAATCAAGTCCAACAATTCATTGCGCTCATTACCTTCGACAAGCTCAGGACGAGCGCAGCCTTTAGTGCTGAGCGTAGACGAAGCATCAGGATGAGCGCAGCCTTTAGTACTAAGTGCAGTCGAAGCATCAGAATGAGCACATTTTTTAATATTAGTTTTCTTCTGTGCGCTCGTGGTGAGTCTGTCGAATCCATACGAGCATCCCTTATCTAATTCCCCTAAAAAGCGCAGTGTAAGATGTAAATTTTCAGCTTCAACAAATTTTCCATCAAAAAGATTTGCTTTTTTGACTTTTTGTTGAATATGAAGCAGTTCTTCAATAATCTTTTCGGGAAAATCTATCGCAATAAAATAACGCATGTTATTGATTTTTTTTCTCCGCACCAATCTTTCCACGCCATGCCTGAACTAACCGATTCAATAAATAAGAGTGTTCGCACCCACAAGG
>Ga0209211_10013082_pt1 | contig 10337 bp, 10 predicted proteins | sample RifGroA2_FD_183992 | JGI IMG/M metagenome (GOLD analysis project Ga0209211, IMG submission 183992) | Groundwater microbial communities from Rifle, Colorado, USA - Groundwater A2 (SPAdes) (version 2) | ecosystem: Environmental > Aquatic > Deep subsurface > Groundwater | place: Rifle, Colorado...
GCTGTGGTGGTGCCCCCACCCACCGCCACAGCAGACAGCGTCCTCGCAGATATGTAAGCAATAGGGCTCATCCGCTATCCCGCCTATCATCCAATCTAAAATACAGTGACGGCGTGATGCCGAGCTATCACCGGCCAATGCCCTCCCAAAAGCGAAATTTTCCCCCACCAAAATTTCGCTTTTGGAAGGAAAAGAAAAGCCCATCTTTTAAAATATACAAAGAGCAGATTTAGGTTTAAAAAATACGAATGTATGATAGAATAATACTAGCATAAATTGGATAAAGATAATACTCCATATAATAATAGCAAATAATGGATACTTATGTCAAGCGTTAATTTAGCTAAAAGAGTAAAAGAACTTAGGAATAAATTTAAGATAACCCAGGATAAACTGGCAAGAAAAGCAGATATCCCTTTTAGCACCTTGGCTAAAATAGAATCTGGCTATACCCCTAATCCTTCCATGGAAACATTGATAAAAATAGCAGATGCCTTTGAAGTAGGTCTGGATGAACTAATAGGCAGAAAATGATTGACAAAAATAGATTCTATGATAAACTTTAACTTAAGATATAAAACTAAATACAAAGTGGTATGTTTCGAAGGGGGAACTGCCACGTTAATCAATTAAAACCTTCGCAAAAAAGCGGAGGTTTTTGTGTTTATATTAAATAAGAAAGAACTTAATTTAGGCGGAAGAATGATGAGCAATACCGCAGAATTGGATCTAATGGATATAAAGCAGGCTAGCGAATGGGCGAGCCGCTATCTGGGCAAGAACGTTACCACTTCTAATATCACTTATTTACTTCAATACGGCAGAATTAAGAAAATCGGCAATAATGGTAACACCGTAATTAATAAGAAAGAATTGATAAATTATTACAAATCTTTTAACGGGAAAAGAGAGATTAACTGGAAAAATCAATTGGGCAGTGATTTAAATTGGGCATTATCTTTTGATAATGTTAAAGAAGCCGAAACCACAAAGCACGTCCATCGCCTGCACCCTTATAAAGGTAAGTTCATTCCTCAATTAGTCGAATACTTTTTGGATAGCCACAAAGACAATTTTAAAAAGGAAGTTTATTTTAAAAAAGGCGATATCATGTTAGATCCCTTTTGCGGAAGCGGCACTGCATTGGTACAGGCAAATGAGTTAGGAATGCACGCAATAGGGATTGATATCTCAGTTTTTAATTCCTTGATCAGCAATATTAAAATCGACAGTTATGATGATATTCAGTTACATAATGAATTAAAAAATATTACGTGCAAATTAAAAAATTTTCTTGCTGATTCTGAAACGGTTAAATTTGAGAATGCATTACTGGTTGAACTTGCAAAATTCAATAATAAGTTTTTCCCTGCGCCGGAATTCAGGTATAAAGTGAGCAGAGGACAAATTAATGAGTATAAGTATGGGATAGAAAAAGAGAAGGAGTTTTTGCCCATATTCCTTAGGCTCGTAAAAGATTATAAAATACAGCTAAAACAAGACAAATCTGCGACCTTCTTGGATAAGTGGTATTTACAGCACATACGAAATGAGATTAATTTTGTTGCAGGATTGTTAAAACAAATAAAAAATCAAAAGATAAAAGGTCTTGTCAGTGTTATCTTGAGCAGAACAATCCGTTCTTGTCGCGCCACCACACACTCTGATTTAGCTACCTTGAAAGAACCTGTTACGCAGACTTATTATTGTTCAAAGCATGGAAAGATTTGCAAGCCGTTGTTTTCGATCTTAAGCTGGTGGGAAAGATATAGCATTGACACGATAGAGCGAATAGAATTTTTTAAAAAATTAAGGACAGATACTTATCAAATTTGTCTAACCGGAGATGCCCGGGCAATAAATATTTTTGAGGAAATGGATGAGACAGATCCTGAATTCGCTAAGATATTAAAAAAGCAGAAGATTCGGGGTATATTTTCGAGTCCGCCTTACGTTGGCTTAATAGATTATCATGAACAACATGCTTATGCTTATGATTTATTTGGTCTTAAGCGGCGCGATGAACTAGAAATAGGACCTTTATCTAAAGGCCAAGGAAATGAAGCCAGACTTTCTTATGTCCAAAGTATAGCTGAAGTATTAAAAAATTGTAAAAAGTTTTTAGCAGAAGATTATAACATTTTACTGGTAGCAAATGATAAATACAATATATATCCTCAAATAGCGGAAGAAGCGAATATGAAAATAGTTAATCGGCATAGAAGACCAGTCTTAAATAGGACCGAGCGGGATAAGTCAGCTTATTCCGAAAGCATTTTTCACTTAAAGGAGAAGTAACCATATGGGGCTCTCAAAAGAAAAAATTAATGAGATTGAACAGGTATTAAAAAACGCTCTACGGCATAAATTCAGTAATTATAATCCAGAACCTGCTTCGATGCCATTTCATACGAGGTTATTAGGCAAAGATAGGTTAGCGCTATTTTCTTTCATTCACTCCTTAAATACCAATTTTGGCACAAGTATTTTTGAACCCGTTGCAGTCGTGCTGGCTAAAGATAGTTTTCATATAGCAAAATCACAAATCAAAGCAGGAGACTCTATCTATGAAGGGGCACAATTTGAAATTCAAAAAATAATGGATAGTTTAATGACTGCTGAGGCCACTCCAGACAAAGCCAAGGAAATAGAAATAATAAGGAAAGTCTGCCAAAAAGGAAAAGTAAGGAAAGTTAAGCTTACCAAGATTGACGTTTTTCTACAGAGCAAGACCGGCGAACTGTTTCTGTTTGATCTGAAAAGCGCAAAGCCAAATATCGGAGAATTTAAAGGTTTCAAGAGAACATTATTGGAGTGGACAGCCGCTATTTTAGGGTCTGATCCAAAGGCAAAAATAAATACCATTGTAGCGATTCCTTATAATCCTTACGAACCTAAACCATATACACGTTGGACTATGCGAGGAATGCTTGATTTAGATAAAGAATTAAAGGTAGCTTATGAGTTTTGGGATTTTATTGGCGGTAAAGGAACTTATCAGGATTTATTAGATTGTTTTGAACGAGTCGGTATTGAATTAAGGCCAGAAATAGATCTATATTTTACAAAGTTTAGAAATAGCAATAGAAAATAATTATAGTTTATATTAGAAGACAGCCGCCCTACACCCTATTTTTCAAAAAATTAGTATGTGTTACGATTTAAGAGAGCCAGTTACATGAAAGGAGGGGTATATGAAAACATTTTCATTTACTGATAAAGACATACACTTAAATAATCTTCTGCTTGATCCAAACAATTATCGTTTTTTTGATAACCCAAGCTATAAGAAGAAAATCTATAAGAAGTACCATGTCTCAGCTGTGCAAGAAGCGACCTTAAGATTGTTAGAACAAGATAAGCGGTATCAGTTGTCAGAGTTGAAACGTTCAATTTTAAAAAATGGTTATGTACCGATGGAACGAGTCGTGGTTGTGCCATATGAACACAAAAAAGGATCTTATCTTGTAATAGAAGGTAATCGTCGTATTGCAGCTCTGAAATCTTTATTGCAAGAAAATAAAGAGGGTGTTCGCGAGCTCTCATCTGAACAGATCAAAACATTTACAACTATTCCTTCTGCTATGTTATGTGCGTCTAAAGATGAAATTATCCATGCCCAAAGAGTTATCATGGGAATACGCCATATCGCTGGTCCTAAAGAATGGGGGGCATACCAACAGGCACAATTAATAGTAGAACTATACGAAACAGAAGGTCAGGATTTTCAGTCGATTGCTGACCACCTTGGAGTTTCAGCTGTTGATGTTAGCAGGAGATATCGTGCCATGAAGGCACTTAAAACTATGGAAGAAGATGAGCTTTATGCTGGTCAGTCAAGATATGAATATTACCGATTATTTAACGAGTTGGTATCGCTTACTATAGTGAAAGATTATTTTAGTTGGGATGATTCTAAACTAAAATTTAATGATACAGCAAAAGCGCGCGAATTTTATGAGCTTATAGCTCTGCAAGCAGGCGATCGTGATGCAAAGCTTAGAACATTTTCTGATGTTCGAAACTTGAGGTTGATTTTGCCTCATGCCAAAGCAACCGCAGTGCTTATGGATCCAGAGAAAACACTGAATGATGCACTTGAAATAGCCGAATCGTTACGTCTTGAAAAAAGTCGCCAAGAACGCCCAATAGAAGAGATTATTGCTGAAATAAATCATAGTTTGAGTAAAGTCGATGTACTTTCGTTGACAAAATTAAATGTAAAAGAGATAGGGCTTATAGAAGGAGTAATAAACAGGTTAAAAAACTTGCTAAAAGTTGGTCAAAGTAAGAAAGAATAAACTTTATGCCTTTTCCCGATGCAGTTGATGAAGTTATAGCACATTTTCTTACAGAATATGATGTAGAAAGTCGACCACAACTACTTCGTAGCTACATAACATCACTGCTTAGGCAACAATATGTTCAAGAACGTGTTAGTGAGATTGTAGAAAAATACTATGATACTATACAAGAAATACTCATAAAAGAACATGATAGTCGACTGAAATCTGAACAATTATTGCGATACGATTTTGTAGATGCAACAGGTACAAAAATAAAAGGAATAGGTAGAAGCTATGCACAGCGTCAAAATATATTTCAGAATGCCCTAAATGGTATTTCCGATAGTGTATTTGAACAGTTCAGTGCTATTGTTTTGAAATGGATGGGGTGTCGTGAAGTATGGGTAACTCCAGCTTCTCATGATCAAGGTCTCGATGCTTTTGGTTACTCTTATGATTTAAAAAAATATCTTTCGTCTAAGTCAGAATGTGTTATTGTTATGCTAGCTCAAGCAAAGCATTATATTAAAACTAAAATAGGCACTAAAGAAATTCGAGAATTTGTAGGTGCTTTTGGTTTGGCAATTCATAAAATATTCTCTAGCGTTGACGATAAATATGAACAACTTGAAATCAAACCATTTGGACCAGCGGTTTTAGTTTTTCTCACTACACAAGAAGTGCCTCAAACTGTTAAACGATTAGCAACTAGATCGGGCATTGTGGTTCTAACAACTGAAGATATTTATGAGATGTTTTATAAAAGAGGTGTTTTGCGACACGCAAAATGGTCGCAAAGAAGCATTAAGTTGCAGTTTGAAAGGCTGGTTCAAAATACAGTCGTTGCGAAATAGTTTCAATTGCGGATTGGTTTAGTATAAATAATAGTTATTCTTGAAAGAGTCATATTTTGACAGTTATATATTTTAAAAGATGGGCTTTTCTTTCCCTCCCCAAAAGCGAAATTTTGGTGGGGGAAAATTTCGCTTTTGGGAGGGCCTTGACTGGTGATGGCTCGGCATCCCGCCGTCATGGGTGTTTTTCATAGGAGTTAGGCGGGATAGCGGATGAGCCCTATTGCTTACATATCTGCGAGGACGCTGTCTGCTGTGGCGGTGGGTGGGGGCACCACCACAGCAGACAGCTGAGCCTCGTTGAAATTTTTTAGATTTTTACTTCAAGGGAACCCTTGAAGTAAGTTATAACCTTGTCGCATAAGGAACCCCATTTTTCGGCGGGGTCGGTTTCGGCGACAAAAGAGTAAGGGCAACTGTAAGAAATAAAAAGGGTTCGGTCAGATAATAAAAAGTTCGAGCCGATAATTTTTAAAAAATCTCTTTTAGCCGCAGGCGTTTCCTATTCGCCGAAGGCGAATAAATAAATCTTTTTGAGATATATCAGAATCTCAAAAAGATTATTTTGCCGAGCGACATAAAAGTTTTTGGAGGGTTGTGCCATGCCAAAATACTATCTTTATATGCGTAAGTCCACTGATGAAGAAGATCGCCAAGTCCTCTCTCTTGAATCACAGCTAAACGAACTACATGAATATGCTAAGCGTGAAGGCTTAGAGATAGCTGATGAATTTATAGAAGCTAAGACAGCTAAAAAACCAGGACGGACTATATTTAACCTTATGATCAAGCAAATAGAGTCAAATGGGGTAAGCGGTATTTTGGCATGGCACCCGGACAGGCTTGCCCGTAATTCTATGGATGGCGGTAAGATAATCTATCTAGTGGATACCGGCAAGTTAGTAGATTTGCGATTCCCTACATACAGCTTCGAGAATACTGCGCAGGGTAAATTTATGCTATCTATCGCATTCGGACAGAGTAAATACTATATAGACAATCTCTCTGAGAATGTAAAGCGAGGTTTCCGCCAGAAGATTAGACGAGGCGAATATCCAGGATTTGCGCCGCTTGGATATACAAATGACACTAAGAATCACAGCATAGTCATAGACCCTGATAAGGCTCCGTTTATCAAGAAAATCTTCGAGTTATATGCAGCCGGTGATTATTCGCTAGATGAATTAAAGAAAATTACAGACCGCTTGGGGCTTATAGGTAAACGGGGCAAGCCTGTCCGGAAAAGCGAACTCGCAAGAATTTTAAGAAATCCTTTTTACTACGGTATGATGCTTGTAAAAGGTGAACTACATGAAGCGAGCCACCCGCCACTCATCTCTCAGAAACTTTTTGCTACTGTTCAGGAAGTCTTAGAGAATCGAGGCAAGCCAATGAAAAAAGGTATAATAAAATTTACCTTTATCGGGCTTATGAAGTGTAAATGCTGTGGCGCAAGCATTACTGCTGAAACACAAAAAGGCCATACTTATTACCATTGCACGAAAAAACTTGGGTCATGTGAAAGCAAAAAGTTTCTGAGAGAAGAGGATTTACTTTCTCAAATAGATAAAATAATCTCCAAAGTGCACATAGATGATGAAACAAAAAATAAGATGATTAGTAGGTTTGAAGCTTTGGCGCATGAAGAAAGTAAATCCTCTCTTTCTCTATCTCGCCAGGTGCAAGACAGAATCTCTGAACTTGATAAGAAGATGGAACGGCTTATTGACTTATTTGTCGAGCAGGAAATATCACAGGAAGATTATAAGATTAAGAAGATGAAAATACTTAATGACAAGCAGTTACTCAAGGAAAAATTGGGCGAGATAGAGAAAGGGGGTGGCGGGTGGCTCGAACCCTCCAAAAACTTTGTATCTACTTGTAATGAGGCGAGTTATGTCGCTCGGCAGGAAACGCCTGCGGCTAAAAGAGATTTTTTAAAAATTATCGGCTCGAACTTTTTATTATTTGACCGAACCCTTTTTATTTCTTACAGTTGCCCTTACTCTTTTGTCGCCGAAACCGACCCCGCCGAAAAATGGGGTGGATGAGGGGAATTGAACCCCCGGCCCCTTGAGCCACAGTCAAGTGCTCTAACCGCTGAGCTACACCCACCACAAAAAGTCAGGATCTACTAAGAAGTAAACTCAGTAAATTGGTCTGGAGATTATCTATTTTTATCGCTTTATCTTTAAAATCAAAACCTAAAATAAAACTCGCTATTAAAGGCATTGATATCTTGTTAGCCGAGTCTTTGAATATTATATCATTAATTTTACAAAAGCAATCAGCTTTTAGGTCATTCTTTGAAACTAAGATCCTGCTATTAAGGTTAAAACTGCCTTTCTCGATCTTTTGTTTCAGGTATTTCTGATACAAGGGCCCAAGGGTTTCAAGTCCCACATCCTGAGCCTCAAGCTTTGCCTTTACAGTATAATCCCCTTTTACCCAACCTTTTATGCGTAAAGGCGACAGAGAGGCCTGTGAATCTTTATTTTTGATAAACCCTGACACGCTAAAATCTAAAAGCCTGCCTGCTATAAGATATGCGTAAGGGCTTTTAATGTGGGCGTTTATTTTAACAAGCTCTATGCTCGCTCCAGCCTCTTCTTCGTAGATAACAGTAGCATTTTCTACATCTATCCTTGAAACATAAAATATAGTTTTTGAGTCTCTTTGAAATTGACCTGCATTATTCTCAAGCTGTCCGAAACCTGCAAAATCTTCATAGTGGCCTTTTCTTATCCTTATAACAGGCTCGAGCGCTTTTATGCTGGAGAATATGAATGTCTTTTTAAAAAAAGCCGAAGCAGGGCTCGGATAGATATATACCTTGGCTATGGTTATGGTGTCGTTTATTTTCACGCCTTTCAGCTGGAGACAAAGCGGAAAACTTATTCTCATATGGGCTATGGAAAGTTTTGTCCCAAAACTCTTTTCAAGGCCGTTTATAACATATGACTTCATATTTCTGGCAGTATATGTATAACCTAGAAAAATCAGCCCTATTATAATAAATATACCTGCCAGATATATGGTTTTTTTGAATAAAGGTTTCATGAAATTAAAATTGGCGTCCCTGGCCTGATTTGAACAGGCGACCCTCTGCTTAGCTTACCGCACCGAATTACTCCGGCCATTTATGTTGCGGTCTGGACTATGTCTTCACCATTTCAGGTGTGCGGCGTATAGTCTCTGAGGACTCTCCGTTACTTCAATTTCAGGTAGTCATTAGCCCACTTCACAAATTTAATCTGACTATTGGCGGGCTTGTCAAAGCGAATAGCTTTAGGACAATTTAAAGTATTGGGCACATAAAGCACTTTATCCTTACCAGCGCAATATATAGCGTAATAATCAAAATCTTTCTCGCTATAATGTTTTATATGTGTACCTTTTCTGTCTGCCCATGATGTCCTAAATCTTACTTCTATTGTCCCATTCTTTTTTAGAGTAGCATACTTTACTTGCAATTTAACTACCTTGCCATTATTAAGAACAACGACCAAATCATACGGCTGATGTTCTGACAATGGCAGACAAGGAATACAGCCTTTTAAAGTTAAATCCATTATTATCTTAGCTACTCCAATATCAGCTTTGACCTTGGTATGGTGCAAATTACCTCCTTTCTTTTCTCTTTATGACTACCTGTACTCAACGGGTTGCCTGCAAATTGTCCATATTTTCATATGGAGATCCTTGCATATAGCCGCATCCACTCTTGTGCGTTTTTTTCCGCACAGAGGCTCCTATTTAAAGGCAGATGCTCTATCCAACTGAGCTACAGGGACGTTTTTTGATTTATGGTCGCAGTTATTAAACGTTGTTCGAACCTATTTTGAGGAATCAATTCCTTAAAATAGATAATTGTTTTTCAATGATGCTCGGCAGTCGGCTGATGGCTGCCCGCACCCAGCCATCAGCCGACTGCGTCCTCGCAAACTATGTAAGTACTAGGGCTCGTCCGCTATCCCGCCTAACTCCTATGTAAAACACCCGCGACGGCGTGATGCCGAGCTATTCCAACACCCAGCGCTCTGGCAGAAACGCTAAAATTTTCCCGCACCAAAATTTTAGCGTTTCTGCCAGACAAGTGAGTTCTGCCTTAAACAGATTAAACACAGATAAAAGAACATCTATATCCTATCATGCCGGGCAAAATCCCCTTAGCTGCTTTTGATTATTTTACTGCTAAACAGCTATTTATGCAATTATAAAAAGTAGCTCCCCAATAATATTGAGATAAAAAGGCTGGGTGCTTACTTCAATATTCTGGATTTACTGTATCAGGGGAGTACTTGAAAATCATGGTGTATTAAAGCTATCTTCTTAGTCTTTGACCAGTGTTTGTGTGTGGTTCTCGGCAGCATTACTCGAACAATATCGGGGTAGGGGTATTGGAGGCCGGTTGGCGATAGCCTGTATAATAGTATCAGTAGGTGTAATACAAAACAAAGATGATATGATATTATGAAGATCTCTTAACAGAAGCTATCTTTCGTTAATAAATCTTATTTCGAGCCTGCCCTCTTTATTTATTAATAAACTTGATAAGAAGCTAATGGTGCTAAAAAGTAGAGAACCAAAGAATGCAGGCCAGAAGCCACTGATGATGAACCCTTTAACAATCTTAGAGACCATATAGAAAAGAAAGCCATTTATGAAAAAAGTAAATACGCCAAGTGTAAATATGTTTATAGGTAGAGTGACTAGTATTATAAATGGCCGTAAGAATGCATTAATTATACCCAAGACAAAAGCAGCTACTATAGCGGTGATGGGGCTTGCTATTTCAATTCCCTTTACAACATAAGTTACTATAAGTATGGCTAAAGAATTAATTACCCACTTTATTAAGATCCCTCTCATCCTAAAACCCTGCCTTTCTTCCGCTTCCTATTTTTCTATTTGGCTTCGGATAGATGTCCGTAGTCCTGAAGATATTTTCGTGAAATAGAGTGACAATTTGAACAATCCTGATTTTTGGAACTATAGTTTGAGCATAAGAGTAACGTATTTGTTTCGACTAAAATATCTTGTGTGTAATCCTGCTTTTCTTTAAGACCGCCCTTATAAAACTTTGAAATTATATTTTTTATCACCGTTTCTGTTTCAAGAAAGATATAGCATTTAATATTATGCTGAATAGCTTTTCCCATATTATAATGCGCTTCTTTATCCTCTGGCTATTTTT
>Ga0209211_10013087_pt1 | contig 10334 bp, 6 predicted proteins | sample RifGroA2_FD_183992 | JGI IMG/M metagenome (GOLD analysis project Ga0209211, IMG submission 183992) | Groundwater microbial communities from Rifle, Colorado, USA - Groundwater A2 (SPAdes) (version 2) | ecosystem: Environmental > Aquatic > Deep subsurface > Groundwater | place: Rifle, Colorado...
AAGCAATAAATCGAAATTCTTTTCATTGATTATATCCGAAGTTATCTTTTCACTTTCAACTGGAACAATCGTCAGATGTATCCCGACCTTTTCCAAAGAGTCTTTAATGATTTCCGCCGTTTTGAGATGCGTCTCTTTTTTCGGCACAGTCAGCTTCAGACTGATATCATATTTACGCGGCAAATCTTCCCTGAACCGATAACGCTTAACACCTGAGGCCGAGGCGATTGTATACTCGAGAGGTAAATAGGCCGGCACGGCGTAACCGTTAAACACCTCATCAACAATCCTCTCCTTCGGAATAGAACTGGCTATATCTTGACGTAATTCTTTATTCTTCAAATCAGGAGCATCTTTCAAATTAATAAACAGCGCGTAGTAGCGTGAGCCGAGCGGAATACGATACTGATTAAAATTGGGCACTTTCTCCACGAAATCCTCAGACGCGAACGCATCAATTTCTCCCAGACGCGCCGCCGTCAGTAAGTCAGCGGAACTAGGATAAAATTTAAAAACAATTTTGCTGAAGCCTTTAGGAGAGTTGGTCTTGGCACGACTCATACGAATCAGGACAACTTCGTCTATTTTATCGCTCTTCTTGATGCTTATTAAACGATAATCCCCAGTTCCGACCGGACTGAGATCCCCCATCTTCGATCCGAGGTGAAAGGGAATAATGCCAAGCGTTAAGAGATCTAAAAACGGCGCGTAAGGGTCCCTCAACCTGAATCTGACGCTGTATCGGTCAAGTCTATCAACCTGAACGAGTCGTAACTGCGGATGCTGAGAAACGGTATAAAGAACGTCATCAGCAGAGAATTCGACACCGTCATGCCAGTAAACACCCTTGTGCAAAAGAAACGTATATTCCTTTTGGTCAGGTGAGATTTGATACCGCTCGGCCAAATCTGGCTTGAGAACACCACGCTCGTCGTACTTCATGAGGGAACGGAAAATCAATCTGGATAGCTCCTTATCAACACTGTTGACGCCGGCCTTGAGAGGGTTGATGTGCTGAGGCTGGCCGGCCACGGCTTCGGTAAAAGTCGGCTGAGGAAAGAACGAGAAGACGAGAATTAGTAGAGAGAAGACCTTAGATATCAGAAGTTGCATAAGAGTCTATAAAGCCGCCAGGAGAAAAGAGATAACCAGAAAGGCAGCCGCGACCACAATCGTTAAAATAAAAATCAACTTTTCAAATCCCCGACGGGAACGATAGCTAAGGAAGCTTACAGATTCTCCTCCAAATGTCGAGGAAAGGCCGGACCCTCTTTGCTGGAGTATAACCAGAACAACCAATAAAACTGAGACGATTATTTGTAAGTATAAAAGTAGGTTGCCGTCTATTTTGAACATAACCAAATAAAGAAATTACGAATCATACTTATCAATAGAGCCACGATTATAAAACTCATAAACGAAGAAATATAAAAACTGTTGATTTTTAGAATCCCGAGGTTAACGTCGGGAAAGTCGAAAGACGTAACTTTAAAAACAGGAATCAGTAAGGTTACTAAGTAAAGCATAAGACCGTTAACAAAAAAAGAAAATAAACCTAACGTCAATATATTGATCGGCAAGGACACTAAATTCACAATCGGGCGAACGAAAATATGGACAAGCGACAAAAGTAGTGATGCTTTCGCCAAAATCACTAAATCGTTGCCGAATGAAACGCCGGGTAGAAATTTAGCCGCGAGAAAGATACTGGCTACAAAAATCAGGTAATGGCGCAGTAACTTCCTCACCGATGCATTTTACCATTTCTAATAAGAATCAGACAAATGACGGGTCTTCCTTTGGTAACTAATGGCAAAACGATGGGCTTCATCACGGATACGCATGAGAAGATTAATGAGGGGCCGGTCCTTTGGCAGTTTTATATACTCTCCATCAATCGCGATCCTCTCATATCTTTTAGCTAAACCAATGTAGGGAATCCCTAAAGGATCAAGAAGTTTTCCGACCACCCCGAGTTGTGATTTTCCGCCATCAATAAGTATCAGATCCGGATAGGGAATTTCACGATTATTAAGTCTTCGTCCAATCACTTCGGCCATCATTCCCGCGTCGTTAATACCCAAAACTGATTTAATCTTATATCTCCGGTAGAAATCTTTCTGCGGAGTTCCATCTTTAAAGGTCACCAGGGCACCAACCGGAAGACTCATGCCTAAATTGGAGATATCATAGGCCTCAATACGTCGGTTTCCTCCGGTCAGTTTAATCCCCGGAAAATATTCCTTAAGAAAATTCTCTAGATCCGTCATCTCTTCCGTCCTTAAATCTTCGTATAAGTTAGGATTAGCGAGATAACTTTCCGCGGCAATACGCCGCGCGGTGACGGATTCGATTTTTTCAATTAGCGATTTATATTCACCGGCTTTTTCAAAATTCAGAATATCTGCCGCTGCAAACATCTTTACTTGCAAACGCCCAATATAATTTTTTCCCCGTCCACCAAAAAACATCTTTAGAGGACGGAGATATGCTTGGTACTGACGGGGTGATATTTTTCCCAAAACACAGGGAGCGGGACAAAGGAATAAATCGTGTAATAGACACCCGTGAGCAAGTTTTCTAAAAGTAATAAATTTAGAGGCGCTGCAATCTCTGTAGGGAAAAACGCGACGCATCTCTTTCAGTATCGTTTTTATCGAATAGCCGTTTGGAAATGGTCCGAAATAAGTCCCCGAGCCGTGAATTATCTTTCTGACTAAGGTTACCTTTGGATACTCCCTGTCAGGCATAATTTTAGAGGGACGGGGAAATAATAAATAAGCGTAGGATTTACCATCTTTTAAGGAAACGTTGTATTTCGGACGTAATTTCTTAATAAGCGCTGCTTCTAAAATTAACGATTCTAAATCCGTTTCCGTCTTAGTCCACTCAACACTACGCGCTTCTCTAATAAGATTGGCTGTCTTTCCAATAAAAATATCTCTTTTTAGATAGAATGAAAGCCGCACTGCTAAGTTTTTTGCCTTACCAACATAAATGACATTACTGCCTTTATCTAAAAAACGGTAAACTCCAGCAGTTCTTGGAGCGCTCGCAATAGCACTTTTTTCAATCATAATGTTATTCTTTCTCTATGAGAATGAAACCACATCTCTTTTTGTTTCTTACTTTATTTCTTGTTAGCCTTCTCGTCCCCAAACCCGCCAGCGCTGAAGAGGAATTCTCAACCTCTTATTTTGTTAATTACGATCTGACTAAACCTGATGACAATGTAGATTTTCAAGTAACCGTCGTAAATCTTACCAACAAAGCCTATATCCGGGAGTATACGCTTAATATTGCCGCCGGTAATCCTCAAAACATTAAGGCAACAGACAAAAACGGGGCCCTCGCTCCTTGGGTTGAGAATACGGCCGGCACCACTAAGATAAAAACTACATTTAACGATAAAATCGTCGGCAAGGGAGCTTACAGGGACTGGCATATATTTTACACCGACGAAAGCGTGGGGAAAAAGAACGGGCTTGTCTGGAACATTAATGTACCAAAATTTAAAGACGTACCGACGCTGACTTCCTACGCCGTAAAACTCACCATCCCCGAAAGCTTCGGACCGGAAATCTACTCTTCCCCGATCGCCAAAAAAATTGAAAGAGTGGACGATCGAAGGACTTATTACTACGAAGGAGAGGCCCTGAAAAATTCCGGAGCTCTTTTAAGTTTTGGTAACTATCAACTTTATGAATTTAAGCTTAAATACCATCTGAAAAATCCTAACTTATTCCCCTCTGAAGTCAAAATCACTCTACCACCGGACATCCGCGGCGAGCAGGAAATCTACATCAGTAAAGTTGATCCCGCCCCCGCAAAAGTTCAGGAAGATCCTGATGGCAACTATTCAGCCGTTTATAGACTCACCGGAAACCGCGAAAAAATCGTTGAGGTTGAAGGTTTAGCTCGCGTCACTCACCCGAAGCGCAATTTCACCGCGTCGGGGATGATTTCAGAGATTCCAAAAAACCTCATCGATAGCTATACCAGAAACCAACCTTATTGGGAAACAGACGATCCGCAAGTTACAGAAATCATCAAACAAGTTAATCGCAGCGGAACGACCGTCTCACAAACGGCCCTGGCTCTTTTTAACTACACGAGCGAAAACCTTAAATACAATAAGGATAGAATCAACAAAAACTTAACCCGTTACGGAGCTAAAAAAGCTCTCCAAAACAAAAATGACGCCGTCTGTATGGAATTCGCCGACGTTTTAACGACCCTTCTTCGCGCCGCCGGTATCCCCGCTCAAGTTCTTGAAGGTTATGCCTTTACTGAAGATGAGAAATCTCGTCCCGTCATTGGCGATGTTTTACACTCTTGGGTACGCTTCTACGATCCCCGCTTCGGATGGATTAGTGTCGATCCGACTTGGGCCTCAACCTCGGGACTCGATTACTTCAGCAGACTTGACACTAATCATCTTGTTTTCGCCATAAAAGGCACTAGCAGTGTTAGTCCCTATCCGGCTGGCGCTTATAAGATTAGTCCTTCTCAAACCGGAGATATAAAAGTCGGGCTAAAAAAGGAGAACATACAGTTTCCCAAAGAGAATATTGAAATGGGTTTAACCGTCGACACCAATTTTTTTACAAACCTACTCTCGCCAAAACTAAACTTACTTATTATCAATAAAGGGGGTACGGCTATTTTTGACGGAAGGGTTAATTTCAGTAGCAACAAGGCGGACGTTTCTCCAAAAGGATTAAAAATAGGCAACTTACCACCCTACGGCGAAAAGAAAATCGCTCTGGATTTAAGATCAAGTATGTTCAAGACTTTTGGAGACATTTCTTTAACCGTAAATCTCGGCTATACCAACTTTGACGGAGAATTTAAGAATCGCAAATGGGAAAAGAATACCTACATAGCTTCTAACCTGACATTTTTAATTCTCACTCCCGGTATTCTTTTAGTGATTGGGCTGTGGGGGTATTTTTTCCTAAAAGATCAGCAATCCTTCCTTCGAAAATAGCCTCTCCCCCTTTATCGCCTCCTTCAGGACCGAGTTCAATAACATAATCACAGCTACCGACAACATCAAGATTATGTTCGATAACGACGACGGTATTACCGCGATTTACCAGCGAACGCAGTATTGAAAGTAGCTTCTCAATATCCGCGAAGTGTAAGCCGGTTGTTGGCTCATCGAGAAGATACAACGTCTTTCCGGTTGATCTTTTAGAGAGTTCCAAGCTCAATTTGACCCTTTGGGCTTCACCTCCGGAAAGAGTCGTCGCCGATTGTCCCAGCCGAATATAACCTAAGCCCACTGAGGAAAGCGTCCGTAGCCCCCGATTAATTTTCTCAAAAGAGTTAAAAAATTTTAGCGCTTCGTCGACCGTCATATTGAGAACGTCAAAAATATTTTTTCCATTAAATTCAATCTCTAAAGTCTCCCGGTTATATCTTTTGCCATTGCATGATTCACAGGTAACGTAAACGTCCGGCAAAAATTGCATCTCAACCCTAATCTGACCGTCGCCCTGGCAAACTTCGCAACGGCCGCCTTTAACATTAAAGGAGAAACGGCCTTGATCAAAACCTCGAAGCCTCGCTTCGGGAAGAGAAGCAAAAAGCCTACGAATATTGTCGAAAGTTTTTATGTACGTCACCGGATTACTACGCGGGCTGCGGCCGATCGGACTTTGGTCAATATTAATAATTTTATCGATGAACGGCGCCCCTTCTAAGTAAGAGTGCGTCCCAACTTTTTCCGTCTCTTTCAGACCAAAGTGTACCTTTAAAGCGCGGTAAAGGGTTTCATTAACCAACGTCGACTTTCCCGAGCCGGAAACTCCCACCACCCCAATCAGCTTGCCTAGAGGAAAAGTTACATTGATGTTTTTTAGGTTATGCTCCTTACAACCACGGAGAAGAATTGATTGCTCGCTCATAATCTGGATTATCCCAATTTTAGGGATTATCCCGAATTTTAACTTTCGGCGTCCGCTTAAATATTGGCCGGTTAATGATTTATTATCAGCCATTACTTCCGAAGGAGTACCTAGCGATACGAGATAACCTCCCCGCTCTCCCGCTCCGGGACCAATATCAATAATATAATCAGACTCAATCATCGTCTTTTTATCGTGCTCTATAACCAAAACGGAATTACCTAAATCCCGTAGTTTCTTCAGAGTGGCAATAAGCCGGCTCTGGTCACGGCTGTGCAGCCCAATTGAAGGTTCATCGAGAACGTAAACGACGCCGGAAAGCCCGCTGCCGATTTGAGAAGCCAGTCTTATTCTTTGAGCCTCCCCTCCTGCCAAAGATCCGGAAGTACGGCTGATGGTCAGATAATCAAGACCAACATCCATCAGAAAAGTTAGACGGGAAATGATCTCCTTAAGAATGGGCTTGGCCACTTCCCGCTCGTATGGAGACTCCTGGACCACGTTAGACACCTCCCGGATAAAGGATAGAGAACGGCTCACAGAAAGGCGTGAAACGTCAGCAATCGATTTTCCCATGACGGTAATACTTAGAGACTCACGTTTAAGTCTTGATCCATTACAACCTGGGCAAGATTCATGAGTCATATATTTTTCAATCTCCGTCCTGGCTTGATCGGACTGCGTTTCTAAGTACCTCCTCTCTAAATTAGAAACGACACCCTCGAACTTATTCTCGAACTGAACACGCCGTCCGTAACGGTTAAGCCCGGAGACGGAAAAGAACTCTTCGCTGCCGTAAAGGAGTACATCAATAACCTTTTGGGAAAGATCACCCATCGGCACGTCAAGAGAAAATTTAAGCTTTTCTGATACCGCCTCCAGTGAGCGTCTAAACCAGCTATCCCTTAGCATCAAACGCCCCCACGGCAAGATACCGCCCTCATTGATGGTCAGAATGGGATTTATGACCAATGATTTATCGACTTTAAGTTGACTGCCGATACCACTACAGGTTGGGCAAGCTCCTTGGGGCGAATTAAAAGAGAAGCTCCGAGGTTCAATCTCCAAAAGAGCGATATTACAATTAGGACAAGCAAAGCGCTCAGAAAAGAGATGATCGCGAAGAACTTTTGGAAAATCCGGCATCGAAAAAGAATTATCAAGAATCTCGCTGACAATAACATTCCCCTCGGCAATCTTTAATGATTGTTCAATATCTTGACTGATACGTGAAATTACCTCCTTCTCATTAATGCTTTTATGAGTCACAACAATTCGATCGATAACGACGTCAATGCTGTGTTTATTTGTTCTGATAAGCGCGATATCTTCATCTAAACTCCGCAAAATACCGTCAAGCCTGACTTGACTGTAACCCTGTTTTTTAAGATTTTGCAGCAGAGAGCTGTATTCCCCTTTTCGCTCTCTGACAACCGGCGCCATTATTAAAAGTCGCAGCCCGTGTTTCGACTTAACATTACGACCCAAAGAAAGCGCCTCTTCAGCAATTTCCACCACGGATTTACGGGCGATTTCCCGGTTACAGTGCGGGCAATGAGGATGCCCGATCCGCGCGAAGAGGAGCCGCAAGTAATCATAAATTTCCGTGATTGTACCAACGGTTGAACGCGGGTTGTGGGAAACACTTTTTTGATCGATGGCAATGGCAGGACTTAAACCCTCGATCGAATCGACGTCCGGCTTATCAGCGACGCCTAAAAACTGTCTCGCGTAGGCAGAAAGGGATTCGACGTAGCGACGCTGACCTTCGGCGTAAATGGTATCAAAAGCCAGAGAAGATTTACCCGAGCCGGAAACACCGGTGATGACGACTAATTTATTTTTAGGTATGGAAAGACTGATATTTTTAAGATTATGTTGTCTGGCCCCTTTTATCTTTATCTCATCCATAAATTTACAGGAGTTTTTTTGCAGACCTGATTTTATCACGATACTTAGTGGCTAATTCAAAATCTAAGCTACTGGCGGCCTCTTTCATACCCGTTTCGAGATCGTCAATATAACGGACACGCTCTTCGGGATTCATTTTAATAAAATCCGACATTTTAATTCCTTTTAGTGCGTCATGAACTTCTTCTGTCTCTTTCTCGACCAATCTTTTTCTGATCGGTTTTTCAATCGATCGGGGAATTATGTGATACTTACGATTATACTCATCCTGTACTTTGCGCCTTCTCACGACCTCATCCATAGCCCGCTTCATTGAACCGGTAATATTACCGGCGTACATAATAACCTTTCCGTGAACGTGACGCGCGGCTCGACCCATTGTTTGGATCAGTGAAGTACTTGACCGCAGAAAACCTTCCTTATCGGCATCAAGAATGGCCACTAATGACACTTCCGGAAGATCAAGCCCCTCTCGAAGAAGATTTATTCCAACGAGAACATCGTATTTTCCGCAGCGTAGATCGTCTAAAATATCCGATCTTACTAACGTTTCTACGTCCGAATGAAGATATTGAACCCGTATACCTTTTTCGGAAAGGTACGCGGTTAACTCTTCGGCCAATCTTTTCGTGAGCGTTGTCACCAAAACTCTCTCTTTGAGTTGAACACGGTTGTCGATCTCTTTAATGAGGTCTTCTACCTGTCCCTGTGTGCTTCTGACAATAATTTCCGGATCCAGTAAACCCGTCGGCCGTATCAGCTGCTCTACAACCCCTCCCGATACACCGCCGGCTCGACTGATTTCCCACTGATCCGGAGTCGCTGAAGTATAAATTACCTTTTGAATTCTTCTCGTAAATTCATCAAACCGTAACGGGCGGTTATCAAAAGCCGAGGGCAGTCGAAATCCGTAGTTAATTAAGGTCTCTTTACGAGCTCTATCTCCGTTATACATGCCTCTAATTTGAGGAACGCTGATATGAGACTCGTCAATGATCATCAAAAAATCTTTTGGAAAAAAATTTAATAATGTAAAGGGGGGATCTCCGGAGTTTCGCCCGTCAAAATAACGCGAATAGTTTTCGATACCGTTACAATATCCGGTGCTTTTTATCATTTCAAGATCATATTTCGTACGCTCGAGAAGACGGTGAGCTTCGAGTATTTTACCTTGATTTTTAAGCTGAGCGACTCTTATTTCTAAATCGGCCTTAATTTGAGCCGTGGCCACATCGTAGATGTCTTTGGCGGTAATATAGTGTTTCGCCGGGTAGATTACAAAACTGCTTAAACTCTCTTTGATACTTCCCGTGACGGGAGATATTTTTGAAAGGTTAGAAACACTGCCATTATCATTAAAAGAGACTCTTAGAGCTTCGTCGGTATAAGAGGGGTAAACATCAATGTGATCACCACGAACACGAAAAGTTGACCTTGAAAATTCATAATCAGACCGCGTATAAAAAAGGTTTATTAGCGATTTAAGAAAATCATTACGGGTCGTTTCTGATTTTCCCGGATCAATAGTAAGTCTAATCGCCGATCGGCCATATTCTACGGGAGAACCGAGATTATAAATACAGGAAACTGAGGCGACAATAATGACATCCTGTCTTTCCATGAGAGAGGCCGTCGTCGCTAATCTTAGTTTGTCAATTTCGGCGTTAATATTCGCCTCTTTTTCGATGTATTGGTCGCGCTGCGGTATATAGGCTTCCGGTTGATAGTAATCATAATAGGAAACGAAGTAGCCGACGGCATTGTTCGGAAAGAAATCACGATATTCCTGAGCGAGCTGCGCCGCCAAAGTTTTATTGTGGGAAACGACGAGAGTCGGACGTTTATACTCGCGTATCACATTCGCCATTGTAAACGTCTTACCGCTACCGGTCACACCTAAAAGAACCTGTTCTTTCAAGCCATTATTAAGTCCTAAAACTAGTTTTTCAATCGCTTGGGGCTGGTCACCGGTTGGTTTAAATTGTGATTTTAAGATAAATTCAGCCATAGAGCCTAGTTGACTTTTCGGTAAATTATTGGTATAATAACATATTACATAATACTACGTTTCTTATGCCACAACCACTAACTAAAAGACAAAGACAATTACTCGATTATATCCATCAGTTTTCCACTAAGAACGGTTATCCGCCGACGCACGAGGAGATGGCCGAAGCTTTAGAGGTAAACTCCGTCGCCACAGTTCATGATCACCTTTTAGAACTGGTTAGGAAGGGCTTCGTAAAAATATATAAGGGCAGCGTCCGCGGCGTCGAGGTTATTAAAAAAAGCCTCGGCGGAAAGACCGGCCAGGTCGAACTTCCGCTTATAGGACTAATCGCCGCCGGTAAGCCGATCGAGGCCATTGAAGGAAAACAAACAACTGTTAAAGTCGCTTCGAACTTACTTTCCGGCAACAGAAGAGCCTTTGTTCTTAAGGTCAAGGGAGATTCGATGATTGAGGAAGGGATTCTCGACGGAGATTACGTCGTCGTTGAAGAACAAAATACG
>Ga0209211_10013088_pt1 | contig 10334 bp, 9 predicted proteins | sample RifGroA2_FD_183992 | JGI IMG/M metagenome (GOLD analysis project Ga0209211, IMG submission 183992) | Groundwater microbial communities from Rifle, Colorado, USA - Groundwater A2 (SPAdes) (version 2) | ecosystem: Environmental > Aquatic > Deep subsurface > Groundwater | place: Rifle, Colorado...
TTTCATTTATCTAAAGATTGGAAAGACGCATTGTCCTCAAGCCGATGCAGCGTGTTATGCGTTCAATGAACCCAATCGCGAAAACAGTATTAATTTTTTTCGCGAAAACAGTATTAATTTTTTTCTTTTAATAAAACCTAGCGTTGACGGAGATGCATTAGTTAATGATTTAAGCAAAGTATATCAAGACAGTAAGCTTTATGACACTCTTTTTCTTTCTCCGAATGTAGGTTTATTTAAGCTGAATAGCAACTAATGCGCTATAGTTTAAAAAAGTTTTTATACTTATTTTCCCATATTGATTTTGTAAACGATTGATTGATTGTTGTTATAGCGGAATTTCCAAGTTTCTGTCTATCGGATGGATTTTCAATGAGATGTATGATACTTGCCGATAGTTCATTTGATGACGGATTGATTATTATTCCGTTGTTATGGTTTTTGATAATATCATAAAGTCCCCCGACATTCGTAGCAATAACGGCCTTGCCGGTCGCCATAGCTTCGAGGCAAGATAATGATGTTCCCTCCGAGTAGGCGGTTGGAATAATGACAATATCAGCGATATTATAATATATTGGGAGTTCCGTGAAGTGGTCAATATGACCGATAATTTCTATATTATTATCGAGGTTAAACTGCTTAATTTTATTCAGTATAAATTGTTTCGCTACCCCATCTCCAGCCATTATTAGTAAAACCTCGGGGTATTTTTCAACTACTACCCTCATTGCCTCAATGGCATAATGCACTCCTCGATTTAACGAAAAATTTCGCGGGAATAACACAACAAAACGATTTTTGTATTTATCATTTTTTAGCGCATTTACGGTTATGGGTTTAAATATTTCCGCGTCTACATAATTATAGATAACCTCAATTTTATTTCGATAGTCGGGGAATTCTGATTGGACATACCGCAAGAGAAACGAGTCAACTGAAGCTATTTTGCTTAACTTAGTGATCGCGTAGCGAGAAAATACTTTTTTATTTATAAACCCATTTATTGAATAAAAGGGCTTTAAAAAGTATTTGTATGGAGCGGGGTATATTTCTGAGGAGTAACGAAAATATTCCTTTTTAGGAATATCCCAGTCAACTCCATGGTATGTCGCCGTCATATCACTACTTGCTAAAGGCCAGGCATGTTGCATGTGATGGAGATGCACTCGATCAACATCTTTGTCTAAGTGCTTCTTCCATAGCCAGTTAAACTCATAAAAATTTTCAGGAATAAATCCAATTTTTCTGCAAATACCAGGCATCTTAATGCGTCGAATTTGGATGTTGCGGAAAATAAATTCTTCATCTTTTTCTCCCCCCTGGATGATTTTCACTTGATGCCCCAAGGATAAGAGAAATTGAGATAAGTCATAAAGATATACTTCCGCGCCACCAACCAATTTTTCTGTTGATGTTTTGTAAATCTGTTGATCGCCCAAGAAGGCGTATGAAATGATGTTGAATTTCATATTTTTGATAGCATGCCCTTACAGAACCCAAAAAAGCTTGCAAAAAGAATTGTTATTCGACAAGTGAAAATGAAAAAAAATTCTGTCAAATTTGATATGCGCGCAAATAATTGTTTTGTGAAGAGGGGGAGTACAAAGTAAAGCGTCAATATTCCTATTGAAGCCACAAAGAGAATGGTGTTAGAAAAGAAAAAAAATGGGGAAAGTACTATAATGAAAGCGATAAAGAATGTTAAGAGGTAGTAAGGAATGTTATTGTATATTTCCGCATCTCCGTATGCGTAATTATAAAATTTTTTATAAAGTGATCGGTGTTTTGTTGGAATAATCCAAAAAACAAATGCCTTCGGTTGAAAAATAAATTGGTATCCTGCCCTTTTTAATTTTAAGTTAAATAATGTATCTTCGGCCGCCATTCTTAAGTTCTCCGGGTATCCCCCAACCATTTCCCAACACTCTTTTTTGAAGGCGACGGATCTGCTTGACGGCATAAATGATTGAGGGTTAATTTTTGAAAGCGGAACTTCGAGAATTTTTTTTAATACAGAACAAAAAGAACCACTTCCATCCATTTGGTACCAACCAGCAACGATATCGTTTTTCTGGTCATTAAATGGTTTTATGAGATATTGAAGCCACAAAGGATCAAGAATGCACCCTGCGTCTGAGGCGGCTATATAATTATATCGAGAATTAGCAATCGCGATATTCCTTCCTGTTGCAATATTTATGCTAGTTTTTTCAATAATTTTTACATCAGGGAAGTTTTTTGCCCATTGGCGCATTATTTGGACTGTATCGTCTTGAGATCCACCGTCAACAATGATAACTTCATCAGGAAAGCGCGTTTGTTTGGCTACGGATTGCAAAAAGCGGCTAATGGACGCTGACTCATTAAGAGTCGTTGCGATAAGTGAAATTTTTATTTTTCCCATAATTGAAGATACCTTATCGCAAGATTTTCCCATGTTTGCTGAATAGCCCATTTCGAAGAGATGCGCAGATTAAACTCCGCCTTGTGGGGATTTTTGATGTAGTTATGTATATTTTGCGCAAAGCCTTCTGAATTATTATTTGCAGAGATGAAGTAGTCTGAGTACGCAAAAGAGGTAAGTCTATCCTTAACTAACTCATTTTGATATATCGCAAAGACGGGTTTTTGGTTTGCCGCCGCTTCAAGTATTGCGAGATAGCCATTTGTTACAACCATAGAAGTAGATCGAATATAATCGAGCGGATTATTAACAAATCCCAAAAGAGTTGCGTTGAGGTCATTTTTGGAAATAAAGTCGCGAATAAGTGACTCTAGTTTACCGGTGCCCAAAAAAAGAATTTTTAGATTTTGATGATACTTTTCCTTTAAAATTTGGAAGGCCTCAAGATATTTTTCTAACGGAACATCATGTGAGAATCGAGAAATAACAACAATATCTGATTGTCGAGCCATTAAATTATTGATAGTACTGATTTCAATAGCCCCATGACTTATAAAATCCGCTTTTGTATTATACCATTTTTCAATAAATTGGCCGACGCAAATATTCCCCCTCGTTAAATATTCAGCAATTTTTCTAAGAAATATAATATGTTTTTTGGGTGGATAATCGCCCTCCCAACCGTGATAAGTGATAAATATTTTTTTGAAAGGAAATATTATTCGAAGTCCGAGAAACCACAAAAAGAATTGGTAATCATGGCAGTGAATAACATTTGTTCGAATAACTAGAGGGATATGCCGGAAAAGTTTTATCATATTAATTAAAACTCCCAAGATCGGTATAGTATTTAATTCGAATCTTATGATTTTTATACCATCGATTTCGTCGTTATAGCTAAGCGTATTTTTATGAAGTGTTGTCAGGATAGTAACATTATGTTTTCGCTTTAGGAGTTCTTTTGAGAGATAGTAAACATGTCGTTCAACTCCTCCATTATGAGGATAAAAGAATGGCGATAGCATTACAATATTTAATTTTTCGCCGGGAAGCATAAAGAGATAGCAATTTTTAATATTCTATGGCCGCTTTTTCCGTCGCCAAACGGATTTTTCCAATTATTTTTTCGTTTAAGCATTATCTTTGCCGCCGAAACGATAGATGCGGTTTTATATCCAGCAAGGATATTGCCGCCAACTTCTATTGTTTCCGGTCGTTCGGTATTTTTACGAAGAGTGACGCAAGGGACTCTTAGAACGCACGCTTCTTCTTGTATTCCGCCGGAGTCAGTTAAAACAAACAAGGTATTTTTTAATAATTGTAGCATTTCTAAATAACCGACGGGTGGAATAATCTGTAGTTCAGACGGGATAGTTATCCGAAAATGTTTAATCATTTTTTCTGTTCTGGGATGGATCGGAAAAATAACGGGTATGTTTTGTTGTTGGCTGATTATTTTCGCGGCATTAAAAATTTCCGTGAGATTTTTCTTAGATTCAACATTACTTGGGCGGTGAAGGGTTAATAGTGCGTATTTTTTTGACTTAATATGAAGATTTTCGAAAATTTCTATACATTTTTTTGATGCTTTTAAGTTTTGGGCAAGAGCGTCTACAATAGTATTGCCAACAACAAATACATTTTTTTTCGAGATCCCCTCGTGAATAAGAATCTTTTTTTGAATACGCGTTGGCGCAAAAAGAATACTCGATATGTGATCGGCAATAATTCGATTCATTTCCTCCGGCATTGTTTTGTCATAGCTTCGAAGTCCGGCCTCCACATGAGCAAGGATTATCTCTGGCTTTTTGCTTGCAGCCAAAGCGCCAGATAGAACGCTGTTTGTGTCGCCCTGAACAAAGACAATATTGGGTCGTTCCTCCTCTAAAATTTTTTCAATGCCAATTAACATCTTGCCGGTTTGCAATCCGTGATTACCGGATCCAATATGCAAATTATATTTTGGTTGCGGGAGTTTGAGTTCTTTAAAGAATATACTATCCATCGTTGCGGTATAGTGCTGATTTGTATGTATGATAAAAAAAGAGAGGCGCCGCATTAAGCACTCTCGAATCAACGGACTTAACTTTATGATTTCAGGTCTTGTGCCGAGGATAAAGCAAATCTTCATAATCTGCCACTGCAGATTCCAATATTAATTTCCATACGCTTGCTGGACAAAATGATCTTTTCCGACCATTTCAAAAAGACGGGATTTTTTGAAAAATCCGTTTTGGATTTTTTGGACAAGATCGTTGAAAATAATCTCGCTTGGGCTTGTGCGGGCAGGATTAAGAACATTCTTATCCCAATTTTTTGGAAGCTCAATGGCGCGAAGAGCATTTTCATACAAATGTTCGTTTGACAGAATTGTAGCGCCCGCTTCCAATGTTTCCGGCCGTTCCGTGGAAAGCCGCGAGATAAGGCAGGGAGTGCCTAAAATAAGCGCTTCTTCCTGTACGGTTCCGCTGTCTGATACAATCAGTTTCGCATTTTTTTCAAGATTTAAAAATTCAAAAAATCCAAGCGGTTTGGTTTGGATTATATAAACCTTGTCCATTATCGGTTGCAGGCCGAAATCGGTAAGGAGTTTTTTAACGCGCGGCATAATAGGAAAGACTGCCGGCATTTTGAGTTTGTTTGTCAGACGAATCAAATCAATGATTTTTTCTTTGAGAATTTCTTTATTGATGGTATTTTCTTCCCTATGAAGCGTGACTAGGATATATTTATCCTTTTTTATCCCAAGGGTTTTCATTATGGTATTTTTTTCCGCTTTTGGCAAAAACGATTCAATTGCGTCAACAATAATATTACCTACGGCTTTAATGCGAAACGGCGCAATACCTTCTCGCAAAAGGATTTCGCGGTAGCGGGGGAGATAGCAATAAATCATATCAGACATATGATCAATAAGCGTTCGGCACTTTTCTTCCGGCATTCGCCAATCAAATGAACGCCCTCCGCCCTCTATATGAATAACCGGAATGCCGTTTCTCGCGACAATAAAAGAGGAAACAACGCTATTGGTGTCTCCTAAATACATTACGGCATCCGGTTTTTCTTTTCTAATAAATTCCTCGGTTCGTTCAAGTAGGAGAGCGGTTTGATAGGCGTGAGTCGTTGGTTTCCCGCTTTCTTTTAGAGATCGGCCGACATTAAGATTAATGCTCGGCTGACGGACATTAAGCTGTTTATAAAATACCTCATCAAGCTCGTAATCAAAATGTTGGCCCGTATGCGCGAAAACATGTTCGTAGCCGTATTTTTTTTGCCCGGCATCAAGCAGCTTAATAAGCTTGTGCATTCTGATGATATCCGGTCGGATGCCGAGAAGCGTAACAAGTTTGAATTTTTCCATGGTATTATAATTGATCAATCATTTCATTGAATGCGGGGATTTCTAATTTCGTATAAAAATCATAGACGGATCGCAACCTTCGGTCAACGGGGTTTGCCGGTTCCGCCGGCTCAATTGTAATGTTGATTTTGTACTTTTCTTTAAATTTCGTCACCATCTCAAATTTAGTCACATCATTGGAGAAAATATGATAAAGACCGGTTTTGGGGTATGCTTCGCGATTGCTGATGATTCGGTCGCAGATATTCCCAAATTCTTTCGTAGTAATTCCGTTCCAAAGATGGTTGGTGAATCCCTTAATCGTTTGGCCTTCTTGTTTCTTAAACCAGGAGATGAGCGAAACAAATCCGATGATTTCCGGACCGATAATGGAAGTTCGTAAAACAAGGGAGTGTCGCGATGGTTCGCCCAAGCTTTTAGTGAGTCCATAAAGGTCATTTGGCGTTTTTGGCGATTCCTCGGTGTACGGCGCCCCAACCAAACCATCGTAAGTGCAGTCCGTGGTAATTTGAATAAGTTTTTCTTTGTAAATTGTGCTCAAAATATTCGGTACGGCGCCATTGACAAACATTGTAACAATAGGATCTTTTAAGCTGTGCGGCTTAATGATGCCGGCGCAGTTGATAAAAGCGTCAATTTCTCCGACAGCATCAATAAGTTTTTTTGTGTTCGGTCCGATATTTGAAGCTGGGAAGCCGGCTAAATAATCTTGATAAAGATCCATGAGATCAAAACGGACTTTTTTGTGATTCTCAACGCCGCCGTATGCTTCGTTAAGAATTTTCATCTTGTCTTCATCGCGATAAATAAGAATAAGTTTATACTTATCCTTAAGTACATTGTAGACCATGCTGCCGAGCATTCCGGTCGGCGCGGTAATAGCGATTGTTTTCATATCTATCTTCCTTTCACAGACCATACATCGCCCCATTTGTAAGGGTCAAAGCGCTGGTCGTCTTTAATTGATTCCTCAAAACTTGAAGTTGATCCGCAGACAAGGACAGTATTGTCTTCTAAAGATACCCATCCATTGGCATAGCCGGGGGGAATCACAATAAGATTCGGTTTGCGCGCCGAGCTGATGAATGTGAATTTTTCTTCCGGATTGTTTGGATCAATAGCCACGAATTTCGCGGCGCCGGAAACGATAATGAAATATTTCCATTCCTGCTGGTGATAGTGAAATCCGCGGACAATGCTTTTCCCGTAGTTATACACATAATAAATGCGCTTTATCTGTAGTCCGTCTTTTTCCTCAAGCCCGTTGGCGTTTTTCAAAAATGGGACAAATGTTCCCCGATCATCGCTTGAGACAGAAACATCTTTAATGAATGGTTTGATTGCTGGAGTCATAATATGGCAAATAAGCTGTTAATTATAATTCGTATGTTTGCTTGCCGTTTTCGTATTTTTCAATGGCTTGAAGCAGGTATTTTTGATTGGAGTATAGTTCGTGATCCAAATCATTAATCCTTCGTGAAAGAATCAGTTCCTTTACTTCTTTGGCGCCGTATCGAAGCGTGTATTTTGTTTTTGTTAAAAATAAACCATCCTTTAATCCTTTTGACACATCAGCGTTATAATTTCTGTTGTCTTGAAATTTTTGATCTGTGATATTGATTTTGCAGCCGGTTTCTTGGGCAATCATTTTGCCGATTTTAATTATGGTTGAATTTTCAGTTGCCAGATTATAAACTCCGGCATGTTTTTTAAAAAGATTATTTACGATGGTTTGCCCGATGTCGCGTACATGGCAAAAAGGCCGCCATTGGTTTCCTCCGAAAACAGTGAGTTGTTTTTTAACGACCGCGTTCATGGTCATATAATTGATGGCCAGATCCATCCGAATGCGCGCGTATGTGTCGGAAATTCCAAAGGCTGTCCCCAGCCGAAGTATGAGGGCGTTTTTATTGTAGAGATATTTTTCGGCTCCTAATTTTGTCTGGGCGTAAATGGAAAGGGGAGCGGTGGGAGAATTTTCATTGACCGGTTCATCATTAGCGCCATAGACTGAACAGGTGGAGGTGAAAATAATTCGGCCGTTATAATTTTTTGAAAGCCACGCTACCAAATCTTGATTTATTTCTTTTGTCAATTCCGGTTTGATCGCGCACGCCCCGTCGCCAACCAGCGCGGCTAGCCAAACAACATGGCTGTATCGAGGAAGAATTTTTTTTAGCTTCGCATGGTCGCGGATGTCTCCGTAAATGAAATTGACCGGCTTTAAGTAATGATTCTCATAAGTAAGATTATCATAAACGGTAAATGGGATCCTTTTTGCCAAAAGGGCATCCGTGACGCAACCGCCAATATAACCGGCTCCGCCGACTACGAGAACTCGTTTTTCCATAAAATGATTGCAATGTTTAATTTTAATAATCAAGGAGTAGTATAGCAGGATATGAATTTTAGGTCAATTGGCTAAATTGAGCAATTGTTTTTTGAAAATCCCAGATTGTTTCATTATTAATCGCTCGTTTGACAAGAATCCCATTTTTAATAAGTTTTTGCACAATGTAGGCTCCGAAAGCCGGAGCGCCGGTAGCGCCAGGGGAATTGTAATTGAGAATATGGAAAGACCTGGGTCCATTGATTTCCAGCGCTTCTTTGGCAAAATTGCCATTATTATCAATTACGGAACTGCGGATCCCGGCCGCGCCGCGTCTGATCAAATGGCCGACTTGCAGATCCGGGATAAATTCTTGAACGCGCCTCGCCATCTCTTTTTTAATAAGAGAGCTTTTCCATTCGCCCAAAGCGAGAGAAAGGAACGATGGGTTGATTAGCAGTTTTAATTTGTTTTGTATCGGCCGTTCAAAAAGTTTTCTAAGAGTCATACTTGGCGACCCAAGAATTCCTTTATAAAGGTACGGGTCGGTTATCGGTACGGCGCTCGGCCCGATTTCCACTTGGCCGTTCCATCTCACAATCCAATGGGGATCCAGAAAAGGGAATTCGGTGTGTCGCGGAACAGAATAAATATTGCGCTTCGCAAGATGGGCGGCGGACGGATCAATTACCCAATACTCTCCGCGGAAATGAAGATCTGTAAGATCAGAAGCCGCTCCCATCATATGCGCGATGTCAACGGAGTTTCCTCCGGCGCAATTTATTAAAAATTGTGTTTGAATTATTTCACCGGAAGATGATTGAAGCGCAAGCGTGTTAGGCTTTTCTTCAATATTTTTAATTTCATTTGAAAATATAAAGCGCACGCCGTTTGCTTCCGCGTCTTGTTTGAGATTTTCGGTAAATAGTCCATAATCAACCGCCGTGTCTGTTTTGCATAATATGGCACCCGCGCATTTGACATTTGGTTCAATTTTTTTAATTTGATCGGGCGTAAGTATTTCGGCTTCATCGTCTCGCATTCCGTTTTCCAATGAAAATTTTTTGTACTTTTCAAGCGTTTTTACTTGATCGGCATCAAAAGCAATCTCAAGCGTTCCAACTTCGTTCGTCGCTTGAGCGAATTTTTTCTTTTTTTGCGGATCAAGGTAAAATGGCCGATGAATTACTCCGGTATTGCGGCCGCTTGTATGGGGAGCCACTCGATTTTCCTTTTCAATAACCGCAATTTGGCCTCCCTTATAAAGGGTGGAAAGCCAATAGGCAATAGAGGTTCCCAAAATTCCTCCGCCGATAATTGCGATTTCAAACGAATAATTATTAGAATGCGCCTTTGTCATAATGCGTTTATAATATTAGTTAATTTTTCCGCATTGGGTTGCGCATCATGATTGACAAGGAAAATTTTTCGCGCGTTGGCGATAAGTTGCCGAGAATATGTAATGTCGGTCAGTAATTTCTTAATTCCATCTTTAAGCAGTTCAATATTTTCTTCATCAACCACATGAGCGAAATTGTGTTGGCGGGCATATTGGCTGACATAGGCGTAAGGTGGAGCGTGAATGAGTATCGGGCGGCCGGCTGCTAAATAATCCGTCAGTTTGCCTGGTGAGGCGGTTGAAATTATTTGCGGACTGGGCGTATGCCACGCAAAAGGAAGAAATAGAATATCTGCCTTGCTTTGAATAGTTGGCATTTCGGACTGGGGCGCTACATCAAATTTGATTTTCGGATGATTTTTATGCACCCCAACAAGATCTTGCGGAGGCTTTGGAACGTAGAGAAGTAATCTCACATCAATGTCATTGATTTCTGATACAGCTTTGATGAGATTTCGCACGCTTTCTTCTTGTGGCCAGTAAAGATTACCCGTAAACACTATTTGGTAAGGAGGGCGCGGTTGATAGAGGGTTTGTGTATTTTCGTACGCCTTCGCAAAAACAGAGTTATGGACTACAACTGTTTTTATATTACTGCCGTACAATTTCTTATAGTATTTTTCGGTCCCTTCGTTTGTTAAAATAATCATCGTCGCGTTTTTTATTAAAGTTTTTTCGAGTATTTTTGCAATAAGTTTAAATGGCCACTGGAGGAGATTCTCTTTGTAGATATCAAAAAAGTAAAGAGCGTATGGTTTTTTTGATATTTGGTGCGCTAAGAATGTACTCAAGAGAGCCTGGCCCGTGTCAGAAATTCCAATCAGGAGATTAATGCGTT
>Ga0209211_10013090_pt1 | contig 10334 bp, 6 predicted proteins | sample RifGroA2_FD_183992 | JGI IMG/M metagenome (GOLD analysis project Ga0209211, IMG submission 183992) | Groundwater microbial communities from Rifle, Colorado, USA - Groundwater A2 (SPAdes) (version 2) | ecosystem: Environmental > Aquatic > Deep subsurface > Groundwater | place: Rifle, Colorado...
CACGGCGCGCGTATAGTCCTGCGGGAAACCCAGCAAATAGCTCAAGTATTCGGCAAACACAAAAGCGATAATGGCAATCGTTCCGGTTCGCTCGACAAAGAGCTTGGTCCAGCCGAAAAGAAAACTGACCAGAGGGCCGTAAGTCTCACGGAGATAGACATAATCCCCCCCGGTTTTAGGAAAAAGCCCGGCAAGCTCGGCAAAGCAAAGGGCCCCGGTCATGGAAAGAAAGCCTCCCGCCACCCAGGTCAACAGGATGGCTAGCGGATTCTCCAAATGCTGGGCAATGGCGTGTGGAACGCGGAAAATGCCGGCGCCGATAATGCAACCCACGACAATGGCGGAAGCGTCCCAAAGGTTAAGCTCCCTGACAAAACGGGGGTTATTCATGAACGGCGGACAAGGTCTTCGGCTTGGTAATGGTCCCAGAGGACTTTGCGGAAAGTGTCGTTTTCATCCATCAGAAGAAACATCCTCTGCCGGATTTTTTCAACAAAGGGCTCGCGGTGGGGGTACTTCTCCTGATTCACGAACAGGTGGAGTTTGGCCACGTATTCATCGATGACTGCCGTGTTCTTGCGTATCTGCTCCTTGATGATGACAAGCTCCGCACCGCTGAGCAGTTTGGTGCTGTCGTCAAAGGTGAGCGCGGTTTTTTTGGGTACTTCGTAGCTTAAGTGAAATATCATAACGGTCTCTGATACTTTGTTAAGTCTAGCATATCCAGTATAAATTCGACAAATGCCGGCGCTTTCTTAAGTGAGTGCTTGACTTGCGCGACTGCAAGGAGCGTCAAGTCAATGCACGAACTTATCCCAGGAGCCCTAATCTTAAAAAATCAGGGCGACGTGGGATTTCCTATACTAAAAACGGTTGATGTAGTCGATGATTTGCCGGATGCGGCCGTAACTTTTGCGGTTGAACGGAAACGCGATGCGCGGCAAATCCATGTCCTTGCCCTCGTAAGCCTCTTCGGGAAAGGCCTTGACCGCTTCAAACCTGCCTTTGGGTTTCAGCACATCCTGGAATTTGCCGTTAAGCCCGTCCACCATTTCGGAGGAGACCCGGAGCGCGCGGATCACGAACAGGTCGCCGACGTAGCGGGAGGAATGATAATTGGAATAAAAACGGGTTATCTCTTCCACGGCTTTGTTGATATCCGTGGTGATTTTGAATAAATCCATGTCTTCTTCGGAAATATAATGGCTGTTACAAAGACATTTGCGTACGAATTTCAGCCACTCTTTCCAATAAGGCCTTTTGGGATCATCCACCATCACAATAGGCAGGGGCTGGGCCTTGCCGGTTTGCACCAGCGTGAGAGACTCAAACCCTTCATCGTGTGTTCCGAACCCTCCGGGAAACAGCGCGATAGCGTGCGACTCCCGGATAAAGATAAGCTTGCGGGTAAAAAAGTATTTCAGGTTGATGAGTTTCTTGTCTTCCCGGATAAAGGGATTGGCCTCCTGCTCATGCGGTAGCCGGATATTGATACCAAAACTATTCCCCTTGCCCGCCCCGGCATTGGCAGCTTCCATAACGCCGCTCGCCGCGCCCGTGATCACCATCCAGTTTTTCTTGACTATGGTTTTGGCAAAAAGGCTGGCCATTTTATATTCCGCGGATGTACGGCTGGAACGGGCTGAGCCGAACACGCTGACTTTGAAGATGTGGCGATAGGGGGAAAAAACCTTGAAAGCGTAGCGGAGCTCTTTGAGCGCCGTATTGATGACCTTGAGATCGCCCCGCTCGGCTTGTTCGTCGATCAGCTTGAGCGCGGTAATCATCATTTCTTGAAACAGGAAGGAATTTTCAGCGCCGCCCCTCTGCCGGACAAGCTCCTCAATGGCCTTGTCGAAATCCCCGCCCGCCTTATAGAAAATACTCATAGCCCCCTAATCAGGTGAACTCGGAAAGCTCCTCATCCGCTCTTTCCGGATTATCCACTTTGAGAACAAGGCACCCGTGAGCCTGACTGTCGGTTGCCGTGCAGTACGCGTAATCGATATTGATATCCGCCTGAGCCAGGCGCTGGGCGATTTCCGTGAGCACTCCCGGATTATTCTCCACATCCAGCACCACAATATCCTGCTCAAGCACGTAAAAGCCTTCCTGCTCAACCAGCAGAAGCGCTTTGGTAGGATTATCGACAAAAAAACGGGCGACCGCATGGTCCACCGTATCATGAATAGAAAGGGCGAGAATATTGACCCCGTTGTCGGAAAGCGTCGAACAGGCGCGCGCCAGCATGCCGGGACGATTCTCGAGAAATACGGAAAGCTGTTTCTTGACCGCCATATAGGTACTGAAATTATGATTCAAAAAACGGGTAAATACAAGAAAAGAAAATCAAACCAATTGTCGCCGGGCGGCGACAATCTTCTTGATGTCCAAATCAGGCAGTAGGATAATCGATCACTCGCTGGGCAGCCATACCTGTCCCCAGGAGAACCGGAACCAAATTCAGAGAACCGGTACCGAAAACACTCTAATTAAAGTAGGAGGATCGAATGGCCTTAATCAGTTGTAAAGAATGCGGTCATAAAGTTTCGGATCTCGCATCCGCTTGTCCTGAATGCGGAGCGCCGGTCGCAACGAAAAGCATCCAAACGCCCATCCAAACAATCCAGAAGACCAGCAAGTCTCTCAAGCTTCAAAGGCTCTATGCGAATATATTTTTCATCGTTGGCCTCATCATGCTTATTTTTAATCTCACTTACGCGGGCCAAGTGAACAAAAACCCGTCTTCTTTTATCATCGTATTTTTTCTGGTCAGCCTTGTGTGGCTCATTGCTGTCAGGATGAGGGTGTGGTGGCACCATGAGTGATTTCGTTAGATCAAAGAGTTCCAGTTCTCTGCGGGACAGGTATCAATGATGCCGCGAAGTGGCACAGAGGCGGAAGGATAAGGAAATAAGTTGGTGCGCTTGACGTAAAACTTGTATGATAAAAGATAGAAAGAATTGACTTTTAAAAAACAGGAGAGGCTCTCATGAAAATGAATCGGTTCGTGATAATGTTTGTGGCAGTGATGATGATTTTTCCGGCAGTCGTTTTTGCCGAGGTGATTCAAGGGGTGATCAATGAGCTGAACACTGCAAGCAACACTTTGGGCATCACCCGCATAAATCCGGTGACCGGAGCTTCAGAGCAACTGAAGGTCTCGATTTCGAAAGATGCTACATTTAAAGGGGTAAATTCCTTGGGAGAACTTCAGGTTGGTACGCAGGTTCGTCTTGATGCGGCGCCAGCAACAGCCGGAGTTTGGAGGGCTACTGCCGTTGAAAAGGCCTAGCTTAAATAAGCACACGACTGTTTTGATCGAAAAAATGTAAGCTGGCGTTTTATTTGAAGTAGGCGTATACTTTTTCCGTAAGGAAACCCCATGAAGACGATGCGCAAACTTGGTATCGCGGGCGTTGACGAAGTTCCTTGGGGAACGCATGTTTGTCATTGCTACGCCTCTAAAAATCAATTGCTCGCGGCCTTGATCCCGTTTCTGAAAACCGGCCTTGAAAACAATGAGGCCTGCGTTCTCGTGACCATCCCTTCCCTGAGTTCCTATGATGTTGTGAGTTCCCTCCAAAATGCCATTCCGGATTTTGAAAACTATCTGGAAAATGAACAGCTGGAAATATTGAGCTGTGATCAATGGTATCTCACCGGTGGGAAAATAAATGCCGAAGCGATCTTGAAGCGCTGGGCGGATAAGCTGAATCTTGCTTTAAAACGGGGATATTCGGGCTTGCGCGCCGCGGGCACGACGGATTGGATCAGCGGAAGTCAATGGCCGGCGTGGCTGAAATATGAAATGGAAGTGGAAAAAGCGATACGGCAGTTCCGGATGATAGCGTTGTGCAATTTTTCCCGCACCAACACGCCGTCAACTCTCTTGCTGAATATTATCAAAACCCATCAACTGACCTGCCTGTCGCAAAAAGGCGAAGCCCGCATTCTCGCGTAAAAAATAAAAACGCCTGCACATCACAAGGACATGCAGGCGTTTTTAAATAAACCCGGCAGCTACCTACTCTCCCACCCCCGTTTCGAAGGCAGTACCATCGGCGGAAGAGGGCTTAACGACCGTATTCGAAATGGGAACGGGTGTGGCCCCTCTCCTATGACCACCGAAGACTCGCTGCACCGCTTTTGAATTATTCATTCAAAGCGGCGCAAAAAATACAACTGCATAAGCCGCAAAAACCCTTCAAACCTTTTCGTTCTCGCGTAAATGACTATTTATTATTACAAAATAGTCAAGCCGAACGGCCAATTAGTACCGGTGAGCTAAAAGTGTTACCACTCTTACACCTCCGGCCTATCAACCTGGTAGTCTTCCAGGGGCCTTAGTACCCGTCTCGCGACGAGTTGGGAGTTCTTATCTTGGGGAAGGCTTGGCGCTTAGATGCTTTCAGCGCTTATCCTTTCCAGACATAGCTACACGGCTCTTACCCTTGGCAGGATAACCGTCACACTAGAGGTCTGTCTCTTTCGGTCCTCTCGTACTAGAAAGGGAATCCCTCAAAACTCCTACGCCCACGACAGATAGGGACCGAACTGTCTCACGACGTTCTGAACCCAGCTCACGTACCGCTTTAACCGGCGAACAGCCGGACCCTTGGGACCTTCTCCAGCCCCAGGATGCGATGAGCCGACATCGAGGTGCCAAACCGGATCGTCGATATGAACTCTTGGATCCGATAAGCCTGTTATCCCCGGCGTACCTTTTGTCCGATGAGCGATGGCGATTCCATTCTCTACCACCGGATCACTTAGTCCTGCTTTCGCACCTGCTTGACTCGTTGGTCTCACAGTTAAGCTCTCTTTATACCTATACGCTCGACGTGCGATTGCCAACCGCACTGAGAGAACCTTTGAACGCCTCCGTTACAATTTGGGAGGCGACCGCCCCAGTCAAACTGCCCGTCTGGCAATGTTCCCCACCCGGATTCACGGAATGAGGTTAGAACCTTAGTTTAATCAGACCGGTATTTCACATTGTGACTCAGCCCAAGCTAGCGCCTGGGCTTCAACGTCTCCCGGCTATGCTACACAAATCAAACCAAAATCCAATACCAGAGTACAGTAAAGGTGCACGGGGTCTTTCCGTCTAGTCGCGGGATCGCGGCATCTTCACCGCTGCTACAATTTCACCGAGTTACTCTCTGAGACAGCAGCCAGATCGTTACACGATTCGTGCAGGTCGGAACTTACCCGACAAGGAATTTCGCTACCTTAGGACCGTTATAGTTACGGCCGCCGTTTACTGGGGCTTCAGTTCGATGCTTTGCACCGGCCTTGCGGCCAGCACTAACGCCTCCCCTTAACCTTCCAGCACCGGGCACGTGTCACTCCCTATACGTCGTCTTATCGACTTAGCAGAGAGATGTGTTTTTGTTAAACAGTCGCCTGGCTCATTTCACTGCAACCTCTTCGGGCTCCATTCGCAGGAACTTCACCCTACAGAGGCACCCCTTCTTCCGAAGTTACGGGGCCATTTTGCCTAGTTCCTTAGAGAGTATTATCTCGAGCGCCTTAGGATTTTCTCCTTACCCACCTGTGTCGGTTTATAGTACGGACACTCAACGAACTCACCTTACGAGCTTTTCTCGGCAGTGTGGCGTGGACAAGTTCGTCCTTCCTCGCGGTCGGACTCCCTAACACCTCTCTCCTATCCCATTACAGAATAAGGTACAGGTTTGGACGCGTACAACCAATGACGCGATTGTCTAGCCTACTGCGCACTCATAAGATTCAAACGCTCGTTAAGCGGTGCAGGAATTTTGACCTGCTGTCCATCGGCTACGCCTAACCGGCCTCGCCTTAGGGCCGACTAACCCCGGGCGGATTAACCTTCCCCGGGAAACCTTAGGTATACGGCGAACGGGTTTTTCACCCGTTTAATCGCTACTCATTCCGGCATCATCTCTTCCCAACTCTCAACCGCTCCTTACGGTACGGCTTCAGCGTGTTGGGAATGCTCCCCTACCACTCACGAATGCTCCGAAGAGATTCGTAAATCCGCAGCTTCGGTACGAAACTTTAGCCCCGATCATTTTCGGCGCAAAGACTCTTGACTGGTGAGCTGTTACGCACTCTTTAAATGGTGGCTGCCTCTAAGCCAACATCCCAGTTGTCTATGAATCTTCACATCCTTTACCACTTAGTTTCAATTTAGGGACCTTAGCTGGCGGTCTGGGCTGTTTCCCTCTCGACAACGAAGCTTATCCCTCGCTGTCTGTCTCCAGGAGTAAAGCAATGGGTATTCGGAGTTTAATTGGGTTCGGCAGGCTGGTAGGCCCCCTAGCCCATCTAGTACTCTACCCCCCATTGCTAATTTATCCCAGGCTAGCCCTAAAGCTATTTCGGGGAGAACCAGCAATTACTGAATTTGATTGGCCTTTCACCCCTTACCACAGCTCATCCAAGCACTTTTCAACGTAAACTAGTTCGGACCTCCGCGAAGTGTTACCTTCGCTTCATCCTGGCCATGGTAAGCTCAATCAGCTTCGGGTCTATTGAATGCAACTTGTCGCGCGTTTCGCACTCGCTTTCGCTACGGCTTCTTTCCTCACAGAAATTAACCTCGCTGCATCCAATAAGTCGCCGGATCATTATGCAAAAGGCACGCAGTCAGGCCTTCACATTCCGAAGAATGTGCATAGCCCTTCCACCGCCTGTAAGCTCTCTGGTTTCAGGTTCTATTTCACTCCCCTCACCGGGGTTCTTTTCAATTTTCCCCTACGGTACTTGTTCACTATCGGTCGATGGAGAGTATTTAGCCTTAGGAGATGGTTCTCCTAGATTCTCGCCTGGTTCCACTTATCAGGCAATACTTGAGCAAAAACCAAGGAAGACTGTTTTTTTTCGCCTACAGGACTATCACCTTCTTGGGTGCGCCGTTCCAGGCACTTTGACTAAAAAACAGCTTTGTAACTTCCCTCGCCCACTGCAACGGGCGACAGTCTCGCTCACAACACCGTAAGCACAACGCTTGCAGGCTTGCATGCCTACGGTTTAGGCTATTTCCCTTTCGCTCGCCGCTACTCAGGAAATCGAATTTCTTTCTCTTCCTGGAGGTACTTAGATGTTTCAGTTCCCCCCGTGTGGCCTAAGAAACCTATGTATTCAGTTTCCCATCCTGAGGATTACTCCCCAGCAGGTTGCCCCATTCGGAAATCGCGGGATCAAAGTTTGTTTGCAACTCCCCCGCGCTTATCGCAGCTTACCACGTCCTTCATCGCCTTCCACCGCCAAATCATCCACCAGAGGCTCTTAGTAGCTTGACTAAATTACTAACCTTCTAAGAACGATGCAATTGTATGCATCCACCTGATCACCCTTTTACGGGCAACCAGGGTCGGCTGAAGACATTGAGTTTCACGACTAATGAAAACTCAATGAGCTTGATTACTTGCGCAATCAAGCATGCTTTTGCGATCTTATGCAGTTGTCAAAGAACAAAAACTTCAACTTCTATAAAGTATAAAAGTCCAAATATAAAATTTTCAAAACTGTGGAGATGAGGGGATTTGGCGCCTTCGCTTCGCTCCGGTCGGCCACCCGCACTTGATATCCTAACGCTCCCATAAGGTCGCGTTATCAAGTGCTCCCTTCAAATCCCAACATTTGGAGATGAGGGGATTTGAACCCCTGACCCCCTGCTTGCAAAGCAGGTGCTCTCCCAGCTGAGCTACATCCCCATAAAAATGGAATCCCTCATCGGGCTTCCACACGGGGATCGAATCAATGTGTATGAATGATGGTGGGCCCAAGTGGATTCGAACCACTGACCCCTGCGTTATCAGCACAGTGCTCTAACCAACTGAGCTATGGGCCCAATTGGCTAAGTAGTTAATTGGTTAATTAGAACCAATTAACCAATTAACCAGTCCTGTCAAAACACAAGAAAATAAGACTACTAGTGTACGGAGCCAATGCTTTCATATAAGCAGTCCCGAAGGACTCCTTAGAAAGGAGGTGATCCAGCCTCTCCTTCCGGAAAGGCTACCTTGTTACGACTTAGTCCCCCTCACTAATCACACCTTCGACATCTACTTCCCTTGCGGGTTAGATGGATGCCTTCGGGTGCAACCAACTCGGGTGACTTGACGGGCGGTGTGTACAAGACCCGGGAACGTATTCACCCCGCCGTGACTTATGTGGGGTTACTAACGATTCCGGCTTCACGGAGGCGAGTTGCAGCCTCCGATCCGAACTGGGGCCGATTTTTTGGGATTGGCTCCCCCTCGCGGGTTCGCGACCCTTTGTGTCGGCCATTGTAGCACGTGTGTAGCCCCAGGCGTAAGGGCCGTACTGACTTGACGTCATCCCCACCTTCCTCCTGTTTATCACAGGCAGTCTCCGTAGAGTGCCCGGCTTTCCCGTTGGCAACTAAGGATAAGGGTTGCGCTCGTTGCGGGACTTAACCCAACATCTCACGACACGAGCTGACGACAGCCATGCAACACCTGTGTAAGTTCCGGGCTGGATACCGGTCGTCCCCCTTTCAGGTTCCTACTTCCTACATGTCAAGCCTGGGTGAGGTTCCACGCGTATCGTCGTATTAAACCACATGCTCCACCGTTTGTGCGGGTCCCCGTCAATTTCTTTGAGTTTCAGCCTTGCGACTGTACTCCCCAGGTGGGACACTTACTGCGTTAGCTACGGCACCGACTGCGTATGAACGCAACCGACACCTAGTGTCCATAGTTTACGGCAGGGACTACCGGGGTATCTAATCCCGTTTGCTCCCCCTGCTTTCGCACACTGAGCGTCAGTAATGGGCCAGAAGATCGCCTTCGCCACTGGTGTTCCTCCCGATATCTACAGATTTCACCCTTACACCGGGAATTCCATCTTCCTCTCCCACACTCTAGCCCGGGAGTTTCGGATGCCATTCTATGGTTAAGCCATAGGATTTCACATCCGACTTTCCGAACCGCCTACGTGCCCTTTACACCCAGTAAATCCGAACAACGCTTGCCACCTCTGTATTACCGCGGCTGCTGGCACAGAGTTAGCCGTGGCTTCCTCTCCAGGTACAGTCAAAGTATGAGGCTGTTCGCCCCATACCTTTCGTCCCTGGTGACAGGAGTTTACAATCCGAAGACCTTCATCCTCCACGCGGCGTCGCTTCGTCAGGGTTGCCCCCATTGCGAAATATCCTCGACTGCAGCCTCCCGTAGGAGTCCGGGCAGTATCTCAGTCCCGATGTGGCTGACCATCCTCTCAGACCAGCTACTCGTCATTGGCTTGGTAGGCCGTTACCCTACCAACTACCTGATAAGTCGCGGGCTCATCTTCAGGTGACAGGCACGGCTTGCGCCGAGTCCCTATCATTTTCTCCCTTTCTCCGAAGAGATTGTGAGCTTATCGGGTATTAGCCCTCCTTTCGGAAGGTTATCCCCGTCCCAAAGGCAGATTACCCACGTGTTACTCACCCTTTCGCCACTAAGCTTCGAAAAAGCTAAAGCTTCGTTCGACTTGCATGCCTAATCCACGCCGCCAGCGTTCGTTCTGAGCCAGAATCAAACTCTCCATAAAAGAGTTTTGCCCCATTTCCACTAACGCTTGCCTTGCGGCACGCGCAGCGCTAACAGGGCCAAAGCTTGAAACATTGGCTCCGCACACTAGTAGTCTATCAAAGAACAGAATTTTAAATACCGAGAAAAAAAGCACTTTTTATTCAAAAGTGCTTTCTCACTGATTTTCAAAGTTAGCCCTCTCGAGCAGACGCATATAGTAGTCAGACAGCCTATCCATGTCAAGCTTTTTATTGGCCATTCTTAAAATGTTTATTTATATGGGGTTAGGTAAAAAATCATTCTACCGTAACTGACTTAGCTAGATTTCTCGGCTGATCCACGTCGCGCTTATTGAAGACCGCCACGTAATAAGCAAAAAGCTGCAGAGGGATAACGGCTAAAATAGAAGACAGCATTTCTTTTGTTTCCGGTATGGAAAATAAAAAGCGTGAAAGTTTCTTAATCGTTTGGTCTCCGGCCGTGGCAACGCTGACCACGATCCCTTTACGCGCTTTGATTTCCTGAACATTGCTGATCATTTTTTCGTAAGTCTTGGAGGCCGGCGAAATACAAATCACGGGCTGCTCCGAATCGATAAGCGCGATGGGGCCGTGTTTCATTTCGCCCGCCGCATAGCCATGCGCGTGGGCGTAGGTTATTTCTTTCAATTTAAGGGCGCCTTCCAAAGCGTTCGGAAAATTATATCCCCGGCCCAGATAAAGGAAATTGCGCTTTGTATAAAGTTCGCGCGCGCATTGTTTCACGGCCTTGTCCTGCCTTAGAGTTTCCTCAATCTGGCGTGGAAGT
>Ga0209211_10013091_pt1 | contig 10333 bp, 13 predicted proteins | sample RifGroA2_FD_183992 | JGI IMG/M metagenome (GOLD analysis project Ga0209211, IMG submission 183992) | Groundwater microbial communities from Rifle, Colorado, USA - Groundwater A2 (SPAdes) (version 2) | ecosystem: Environmental > Aquatic > Deep subsurface > Groundwater | place: Rifle, Colorado...
ATCAGCCGCTATTAGCCAGCTGTAGCCAGCCATTAGCCCAACACCTAAGGTAACAATTATTAAGATAGACCAAACCAATTTAGATTTCATAGCCATAAAATATTAATCCTTAACCTTTACAGTATACAAAAATAGCCGGCAGCAAGCTAGATGAGTTAGTTTACCATTCATGTAGTTAGGTGATATAGTATGTATATAATATAAAATCACAATGTCGTTAAAAGCGTGAATAATGGAAGGAGTAAAAAATGGACATTATCAATGCGCTCTGTGATATTTTCGTCGAATTAGTATGGCCAGCTTTAATCCCAGCCTTAGTGGTTGGTCTGGGGTGGGTTATCTATGGAATATTCGAGGAGCGAAAATATAGACGTCTTGAGCTCCGAATAGCGAGAGCCTTTTGGTTCAACGATTATTCCTAAAGGCTGATCCCCCTTTTTTATAATCAGCCAAGCAAATTATACTTTGGCGCTTAGTAGGTAAAACGAACGGCGCTTTTTTATTTCACAATTCGATACCTACTATACCACCAGTGGCAGTTTTTCTAATTCTACCTTAGTGCCGGTAATAATACTTTCAATGCGATAAGCGCCATGAGTAGGGGCCTCCACAAAACCGTTCCAAGCCACCCGCGCCAAGCCCCCCGAATGTAGCCAATCAAATAGCCATTCATTAGTATATCTAGCTTCATTTTGTGAAATGCCGCCGCCCACGGTTTTAAGCCAAATGCGGTTAAAATGTTCTTGACTGCCGATTGGCGGCGCCATAATAATAGGCAGCCCCAGGCCAGTATAAAACGCCAGTTCTGATGGTTTTGTCCACAAAATATCGGTAGTATGTATAGTGGCGCTAAATTGTTTAAAATATTCCGAGTAAGTGGTGGCGAACAATACTTTAACACCGGCATTTAAGAATTTGGCCATGCCTAAGTCTTTTACTCCTTGTTCAAAGAATTTTTTTACGTCCGGTCGCACGCCCGCCACTAAATTTAGTCTAAGGCGGCCGCTAGTAATACTTTGTTTAAGGCTTTGGGCAATTTGAAGCCCTAAGTCTTTTTGCGCGCCGGCGCCCCCGACCGCAAACGTCAAAGTTAATGGATGTTTGTGGTCTAAGTTTTTCCAGCCCCTACCCAAGTAGTTAGTCACAACTTTATCATACTTATTAATAAAAATCTTATTGGGATCTAGGTTTCTTAACCGTCGCGATAAATCTTGCTTAATAGTGACAGAATGTTGACCACCAATTAATTCTTTGGGTAAGGGAAAACCAGTTAAATAAATATTGTCGGGTTTGACCCCATAAAGTTTTAGCCGTTCTACTACTCGGCCGTTAGGAGCAAAATATTTGATCTTACTTTTTTTGGGGTCAAGGGGCGCCCAAGTGCGACTGCAATCGGCATCACAAATGACGCAGTAAATATCACCCGGGTAGCCAAATTCTTCGGCCGCAAATGCCACCTGAAAAAAGGTGGTAACGATAGGTAAATTTTTATTATGTTCCCGCAGTCTCTTTATTAAATGTTGGCCCATACCCTTGCGTACCATGCTGTATATTTGTTGTAATTGTAAATTAGGCTGCGATAAATCGCGTCGTGGGTAAAATGGCGGAATTGATTGTAATTTATCCATGACATCAAATAAAACATCCCCGATAATAGGGATAGCCTTAAAACGTGATATGGTTTCGTAAATTTTCCTAGATTTAAGCCACCAATTTTTATCGTGCGCCGGAATGCCCGGATATTTGTTGGCAATTATCGGGTCACCATAAGCTAAATCCTTAAGGCCCCAGGCCGCTCGCTCGTGGCCATAACCCATCTCCACTGAAACTACCCAAGCTTTTTTTGATGTTACCATGGTTTTATTATAGCAGATTTGGCGGTTTTATTTTTTAAAAAACTGGAAGCGTGGAGGCTTCCGGTCGGAGAACATCTTGACGTGAAGAAGTTATTTGGCTGGTCCCATGCGCCAGCAGGGGGTGTAAATTCTGGGGGCGTTTCTATTGAAGAAACCATGCTTAGCATGTTGGGTAGGCCCAGGCATCATCGTCTTGTTGGGAAGGTTCTGGTTGAAGAACTCTTGATAGTGGTTTATCTTTTTACCGAGTTCTTCGGTGTCGATGTCGAGGTTTTGTCTGCCCGCATCAGTGGCCGCACGATTGAGGCGGCGGAGGTTCAGACAGATGGTCTTTTTTAACCGCGCTCGTTCACGGGGATAGGCCTTGCCGTTTCTTTTTTGGAGCGTTTGCAGATCTCGCTTGGCTTGGTTCAGCGCATGCTTAGTGGTTTTGATTATTTGTTTAATGGCGGCGGGGTTGCGACCTAAGCATCTGTCCATTATTTCTCCTGAAAAGATAGTTGAAGGGGGGAACGATTTTTTAATTGTGATTTTTATTTATCTTATAACTTTCACACCTAAAGTCAAGTAATTGACTTCATTAGCTATTCGGTATAAAGTCGGGGCAGATACATACACTAAAAACACCAACATAGGAGATTTGAAAATGCAGTCAATAAATCCTTTGTGTGAGGTTTGTAATGCTGATTTGGGTGATGTCGCTGAAATATACAGAATAGGAACTTGGGACAGCCAAACAAATCAGTTTACCCCCGCCTTAAGCCGAAAGCATACAAGTATTGCGCGTGGTAACTATAATCAGCCACACGATTTATGTGCCTGTAGCGAGAGCCACGCCATTCTGATTCGTAAATTGGGGAAAGATATTATCAAAATCAATCCCCATAACCCGGAAGTGATTTTAGAACGCTGGGACTGGCGTGGTCGTAGGGTCCGATAATTTTGATTTAGCTGCAACTTTGATCTGATTATTGAGAAAGGAGGGTTGTTATGCTAGTTACTAAAAGCCCCACAGCCGTAACGGTTAGGCCCCATGCTGACGCTTTCAAAGGAACGGCCCGGTACTACAAATATCGGCCGGCTTATCCGCCGGGCGTGATCAAACTTCTGGCGTCCAGATTTAGGCTAAATGGTGCGGGTCGGTATTTGGACCTTGGTTGTGGTCCGGGCACACTCGCTATTACTTTGGCCAAGTATTTTAGGGAAGTAGTGGCCCTGGACCCCGAGGTGGAAATGCTGGCCGAAGGAAAAAGTTTGGCTCGCCAGAGACATATTTCAAACATTCAATGGGTAGGAGCTAGCTCATACGAACTAGGCAAGCTCAAATCCATTTTGAGACCGTTTGATTTTGTTACCATCGGCACTTCCTTCCATTGGATGGACCGAGCGGAAACACTGCGGCAGCTTTATGACATCATCAAACCCCAGGGAGGTTTGGCTATTGTGACTATGACGGAGCTATTTGAATATTCAAATGCTTGGCAGTTAGTTTTGATAGACATCATTAAAAAATGGCTGGGCAACCAGCAGCGAGCGGGTAGTGATATTTATAGCAAATCTGGACTACCACACATACAGTTTGTGGCCGAGTCGCCCTTTCGGGTTTATGAGCAGTGGGAGTGTAGAATGGAAACCATACATACCATTGATGAGATATTGGGGTATTTGTACTCCACCTCGTATTGCTCCAAAGTGGTCCTTGGTCCCAAACGCCAGGGGTTTGAACAAGATGTGCGGACAACTTTGGCTAAAATAAATCACGGCCAGTTACTTAAAAGGCTGAGCAAGGTTCATGTCATTTTAGTGTGGCGGTGAACTGGGGAAATAATTTAACTCAACAACCCTCGCTGCAATCTGGCGGGGGTTTTTATTTTACCCCGAGTTGTATCGAGGGGTTGGCAGAGTAGCGCCAAATCAGGACCCTTAGGAGGGTTGGGCCCTGTCCGGCACCCTCTAAATACTTTAACGGTGTGATAATTAAAAAATTACATCCCCAAAATTGGGAGAGTTTTTTGTAATTAAAATTATAACTTTTATAAAAAAACCTCCCTCTCTGTAATTTCATGTGCATTAAGGGAGGGTATTATTTCATGCGTCATCAAGGGCGCATTGATTGGAACAGTAGACGGCAACCTGATCGGGTGGGATGGGATTGCCGCAGCCAGACTTTTCGCATATCCTGCCGTTGCGATGGCCCTGAGGTAACCAACCCTTGTCGTCACAGGTAGTGCAGCCATGACCGCCACAGTCGTCACATTGTATCGCACCAGCCGGGTAGTTTTTGTCTCTGGGAATATCCATGGTAAACCCCTTGAATTATTGGTGGAATTTGGATTAATTTATATGTACAGTATTACTCTACTCATTCTTTATTCACCAAAACCTTACTGCTAATTTAATAAGAAGTCAATACCAAAAAACCACCTAGCTACACTGAGGAGGTGGGGTAAATTAGTATGTATGTTGCCTGTATTTAATAAATGTGTTAAGATTGAGTACTATTAAAAAAATATTCATTAACAAAATGACAAGAGAGGGGTGCAGATAATGTGGTATCTACAATACGAATGCATAGAATTTCATAATAACAGATTCACAAGCATTCATACGGTATTGCTTGAAATCACCGATTTTTCTGACAGAGAAAAGGCAGAAGCAGAAGCAATAAAGAAATGGGAAAAAATTAGGAACTTCGAAAAGGAGGGGGCTTTAAATGAATTCTCTCATAGACCACACTTGGTGTGGAAAGAGATTATTTTTGGCTAATAAAAAAATTATGATTTTGGTTTTGACGCTATTTGATAATCAGATACCGTTTTTTATTTTACCCCGAGTTGTATCGAGGGGTTGGCAGAGTAGCGCCAAATCAGGACCCTTAGGAGGGTTGGGCCCTGTTCGGCGCCCTCTAAATTTATATAACGTGCCGATAATCAAAAAGTTACAATCCAGTTTATTAGGTTTTTTACCTCCCCCAAAAATTATTTTAAAAAACGCTAATCATAAACAAATTTAGTATAGTGTCATTAATAAATTGACACTTCGACGACAAGCCCCAATGCTTGGCATTGGGGTTACCTAAGCGCGCTTGACAATATAGCTAAATAGATATAAGATTAGCCATAAATAATAAATATTGCTTTTTAACATATTGTGGAGGTTAATATGGGGTCTTTACGCGCACCGTTAAGCGTTCAGCTTGAGCTGACATACAGTTGCAATCATTACTGTATTTATTGTTTCAATCACATTAGGGATGTGGTAGAAAAAAAGATTAAACAGGTTAAAGTTTGTTTATGGGAGGAAATAAAAAAGATATTAAGTACATTAGCTGACCACGGTGTTTTCAATATTGTGCTTACAGGGGGTGAGCCCTTGTTGAGACAAGACGTGGCTATTAAGGCGGTCGAGTACTGTACGAGCAGAAATATAAGAGTGACATTAAATACTAATGCCATTTTATTGACGCCAGATATATTGGAGTCTTTGAAAAATGGTGGAGTTTATTCTCTGCTCATTTCCTGCCCTAGTATGCATGCTGATTTATACAATGACATTGTGCAACAAAACAATTTTGATAAGTTTTTACATGCAATGGAGCTGGTAAAATATAGCGGATTGAAATATTCAATTAATATGGTTGTTAATCATGCGAATTACCACGACGTTGAATATACCGCTAGAAAACTGCATGGTGAGTTTAATTGTCAAATGTTTTCTGCCACACCAATGGCATTGAATGCGTGTTATCCGCAATCCCAAGACGGTTTCTTAACTAGTCAGGAAGTAACAAAACTGGTTGAAAGACTGGTTTCTCTCCGAGATAATTTTGGAATTGAGACTGATGTTTTTGAATCGCTCGTCTCCTGTGTCATACCGGATGATATAAGGAAAAGAGACCTTGGTTTAACCAGGAGATATTGTACCGCCGGACGCAGTGTAATGGTTGTCGGTCCAAACGGTGATGTTCGGCCCTGTGGCCATGCTCCGATGAACTACGGTAATATCTTAAACGACAAGTTTGATGATATTTGGCAGAGCATGTCTCCATGGCGAGAAAACGAGTATGTACCTGATGGGTGCAAGGAGTGCGGTTTCTTGGCACGTTGTAAGGGGGGTTGTCGAATTAGCGCTTTAGCGAAATTTGGAAGCTTATATGCAAACGACCCTTGGATGAGAGAGCCAATTTTAGAAAGACCTCTTAAAAAAAAGATTCATACCCTTTCTGATTTAGATGATGGTTACATGATTAGCGAGCCTTTTCGGTATAGAAAAGAGAGGGAGGGTGAATATCTAGTTTGCACAAAAGGTACAAATAATCTGATTCGTGTTAACGAGCCGTTTTTTAAATTTATTATCGGTCTGCGTGCCAGTAATGTTTTTAGTGCAAACCAATTGGTAAATACCTACGGCTTCGATATCGAACATGTGGTTAGATTATTATCCATTCTAAAATCAAACCGGATAATCTTGCCGGAACCACAAACAGCAAAATGTTAAGGAAAGGAGGTTAAGATGGAACATCTCATTTTGCTTAGCGGCCTTGAAATTTCCGAGGCAGCTATTGTTCATGCGCCGGTCGATAGCAGTAATTGCTATGACTGCGACTCTGGGGATAGTTGTGACGACGGCGATGGCTGTGACTGCCACGGCTGCGACAGTTAATTAACTGTCCCCATAACAAAACACCAAAAACTGGTGTACAAACAGGGGTTGGGTTAGGAGAACTTGACCCCTTTTTTATAAATTTAATTTTTTAAGCGTCAGCTGGGCGCGGAGGTAGACCTCGTGAGACGCAGTTGGAACCAATTAGTGAAGGAGTTGATGGTTTGGCATCAATTACGGGAGGGGAAAATAATTTCTATTTGAGAGCAAATTAAAGTGGTTAACCTTAGTATTTTTTACAATAAGCCCGCAACCTAGACCCCCATAAATTTTTTGAGTTGACGTGATAATGGCTACTATCTATACTGTCCGTGCATCTTATGAAAGTCAAAGTACTCAAACAAAGGGATAGTATAGCGTGCGGACCAACCTGTATACGAATGATTACGAAATACTTTGGTCTCACTTTTGGCGTAAAAAAAATTGCATCAGTATCAAAATATAAGAAACGGGGTGGCCTTAGCAACATTCAGTTTGTTGATGCCATAAAAACACTTGGGCTTAAAGTAGTGATTAAAGCGGGGGCCGCCTGGAATGACTTAAAAAAGTATAACAACAAAGACTCTGTTATAGTCCTATCTTGGATGCTTAAGGGTTATATTGGGCATTTCAGTATTCTGGACAAGGTTACAAAGACGCATATTTTTTTAGCTGACCCTGAGGCAGGTAGAATTATTAAATTACCCAAACTCGTCTTCTTGAGGCTGTGGTTCGATTACGATGAACTGTGGTACCCGCTAAAAAATATCGACATTCAATTGCGCTGGATGGCTGTTATCTCTAAAACCATCAATCATTTCAAAGAGTAGCGGCGAAGATTTTAGAATAATAAAAAAGGGGTGCATGTTGGGCACCCCGGTTTAACCTTGTTCTCTCTTCTCGATTTCAGCGAGAAGTAGAATTATTATACTATTTGCTAACGCACAAGTTTGGTCCCTATTATCCATCATTGGGTTTACTTCTACAAGATCAAACCCAAGTATAGTTACTCGTGCAGTAATCAAGGACAACAACTTGTATAACGTTTCAGTTCTCATTCCAAAGGGGATAGCTGTACCCGTACCAGGCGCGTATGAAGGGTCAAGTACATCGATATCCAGGCTAAGGTAATAATTGACCCCAGTATCAAGCTGGGCAACGGCTTGCCGAAGATCGTTATCAGTCGTTAATTGTTGCATCGGAAAAAGCGAATAATTTTTATCTATGCGCTTTTTACCAATCATCCCTCTAATCCCATATTGATAAAGGTGATCAACAAGATTTTCCTCTAAAATACGAGTGAAAACATTGCCGTGATTATTAGGGATACCTGGTAGCAGATCCGCAAGGTCGGTATGGGCATCGATATGTATGACGCCGATGCGGCCGTATCTTTTCTTGAAGGATCTTATTAGAGCATAGCTACAAGAATGATCACCCCCAATAATAACTGGGAAGCCTCCTTTTCGAAGAATTTGGTCAACTATTTTACCAAGACGATCAAATAATTGATCGAACCCTTCCCCAACCTGGAGAATTACATTACCTACATCAACGAATTTCCTACCTTCAAACACGTGGCGATTATGTTCAATTGAGAACCAGCCCCGCGCCGCGCCGGTGAATATATCCGCATGATACTCAAAAGTGTCTGAAGAAAGCTCCCGCATGCGCTCCGGCGCAAAACGTGCTCCCGGAAACCCTGTCGTGCCAAGATCAAAAGGTACACCCAAGAAAACAATCTGATCCTTTTGTATTGATTTTAGACCAACACTTGGACAGCTGAGAAAGGTCTTCCTGGTACCCTGAACCAGTGCCTTGTTTGTTAGAGCCAATATTGATGGCCCCCGCGAAGCATCGATTTCTGGGTATGGCACCAAGAACTTACTTCGACGTAAAGAGGTTAGGAATGACCGTAACTGAGCTACTTCACGAGGTTTGATTCTTACATACCCGAGAGCTTCATTAATTGTGTGTGGCTCTTTAAAGTAACTCAGGAGCTTTAGAACTTCATCAGTTGCCTCGAAGCGTTCCCCCGAGAGAGTGTTTTGTATAATCCCACCGGTGGGGTCTAATGATATCAGAAATTTAGATACGATATACTTCACCTCGTTCTCCTTTCTGTTTTTTTGACACCACATAAATTACATTGTGGATGTCTTGGTATTCGAGTACGAATCAACGATAAGGAATTAAAATCTAACTCAGCCTTACAATTGATCATACTGGGTTGAGTGTATCCGGTTAACACTTTTATAGCTTCAAGCGCGTGCACGTTTGCTGTAATCGAAGCGATTGGAGCAAGAGTTCCACCCTCCTCGGAAACATGGGTAATGATTAGTGATTTGAAGCCGCTGAGACGCTTTTCGTACGACTTGCCAGAAATGTAGCATCCCCAGCAAGATGTCTTGTAGGGAATTACCGTTTGCCCAACGAAACTTAAATGACCGTCGTAACCACCACAAAGTATATGTGGTATTTTTAACGCGAAGCAAGCCTGCGAAATAATATCGTTGGTTATTGAGATGTCGGGCTGATCAGCACAATTAATAACCAGATCGGCATTTCTAATAATCGGTATTAATTGTTTGGCGGAAATAATCTTCCTTTCCAACCCAATAATTTTGACCTCACTATTAGTGAGTCGCAATTTTTGAGCCGCAGCTTTAACCTTCTTCCTTCCAAGATCACGTTCTTGGTAAAGTGTCTGCCGAGGGAGGTTCGATGCCGTAACCTTGTCAGGATCTATCAGGATAAATTCCCCGACGCCAGACCTGGTTAGGCTTTCAGCAACCCAACTTCCTATACCCCCGAGTCCGAGAATAACGACTTGGGAAGTTCCCAGCTTTTTTTGAAAGGTTTCCCTTGTCGATGTATTTGTCTCAAAGCTAGCGAAGAAGTTAAGCTGACGACGATATCTAGGAACACTGCGACGTTTGGAATGACTGACACTCTCAACGATGCGCTCCTTTTCTAGGTAAGCCACAAAAGCCGATAGTTCTTCATTGGATACGCCGCATCTAGGGGCAATATCCTTAAGTTTGAGTTTTCCATTCAGCAGCTTAAAACATCTCAAGCTTAAAGTATTTAGCTTGAAAGATATAAGAAGACGGCTACTTTGGAAAAGACAAGCCAGGGTAATTTTTCCTCTCCTTCCCCGCCGAACAAATGTGGAGACGCAATTTCTGACTGTGTATATGTTATTTAACATTTTTGACCCCTTCAAAATTTATACTGAGGCAGGTCGTACGGACCCGCCTCAGTATTTATTACTGGGCTATGCCCGAGGTCGATGGAGTGTACGGAAACCCACTTGATCGACCTTGACTCCAAGCTTCTTGATCTGAAGCTTGGCGGGTTTGATCTTCATCCTTATCACCTCCTTTCTGTTTTTTTGCTACCCCCAAATAGGCTAGTTTAAATTGTAAAAGGACACTCATAAAGTCTGCTATACGTTCGGAACCTTACATTAATTATTAATATTTGTCAATCCTGTGTGGCTTCCTCGCCATAGGCTGATCGGCAAGTGACGACACCTGGTGGAGTTACTAAATTCTAACAAAAAGGAGGCCCGAATTTACTGAGGAAGGGATGATATTTATAATTTTGGGCAACAGGCGGTCAACGTCGCTGGTTTAATTTCTACCCTAAAAAAGAAAAGAACCGTAGTTACGGCCTTTTCTAATCAACAGAGTATGGTAGCCCCAGGGGGAATCGAACCCCCATTCCCACATTGTCGTCCCTTCGGGAGATCACCCGTAGGGTGAAAAGCGATTTTCGTTCACTTTTTTACCGCTACCGGGAATCGAACCCGGATTACCAGGATGAAAACCTGG
>Ga0209211_10013092_pt1 | contig 10333 bp, 9 predicted proteins | sample RifGroA2_FD_183992 | JGI IMG/M metagenome (GOLD analysis project Ga0209211, IMG submission 183992) | Groundwater microbial communities from Rifle, Colorado, USA - Groundwater A2 (SPAdes) (version 2) | ecosystem: Environmental > Aquatic > Deep subsurface > Groundwater | place: Rifle, Colorado...
AGAAGGGCGCCGGCCATGCCGGCGAGCACGTCGCCGCTGCCGCCGGAGGCCAGCCCGGGATTGCCGGTGGTGTTGATTCGCCAGCGCCCATCGGGGTGGGCAATCACGGTGCCGCAGCCCTTGAGCGCAACATGGGCCTTAAAGCGTTGCGCAAGATTCAGCGCCGTGCCGACGCGGTCGGCCTGCACCGCCTCAGTGGTGGTCGCCAGCAACCGCGCGGCTTCGGCCGGGTGCGGCGTGATGATCGTCGGTGCGCTGCGCCGCGCGATGCGCGCGGCCAATACCGGATGGGTCGCCAGCAGATTCAACGCGTCGGCGTCGAGCAGCACTGGAAAGTCGGCGCTGGCGGTACGGCGCAGAATCTCCAGGGCGGCATCGGAAGCGCCCAGGCCGGGGCCGATGACGGCCACCATTGCCTGTGCCAGTGCATTTTCGGGCGAGCGCAGCATCAGCTCCGCTTGCAGCGGGTCGACGGCGAGCGCTTGCAGCAGTCCGGCAAACGTGCGGCCGGCACCGAGTTGCAGTCCCGCACGCGCCGCCAGCAGCGCCGCACCCGTCATGCCGGCCGCACCGCCGATCACGGCCAGCGAGCCAAAGCTGCCCTTGTGGCTGTTGCGCGCGCGCGGCCTCAGGCATTCATGGAAATCATCCAAGGCGAGCAGGGCGCCGGGAAATTCGTCGAGTTGCAGGCCGAGGTTGGCAACGCTGACCTCGCCGCAATGGTCAGGACCATCGAGCGTATACAGTCCCGGTTTGCCTCCGATAAAGCTGAGCGTATGCGTCGCGCGCACCGCCACGCCCATGACCCGTCCGCTATCGCCATCCAGGCCGCTGGGAATGTCCAGCGCCAGCACCGGGCCGCGGAAGGCGTTGATGCGCGCGATCAGTTCGACGTAGGCACCGGAAATGGGCCGCGCCAATCCGATGCCAAACAGGCCGTCGACCACCAGTCCAAAGTTGCCGGCCGGCAGCTTGCCGTCGGCACCGGCAATCACCACCTGAATGCCCTGTTCGCGCAGTACGCGTGCCACAACCCGGGCGTCGCCACCGTTGTTGCCCGGTCCGGCGAAGACCAGCACGGGAGCCCGACGATCCTGAAGCAACTGTCCGGCGAATTCGGCGGCGGCGCGTCCCGCGCGCTCCATCAGGGGCGGTGCCGCATCGGCGTAGCGTGCCTCCACGGCGCGTAATTCGGCAGTGCGCAAGAGCAGTGTATGCATGATGCGATTGTAACCGTCAGGCGATTTCGACCAGAGTCTGAATTTTCCAGCCTTGCGCAGTCAATTGTTCGCGCAGATGGCGCGCTACGGCGACCGCATCGGGGTTGTCGCCATGGACGCAGACGCTGCCGATCGGCGTCGCGATGCGCGTGCCGTCCACGGCCAACAGGGCGCCGGCGTCGAGCATCGCCAGCACATGCGCCAGGCAGGCATCCGCACCATGGACCATGGCGTCGGCGCGCGCGCGGGGTACCAACTGGCCGTCGGGCAGATAGGCGCGGTCGGCGAAGATTTCCTCCACGACCCGCAGTCCGGCGGCGCGTCCCGCTAGCACCAGTTGCGATGCCGCCGGGGTCAGCAGGATCAGGTTGCGATCGACGGCATGGATTGCGCGGCAGATCGTGTCGGCCACGCCGCGGTCGGTGCAGGCGAGATTGTTCAAAGCGCCGTGCGGCTTGACGTGGGTGACTTGCGCCGCTTCGAGCGCGGCGATGCCGGCCAGCGCGCCGATCTGGAATGCCATCTGGTTTTCGAGTTCGGCGGCGGAGAGCGCCATGGCGCGACGGCCGAAGCCTTGCAAGTCGGGATAGCTCGGGTGGGCGCCGATCGAGACGCCGCGCTGCCTTGCCAGGCGCACGGTGTGGCGCATCACGTCGGGGTCGCCGGCATGTCCGCCGCAGGCGATGTTGGCCGAGGCGACGATCTCCAGCATGGCGGCGTCATCGCCCAGGCGCCAGGCGCCGAAGCCTTCGCCGAGATCGGCGTTGAGGTTAATTCGCTTGCTCGGCATCGATCACTCCGTCGATCAGGTTGGCGGCATACAGCGCGTCGAGGTCCAATTCGGCCCCTCCCGGTATCATGCTCGCGATGCATTCTGCCAGCGTTGCCGCGGCGGCGCGACGCGCGGCCAGCGCCTGCGCCATGCTCACTTCGACAAAGCGCAAGATTTGGCCGGGCAGAGCCTGGCCGAGGCGCGGCAGGTCGGCGCCGATCACGGCAGCGATTTTCGGGTAGCCGCCGACCGTCTGGCAGTCGGCCAGCAGAATGATCGGACGACCGTCGCCGGGCACTTGTATGACGCCGGGCGTAACGGCGTCCGAGACGATGTCGGCGCCGTAGGCCGGATCGTGATCGAGGCGTGCCCCGTCGAGGCGCAGGCCCATGCGGTCGGCTTCGCGACTGACGGTGAATTCTTCGTTGAGTAAACGCGTCCAGGCCGCGTCGGTGAAGTATTCGCGCTGCGGACCGGGCACCACGCGCAGCGGCCCGCCAGCAACTTGTGGGGGCTGCGGCAGGCGCAGCAGAAGCGGCGTTCCGCCGGCGCCGACTGCTAAGAGATCGCCGGCTTGCAGGGCGCGTCCGTCGATTCCGCCCAGTCCGGCGCGGGCATAGGTGGAACGGCTGCCCAGCACCGGCGGCAGGCCGAGACCGCCGGCAATTGCCAGATAGGCAACGCCGCTGTGCACCTTGCCGACCACCAGCGTCTCCCCGGTCGCCAGGTAGTGACTGTTCCAGGATCGAGCGTCTCGGCGCTGGCCATAGGCGTCGTCAATGTAGGCTTCACACTGGCCGGCGATGGCGAAGCTCACCGGGTTCACGGCGCGCAGCCGAGGTCCCAGCAGACGCATTTCCAGGGCGGCTGTTGTCAGCGGGTTTCCCACCAGCGCATTGGCCAGCGCCAGCCATTCGGCATCGAGCGCACCGGACAGCGGCACGCCCAAGTGGCGGTAACCGGGACGGCCGGCGTCCTGTACGGTCACGGGCATCGGGCAATCGAGAATCTCGATCACTTGGCCCGCCATGCGCTGCAGTCGATCTCGCGCGTCGCGACGGCGGCGGCGAGACGCTGGAACTCGTCGCGACCGATCGGCACGAAGCGCACCGTGTCGCCCGGTTCAAGCAGGGCCGGCCGGGCCGTGTTGCCGAGGTCGAACAGCCGTGCCGGCGTGCGGCCCAGCAGATGCCAGCCGCCGGGACTTTGCCAGGGGTAGATGGCGGCCTGCGCGCCGGCGATGGCAAGGCTGTTGGCGGGCACCGCGGCGCGCGGTGTGGCCAGTCGGGGCAGTTGCAGCCACTGCGGCAACTCACCGAGGTACGGAAAGCCGGGCAGGAAGCCGATCAGGAAGACGTGCAATTCGGTCGCGCACAGCGCCTCGATCACCTCCGTTTCGCTGCGTTGGGTCGCGCCTGCGACGTGCGCCAGATCGGGGCCGAATTCGTCGCCGAATACCACGGGAATTTGCCACCGTGTCGGACTCTGTCTGCCGGGGATTCCGCTTCGCGGGCCGGCAAGCGCCGACTCCTGTGGCGGTGCCTGGGCGGCGTCCAGAAGATGCTGGCCCAGCGCCTGCCGATCCAGCCGCAGCGGATCGAAATGCACGGTGAGCGAGCGGTAGGTGGGCACCACGTCGCTGATGCCCTCCAGCTTCAAGGCGGACAGGGCATCGCGCGCCGCAATGACCTGGGCATTCAGCGCGGGATCGATTCGATCGTCGAATTCGAGCGTCAGCGCGCCGTCACCGAGAGCGAGGAGGCGCGGTTTCATCCCACCATGCGCTGCGGCAGCCAGGTGATGATGGCCGGGAAGGCATAGAGCAGGCCGACCGCGCCCACCATGAGGAAAAACGCCGGCATTGCGGTGCGGGCGATCCACGGCAACTGCCTGCCGGTCATGCCCTGGATCACGAACAGATTGAAGCCGACCGGCGGCGTGATCTGCGCCATTTCGACCACCACCACGAGGAACACGCCGAACCAGATCAGGTCGATGCCGGCGGCGATGATGGTCGGCTGGATCACGGCGATGGTCAACACCACCATCGATATGCCGTCAAGAAAGCAGCCGAGGATGATGAAAAAGATCATCAGGCCGAACAGCAGGCCGAACTGGCCGAGGCCGAGGCTGGCAATCCATTCGGCGAGATGGCGCGGCAAACCCAGATAGCCCATCGCCAGTGTCAGGAAGGCGCTGCCGGCCAGGATCAGGGCAATCATGCAATACAGGCGCGTGGAGCCCAACAGGCTGTCGCGGAAAGTGATCCAGCTCAGCGAGCCTTGCGCGGCCGCCAACAACAGGCTGCCGACCACGCCCAGGGCCGCCGCCTCGGTAGCCGTGGCGATGCCGACATAAATCGATCCGAGGACCAGGGCGATCAGCAGCACCACCGGGATCAGGTGGCGCGACGCGTAGAGCTTCTGCCTGAAAGTGGTCTGCTCGGTTACGGACGGCACGGCATCGGGATTGAGCAGCGCCCAGACCACGATCCAGCCCATGAACAGGCTAGCCAGCAGGATGCCGGGCAGCACGCCGGCGATGAACAGCTTGGCGATCGAGACTTCGGCGGCGACGCCATACACGATCATGATGATCGAAGGAGGAATCAGCAGGCCCAGCGTTCCCGCGCCCGCCAGCGTGCCGACCGTGATGGCTTCCGGATAGCCGCGCTTCTTCAATTCGGGCAGGGTGATCTTGCCTATCGTGGCGCAGGTGGCGGCCGAGGATCCCGACACCGCGGCGAAGATGGTGCAGCCGATCACGTTGACATGCAGCATCCGCCCGGGGAGTTTCTCCAGCCAAGGCGCGAGGCCCTTGAACATGTCGGAGGAGAGTCGGGTGCGAAACAGGATTTCGCCCATCCAGAGGAACATCGGCAGGGCGGTCAGGGTCCAGGACGAGGAGGCGCCCCAGATGGTGACCGCCATGGCATCGCCGGCCGCACGCGCGGTGAACAATTCCATGCCCAGCCAGCCGACCCCGAGCAGGGCCAGTCCGATCCAGATGCCGCTGCCAAGCAGGACGAACAGTGCCACGATCAGGCCGAAGGTGATTGCCAGATCCATTATTCGCTCCTCGCGGGCTCGCCGTCGGCGGCGCGGTGCCGCAGTTTGTCGCCGCGCAGCACGGCGACCAGTTCGTCGGCGATGGCCACGGCAAAAATCACAGTGCCGAGCGCCATGCCCAATTGAGGAATCCATAGCGGCGTCGCATCGGTACCTTGCGAAATGTCGTTGAACTGGAAAGACTGCCAGGCCAGGCGCAGCGCGAACCACGCCAGCAGGACTGCGCAGAACAGTCCTGCGGCATGGCTCCAGAGTTCCAGCGCGTGGCGCAGGCGCGGACCGGCATGATCGAGGATCAGCGTGACGCGGATGTGCTCACCGTGTTTGAGGGTATGGGCTAGCGCGAGGAAAGCCGCTGCCGCCATGCAATACCCTGCATAGGCGTCGGTGCCGCGGATGTGGAAATCCAGCAGGCGCCCGCTGACGGAAAGCAGGATCATCGCCAGGGTGCCGATCATGAACAGCGCCGCCATCCAGGCGGCGGCGCCGTAGATCCGGTCAAGGACGTGTCGCATCGACCGGCTTACTTCTTGTAGGCGTCGAGGATGGCCTTGCCTTCAGCGCCGGCGGTCTTTTGCCATTCGCCGATCATGGTGTCGCCGACTTTCTTCAAATCGGCTTTCAGGGCCGCGGACGGGGCGGCCACGTTCATGCCGTTCTTCGCCAGTTGCTCGACATAGAACTTGGTCTTTTCCTCGCTGGTCTTCCAGCCGCGGGCTTCGGCGTCGCCGGCGGCCTTGAGCAGGGCAGCCTGGGTTGGCTGGTCGAGGGCGTCGAAGGCTTTCTGCGAAACCAGCACCGCGTTCTTCGGCAGCCAGGCCTGGGCATCGTAGAAATACTTGACCTGTTCCCAAACCTTCTTGTCGAAGCCGGTCGCGCCGGACGTCATGAAGGCCGATACCGTGCCGGTGGCGAGTGCTTGCGACAATTCCGCTTCCTGGATGGTCACCGGCTGCGCACCGAGCAACTCGGCTATGCGCGAGGTCTGCGGGCTGTAGGCGCGCCACTTGACGCCCTTCAGGTCGGCACCCGAGTTGATGGGCTTTGCCGAGAAGATTCCTTGCGGCGGCCAGGGCACGGAAAACAGCATCTTCATGCCTTGTTTCGCCAGCAGCGCTTCGACGGCCGGTCTCTGCGCAGCCAGCAACTTCTTTGCTTCGACGTAGGAGGTGGCGAGAAACGGAACACCGTCGGCGCCGAAGACGGGGGACTCGTTGGAGGCTCCGACGAGAATGATTTCGCCGATCTGCGCCTGACCGCCCTGTACCGCGCGCTTGATTTCGTTGGCCTTGTACAGCGAGCCACCCGCATGCACGGTGATCTTCAGCTTGCCGGCGGTGGTCTTGTCGACGTCGGCGGCGAACTGGGTGATGTTTTCAGTGTGGAAGTTGGCGGCTGGATAGCCGGTGGGCATGTCCCACTTGGTTTGGGCCGTGGCGGAGAATGCAGTGAAAGCGAAACCGAGTGCGGCAAAGAGGGTGGAAACGCGGGTTTTCATCGGCGGATTCCTCACAAGAGATGGCGGGTTGAAGGAGATTAAGCGAACAGCACGTTAACATTTCATTTACAAAACGTCAATAAAATGTTTAAATATTTTCGTCGAGAAAACATCGCGGGTTATCACCATGACAAAGCCAGGCAACAAGACAGCGTCGGAATCGGCCATCGCCGGAGCGGATGTGCGGCGCATCGTTTCTTCCGAACATCTGGTGTCCGACAAGTGCCCTGAACTGTCGGAACTCGAGTTCGGTCTCATCATCGCGAGCCACGCCTTTGGTCGCTGGATGACACGTTGCATGGCCGGCGCAGGGGTCAAGGACATGACCGAGACCGAAATCCTCGTGGTACATCACGTCAATCATCGGGGCCGCGAGAAGAAGCTGGCCGACATCTGCTTTGTGCTCAATATCGAAGACACGCACGTGGTCTCTTACGCGCTGAAGAAGCTCGCCAATCTTGACCTGGTGTCAGGCAGCCGGCGCGGCAAGGAAGTTTTTTGGTCGACCACCAAAAAAGGCGAGGCGCTGTGCGAGCGCTACCGCCAGGTGCGCGAGGCCTGCCTGATGCCAGGCTTCTCCGGCGCCGAGGAAGAAAACCTGCGGATCGGCGACATGGCGCGCCTGCTGCGTACGCTATCAGGTCGCTACGACCAGGGCGCGAGAGCAGCCTCGTCGATCTGATCGGCCGCTACACCACACAACAGGGAGTACTTGTAACGCCATGACTACCCCGCACAGCCGCCTTTCCTATCTCGATCCGGCCAGACCCGAACCCTGGGCCAGCTTCATCGAGCAGATCGACCGGGTCGCGCCTCACCTCGGCAAATTGTCGCGCTGGATCGAGACGCTCAAGCATCCCAAACGAATACTGATCGTCGACGTGCCGATCGTGCGCGACGATGGCACGGTCGCGCATTACGAGGGCTATCGCGTGCAGCACAGCCTGTCGCGCGGCCCCGGCAAGGGCGGCGTGCGTTTCCATCCGGCGGTAACGCTCAACGAGGTGATGGCGCTGGCCGGCTGGATGACCATCAAGAATGCTGCCCTGGGGTTGCCTTACGGTGGCGCCAAAGGGGGGATCCGCATCGATCCGCGGCAATTCTCCCGTGCCGAACTGGAACGCATCACCCGGCGCTATACGTCGGAGATCGGCATTGTCATCGGGCCGGACAAGGATATTCCGGCACCCGACATCGGCACCGATCAACAGACCATGGCGTGGATGATGGACACCTACTCGGTTAACGTCGGCCACACCGCCAGCGGCGTGGTCACCGGCAAGCCGATTGCGCTCGGTGGTTCATTGGGTCGCCAGGAAGGGACAGGACGCGGCGTTTTCATCGCCGCGCGCGAAGCCGGTGCCCGCGTCGGCGTGCCGATCTCCGGGGCGCGCATCGTGATACAGGGTTTCGGCAATGTCGGCGGCGTCGCCGCGCGCATTTTTTGCGAGCACGGCGCGCAGGTAGTTGCCCTGCAGGATGCCGAGGGTGCGATCGCCAATCCGGCCGGGATAGACATTCCCGCCGCGCTGGCCCACGCGGCAACACACGGCAGCCTGTCCGGTTTCACTGGCGCGACTGCGGTCAGCGAAGACGACTTCTGGCAAGTCGATAGCGACTATTTCGTTCCCGCCGCCCTGGAGGGGCAGTTGACGCCAGACCGCGCGCAGCGCTTGCGGACCCGAATCGTCGTCGAGGGCGCCAACGGACCGACCACGCCGGCCGCCGACGACATCCTGGGCGAACGCAATATCCTGGTGATCCCGGATGTGCTGGCCAACGCGGGCGGCGTCACCGTGTCCTACTTCGAATGGGTGCAGGATTTCTCCAGCTTCTTCTGGCGCGAAGAAGAGATCAACGCGCGCCTGGAAAGCATCATGATCAAGGCCTTCGAGGCGATCTGGCAGACGGCGCGGGAGCGCCAGGTGTCGATTCGAACCGCGGCGTTCATCATCGCCTGTCAACGCGTGCTTGCCGCACGCGAGCAACGCGGTCTGTATCCCTGACCGGTTTCCGCCCCAGGGGGCGGAAGCAAGCTGGCGCCGCAAGACTGCGGGCGCTTTTGACTTCACCCGTTCTGCGGGGAAGGGGCAGGTTTCCCGGCTTGCTGGACGACGCGGTTGCGGCCGGCCTGCTTGGCCTGGTACATGTTGCGGTCGGCGTGGGCCAGCAACAGATCCAGGGTGCTGCCATCCTGGGGATAGCTTGCGGCGCCGATGCTGACCGTGGTGCTGACGAGTTTGCCGCCGAGTGCCAGCGCGTTTGCCGAAACCGCCTCTCGAATTCTTTCGGCGACATCGAGCGCGCCGGCAGCCGGGGTTTCCGGCAGCAGCACGAGGAACTCGTCGCCGCCCTGCCGCGCCAGCACGTCGGTATGCCGCAGTTGCCCCTGGATGCTTTTCACCAGCGATGTCAACAGGGTGTCGCCGGCCTTGTGCCCATGATCGTCGTTGACCCGCTTCAGATTGTCGCAGTCGATCACCAGCAGACTCATGGCCCTGTTGTAACGCGTGGCCTGTCCGAACAGCCGGTCGGCGACGATGGCGAATCCTCGCCGGTTGAGCGTCGAGGTCAGTTCGTCGGTTTCCGACAGGAGTTTGACCTTGCTCAGGCCATAGCGTATGTCCGAGGCGAACATGGTGGTGATGTAGGCCACCAGTACGAACGGGGCAAACTGGGCAAATATTCCTGCCGCATGTTTGAGCGAGATGAGTTCCAGGGCTGAGGACTGCCCGCCCAGGAACATGAAGCAGGCGGCGATCAGGGCCAATTCCAGGAGTGTGGTGAGCTTGCCGAGGGCCAGCGCGCTGGTGATGATGACCAGCAGGTAGGAGTTCAGCAGGGGGCTGTCGAGCCGGCCGGTGTGCCACAGCGCCCAGGTGATGAAGGCGGTCATGATCCAGGTTTCCACCGCAAGCTTCCAGCGCGATTCGCGCTTGAAGAAGTGGGCGTAGCGGAAACCCATGACGCACATGGCGTAGAGCACCATGGCGAAGGCGATCACCGGCTTGTCGTCCGCCTCGATGCCGCCGAACACGTGGTAGAGCAGCACCACGACCAGCAGCAGCCATTCGATCTCGGCCACGGACCGCGAGATTCCCCGGAGTTCCTCCTGCTCAATGGAAACGGAGCCGTTGGTCCCCTGATCCGCACTCGCCATTTTTCGTTCTCCTCCCATCGATACTTGCGGCCCGGCAACAAAGTCATTATGCCATTTGTCGGAAGTCAGTATGGCGTGCCGGTGCGTTTTTGGTTTCCCCTGGCGTGCCGAGCCGATTTCATCGGTCCGGTGCGACAGGTATCGCCGTTACGCCAGCGCCGACTTTCCCGGCTTGCAAGTGTTTCCGTGCATCGTCGATGAGCCAGTGTGGCGACGGTGGGTCTATGTCTTTCGGACTACAATTGGGAAAAGTTCGGGACGACAAAATGCCAACGCGGGGGTGTGATCTGGGGAGAGGTCCGAGCTCGATGCCAAGGATGGCGCATTGCTTGAGGGCTGGTCGCAGGCGATGGGGCATTCTGGTCGCTGCCTGGTTCGTGGCATGCGGTTGCAGCGTCTGCCTGTTGCCCCTGGACGTTGCAGCGGCACCACGCAAGGTACTGATCGTCTACTCCTGGCACGACCAGATGCCATGGCAGGCCGGGGTCAGGACAGGATTTGCGGAGCACCTGCAAACGGCGGCGGCGGCCGACAGACCGGATATCTACGAAGAGCGCATCGACGCCGGCCGCATACAGGATGCCGGCGCCGATGTCGGCTTGTACAACTACCTGC
>Ga0209211_10013095_pt1 | contig 10331 bp, 9 predicted proteins | sample RifGroA2_FD_183992 | JGI IMG/M metagenome (GOLD analysis project Ga0209211, IMG submission 183992) | Groundwater microbial communities from Rifle, Colorado, USA - Groundwater A2 (SPAdes) (version 2) | ecosystem: Environmental > Aquatic > Deep subsurface > Groundwater | place: Rifle, Colorado...
CCTATGCCGAACTCTCTGTCTTTTCCTATAGATTCAAAGTTGCCTTTCCGTTCTACCAGCACCCTACTTGACCCGTTTATCATTCTCCCAATTTTTATGTGCGTCGGACTGAACGAACACCACACATAATTTTTGTCATTCGTATATCTAGCCAGAAGGAAAAAAGTTTGACCTTTCACTAGATCAATTTTGCTCTTAAAAACATAGTCCTGCCATAGATATGTTCCGCCAAGAAACGCTGAACTGCCGGTCGTAGAGGCGCGGGAACTCAAAATTAGGGAGTTGCCCGCGAATGACAGCTCGCCCCATGTTCTAATCCATCCGTTATAATCGTTGAAATCATCAGTGAAAGGAAGTGTTTTTTCTCGTCCGGTATCCAATATCTGCAAAAGATTATCTGCCGTCCAGTCCGGTTTGACATCAATTCTTTTGATTAAAAACTGATTCTTGTCTGGGTAGTTGAAGTAAAAACCTCTGCCGGGCCAAACTTGATAAAACGCCATTGAATAAATCGATTTTGCGGCGTCCAAAATAATCGGCTCCGCTTCCGGAAAATTTACGGAATTCTGCCCAAAATCGCCAAAAGGAAACGCAAAACTTATGACTTTCGCGCCAAGCTCCTTCTCTATACCACTTTTAGCGGAAATAAAATCAGAATTTATTCTGCTGGTAAACTCCTCCTCTGTTTCAAGACGGTTTTCATTATCAAGCCATAATTTATTGCTTAAGAAATGACCTTCGTTTCCGTTCGCGTTGATTTTATAAAAATCGTGGTCGTTCTTGCCGTGCGATTGGATTTCCCATCTGCCACTTTTTGCCATTCTTCTCAATTCTTTTTCAGAAAGATGAAATGGGCTCATTTCCGTTTCTTTACCTAGAGAACGACCTGTAATCACGAACATAACAGCGTAATAATCAAGAGCTTTCAAAATCGGGTCTACCGGATAATAACTGTCCTTTCTGCCGTCGTCAAAAGTCAAGAGAAATGACTTGTCCGGCACTTGTTTTTCTCCGCGCGTAAAAGCGTAAAAATCTTCAATGCTTATTGTTTGCCAACCGGCTTTCTTCAGCGCGAACATTTGATCTTTAAAATTTTCTAGTAAAATATTCGCTCCATCCGGCTTATCAATAATGCCGTGATAAAGCAATACTGGAATTGATTTTGCTGCCAATTCACTTTGTTGGTTGCCCGCAGAAACAGTTTCGTTAAAATTGTTTCTGCCAAAGATTGCCGATACATTAGCTAAATTATTTGTAACATTGTTTTTGGTATCATTCAAAGAATAAGCATAAACTGGGAAATAAATTTGTTCTAGATATGCTGTCTTAAAATTAAATATCAGATTTTCATTGTAGTAAAAACCATAAAGCAAAGATCCTTGAATAGATAGGATGCCAGACATTACAATTATTTTCTTAATAAATTTGAGCTTCATCTTTTTTAAAATTATCGCGTTCCCCATTTGGGGTCGCGCAAATTTAAGATTGCCCATGGGAGTTGCCAAATCAAGATAAGAGTATAAACAGTGGCAAATAAAACGCCATAAACCCATTTTTTATCTCGCGTAAAAATATAATAATAAAGCCCGTAAACTACGGCCATAAGGAGCAACCCTAGCAGGTAAAACCATGGCGCTTTACCGGTAACATATGGATACCAAAGCAGAGCGCGAACCACAATGACTGGCGCAAGTAGAGGTAAAATTACGCCTAAGTAAAAGGAAACCACCATTATGGGATTTTTCTTGAACATAAAAGTCCCCGCTCTCAAACTTTCCCTTATCCAAGATTTTTTCCAACGCAATTGCTGCTTTAGAAATTTTCTAAAAGTATCGGGCACAAAAGTATACGCCACCGCTTCCGGAGCAAATAATGTCTTATAACCTTTTTGAAGCAAAAAATTGGTTAAGCTTCTGTCATCGCCGTAAGTACACTGAACACCAAGAAATTTTTGATTCAACCATTTATCTAAAATTTTCAAGACATAGTTTCTTCTATAAGCAGAACAACAACCCGAGCAACAAGTTACAGACCCAAAAATAGCTTCGGCTGATTTGTAAGCCTTAAAGGCCACGAAATAACGAACATCTTGCATTTTCGTTAAAAAGTTGACATTTGCATTGGCAACATAACCATGTCCGGCCACGGCCGCGACACGCAAATCTGTAAAATACTTAACTAATTCTTTTGCCGTGTTCGGTTTTACAAAACTGTCGGAATCAATAAAAACAATTATTTCATTTTCTGACTGCTTTACACACTCAGCCATTCCCTCGCGCTTTCCTTTATTTATTCCCCAGTCAACTATCTTAACTTTTACGCCCCCCCCCCATAGCAATCTTTCGGGCCTCCAACATTTCTTTTAGAGTGTTATCACTTGAGCCGTCATTAACGGCAATAATATCAAATTTGTCTTTCGGATAATCAGTTTTAGCGATTTTTAATATTGTTTCCCTTATATTCTCTTCTTCATTTTTTGATGGCACGGCAAAAGAAATTGTCGGCTCGTAATTTTTATCAAACTGGTTGGACTCCGGTTCATAAAAATAAGCGATTGCAAAACGGCTTAAAATATAAAAAGAAACTGCGATACTATAAATCCCAAAAAGAATACTATTGTCAATATATTGAATCGTTATCAACTTGATGACGAAAATAATGTATATGCATAAAAAGAAAATCACCAAAGTGTTGATTTGCCTGTCTTTATAATATTTTTTAAGATGCGCAATCATTTCATTATTTTTATCTTCCAATCCCCTTATAAATAATCCTCGCTATTGTGAAATTCTCCATATCTGATTGAGCATAAAAAAAGAAACACTCAAGTGCTTCTTAGAAAGAGGAAACACTAACATTGCTAGTATTTCCTGTCAACATTATGTTGTCTTAATCTTTGTCTGCTACTATTAAGAGATGGAATTTTTGGCGGAAAACAAAAAAGCATTTTTCAATTACGAAATTCTGGAAAAGTTTAACGCCGGCATTGAATTGCTGGGCTTGGAAGTCAAATCACTCAAGTCCAAACGGGGCACATTGGACGGCGCGTATGTTTCGGTGCGCGACAACGAAGTGTTTCTGCTCGGCGCCGTTATTCCGCCTTATCAAGCAAAAAATACGCCGGCTGATTATGAACCGACCAGGCCGCGCCGATTATTGTTGACAAAAAAAGAAATCGGCCAGCTTATTAGCTGGGGAAACCAACGAGGATTGACAATTGTTCCTCTTTCGCTGTATAATTCCGGACGGAAAATCAAAGTAACCGTAGCGGTGGCGCGCGGCAAGAAAAAATACGACAAGCGCGAAACATTGAAAAAACGCGAAGCCAATCGCGAAATCCAAAGGACTTTGAAAAACCAATAAATTCGCAAGTCAAATTTGCAAAGCAAATTGTGATCTAGGGGGATGATCGGCCTAGACAAAGGAAATCTTCCGAAACCGGCCAGACGGAGCTCCGAAAACTCCTTAAACTTTCGGAAAATTCAACTGCCAAAACAGTTGGGGTAAAGTCGCCATATTTGGCCGGCTTTCCCGCTTTCGCTTTCGCTCACGCCTAAGCGATGTCCGACTTGTTGACTTCCGATAGGCAAAATCGGGCATAATACTTTCGGAATAAAATGAAAACTTGCTCGTCTTTCATTTGAACCCCGTCTTTGGCGGGGAAGAGCTCGGCGTTTTGAGATTTTGCTGGCTACCAACGAGAAGCGCTTAAAAAATTAAAACCAGCTAGGTCTGGTAGAAAAGTTTCGGATTATCTTTTGCACGGCGGTTCGATTCCGCCCATCTCCAAAAATTTGCGTAAAAAATAGCGTCGTGCTATAAATACTGCCGTTAAGACAATAAGTTACGGTAATTTGAGTACTCATCGAATCAATCACCAAATCAAGGCGGCCGAACTCCGCGTCATTGGCGCGAACGGCGAAAATTTGGGCGTGCTTACTTTGAATCAAGCCTTGATAGCCGCCGAACAAGCTGGCTATGATTTGATTGAAATTTCTCCGCTGGCCGTGCCGCCGGTGGCAAAAATCGCCGACCTCGGTAAGTTTCAATATACCGAAAACAAAAAAAAGAAAAACGCCAAAACTAAAAGCCACAAAGTAGAAGTTAAGGCAATTCAAATTACCATTGGCACCGGCGAACATGACTTGGCGCTTAAAGCCAAACGCGGTTCCGAGTGGCTGGTTGAAGGCCACCGGATAAGAATTGATTTGTTTTTAAAGGGCCGGGAAAAATATCTGCCGGAACCTTTTCTTAAGGCTCGATTGGAACGATTACTGAAATTTATTTCCACCGATTACAAAATTACCGAACCGACCAGAAAAAGCATGAAGGGTTTTTCCATGATGGTAGAAAAAAGCTAAAAACTTAAAGCGTAAAACGCAAAACTAAAATTCAAAGTAAGGTGATTATGAAAACCAATAAATCATTTTCAAAAAGAATAAAGGTCACGAAAACCGGCAAACTAATTGTTCGCCGTCCGGGACAAGACCACTTCAACGCCAAGGAAAGCCGCCGAGCCCAGATGGCAAAATCGCGCAGCGCGCCGTTCACATTGAGCAACAAAAATCGCAGTCTGTTTTTGCCGAATTATTAACTTTTTATTTAATTTAATAAAGCTAATGAAGCTGACGAAGCTTTTGCAGCTATAAGCTAATCAAATGGCCCGCGTAAAAAAAGCAGTCAATGCCCTAAAAACCAGAAAAAATATCCTTAGACAAGTTAAGGGTTATCGTTTTGCTCGTTCCAAAAAAGAACGAGCCGCTTATGAAGCATTGGTTCATGCCGGCGCTCACGCCTTCCGCGACCGTCGCGACAAAAAAGGCACTTTCCGCCGATTGTGGAACATTAAAATCAACGCTGGTCTTGCCGATAAAATTTCTTACAGTCAATTTATCGGCGCGCTTAAAAAGAAAAACATCAATGTTGATAGAAAAATTCTCGCCGATTTGGCGGAAAACAATCAAAAAACATTTTCCCGCATTGTCGCCGCCACCGCGTAAAATGCCAACGCGCCCAAACCGTCCATCAGAAAATCTTTGATGGTGTCAAAAACATAATTACCATAAACCACGAAGGTCAGGCCGGTAAAATACTCAAACAATTCCCAAACGGCGCCGATAAGCAAAGCGCCAAAAAAACTAGCCAAGAAAATTTCTCGGCTAGTTTTAAGTTTGTTGAAAAAACACCAAAGAGAAACGGCGGCGGCGAAAAAACCGCCAAGAAAATGCATCGGAATATCAAACCACCGCCAATAAAAAAATAGGCCCTCAACCAAAGCGATTGAGTAAAATAGAGAAAGCAAGGAAAAAGAAAACAAGGTGATATAAAAAACTTTTGTTTTCATCCGGTAATTATATTACATACAATTGGTTCACTCGCTCGAAATTAAATAAATCAGAATTTATTAATTTCTCGCTCATTGCCAATTATAATGCCCGTCAAACAAACAACAAAGCTCCCCGCCTTGGCGGGGGCCTCGTTTCGGGCCGTTTGAAAATTTTCTAGCTTTTGGCTAGGTGGGTGTCCTCAATCCTGGCGGTCAGATGACCGAAGTCTTCATCGCGCTAGGAAGATTTGGACTCCCTAAAATTTTACATAGAGAATTTCAAACGACCCTGCGTCCATTATAACACGAAAGTGAAAAGAAAATTACAATAAATTGGAAAATTAAATCTCTTGGAAATTGGGATTGATTTTCACATTCACCGTGCTCTCACAGTGGGAATTGCCCACGCTATCAACGTCCACTTTAGCTCGGTAAATGCCGGGCGATGAATAACTTTTCTTAACTGTTTTGGTGTTGCCGCTTAAACCATTATCGCCAGACCAAGTGTAATCATAATCGCCGTCAGGATTGGGGACAGCTGTCCATGACACCTCTTGATTAACCGCAGCGGTTTTGGGCGACGGCTCGCAAGTTATGCCGGACAGAGTTCGAGGATTAATCATGGCCGGTGTCGGCGATTGCTTAGTTAACGGCGTACAATTTGGCGCCGTGACAGTTACGGTAGCGTTGTAATTGCCGGAACTGTCATAAACATGATTAACCGAAGCGTTGCTTCCGATTAAACCATCATCACCCGTCCAAGAATAGCTAAACGGCCCGGGGCATTCGCCAAAGGGCGTCGCCGTCCAGGTAACCTCTCCACCGGGATAGGATGGATTAGGCGAGGGCACGACGGTTGCGTCAATTTCCGGTTCTGGTTCCGGCTCGGCATCGCAGAGAGTCGCCACCGAATTGCTGTAGACCTCAATCGCGCGGTCGCTATATTGATTGTTGGTAACATACACTTGGTTTATGATGTCGTCCGAACCGCCGCCTCCCGGGCCCGGGTCGGAATCGCCGTCGCACGAATCAACCGGAATATCTTCATCAACCTGAACTGTTATATTTACTATCGCCACTTCGTCCGGCACGAGCGGTGAAGTAGCGACAACCCAAACATAATGACCGTCCGAAAGATACGCGGAGGAGTAAGGAATGTGCATATTCGGAGTATGGGTTTCACTCACAAACGAAACTTGGGGGGGCAATACATCAAAAATATAATTACCGCCGCCGGTGCAATTCGCTCCGCCGTCATTTCGCACGGTAATGGTATATGTGATAAGTTCACCCGAAGCAACAATGTCTTTGTCGGCGGTTTTATCAATTACCAAAAGACAATTATTCGCTTGAACAGTTGGGTCGTCCATATTTACGAACATTACTGCTGAAGTCCCAATATCGTCAAAATTACCGCCATTGACACCCGAGTGAACGGCCTTAATTTGATTGACGCTTGATGTGAGAATGAGTTCCGTCTCAATAACTTGGGTTGAGCCCACCTCGTCTCTGCCGTCTAAAAGGTCCGCGGTGGCATTGGTTCGCGCTACTTCGCTACCGCTTGACTGGAGGACGAGGAACCAGCGTTCGTTGTCTTGCGCGTCGTCAGCTCGGTCATCATAAGCGTCAAAAGAATGGGCGTAGACCTGATAACGGCCGGCCGGCAAATTTACGGTAAAAGTTTCGGATTGCTTGCGCTTCGCGTCCAATTTTTTTCCCTTTAAGTCAACGATGGTGCGCCCCGCCCCTGCCGTAAAAGGATTGTTTTGAACGCAGGTACCGGTACAATACGCCGGTGAAACTCCTTCAACTTCATTTGACGCCGGCAAATCCGCCTCGGCAACACCCAAATAGACCGCCTTTACAAAATAATTAAAAACATTGCTCGGCGACAAATTACCGTCAAAATATGACAGTGTGTTTGCTCCGATGACATTATCAATTTGCGACCCGTCGCGATAAATGTTGTAGCCGATGACTCCACTGCTTGAGGGCTTTTGCCAACTCAACTTTATTTGTCCGGAACCGACGGCCTGTGTTTCGGCAATCAAACTGAACGGCGGCGGATATCCTCCCTGCGAAAAAACGGCAGACGAGAGCGCCATTGAAATCATAACGACGGCGCCCAGAGCGAGTGATGGCCAGATATGTTTTGTTTTTTTCATTGTGGCATTATTCATTTAGCGCTCTGATAATGTTGGCTTTCTCTTCGGGGTTCAAACTTGCCGCTTTATCGGGATTCTCCGTTGCCCATCTAAAAACTGCGCGAACCTCCGGTTCGTCCAAGGGTTTGCCGGTGGTAACTTTTTCAATGACTTGCTTCTTATCAAGAATTATTATCGGCACGCCGTCTTTATCAACGCCGAGAGATGCCGGTTCGGACTTTTGCGTCAAAGTAAATAAAAGCGCGAAAACAAAGCCTAATACTAATATTATTGCCACTAAAATGACAAAAACCTTGATTGATTTTTGATTGCCAATTTCCGGTGGATTGGAATTTTGAATCGGGCTGGTATTTGGAAACTGATTATTATTTTGATTGCCGTCCATAACGGGTAAATTATAACACTACAAACCAAACCAGCAAAAACGACCCTGTTGATAACTTTGCCCAAGAATTTGACAAAATTTATCTGATGACTTAATATTCAAATATCTGAAGTTCGCTCGCGAGGCGAACTCGTTTTATTAAAGCTAATGAAGCCAATGAAGCTAAAAGCTAGCGAAGCTAATCAAATGTTTGACCTAAAAGTAATCAATTCGGTTTTGGACCAATTGGAAGAAGAGCGCGGTATTCCGCGCGAGAAAGTGGTGGAAGCGGTGGAAATGGCTTTGGCGACCGCTTACAAAAAAGAATACGGCAAAAAAGGCCAAATTGTCCGCGTCAAGTTTGATTTGGCGACCGGCGCGGTGGAATTTTCTCAAGTAAAAATCGCGGTGGACGAAACGCGGGTGATTTATCCGGTGGAAACCGCCGAGGGACCGGTTTTTGAAGAAAGAAGCGAGGAAGATGAGCGCGTCCGCTTCAATTCGGAACATCATATTCCGATTGAAGACGCCAGAAAAATTAAAAAGGACGCCGCTTTGGATGAAGAAATAATTTTCCCGTTGGAAACGAAAAGTGATTTCGGCCGGATTGCGGCTCAAACCGCCAAACAAGTGATTATCCAAAAAATCCGCGAGGCGGAAAAGATTTCGGTAATTGAAGAATACGGCAAACGGCAAAACGAAATAGTTTCCGGTTCGGTTCAACGGATTGAGCGCGGCAATATTTTTATTGACCTCGGTCGAGCCGTCGCCATTCTGCCTTACGAAGAACAAATTCCCGGCGAACGTTATCGTCAAGGAGAACGAGCGCGAGCGCTTCTGCTTTCAGTGGAAGATTCGCTCCGAGGCATATTCCTTCGTTTATCCCGCGCCCACCCGAAATTTTTGGAAAAACTTTTTGAAACGGAAACGCCGGAAATCACTAGCGGCGCGGTTCAAATAAAATCGATAGCTCGGGAGGCCGGTTCGCGCACCAAAGTGGCAGTGGCTTCCACTGACGCCCACATTGACCCGGTCGGTTCGCTGGTCGGCCAGCGCGGCGTTAGGGTCGGCACGGTAATGTCGGAATTGGGCGGTGAAAAAATAGACGTGATTGAATGGTCGGCAGACCCTAAAAAATTCGTGGAAGAATCGTTGTCGCCGGCAAAAATTTTGTCCGTCAAAATCAACGAGAAAGAAAAAACCGCCGAAGTGGAAGTGGCCGAAGACCAACAATCGCTGGCTATCGGCAAAGGCGGACAAAATGTCCGCTTGGCCGCCAAATTAACCGGCTGGCGAATTGACATCAAAAGCGCTAAAAGTGAACTGATGGTTGCCAGCGAAGAAAAAACGCCAAATCAATAAATCCCTCCCCCGCCTAACGGCGGGGCTCTCCCTTTACAAGGGAGATTTTGAGAAAAGAAAAGATGACAAAAAATCGGAAGTAGGATAAATTACTTCTTATTACTTTTAATGTTTAACACGATGAATTTGTTGTTCCTTTTCGCTTTTTTGGCTTCTACTGTCGCAATTGTTTATGGCGCGTTTTTAGCAAGAAACATTCTTAAATTGCCGGCCGGTTCCGACCGGATGCGAGAAATCGCCGACGCCATTCGCCAAGGCGCCCAAGCCTATTTGAATCGCCAGTATAAAACAATTGCCATTATCGCTATTGTTTTGTTTTTGATTTTGTGGTTGGTATTGGGATTGACGACCGCTCTCGGTTTTCTTTTGGGCGCGATTCTATCTGCTGTTGCCGGTTACATCGGGATGAATGTCTCCGTCCGCGCCAATGTGCGCACCGCCGAAGCGGCTAAAAATGGTTTGGCGGCTGCCCTTTCTGTCGCCGTCAAAGGCGGCACCGTTACCGGTTTGATGGTTGTCGGTTTGGCTTTGCTTGGCCTGACTTTTTTCTATTATCTTTCCGGCGATATCAAGGCTCTTATCGGTTTAGGTTTCGGCGGTTCATTGATTTCCGTTTTTGCTAGATTGGGTGGAGGTATTTTTACCAAAGCCGCCGATGTCGGCGCCGATTTGGTTGGCAAAGTGGAAGCCGGCATTCCGGAAGACGACCCGCGCAATCCGGCAGTCATCGCCGACAATGTCGGTGATAATGTCGGTGATTGTTCCGGTATGGCCGCCGATTTATTTGAAACCTATGTTGTCACATCGGTAGCGGCAATGCTTCTCGGCACTTTAATTTTTTCCAACTCTGAAACCTCAATTCTCTACCCTCTCGCACTTGGCGCAACAGCTATTGTCACTTCAATAATCGGCACTTGGTTTATAAAGCTTGGTTCTTCCCAAAATATAATGAATGCGCTTTACAAAGGATTAGCTGTCGCGGGAATTTTATCAGCCGTTGCTTTTTATCCAATTACCAAATGGGTAATGGGTACCAACGGAATTTATTCCGTCGCCAATCTTTTTTATAGCGCCTTAACTGGTTTGGCGGTAACTGCGTTATTGGTAATAATCA
>Ga0209211_10013097_pt1 | contig 10329 bp, 8 predicted proteins | sample RifGroA2_FD_183992 | JGI IMG/M metagenome (GOLD analysis project Ga0209211, IMG submission 183992) | Groundwater microbial communities from Rifle, Colorado, USA - Groundwater A2 (SPAdes) (version 2) | ecosystem: Environmental > Aquatic > Deep subsurface > Groundwater | place: Rifle, Colorado...
TGGCGACTTCCAAAGAATTCCATGAAAAAACGGGCGGTGTTGTGCCCGAAGTTGCTTCCAGAAAGCAACTCGAGTTCATTTTTCCTGTATTGGAAAGGACAATTGAAGAGTATTGCGAAAAGACCGGCTGTCCCGGTAAGGAAGAGGCCATAGCCTCGATCGACGCTTTGGCAGTAACTGTAGGACCCGGGTTAATAGGTTCTCTGGTCGTAGGTGTTACTACAGCTAAAACTCTCTCAATGGTCTGGAAAAAACCCCTCATTCCAGTCAACCATCTTGTCGGTCATATTTACGCAAATTTTCTGGGAGATCCTTCCGGCATAACTTTTCCGGCAATTTGTTTACTGGTCAGCGGAGGGCACACCGACCTCGTTCTCATGAAGGGGCACGGAGATCTTGTTTATCTTGGAGGAACTCTGGACGATGCCGCGGGCGAATCTTTCGACAAAGTTGCCAGGATGCTCGGGATATCCCGTTATTTAGGGGGCGCTGTTCTTTCGAAAAAAGCCTTGGAGTGCAAAGAAGGCGGAGCCGCAAAGTTATTTCCCCGCCCAATGCTGGACAGGGACAACTATGACTTTTCTTTTTCAGGCCTAAAGACAGCGGTAAAAAGATATCTGGACGGAGGGGAGAGGGACATTTCCTACACAGCCCGCGAATTCGAGGAGGCTGTGGTGGAAGTGCTTACAGCCAAAACTATGAAAGCGGTAAGTAATTTCGGGGTTAAAAGTCTGTTAGTGGGAGGCGGCGTCTCTGCTAATACCAGACTGCGCGAAAGTTTGAAAAATGAGACAGAAAAAGTAGGGGTAAAGTTATTTATTCCCGAACCGAGATTGTGCACCGACAACGCCGTTTACATTGCTTCGGCGGCTTACTTCAATAACCGGGCAAAAGTGTTAAGTGAGATAAAAGCAGAACCGTCATTGAATATAATGGGGCTAGTCTGAGTTAGGATAGTTTCTGCAGAAGTTCTTCCAAGGAAAGTAATTCGGCTTTTTCTTCCGCTCTCTTTTTAAGCTCTATTTTAGTGCCGTTCTTTTTTGACACCACTGCTCTGTAGGGAATACCTATAAGATCGGCGTCGGAAAATTTAATGCCGGCGGTTACATCTTCTCTGTCGTCAAAAAATACCTCAATTTCCTTTTGAGTAAGCGTTTTATAAACGGTTTCGGCAATTTCCGCAGTGCCTTCATCCTCGAGATTTAAACCGACAAGGTGCAGTTTGGCCGGGGCAATACTTTCGGGCCACACCAGTCCTTTGTTGTCCCCAAAAAGCTCTACTACGGTTGCCATGAGCCTCGCCGGACCTATACCGTAGGCGCCCATGATTACCGGCTTCCTTTTTCCTTCCTCGTCAGTAAAGAAGAGTCCCAAAGGTTCGGAGAATCTGGTCTTTTGTTTGAAAATATTGCCTACCTCAATTGCCCTGACTTCTTCGAGATCTTCTTTATTTACGCCCAGGTCGGCTAAGACCTCGTCAGTCAGAACCTCCTTGTTTATCCCTATCTTTTTCTTGCGGTCGATATAAATAGTATCTTCGCCCGATTCGCATACTGTTTGAAATTCGTGGCTGTATTTGCTGAAGGTGCCCCCGCTGGCGAAAGTAAGATAGGTTTGTTCACCGATTCCCGCGCGGGAAAATATTTTGAAATATGCTTCGGTAACTTTCCCGTAAAATATATCTAGGCCTTCTTCGTTTTCGTTAAAGGAATAAAGATCTTTCATTAAGAATTCCCTCACTCTTAAAAGTCCGTTTTTTGCTCTTACTTCATTTCTGAATTTGGTTTGAAATTGAAAGGGGTAGGACGGAAGATCTTTGTAGGAATTTATTTGTCGGGACATCAGCGCTGCCAAAGGTTCTTCGTGCGTGGTGGCAAGACCGACCTCAGTGTCGTTTTTAAGTTTGGTTTTGAACCAAATATCTACCACATCGTCGCCCCACCTTCCGGATTTCTTCCAGGAATCAGGATTTTGCAAGGCGGTCATCTGGATTTCCTGGCCTCCTACGGCAACTATTTCTTCTCTGATTATTTCAACTATTTTGTTCAGGGTCCTTAACCCGAGGGGAAGAAAAGAATAGACCCCGGCCATCTCTTTATTTATGTAGCCGGCTCTGGTCAGAAGCCGGGCGTTTTTACTAGTTTCATCTTTTGGAGCCTCTTTTAAGGTTTTACCGATCATTTGGCTGTAACGCATTGCCACATTATATCCCCTTTTTGATTGAGCTGTCACGTTTTTTGTGATAATCTCAGGCAATACCATGGATAAAAGATACGAGCATAAAATAAAAGAACTCGAGGTACTTAAAAAATGGTCGGACGCCGAAGCTTTTAAAGCCGACCTAAATTCAGGTAAAAACCCCTACACAATAATACTTCCTCCTCCAAACGCTTCAGGAAAGATGCACGTGGGTAACGCGCTGATGATAGCCCTAGAGGACCTGCTGATCCGCTGGAAAAGGATGCGGGGATACGAAGCTTTGTGGGTTCCCGGCACGGACCACGCGGGTTTTGAATCTCAGACAACTTTCGAAAGGGAGCTTAAGAAGCAGGGCAAGTCCCGTTTTGACTATGACCGTGACACTTTCTACAAAATGATGATGGGTTTTGTTTTAAACAACAAAAGTCTTATTGAGGAGCAATTCAAAAATATGGGCGCGAGTGTTGATTGGTCGCGTTACACTTTTACTCTTGAGGAAAGGTCCATAAACACAGTTGTGAGCACTTTTGAAAAAATGGTCAAAGACGGCCTCATCTATCGTTCCGATTACGTTGTTAATTACTCGTTCAAGTACGGTACTACTTTTTCGGACGCCGAGATCGTGATGAAAGAAAGAACCGACCCCCTTTATTATATTAAATACGGTCCTTTAACGGTTGCTACGGTAAGACCTGAGACTAAGCTCGGAGACACGGCTTTGGCGGTCAATCCTGAGGACCTCCGCTACAAGGACTACATCGGTAAGGAGATCGTGTTTGACGATGTTACCGGTAAAAACACCTTAAAAGTCATAGGAGATTCTTATGTTGACCCTTCATTCGGAACCGGAGTTTTGAAAGTTACTCCCGCGCACGACAAAAATGATTATGAGATAGGAGTGAGACATAATTTGGAAGTGAAGCAGGTGATCGGGATCGACGGAAAAATGACGGCTCTGGCGGGCAAGTATGCAGGAATGAAAGTTTTGGATGCAAGAGCTCAGGTAGTTGCGGACCTTCAGGAAATGGGGGCTATGGAAAAAATAGATGAAAATTACACCCATCCGGTACCGGTCGACTACAGAAGCGAAGATTATATTGAGCAGCTGGTCTTGCCCAACTGGTTTATAAAAGTAGAAAGCCTGAAAAAAGCCGGGTTGGACGCCGTGCGGAACGGAGATGTAAAAATCTTCCCCAAATGGCAGGAAATAACTTACACGAGATGGATGGAGAACATGAGGGACTGGGCTATTTCCCGTCAGATAGTGTGGGGGATAAGAGTTCCCGCGTGGTACAGCGTTGATGAGAACCCGGATCTTTCCGTGACTTTTATTAAGGACGGCAAAGCTGTTTCGGGGAAAATATCCGATCTATTAGGCAAACATAATCTCGGTGAGATTTCTTCCGGCCTCCAATCTTTATTCGCCCCCAACAAAGCAAAGTATGTTGTTCAAAAAGATTCTCCAGGAGAAAGATTTTTACCCGAAACCGACACCTTCGATACATGGTTTTCCAGCGGACAGTGGCCTTTAATCACGTTAGGCTATCCGGATTCAAAAGATTTCAAACATTTCTACCCTACGGATGTCCTGGAAACAGGCTGGGAGATAATCACAAGATGGGTGTCCCGAATGATAATGTTCGGGATATACCTCACAGGTAAACCGCCCTTTAAAGCTGTGTATCTTCACGGCAGGGTAATGGCTCTGGACGGTAAAAAAATGAGCAAAAGTCTGGGCAACGTTATCAATCCCGAAGAGTATCAAACTGAGTTCGGTACTGATGCTTTGAGAATGGGTTTGATAAGTGGTACCGCCAACGGCAAAGATTTCGCGTTTCCTAAGGACAAGGTCCTCGCCTACAGAAATTTCTCGAACAAGATCTGGAATATGGTCAGGTTCCTGTTTTTACTGGCGGAAGGTGAAAATCTAAGCAGCGAGGATCTGAAGAGCTACAAACCCGGTGCTCTGGAAAAAGGTTCCACCGATCTGGAAATGTACGACGACTTTAAAGAACTGGTAAATTCCGTTGATAAGTTTTTAGGCAAATACAGATTTTCGGATGCCGGAGATGCCATCTACCACTACATGTGGGACAAACTGGCTTCCACTTACATCGAAGATGTAAAATCACGGGAAGATGCCGAATCTAAAAAAACGGGCCTGAAGAACCTTTCTTACTTACTGGTAAACTGTCTGAAAGTTTTACACCCGTTCATGCCGTTTGTGACCGAAACAATTTGGGGGGAGTTCTTAGAAAAAGGTTTGGTGGAAGAGCCTTTGTTGGCAAAAGCAGCGTGGCCGGGAGTTTAATTTAGATAACGAAAGTCGGGTGTTGGAGGGTTACTTTTCTTCCTTCTTTTCCTTTTTCTGTTCTCCGTCACCGTCTTCGCCTTCTTCGGCGGCGGTCTCTTCGGTTGCCTCTATCTTCTCAAGGGCTTCCTCTTCGCTTACAGCAACCTCTTCTTCTACCTGTTCCTCGATCTTGTCGATCTTAATTACCATGTCCCCCGGTTCGAGGTCGACCAGACTTACTTTAGAAGTGTCGTAGCTAAGCTGTGACGCGGTAACGGAGTCACCGACCAGCATATTTGAAACGTCAATTTCAAAGGTGTGGGGAAGGTCCATAGGCAAGGCTTCCACGGCTATTTCGTTTGTTAGTATTAAAACAATGGCCTCGCCGTTCTTTAGGAACTCGTTGTTCTCTTCACCGATTACTTCAACAGGTACCTGAGCCTCGGTCTTTTCTTTGAGGTTGGGTTTGTAAAATCCGGCATGGATTATTTTCCCGGTAAGAGGATCTTCCTGCATCTCTTTAAAAAGCACTTTTTCGGTGTCTTTACCTATTTTTATGTCTATAAGGGTGGTTTCTCCGCCTTCGTTATAGGCTTTTTCAACAGCCGCCTGAGACACTGTTATAGACTGGGATTCTAGGCCTTTTCCGAATATGACAGCAGGCATAGAGCCGCTTTTCTTTAGGCTTTTCGAGGCTTTACCGAGTTTTTCTCTTTTTTCTGCAATAAGTTCCATATACGTTCTTTTTTTAGGGCGAGATGCAAGTCTAAGACCTCATCATAACTTACGGACTTTATCCCTACAAATTTTTTAAATTCCGTACCTTTAAGGTCGGATTGTACCGGCACTATTCCGTTGCCTGTTGGTGTAATGGTTACCATGCTTTCTGCTTTACATTTAGGGCAGACGGCGTGCGCGACCCACGCTATGTTAGCTTCGCTTGAAATGGGAACGATCTCGGCTCTCTCTAAACTCGTTCCGCATTTGTAGCAGAGGGTCTTCCGTAGGTTTTCCAGAATATACTTTTCTTTGGTTATCATCCTACTTAAGCAACTGGTATTCTACTGACTCTCCCCAATAAGGTCAATGACTTAATTGGGGGCAGTAAACAGGCAGGTGCGACTAATTCTCCAAATACTACAGGTCTTTGAGGCAGGCAGGTTAGTTCTGAGCCTCCATAACGATGGTCATTACTTTGCTGCCATTGAGAAGGTAGATGGTACTTTCGTCGGAGGTTACCGTCATATCTTTTATAGAATCCCACGATGCCTGGGGTTCGTGTGTGTATTGTTTAACTAAATTACCTTCGGTGTCCAATACAACAACTCTTTGATTGGGCGGGTCGAGAATATAAATATTATCAAAGTCTATATCGGTAATAACTTTGGTCGCCCCCGCAAAATCTTTATTCACTCCTTTTATTTCGAAAGTATTTTTATTTCCGCTTGTGTGCTTTGTTAATTCGCCGTTGGAAGTGAGCAGGTAAATGCTGTAAGCGACCGAGAGTGAACGGGCGTTTTGAAATTCCGCACTTTGTCCCCAAAGAGTTTCGGAATATTGTACTCCGTCCTTTTCATATCTATTGAGCTTGTCCGCGGTAATCCCGTAAAGATATTCGGAGTATGTATTTATAATCTCAACGCCCGGCATATCAAAAGATGTAAGGTCTGCCGGGTTGGACGGGGAGAAAGAATGAAACTTGCTATTTTGCAGGAAGCCGACACGGCCGTTAAGGTCTATCAGGGATTTAATTCCCGGGTAACTTGCCATTTCGGCCTCAAATTTCGCGGTGTCCGTTCCCGATTTGTAGATTTTTCCCGATACCGGGTCGACCGCTATTAAATATCCGGCGGCCAAAACTATTTCTTTAGGTTCCGCGGCCTGGTCGGTGATCTTAATGTCGTAGAAAACTTCCGGAGCTACGCGTAATACTTTATATTGACCGTCGTCTTTAGTGATTTCGGCTACATCGATCGGTTGCTCTTGAGGCGGTGTTGCTTCTACGGGTACTTCGTTTTGAACCTGCGGTGCAGTTACTTCGGGTGATGACTTTTTACCCGCAAGCTGCCAGATCAAAGCTCCTACCAACACCAACCCCAAAACAGGTAAAAGGAATACAACCTTTTTAGTCAGTTTCATCCCTTCTTTTTTATTCACTCCCGAAATGTCGATCCTGGATGTTGTTTGTTTCTTTTTCGCGAACAGCCCCGAGATTTTTTTGGCCAACGGTGCCGCCTTTTCAATACTTTTTCTTGCTCCCAGTATTATTTTCTCGACCTGTTCTCTTTTTCGGTTTTTGTTGGCTTGTTTTTCGAGACCAAAATCAATAACCTCCTCTTCGGTAAAAGAAGTGTCGATAATAAACTTCAAAAGTATACAGGCTTCGTTTTCTTTTAAATTCTGTTCCGCGACCCTGGTTGATAAAAGTTTTTGGGGAGGGTAATTTTTTGTGAACTGTCTTGAACAAAGTATTATCACGTCCTCGTCTTTAACAATTCCGGATGCTGCAGCAAAGGTGCCCTCGCTTACGGCTTCTATAGGTTTTACCGTGCCCTCGCGCATAAGGTAACTATCGGCGTCCCCTACCCCTACTGCGTAAAAAACATTCCCCCACAAAACTCCCGCGGTAACGTTCAGTTGTACTCCGGTTGGTTCAGCGCTTAAAGCGTCGTTCGACAACTGCAATATTTTTTCTTTAGCTTCGACTATAGCTTTCTCCAAAGACTGAATGGGCGAAATATTGTCTGATTGATAATAGCTGTTGTGGAGAATGTCGCGCAAAACACGGTCAGTTAGCGCAGTATCAAAATTCGCCGCTCCGGTAACTTCGTAAACAGCGTAAATCCCACCCTTTTTAAGAAGAAGTTCCTTGGATTCGGGTTCGATGACCAGACACTTTGCAAAAGATACAGCGAATTGTTGGAGCGGGGGATTTATTTCTTGAATTTTGGCAGTAAGTTTCTTTTTCATTTTTTATAAATTAAGAAGGGCGGCGAGCAGAAGAATTAGTGCTACAAAAAAATGTAAACGACCGAAAAAAGTAAACACAGCTCCCAGAGGAGTAGAGAAACTTCTGTTCATAAGTCTTATCTGCCTCATCAGAAGAAATGAGAATATTGTGTATCCTGCTACAAAGACTAAAACTAAAATGTCAGTAATTAATACGATTCCGGCCGTAGGTATTAAATTTTCCAGGTTAGGCGTTATTTCCATGATGTTTTACCTTCGCAACCAGATCAGACAGGATGTCCCTTATTCTTGAGGGGTCGTCGACGCCCCCGAATTCAAATTCTCTTTTTTCTGCGGCAGTTTGTATATAAAGGGCACCGATGTTAAATGTGACCCCGAGCGCTCCCGCAACATTTGAAGTTACGTCTTCAATGTTGTCCAAGGTGGTCTCGGAAATATTTTTGTAAAGAAATCCCGTGAAATCTACATCCACGATTTTTTTATTTGTGATTATGAGAACGTTGAAGAACCAGTTGAGGATGTTCTGAAGAAAAAATCCGAAAGCGAAAAGGTACCAAAGAACTGTGAGTATAAGCACGGAACCGCTGTCCAAAATAGTAGGGGTTCCTCCTGGAGTGAGATCAATAATGTAAGGCAATGCCATGGGAGTGATAAAAAGGATTGCTGTTGCAATTATCCAGGGAAGGGTTAGAAGCACGGATTTTCTGATCACATATTTTATTCTTTCATCATCGTCTCTTCCGTCGTAGGAGGTTGCTTTAGGGTTTTCTTGGAGTGATCCGAGCATGGTGCCATTATATCATTAGAGAGCTATTGAAGTCCGTTTTTCCTGCGGATCAATTGCGCTTTTCAAGATCAAAGAGCCTGCTTCTTATAGCAACATATCCGGGGGCGCGTAGATTAAAGACTGTCTTGAATGTATCCCCGTTCAGGGTAACAGTTCCGTTGTCTGTGCCGAGCGTTACCTTGGAAGTATACCCGCCGTTGCTTATATCCACATCGACTGACGTAACCTTTGAGTATTTCTTGCCGTATTTATCTGCCTTCGAAGCCATTTCATCAAGAGAATAGGGATCTCCTCCCCAACAACTTGTGGTGGTGGGGGAGATGTGATCTTTTTCATCTCCTGAGCCGTTGCTCCATACGATGTATGCGTTGAGGATGTCAGCCATTTCTTTTTCGGAGAGCCATGGATGGCCGCGCCCGCAATTATCAGTACCGCTATACCCCTTTGTGTACCACGCTTTATAAAACCAAGGGGAGCCGGCTTTCTTTTCGTACGCACTTCCTGGCCAGCTCCCGTATGTATCCCAACCGACGTTATTAATGTAGCCCCCCGTCGTGGAAGAGTATTGAGAGGTTTTAGGATTGTCCAACAGTTTTCTATCGGTTGCTTTTACTGCATCCCTCCACTTGCCAGAAGAGTCGTAGGATGCCTTGCAGTCTTTTCTACACTTATCGCTGTCACAGGCAGGGTTTTCTCCTGTTGCTTTACATATACGAAATACCTGGCATCCCTCGTCTATGCATATAGGCTTATTAGACCTATACGCGTATGTTCTCGCTGCAACTGCTTGCGCTTTGAGCGCTTCTATGTCCCAATCGCTAGGCATTTCCGCAATCCCGTTTAAATACTTTCGGTAAGACATCTCCCCATATACTTTGACGTTTATTGTTGCGTCTTCATCGCTTTTTGATGCATCTGTAAGCCCCACCTTGTAATAAAATTTTAATATTTCTTTGTAGTCTTGCTTGACCTCGGCTCTCCCTTTTGCACCGTACTGGCTCATTCCGTTGTAATGTGTGTAGGCGCCGTAACTGAACGCAGCGAAAGCAGGTCGCATATTACTTGGAGGGTCGGGAGTCTTAGTTTCAGGAGATTCGTAATCTCCTACAGAACCATATTCGTCGCCGTACTTTTGTTTCAAAATACTTTGTTGTTTGTCAGAAAGCTCAGATATCTCTTTTTCCAGATCCTCGAGTTTATTTTGGTAACCGGATTCTTTTTTTGCAGCTTCACTCAACTCCCCCTGAGCAGAACTCTTTCTCGCGTCCAGCTCAGCTTTCGCGTCCAAAAACTCTCTTTGCGTGTCTTCAAGCTCTCCCTTTAACTTCTCCCCCTCAGCCTTATCTTTTTCGTAGCTGACAATTTCCGAATTCAATCCCGTGATTATTTTTATTGTTTCATCGGTTACCGCAGTATTAAACGCCTGGGATAGGGTGGCGAACTGAAAACCGTTTAAACCTATTGAAGTGTTTGTTGCCAAAAATGTTTCGATGTCGTTTAACAACTGCCTTTTGGAATATGTGCGCACAACTTTATTTCTAAGGGATATTTTTTCTGCAAGAGAAGTTTTTCTATCGGCAAGTATCGTGTTTATTTCGTCGAGCTGTTTCTTAATTTTTGTAATTTCATTTTGTAAATCGTCAATTTCTGCCTGTGTAACACTAATTTGTCCGAGCAGGTCGGAAATTTTCTGGGAGATTTGATTTTTCGTGTTTCTGATTTGTTCCAGCTTGCTGCTTGTGGATTGATATTCGTCTTCTTTTTTTTCTATTTGTTTTGCGTAACACGCGGCTTTATCGTCGAGGTCGGAGATGTTTTTGCAGGGGTCGTCTGCAAAGGCATTTGTTGCAAAAAGTACTGTCGAAATAACGAGCAACACGGAAACGGCTACTTTAGGATTAAAGAACCTGGCAACAGAGGGTATTGGCAGATGTATTGTGGGCGTGAACATGTGCGTTAATTATATCAGGTAATATTTAGATGTGACTTATTACATGTGGTGCCTAATTTAGAACCTCTCCGGGTGCCGTCATTTTGTAGATTTTTTTCAAAATAACTGGTAGATTTTAATACAGATATG
>Ga0209211_10013098_pt1 | contig 10329 bp, 10 predicted proteins | sample RifGroA2_FD_183992 | JGI IMG/M metagenome (GOLD analysis project Ga0209211, IMG submission 183992) | Groundwater microbial communities from Rifle, Colorado, USA - Groundwater A2 (SPAdes) (version 2) | ecosystem: Environmental > Aquatic > Deep subsurface > Groundwater | place: Rifle, Colorado...
TGTGGGGGGAATTCCGCCGCGCCCGAGCGTTCCGCCGGAGCGAAGCGGAGGCGGTCAGTTCCGTTCAAAAAATGTTCGAGCAGAGTTGTATAATTCCACACTGACTATGATTGAGCGTGTATGACGTTATTTACTGGCAAAGGCGACAAGGGAACGACGAAACTTTTCGATTCGCCGCAGGGCGTGCGGGTGTCGAAATCGTCGCCCATTTTTGAGTGCCTCGGTCAGCTTGATGAACTGAATACACTGACGGGTTGGTGCAAAGTTGCGACACCGGAAGATTTTTTGGTGGAGGGACGTCAATGCAGAGAAATTCTCCACGATGTGCAGAATCATCTATTTACGATACAAGCTGAAGTCGCAGGAGCACAAAAATCAGTTCCACAGGCGAGCGTTGAAGCTATTTCCGCGCTTATCAATGCAGTAGAGAAGGAGTTGCCAGAAATAAAGACGTTCTTCGTTCCCGGCGGCACGGAGCTCTCAGCACGTCTTGATATTACCCGTGCCGTCGCACGTCGCGCAGAGCGTCGCCTCGTCGTGCTCCATGAGTTGGGAGAGCGCATTATTTCCGAATCGAGTCGTGCGTACGCCAATCGCCTCTCTTCACTGTTTTACGCACTCACGCGTCTCGTTAATTATCGAGCGGGGATTAAGGAGATACCTCCAGAGTATAAAAACCAATGATTCGCCGTTACCTTCCGAAGAATCTCGAAGAGCTCATTTTATGGTATGAGCGTCGTGTGGCGCCTTTCTCGCTTCTTGCGGGATTCATCGCCGACAATGTTTTGTTTCGCACCATTGATCTTCTTGCGACGACCGTAGCACTTGCGCTTTATCTCACGTGCGCCGTTGCGGGACTCTTTTTGCTTAACCTCGTGAGCACTGGGCGTGTACGGTGGTCGCCCGTGCTCCATGTCGCACAGTTCTTCCCTGTTATCGTACAATTTTCGTTCGGAGGCATGTTCAGCGGATTTTTCGTGCTCTACAGCGAAAGCGCGACGATTGCGGTGAGCTGGGTATCCGTTGCAATTCTTGCGGCGCTTCTCGTCGGGAACGAGCGATTTCGCCGTCGCTATATGCAATTTTCGTTTCAGGTCGGCATTCTTTTCATCGCGATTTTTGGGTTTCTCATTTTCCTTGTTCCGTTTGCACTAAATCGCATCGGCCCTTCGATGTTTCTCATAAGTGGCACGGCGAGCGTTGTACTCATTGCATTTTATGTGGGTGCGATGTGGCGCGTGATGCCGGAGCTTGTTGTAGCAAATCTTACCCGTATCGCGTACAGCACAGGGACGATATTTCTTGCGATCAATATTTTATATTTCACTAATGCAATACCTCCGCTCCCGCTCTCACTCAAGGAGGCCGGTGTGTATCATCGTGTTGTACGAGTGGGCGATAGTTATTATGCGCTCGCCGAATCGGCACAGTGGTATCGGGAGTATCTGCCGTTCGGGAGAGTGTTTCACCGCACGCAGGGTGAATCGATGTATGTATTCAGTTCTGTATTCGCACCTGCCGGTCTTGGAACGACCATATATCACGAATGGCAACATTATGATGAAGTGGCTAAGAAATGGATAACTATTTCTACGATCGAGTTTCCGATAGTGGGTGGACGCGGCGGCGGTTATCGCGGTTACTCGCTTTCGTCTAACTCGCGCTCTGGAGCATGGCGCGTAAATGTTCTGACAGCGTACGGTCAAGTTGTTGGCAGAACATCGTTTAAGGTCATTGATGTTTCAGAATCCGTGGAGCTTGAGGAGATAATTCGCTGATTTTCCTCGCTTTTCAGTGACCGATTTGATATAACTTCCTTGTTAAGAGGATGGCGATCGTGGTGTAACGGTTAACATTGGAGCTTGTGGAGCTCTCGATTCGGGTTCAACTCCCGGCGATCGCCCAAGAAGGAGTAATAAGTCGATATCAGAAGACCGATTTGCGCTTGTAATATTTTTTTCGTATGAACGTCATAGTCTGACAAGTGCTACAATACTCGTACTTAATAAATAATCTCTCTACTATGGATGAACAGACTGCAGATAAGATTATTGGAGCAACACGTCATCCGCGTATGGCTGTCGCCGCCGCACTCGGCGTTTTGACTATATTTCTCATTGTTGCGACCGTTGGCGAACTTAAAAGACTTCGTTTTATTGGTACCGGTGTTCCCGCGACGAACACAATTTCGGTTTCCGGCGAAGGAGAGGTGTTTGCTGTTCCCGACACGGCGACTTTCTCGGTTACTATTCAGGAAGAGGCAAAGGAAGTGAAAGATGCGCAGGAGGTTGCGACAAAAAAGTCTAACGAGATTATTACGTATCTCAAGGACGAAGGAGTCGCAGAAAAAGACATTAAGACCGCCGATTACAGCGTCTATCCGCAATATGATTACATCCAGACTGCATGTCGCGATGGTTACTGCCCTGGCGGTCAGCAGGTATTGAGAGGTTTCCAAGTATCCCAAACTCTCAACGTGAAAGTGCGCGACACCAAAAAAGCTGGTGATCTACTTAGCGGAGTCGGCTCACTCGGGGTTTCTTCGGTTTCCGGACTTTCATTTACTATCGACGATCAGGACAAACTTGAATCCGATGCGCGTCAGCAGGCAATCGAACAAGCACGCGAAAAGGCGGAGGAATTAGCAAATCAGCTCGGTGTCTCTCTCGTGCGCGTGATCGGTTTCAGTGAGAATGGTGGCGGATATCCGGTACCTTATGCCTACGGACGTGGTGGAGATATGATGGTGGCTATGGAATCAAAAGCTGTAGCTCCGGAGATTCCCGTCGGAGAAAATAAGATAATCTCAAATGTGAGTGTGACGTACGAAATAAGATAGGCCGCTCGCTCGGGCACCTATTACCCGCCCCGAACAGTACGCAGGCGGTATAAGTTTCTGTATCACCACTGCGCTATAGTTTCTTAGTTTGCGCGTCTCCCACGCGATGTTCTCTCGGGCAATAGGTGCCCTCGCTAAGCGGAAGGGAGGAAACTGGCCGCCGCGCCCCTGAGGCGCGGCGGCTTGACTTCAGAAACCAAAAGAGTATTATTTTTTAAACCCCGCGAGGGGTTTTTAGATTGGCTTGATAGCTTGCATTTCACTACGTACTAGCGTTTTCTAACTACGAACTATTCCCATGTCTTTCCTCCAATATCTCAAAGACGTTCGCGGAGAACTGCGCCACGTATCGTGGCCGACGCAGATGCAGACGATAATCTACACGGTGCTCGTTATAATACTCTCGCTCCTCATCGCGGTTTATTTGGGATTCCTAGACTATGTATTCACGACCGGCCTTGCGCGAGTAATCGAGTTCCTTCCGCAGAGCGCATATACGGAATTTCTACCCGATTTGCCCGTCACAGAGGCAACGCCGATAGAGAGTAACACACTGGACTCCTCTACTCCCGCTACTTCTGAATAAGAATCTCCGAATTCCGAATTGTTAATTTGTTAGTTTCCCGTCACTACAATATTTATGGCTAAGCAGACATACGGAACAGAGCGGCAATGGTATGCGATACACACCTATTCTGGATATGAGGATGCCGTCGCGCGTAACCTGAAACAGCGCATAGAATCTTTCGGCATGAGAGACAAGATTTTCAATGTCGTCGTGCCGACAGAGAAGAAAATAAAAATAAAGAACGGCCGCCGCACAGAGGCGCGGGAGAAGATATTTCCCGGATACGTGATGGTGGATATGATAGCCGCAGATGATGCATGGAGCGTCGTTAGGAACACGCCGCAGGTAACGGGATTTGTCGGAACGGCAAATCAAGCGGTCCCGCTTTTGCCGGAAGAGGCGGAAAAAATATTGAAACGCATGGAAGGAGATGTCGTCCGGCATGCAATCGATCTTTCAGAAGGGGACGCTGTTATCATAGTCGACGGACCATTCAAGGATTTGGAGGGGAAAGTCGGGGAGATTGACGAAGATCGCGGAAAGGTTAAGGTATTGGTTCCGATGTTCGGACGCGAAACGCCGGTTGAACTCGAAGCGGACCAGGTACAACGAGTATAAATCCGAAGCACGAAATTCGAAACAAATCACAATGACAAAAATTCAAAATCATAAACAAATGCATCCGAATCTTTTTGAAGTTTTAATTTTAGAGCTTCGAGCTTATTTAGGATTTAGAGATTAGAATTTAGAATTTTCAACATCATGGCAAAACAAGTTGTAAAAGTAATAAAGCTTCAAATTCCTGCGGGAGCGGCAACTCCTGCGCCGCCCATCGGTACAGTCTTAGGTCCGGCTGGTGTCAATATCGGTGAGTTCGTCAATCAATTCAATACGCAGACCAAAACGATGGCAGGAAACATCGTGCCTGTTTTGATGAAGGTCTATAACGACCGCAGTTTCGATTTTGTTCTCAAAAAGTCACCGGCCTCGCGCCTCATTTTAAAGAAGCTCAACATGGAGAAGGGCTCACAAAAGGCACAAAACAAAGTAGGAAAGCTTACAAAGCAACAACTAACGGAAATTGCCGAGGAGAAAATGGAAGATTTGAATGCAAATGATGTGGAGCAGGCAAAAAAGATTATTGCGGGGACGGCTCGGTCAATGGGTATTGATTCGGAATAGGACACCGTGCTATATTGCGTCCATGAAAAGGACGCAATTCAAAGTGGTGATAGAGCGCGACGAGGATGGATACTACGTCGCGTCGGTGCCCGCGTTGCCCGGCTGTCATACACAAGGGAAAACGATGCAGGAGCTCCAAAAAAACGTTCGCGAGGCCATACAGCTCTGCCTTGATGTTGCGAAGACCGACAAACAATATCGCGAGCGTGTTCGCCGTCTCGCATACGAGCCGACGTTCATCGCGCTGGACACTGTTACGGTCTAGCCATGGCGAAATTGCCGATTTTGAGGGCGCGAGAAGTGATGCGCGCTCTCAGAAAGATGGGATTCGCGGAAGTTCGGCAGAAAGGTTCGCATATTTTCTTCAAGCATCCTGATGGATGAACGACACTTGTGCCGCGGCACGATCGCGAGCGCATCGGCAGAGGTCTTCTCCAGCAAATTCTGCGCGAAATTGACATGAGCCAAGATGAGTTCTCGACGTATTTATAAGTATGAAGGCGAATATTGCGAAGCGCGTGAATAAGGGATGCGCCGCCTGCGGCGTGACGATGCCGGTCGTCGTGTATAAGGATAAGAAATATCGAGGCGGGCATTATTTCGGCAAGCATCCCGTATATTCAAGAAAGGAATTGAAGAAGATGTGGGAAAGCGGGACACATACATCAAGAATTGGCGACATGGAATTTGATGTTCTTAACTACGATGAAAAGCCGTCAAAGTACGTAGAGTATTGGGAGTGTCCGCGCTGTTATTGGGGCAAGAGGTATCCTCGCAATGACGCGAAGAATGTGTCGCATTCTTAGCTATTGCAATGCATAGCGAACTGTATGGATAAGCCGCCTTGTATCTCGTGCGCGCGCGAGCGCCGTGCTCTCGGACTCGAACAAGGGCGGCAAAGCGAGATCAATGGGCGTTGACTCGGAATAGAATTCGTCGTACGGTCAGGGCCGTTCTTTGAAACGGCTCGGCCACAGCAGATAGCGGCTCTCTCAAGGGCAATTTTCTGCTGTGGCAAAACGCATTCTGCGCTAGCTTCCAGCATGAACCACGCTACCCGTTAGGAGTAGCTGCTCGGTAGGAAGGAGAACCCTATGAGCAAAGCGACATTGCCGCAGGCGCTCAGCCTGCTCACGCGCGTCAACGACAAGGGTTTGTCGTCGGCGCGTCTCGAGGCGCATTTCGACACCGGCCTCATTTCCGACCTTCTCGACGTCGATCCCCGCAAGGTGAATCGCGCCGAGTTCCGGAAAGTGATTGGACATCCGGAAGTGCTCCCGATCCCGACCGAAAAGCCGAAGGACAAGCCGACCATCGTCGAGCTCGGCGAGTTCGAGGTGAACTACGACGAGACCATCGCCGAAAAAATCGCCGGCAACGCCGACCCGAAGCGCATCGTTTGGCACAACCGCGAGTGGGTGGCCGATAAGAAGTATCCCGACAAGCGGACGTGCAAGAAGCGCTATAAAGCCAGCGCCGTCAACTTCGGTCGGCTCATGCCGGACGAAGGCGATGGCAGTGTCGCGCAGTGGTGCAAGGACTACAAGAAAATCCGCGCTACCCCGAAGGAAGGCATTGACCTCGCACTGGTGAATCCGCGTCCGAAATTGGACAAGGTGATGCCGCTTGCGCTGGCCGGTCAGTTCTTCGTGGGCGCCGGCGGCAACCGCGACGCGCTGTTCTTCAACCTGCGCGGCGGCGGGCGCAACCTCTACGACGTCTGGCTGGATCCGGGCGTGCAGTGGAGCGGCGACTGGTGGTTCCTCGTCCTCGAGGAGCTGCCCTCGGAAGCTTGAGACCTGTGCCTGCACTTGGTCTTTTGACCCCGGCCTCCGCGCTCCGCGCGGAGGCCGAATTTCATAACAAAGTGATAGAATCGTCTCATGCAGATTGCCCGAGACATTAAAGATGCTCTCAAACATATCCTAGACGGCATAGGCGTTTCCATTCAAGACTTAGCGATTGAACATCCAACAGAGCTCACACATGGTGACTACGCAACAGGCGTTGCACTTCAATACGCGAAGCAGGCAGGGATGAAGCCGCGCGAACTTGCGGAAAAAATAGTGGAATCTCTCGGTTCTATCGAAAGTGTATCGAAAATCGACATCGCCGGTCCTGGATTCATCAATTTCTATCTTTCTCCTGACGCTATTTTTAAGACGATAGAAGAAGCACGCACGGTAGGAAAGTGGGGCGCGAACCGGAATGAGGAAGGGAAAAAAACGATTGTCGAGTATACCGACCCCAATCCGTTCAAGGAGTTCCATATAGGGCACCTCGTCACGAACGCGATAGGAGAATCCATCTCTCGGCTTTTTGTATATGCGGGGGCGGAGGTAAAGCGCGCGAACTATCAAGGCGATGTGGGGCGCCATGTCGCGCGCGCCATCTGGGGCCTCATGCAAAGCGGGGACTCTCCGGAGGATGTGCAGGCGCTCGGTCGCGCGTATGCGGCGGGGGCTGCGGCGGATACCGACCGCTCCGTCGCAAAGAGTGAAATAACGGCGATAAACAAGAAAGTCTACGACCGCAGTGATGAAAGGATAAATGACCTCTACGATCGCGGGCGCAAAACATCTCTCGAACATTTTGAGCATCTCTACGCGATACTTGGGACGAAATTCGATTTCTATTTCTTCGAAAGCGAGGCAGGTCCCTACGGGAAAGAAGTCGTGCAATCGCATCTTAAGAACGGAGTATTCAAAGAAAGCGAGGGCGCAGTTGTGTATGGCGGTGAAAAGAAAGGCCTTCACACACGCGTCTTTTTGAATTCGGAGGGCCTTCCGACATACGAAGCGAAGGAGCTCGGTCTTTCAAAAATGAAGTATGAGAAGTTTCCGTACGAAAAATCAGTCATCGTAACGGGAAACGAGATAAACGAATATTTCAAAGTATTGTTTGCCGCGATGCAAGAGGTGTTCCCGGAACTCGCGGAGAAAACAACGCACGTCTCGCACGGCATGATGCGGCTGGAAGAAGGGAAGATGTCGTCTCGCACGGGAAATGTCATTACGGGCGAATCGCTTCTTGCCGACCTTTCGGAAGCAGCCCGTGCTCGTGCGACGGAAAGCCGCGCGGAAAACCCGGAAAAGCTCGCAGAGCAGGTCGCCGTGGCGGCGATAAAGTATCAAATACTGCGTCAGGCGACGGGCAAAGACATTATTTTCAATCGTGAACAGGCGCTTTCGCTCGAGGGCGACTCCGGGCCGTATCTGCAGTATGCGCATGCGCGCGCACATCAGGTCGTCGAAAAAGCAAAAGAACAGAACATTACTTCCATATATGGAAGGGAAGCAGTTCCATATATGGAACCGAGAGATACTGTTGCGCGTCTTCTTATACGTTTTCCGGATATTGTCGCGCGGGCGGCAGAGAACCTCGAGCCGCAGTTAATCGCGAATTATCTTGTTGGATTTGCAGGCGCGTTTAATAGCTGGTACGCGCAGGAACACATTCTCGATGGGACTTCCGCCGCAGAACACAAAGTTGCACTCGTTGATGCCGCTCGCGTGACGCTCAAAAACGGCCTGTGGCTATTAGGCATTCCCGCTCCAGAGAGGATGTAGTATTGTTGCTCTCATGAGTAGCAAAGAAACGCGCAAGAGTGAAGTGTCTGAACGCGAGGAAAAAATACTCGCGTTTTGGGAAAAGCGCGAAATTTTCAAGAAAACACTCGAAAAACCATCTTCAAAGGGAGAGTACTCGTTCTATGATGGCCCGCCCTTTGCAACAGGGCTTCCACACTACGGGCACATCGTTGCCTCTGTCATAAAAGATGTTATACCGCGTTACTTCACAATGCGCGGTTACCATGTACCGCGCGTATGGGGTTGGGATTGCCACGGGCTTCCGATAGAGAACATTGTCGAAAAGGAGCTGGGATTCAAGCACAAGAAAGAAATCGAAGAGATGGGAGTGGCGAAATTCAATGAACGTTGCCGCGAGAGGGTCCTCACCTACGCGTCAGAGTGGGAAAAGATAATCCCTCGTATCGGCCGCTGGGCCGATATGGAACATGCCTATCGAACCATGGACAAGCCCTTTATGGAATCGGTGTGGTGGGTTTTCAAGCAACTCTACGACAAGGGATTGGTCTACGAAGACTATCGCTCAATGCATGTGTGTCCGCGGTGCGAGACAACGCTTAGTCAGCAAGAAGTCTCGGAAGGTTACAAAGATGTGAAAGATATTTCTGTAACTGCGAAATTCGGACTTGTCGACGAACCGGGCACATATTTTTTAGCATGGACAACAACGCCATGGACTCTTCCCGGGAATGTAGCGCTGGCTGTAGGCGCAAATATCACCTATGTGAAAGTGAAAGACGAAACTGGCATATATATTCTCGCAAAATCAACTTTCGAAAATAGTAGAGAGCGTTTCCAAAATCCACAGATACTCTGCGAGATGAAAGGTAGGGAATTTGTGGGACGTTCATACAAACCATTATTTGATTACTATTCCAACGACACAATGCTCAAAAATCGCGAGAACGGATGGAAAGTGTATGCGACTGATTTTGTGACGGCAGACGAGGGTACGGGTATCGCACATGAAGCGCCTGCTTTTGGCGCGGACGATTGGGAGCTTTTGAAACAAGTACACTTGCCGTTCGTTCAGCATGTAAATAAAGACGGCACATTCAAGACGGAGGTGAAAGATTTCGCTGGCATGGAAGTGAATCCTCGTTCGGATGACGAAAAAGTGCGCCTCGGCACGGATATCGCGATTATCAGATATTTACAGGAACATGGAACATTTTTCTCAAAGGAGAATATTACGCACTCATACCCGCATTGTTGGCGTTGCGACACCCCTCTTCTAAATTATGCGACCTCTTCATGGTTCGTAAAGATAGAGGAGCAGAAAAAGCGTATCATCGATCGTGCGAGCTCTATCAATTGGTCGCCTGCACATATCAAAAATGGGCGCTGGGGCAAGTGGCTCGAAGGGGCGCGCGATTGGTCTATCTCGCGTCAACGTTTTTGGGCAAGCGTCATACCGCTATGGCGATGCGAAACGTGCAAGACGGAGCGGGTTTTTGGTTCGGCGCATGAGCTCGAAGAGGCGAGCGGCCTCGCCGACCAGGGGAAAAAAGTGGACGACCTGCACAAACACATAGTTGATGAGATAACGGTGCCTTGCCTTGAGCTTGTCGAAGGGCGTGAGTGCGGGGGAGTGATGAAGCGGATTCCGGATGTTCTGGACACGTGGTTCGACTCCGGCTCCATGCCCTACGGAGAGCGCCACTATCCTTTCGAGTATAAAGCGGAATTCGACAGAGATTTCCCCGCACAATTCATCGCCGAAGGCCTCGACCAGACGCGCGCATGGTTCTACTACATGCACATCTTGGCTACGTCGATATTCAATAGGAACGCTTTTCAGAACGTTATCGTGAACGGCATTGTTCTTGCGGAGGACGGAAAGAAAATGTCGAAAAAACTCAAGAATTATCCCGATCCGATGGAGGTGGTGGATAGGTATGGTGCCGACGCGTTGAGATTCTATCTTCTTTCGTCACCCGTTATGCAAGCGGAAAATCTTAGCTTCTCGGAAAAAGGAGTTGATGAAATAGTAAAGAAGAATATCGGGCGTCTTTCCAACGTACTCGCGTTCTATCAACTATACGCAAATGGCACGCCGCGCGACTGGAAGAGCGGACACATTCTGGATCGTTGGATTCTACTGCGCCTTGATCAACTCATTCGTGAGATAACGGATGGTTTCGAAACAT
>Ga0209211_10013099_pt1 | contig 10328 bp, 5 predicted proteins | sample RifGroA2_FD_183992 | JGI IMG/M metagenome (GOLD analysis project Ga0209211, IMG submission 183992) | Groundwater microbial communities from Rifle, Colorado, USA - Groundwater A2 (SPAdes) (version 2) | ecosystem: Environmental > Aquatic > Deep subsurface > Groundwater | place: Rifle, Colorado...
GAACTGCAAAAGCTATAAGGCAGACACGGCAGGCATTACGCTTCTTATAGAAAACCCCGGTGCAAAAGATTTAACAGTTACTGGAGTTAATTTTACCAACCACGCAGCATGCGCATTATCAGCCACTCAATCGCTAACATCAGGCTCTAGCGCAACCTTTACCATACCCTGCACAGGAGGCCTTAGCTCTGGCTCACAATTTAGGGATGATGTAAGAGTTATTTATGACGAAACCGATGGCTTGACTGGATTGGTAAATGCAGGTACAGTATTCCTAAGGGTGTCGTAAATTAACAAAATTTTTATATTCTTCTTTCTTTTTGTTTTATATGGTTAAAAAGAGGCACCTATACCCAATAATTATAGCATTCTTGCTCTTAATTGCAATTGAAAGAAGCATAGCTATAGAAGAGGTGCAGATTTATTCTGACTGGGTTTACACAGGAAAGAATATTACTGCAGATGACAAAATATTCAGCTTTGCATTTGGCGGCAACCCAGAAACAATAGTTGCCAAATTGCCGTCTGGCTTTGGCATAGCTGTTGATAAAGGCTCTTGCAGCCAGAGGGATTATTATGATATCTGCTTTGACGACACAAGAATAGGTTACCATAATTACACCCTAGACAGGGATTTCTATCAGGCATCTGTCAAAATCAGCCAGATTATTGCAAAGCTAAGCCTTACAAGAACAATAGACAGAACAAGCTTTTTAATAGGTGAATACACAGCTGTAAAGGTAAAGATTGAAAATACCGGCTCTAAAGAGGCTGCAGATATAGTCTACCAAGATGGCTTTCCCCCTTCCCTGGCTGTTTTTGGCCCTGAAGGGGTTGAAATTGAGGATAATGCTGCTGTCTGGAAAGGCAGCCTTGGCGAGAATCTAAAAAAAGAGTTTTCCTATAAGATTAAGGCAGTTTCTTATGCAGATTACAAGTCAATAGCTAACTTAACATTTAATGACGGCTCTGCTGCAAGAAAGACTACAGACTCAGCCACCATATCCGTCCCTGATTACCAGTTCAAAATAGAGCTGAATCTTTCAAAAAGCAAAGCTGAGCCAAACGAGGCATTAAATTTAACTGTAACTGTTTCAAACTGGAATACAGAGCGTCCCATGAATGTGATGGACTTTTACATCTATTTGCCGAATCTGGATATTATAAAATACACTAAATCACTGGCAAAAGAGCAGGACAAATACAAATGGGCTGGTAGTTTAGAGCCTCTTGAATCAAAGGCATTTCAATTTGAGCTAAAAGGCACTAAATCAAAAGTCTATCTTATAGAAGCATACGGGGGGTATATAATCAACAATCTCAGGCAGGATGTCAAAAAAACAGCTGATTTGAATGTTTTAATGCCTAATATATCTGTAAGCTATGAAATATCAGAAAAAATCCTTGGTTCAGGGGAAAAATCAAATATTATGGTATATGTGACAAACCCTTCTGCCAAAACAACATTTAAAAATTTAGCTCTTAGCATAAAAACAGATTTGCCCGGGGAATCTTTAACCAAAACAAAAGACGAGCTAAAGCCATTGGACACAAAAATATTCCTCAATAAGGAAATAACAGCACCGGCTGTTGAAGAAGAAACAACATACCCCCTGGAGATAATTATTTCTTACGAAGCAGATGGAAAAACCATTTCATTTGAGAAAATTGAAGAAATAACTGTTTTGGCTGCTGTTAAAGAAGAGAACAAGACTGAAGAAATTACCCCCGTCACAGAAAATACAACCCAAAATCTGACATCAGAAAAAAATGCCTCATTTATAATAGAAAATCCTGAAAAGCCAGGCCCTAAAGACAAGCCGATTAATATATTAAAAAATGTTATCGGCATTATTCTACTCATTATAGTCATTTCTGCCGGGTTTATAGTTTTTATCCATGAGAAAAGGTTAGAGATAAAAAAGAGGAAAGAGAAAGAATCAAAGAAAAAAACAAAATTGGAAAAAATAATTGCCCAGCATGCTATTCTGCCAGAAATTAAGAAAGGAGCATCCTTGCTTATCAAAGATGCAGCAAGAATATTCAAAAAGAAAGAAATTGCTTTAAAAGAAAAAGAGAAAGAGGTCAAAGAAAGGGTAAAGGAAAGCTCTAAAAGGCTTAAAGTCATTAAAAATATCTCAAAAAAGCTTGAAAGCATAATGGAAGGAAAAGTAGATGAGAAACTAGAGGAAAAGCCCAAGGAAGAGATGAAAGCTGGGGAAAAAGAAGAGCTTGAAAAGAACCTTCTTGAGCTGGAAAAGATAGGCAGGGAAAAAGAAAAGTGAGATAATAAACCCCAACAAAAAGGCAACATTATTAAATAAAAAAACATTCCACAACTATATGGTAAGGAAGCCCGTTGTAGCGTATCAATTCTATGAAGGCGACTTTGGCGCCCTGAATAAGCAGATAAATTCATGCTTTGAGTCAAAATTTGGACCAGGCGCATTGCCGATAAATAAAAGGGAAAAGCAGATTTTTGGCATTATTGCGCCGCATGCAGGCTACCAGTTCTCAGGTCCATGCGCAGCTTGGGCATATAAAGAGATAGCTGAAGCAGGATTTCCGGATTTGTTCATAATGCTTGGCCTAAGCCATTCCGGCTTCCCTTCCTGCATCTCTCTTGAAGACTGGGAAACGCCTTTTGGCATAGTAAAAACAGATAAGGAATTTGGCAAAAGGCTGATGGAAAACTCAAATTTAAAGGCAGATGAAAATGCCCATGCAGAAGAGCACAGCATAGAAGTGCAGCTGCCATTCCTGCAGTTTGCAGAAAGGGCTTATTTAAATCAGATAAGGATCCTGCCGATTATAGCATCTCCTGGCATGCCTTACGATGAGATAGCAGCGTCAATTGCAAAAACAATAAAACACTCAAATAAAAGGGTTTGTATAATCGCCTCTTCTGATTTTACTCATTTTGGCCTTAACTATGGCTATTTTCCATTCTCAAAAGACATCAAAGAAAACATGCACAAGCTTGACAGCGGCGCAATAGAAGAGATAAAAAAATTGGATGCTTACAGGTTCCTAAAATACACAGAAGAGACAGGGGCAACTATTTGCGGGAAAATGCCAATAGCAGTTGCCATAGAAACATCTAAGCTTTTAGGCGCAAAGAAAGCAAGGCTATTGCATTATTACACCTCTGGTGATGTTATTAATGACTACAGCTCAGCTGTCGGCTATGCTTCTATGGTTATAGAGTAAGCCAGCTATTCAATTTAAAATAAAAACAAAAATAAAGAAAAAGAGTTTATTTCTTCTTCTTGATAACTGCAAGGTATATCAGCAATCCTATCACTATAATTATTATCGCTATAATCCACCCAAGCATAGATACCTTGCCTTTCTCTTCAGGTGGTGTTACTGGTGGCGTTACTTTCTCTTCTGTAGTTGCTTTCTCTTCTTCTGTTGGCGCTTCTTCTTCCTTGGCTGCCTCTGCTGGGCCAGCAGCACCGCCAATTGCAAAGTAGCTGAACCCAGGTGTTTCTGAGTCATAGTATGCGTAATCTGCATCGCTGCTTGCCTTTGTTGTTGTTAGCTTATTCCATTTTGCGCCGGAATACCTGTAAAGCACTACACTATCCTCTGCTATATTATTATCTGCCAGCCATGTCTTTGGCACTTTTGGCTTGATAGCTGCTGAGTCTATGTTGCCTTCAGCTATGTTCCTAGTTGCAATATCAATATACTGGTAAACTTTATCTGCTGCATCTGCATAGCCAGTTGGCTTATTTTTTAAGCTTGACGCAGTAACTTCAACATTAGCTGAATCCTGGTTTACCTTGAAGCTTATCCCAGAGAAGCCAATATTCACATTATTGATATCCATAGTTGCTGTTTCTCCTGCGCTTAAAGCTGCCCATACCTTGCTTACCTTTGCAACAGTATTGGTTATAATGACTCCAGCTATGCCTCCTCCACCACCGCTGCTACTGCTGCTACTACTTGTGGTTGTTGTAGCTGCTGCAGGCGCTGTTGTAGTTGCTAATGCAAATATGGAGAAGCTGCTTACTGTAATTCTTAGCATGTTATTTGAATAATAAGATACTGAACTAGATGCAACTTGTGAGAATGTTCCATTCACTGTGTTAGTGCCAAAGTCAAAAGGCGCCTTCCATACCTCAATTGAGGAACTGCAGTTTACGCTGCTTGCGCCAGTAAGCATATTTACAGCAGTTGCATTTAACACAGAACAATTAATCCATAGATAATTAGTTGTTCCTGTTTGGTTTGGCTTTACAGCTATTGCTGCCATTACATTTGCTGTTGCAACTGATGAAGTCAAATTCAATAGCCTTGTCTTGATTTCAGATGTATTTCCACCAGTCCTATTCAAAACAGAGTAGTTCACAAAGCTAAAGTTGAATCCATTCTCTAATAATGTCTGCGGCACTATTCCCACTAATTCAACTGCAAACTCTTTGGACGTGGAGTTAATAGCTATTGTTTGGGATACATTGCTTACATTTAATGAAGTTGCCCCCGCACCTACAGTTGTTTCGCTTCCACTGAAAGTGAAGGTAGTTCCAGTTGGCACTCCATTAGCTAATTCTAAAGTATTATTTTTATAAACTGTATAACTAGCCGTAAGTGTTGAATTTGTATCATAATTCTTGCTATCATTGAGTTTTAATAACCTTGCGGTGAAGGTGTCTGCATACATAGGAGTAATGCTGCTATTGCTGCTATTGCTGTCACACCTGTAGGTGTATACTGTGGAATTAAGTGAAATGCACTTAAGAACTAATGTGAAATTGGATACAGCCACAGTGCCATTTGTGATATTTAGAGTCATATTAAATGGCTCAAAACCGCTAAAGTTGTAATAGGAGAAGACAGTTGCATTAATCTCAACTACCTGCCCTATGTATGGAGTTGCTGGTCTTGCTGATAATGAATCTAATTTCATCTGCGGTGTCCTTATCGTAATTCTTTGAGTTACGGTTGTTGCAGTATTACCGTCCGTGTCATTAGCGTGTATTGTCAGCAATTCAGTTGTTCCGTCAGTTGCAGTCCTGCTCACTGGGTATGCAACCTCATACAAACCACCAGTAGTGGCAATCGCATTCATGAGTGTCAGGATTGTATTGGAATCATTGGATGATGTAATCCAGACAGTATTAACTGCGGTAGTGTCATTAACATTGACTGAAATGTTGATATGAGCATACACGCCAGATAAAACAACTGTTCTGTTCAATTTCAGGGATGTTGAGTTTATCACAGGCGCATTTGCATCAGTAATTGTAAAGCTGAAATTAACAGCCTTAATTTGTCTGTTGCCCAAGTCAGTCTTAACATTACCTGAATATATGTCCACATTATCGAACGCGAATATTGTACCATTCAATAAGTAAGAGCCCGTTCTAAGGGCACTTGTGTTCCAGGTTAATGTACGATTACTGCCGGAGCCAGTGAGATTAACATTGTCGACAGAGAGATTCTGGTCATTGTAAGTTGCTCCACTATAATCTATAATTGATAATGTAGCGTTTGTTGTATTTAGTCCTGCGCCATAATCAGTTATTACAGCACTTAATTTTAAGCTAGATCCTTGCGCAAAAGTCGAGCCACTTATAGTTGGTGTACCTATTGTTGGCTCTGCCATATCAATATAGAACGTCCATGCTGTTGAGTTATAATTGCCTGAGCCTATTGTACTAGCCCTGTCTCTTGCAGATACATTCACTGTAATAGAAGACCCCGTTGTTATGTGTTTTGTCAGTATTTGTGCATTTGTTATAGTTTGATTTACTATATATTTCAGTTGGAAGTTTAAAGACTTATTTATAGGCAACGTTGTATAGTCTGTATTATTGAGTTTATACCAAACACTCAGGCTTTCATTATCTATTCCCATCAGCTGATCTGTAATATTCACTGAGAATATCGGTTGCTGCGCTGAGAAATTAGCATATTTCCCGTTCAATGGAAACAATTCAGCCTGAGGGAATGAAGGTGGTGTTGTGTCTACTGAAATATTGTATCTAGCAGTATTATTTTTATTGCCTGCCCCATCCCAGCAGGTGATATTCCATTCAATACTGCCGTCATTTGCAAATGTATATGTATAATTTGTTGGTGTTCCGTTGTTTGCTGCTATATTCGAGGCAACATTTGAATTATTTATTGTTAAATTACAGGTTATTGGTGATGTTGAGTCATTCACAGTCCAGTTAAAGTTAACAGTCCTGCTGCTTGTGTTGGATAGATTAACGCCGCCCAGCATAATAGGGCTGTGTATTGTAGCATTGCTTGGTGTATGAGTATCCAAAGTGAATGTTGTGCTTATGTTTCTTAAAAGCAAATTGCTTGCTGCATCTGTTGCATTTGAAATATTAATAGTCCATATGCCATCACCAGTGTTAGTGTCAAAAGTAACATTGAACAAACATGATGCTGTGCCTGCTGATGTTGAGTTAGTGCAACTTACCATAGTCTTATTTAACTCAATTACAGTAGCCTTATTCTCATGGTACAATGTAACATTAATACTACTCAAATTCATAATTCTATTAAACACGACAGTTATGTTAACGGTCCCATTTCCCGTCACATTCGCATCGCTTAAAGTAACGCTTGTAACTTTTGGCAAGTCAGTGTAAACAGAGAAGAAATATGTCATGTTTATATCATTACCAGTTGTTCCGCCAAAATCACTAACGCTCACGTTCAGTGTGTGCGTTCCATTAGACAATGCATATGTTGTAAAGTTAACATATATTTTCTCGTCATTTCCGCCACTTAATACCCCTCTGCTTACATTAGTTAAGTTGTAAACAATGCTATCTACGAGAATTTTGATACTGCCATTTACTAAATCTGCTCCTGTACCATTTAAGGTTAGGTTGAACGTAGGTGTTGTATCTGAGGTTCCTGACAAATTGGTTTTAATTGTAGATGCAGCATCAATCTCCACAATAGGCTTTGTTTCATCAGTTGTATTATACTGTGAAAATCCAGTTACAGTGAATGTAAAAGTACCAACGCCTGAAGCCGCATCATAAGTATAGCTAATGCCGCTGCACATGCCATCACCGCATGCTGATCCATTTCCATATTTAATAGTTGGCAAACTCTTGAAAGGGAGGCTGTATATAGTTAATATTGTTGTAGTATTTAGCTCTGTAAAATATGAGGAGTTAAGGAATACAAAAGAATTCCCGTTATAGCCTCCTGAAGCAGACGAATTGGCTATAGTTATATTCATATTAGTACGCAATTGCGATAATCTTGGCCCAATATTTATTATATTGGCATCAATAAACTTAAACCTGCCGCCCTCAGGCTGCACCCCGGGGGAGTCGCTAGGTCCGGGTCTTCCAAATATAAATGTAAGGTTTATTTTGCTCATATTAGATATTTCAGAAAAGTTGGTGCTGCCGTTCAGCAACCCAGGAGGCACTGTAATATTATAAAGTGTTACAGTATATGTGCTTGTGTTAAGACTACCTGTTGTGTTAACCACAAATACTTTCAAAGTTTTATTAACTACGGGTGTTCCAGTAAGACTTAAGTTTAAGAAAGTGGAATTTGCGGTACAATTAACCATGAATAAGGAATAATTTCCTGATTTAGCAATAAATGAAGCATTTGTTGTGCTTCCACTAGTATTACCCACGATAGAGGTGCAATTAACCGCAACATAAGATAAGTTATCATATATATTATCAGCGACGTCAGAAGTGATATTTGAAACATTTATTAAAATATAAATGCTATTATTATTTCCACCTGCAATAGCCGGGTCATTGACATAAAACCAGTCATCCTGGTGATAAGTCTGGTTCCTACCAAAATAAGCAATGTTCGACCAAGCACTGGCAAGAATTGATGTTAAGCTCAACATCACAAATATAGCGGCAAATAGAAATAATAGTTTGCTTACCCTCATTTTACCTAACCTCCCCTTTTTCATTTTGATAATAAAGGATAAAAGAAACTTTTACCCTCTTTTTAAACCTAAACCCTAATTAAACCTAACCCTCATATAAGTGTATCTAAACCCTTTATTAGTTTTTAGTTTTATATTATATATTTAAATGTTTCGTTTTCTAAAGGAAAACGAAGCTTAAAAATTGCATAAGCAATTTTTATTGTTTCGATTTTACTTACCTGTCTCTTTGATTGTATATCTTCAATTATATGCTTTTCCAATAAATTTACCCCCTTTGTTTTGAGGAAATGATTTTCTATTTAAATCTTTCGCTGTTGTTGGAACTTCTAAAATGTCAGAAATTTTTATTGCTCATTAAATTTGTAAAAATTTCTGAGTCTCTGAAATCTGCAAAGCAGATTTCTGAGAAACCAGAAATTGCCTTTGGCAATTTCTCAGTTCATGCTCAAGAACCACCCGATGCTGTAAATGATAGTCACATTCCACCATCCTGTGGATGGTGGTTCTTGACAAGTGATTAAACAAGCAAAAAATATTTATAATAGGGTGATATAACCAAAATGGATGGCATTAAGGAACATAACAAAAAGCATAGACCTCGTCTATAACATAAAATTCTGTAAAAATACCCTGGCAAAATCAATAGGCCTGATGTTTTCAAAAACACTGGATGATACTGCATTAATCTTTGTCTTCAAAAATGAGGAGATAGTCCCCCTGCATATGTTTTTTGTTTTTTATCCAATAGACGTGCTATTTCTAAATTCAGATAAAGAGGTAGTTGAACTAAAGGAAAGCCTTAAGCCATTCTCATTGCTCACGCCAAGAAAAAAAGCAAAATATGTTATTGAATTGCCAAGTGAGCTGATTAGAAAAACAAAAACAGAAGTCGGCGATAAGATTAGTTTTTGATTTCCTATTTTTCTTTTGCGCAGCTTTTCTTTGGGCAACTTTCTTGAGAAGAAAGTTGCTCATAGACAAGTTACTTATTTTAATTTTAAAGATTATTGATTTTTATTGATTACTAAGTAGTCTAGCCTTTAAAACAAGAATATTTAAAAACAAATAACCTTTTCTTTAAGCCAATGGGGATGTAGTATAAAGGAGTAATCCGTACATCCTGGCTATTATCGCCGGCTCCAGTAACTGGAGCGATGAGCTTCAAGCGATGATTAATCCATGGCGATACCGGCTGATCAGGGAGATTGTAAGAATATCTTACAATTCTGAAATTCGAATCCCTGCATCCCCATTTACATTCATAACTTATTTAGTATTCTATGATATTTATATATTTTTCTTGAATTATTCGAATTGATTATTCTGAAAAATTTTTTGATATTTCTATTCCTCACAACAACATCGTAACCAATAAAATCTTTCCATCTCTTTTTACAAATAAAAGATGGGATGTTTAATGAATGAAAACTAGTTGATATTTCATCCGCAAATTTTTTACTTTTAGTGCAAATCTTGACTAGGGAGTAAGCATATTTACCCTGCCTCTGAATTGTCACACATCCGTCTGTATCAAATAACCCTTTTAGAAATGCCTTTAGATAAATTGGATCATTTTTGATATAACTTGGAATTTTGAGATTTGTTTTACGACCAAAAGGTAATTTAAGATAAATATTCATAAATTGGCATAAGCTTTTTGACCTTATCCTTAATTCATAAGAATTCTTTTTTTTATTTATACTGATTGATAATTTTGCATTAAAGATTTTTTTAAATAATTCATTGATATAAAACATGTATTCTTTATCATGTTTAAGATTGCCGGTATAGGATATAGTATAAGTGCTTTTACAACTCTTATTAATGCTCCCATCTCCTAGGTGTATGCCTATTAATTCTGCTAATTCTACGGACATCCTAGTAGGAAATCTTATATTTTTAGCTAAATCCTTTTTATTTAATTTGATTTTTGGATTATTGAAATTCATTTGAAATCACCAAAGTATCCCTTATTTTGGATTTCAAAAAGTGAATGAAAGTAATCAAAAATAATGGAAAAGGTTTATATTTATAAGTTTTCCACCAAGATGTCCAGTGCCTAGTGGTACTTATCTCCACGCCCCCACTTTTAACAAAAAGGTTTATATAATTCTCAATTAAAAGCCAGTTTATGCCAGGAAAGCCCCTTTTAGAGGCAATAGCAACTTTAGTCGGTTTTACAATAGGCGCAGGCATTTTAGGAATACCTTATGTCATTGCAAAAGCAGGTTTTGTAACAGGCATTATTAATATACTAATAATCGGAATCCTTGTCCTCTTCCTTAACCTATATTCAGGCGAAATTGTCCTGAGAACTAAAGGAGACCATCAGCTGACAGGCTATGCCTCAATATACCTTGGCAAAACAGGAAAATTCCTGATGGCAATAAGCATTATATTCGGCTTTTATGGCGCATTAGCAGCC
>Ga0209211_10013101_pt1 | contig 10327 bp, 6 predicted proteins | sample RifGroA2_FD_183992 | JGI IMG/M metagenome (GOLD analysis project Ga0209211, IMG submission 183992) | Groundwater microbial communities from Rifle, Colorado, USA - Groundwater A2 (SPAdes) (version 2) | ecosystem: Environmental > Aquatic > Deep subsurface > Groundwater | place: Rifle, Colorado...
CGCGGTCGATTTCGCCTGTCGAATATACGTACTCGCGATACAATGTGACGACTCAACAGTTTCTCAGCTGGGTCATTGCGATAAACTTCACGCTCAGCGCCGGCGTTCAACTCGCGGCAACAGCAAAACTGTTATCACCCGTGATGGGGCTGGATATCATCACCGTGACACTCGTAACGGGCATTGTCATTCTTGTCTATACATTCCTGGGAGGGATCTGGGCAGTCTCGATCACCGATGTCGTGCAGGGAGTCATTCTTCTCGCGACGACATTCATCGTGGCGCCGATGAGCATCTCGGTTGTCGGTGGTCTCGACAAGCTCTTTGCATCACTACCGCCGCTGACTTTTGATCACGTCTACAACGGTGTTCACTACGACCAACACTGGCTCATTTCAATTCTTCTGATAACAACCATAGGCTTTGCAGCGGGTTCCGGCCAGCGTTTTTACTCTGTCAAGGACGAGAAATTGGCCATTAAGGTGGCGTGGTTTGCCGCAGCGCTTGGACTTGCGGGGCCGTTGACGTTCGGAATTCCGCCGCTTGCAGCCCGCGTGCTGTGGCCCGACCTAACTCAGGTTGAATTCTTCCAACCGTACCTTGCCACCAACCCGCAGGACCTTGTCTATATTGCGCTCTGCGTCAAGTTTCTGCCGAACGGACTTATCGGAGTGTTTGTTGCAGCGATGCTGGCCGCGACGATGAGCACCCTCAGCTATGTGTACAACATGGTTTCTTCGGTTGTTGCGCGTGACATGGTGCAGGGTCTGTTTCGACCGAAGACGAAGGATGAAGAGCTGATGAAGATAGGGAAGATTGCCTCCGTTGTTATCGGGACGATCGTCACCAGCCTTGCCGTTTTGTTCGTCAGCAGCCAGTATGGCATCTTCAACATGATGCAGACGTTCTTCACGCTCTTCAATATTCCCGTTACGGTTCCGCTCTGCTTCGGGCTGATTTTCCGCCGCGTTCCCAAATGGTCGGCTGTTGCGGGCATTGCATGGGGGCTGCTTGCCGGCGTATCCGGACGTTACCTGCTCGGTTGGGATATCGGTCAACAAGTGTATCTGTCGTTCGTCATGACCTTTGGGATATTTGCCACCTCGTTCTGGACGGGTCATATCTACAAAACAAACAAGTCACTCCTGGCGCTCATCTGTCTGCTTGTCTCTCTTGCCGTCGGCATCCTTTTCGCGAACACGATGCGTGTAGAGCAAACGGAATTGATGACCGCATTGGCGTGGGGTGTGGCCGCGGCATTTGGTGTCAGCCTCTTCACCTTTGCCCGACTTTTTTCTCTTGACAGCGATGAGGATCGAAAGATGGTCGCTGAATTCTTTAAGAAGCTTGACACACCCGTCGATGTCGCAAAAGAAGTCTTTGGCGCCGGCAAAATTCAGATATCGGCATTTCCCCTCGTCGGAAGTACGATGATCGTTATGGGAGGTTTGTTAAGCCTGATTTTCTTCACGGATCTTCGCGAACAAGAGAAACTCATTGTCGGTGCGCTGATTTCGTTCATGATCCTTTTTGGCGCAGCCATGTGGTATTTTGGGAAGAAATCTGAAATTCGTGGCGCCCAGGCAGCAAAAGAGTAACAGAGAACGTGTTACCATGTGTCTTGAATACGAACAGGAGGATCTTCTCCGATGAAAGCAGTTAACATTTACGACTATCTTGTTATCCTCGCATATTTCTTCTTCATGCTCGGTATCGGGCTGTACTTCATGAAAGTCAATAAAGGAGGGAAGGAGTACTTTGCCGGAGGGAGCATGATCCCATGGTGGGTTTCCGGGATGACGCTCTATATGGCGAACTTCAGTGCGTGGACGTTTACAGGCGCTGCGGGTTTTGCGTATGCAACCGGCTGGTTCGCGATTTTGTATTTCGGAACGTGGTCGATTGCCTACTACTTTGGGTCGCAGTTGACGGCGGCGAAGTGGCGGCGGACCCGGTCGATTTCACCGGTCGAATACACACACACCAGGTTCAATTTTACGACGCAGCAATTCCTGAGCATTGTCATCGCCACGAACTTCACGTTGTCGGCGGGAGTCCAACTTGCAGCGACGTGCAAGCTCATCGCGCCAGTCATGGGTCTGGATATCACGATGGTCACGCTCGTGACGGGAGTCGTGATCCTGCTCTACACGTTCATGGGAGGCCTCTGGGCCGTCTCCATCACCGATGTTGTGCAAGGAGTCATTCTGCTCAGCATCACGTTTATCGTTATGCCGCTGGCGCTTGCACTCGTGGGAGGACCCGCACATCTCATTGAAGCGCTTCCGGCCTTGTCATTCGATCATATCTATAATGGGGTTCACTATACCGAACATTGGCTTATCTCGATCCTCGTCATCATGTATCTTGGCACGGCTGCCGGTGCTGCACAGCGTTTCTACAGCGTGAAGGATGAGAAGGACGCAAAACGGGTCGGGAAACTTGCCGGCGGACTCTTTCTCACCGTTCCGTTCGTGTTCGGAGTGCCGCCGCTGGTCGCGAGCGTTATCTGGCCGGATCTGTCGCAGGTCGAGTTCTTCAAACCCTACGTTGGCAAGAATCCCCAGGACCTTGTGTTCATCGCCCTTTGCCTCAAGCTTCTGCCGAATGGTCTGATCGGCGTGTTTCTGGCCGCAATGCTGGCGGCAACGATGAGCACGCTGAGCTCTGTGTACAATATGGTCTCGTCGATCCTCTCGCGCGACATCTACCAGGGATGGATCAAACCGGACTCGACGGATAAGGATCTTCTCAAGGTGGGGCGCCTGTTCTCCATCGGGCTTGGTGTTTTTGTAACGATTATGGCGGTTGTATTCGTGAACAGTCAGTTTGGAATTTTCAATCTCATGCAGGCATTCTTCACCCTTCTCAACATTCCGGTTGTTGTGCCTATAGCCTTTGGCCTTCTTTTCCGGCGTGTGCCCAAATGGGGGGCCGTTGCTTCGATAGTCTGGGGTCTGATCGTTGGCTTCATGGTAAAATTCGTATGCGGTTGGGAAATCGGCCCTCAGGTGTATATCGAGTTCATCATGTCCACAGGCATCTTCATCGGCGCTTCCAGGCTTGCGAAGTTGTATACTGCAAACAAGGGGCTCCTTTCGGCTCTTTCTTTTGTTGTCATGGTTGTGATGGCGGTTCTCCTTTCGCGGACCATTAGTGGCGATCCGCTCGCTTTGGGCAATTCGATGCAGCTGACCCTGATCTATGTGGGGGCTTTCGGTCTGGGCGCGAGTCTTTTCGGGTTTGCGAAGCTCTTCGCGGGCGAGACTGAAGAACAGCGGGCGGTCGTTGCAGAATTCTTCAAGAAGATCGACACCCCCGTTGATGTCGCAAGGGAGGTGTTTGGTGCGGGGACGAAGCAGATTTCTACATTCCCGCTTGTCGGTGGCACCACCATCGTGATGGGTTTGCTGATAAGCCTCATCTTTCTCACAGATGTCACCGGCGGCGAGGCTATAATCCTGGGCATCATGATTACGATTATGATTCTCTTCGGAATCGGTATGTGGTATTTTGGCAAGAAGTCGGAGATACGCAGTGCAGAGCAATACGCTGAACAGGGGGGCGGAGCCTGATGAAAATTCATCTTTCGTATGGCAAAGACGGTCTGGATGTGGAGATTCCAGAAATGAATCTCGCCGGCGTGCTCTCCTTTGGAGCGTCGACACCATTGGCGCACCCGGAAGAAGCGATTGCTCGTTCATTACAGGAACCGATCGGATCATTGCCGTTGGGGGAATTGGCGACAAAGGCGAAGTCTGCATGTATCGTGGTTTGTGACATAACGAGGCCGGTGCCAAACAAGCAGCTCCTGCCGCCGATGTTACGGACGCTGGAGGAAAGCGGAATTGCGAGGAACAAGATCACGATCCTCGTTGCAACAGGGCTTCACCGTCCAAGCACGGCTGCCGAGCTGGATCTGATTCTGGGGCAATCGATGGTAAGTAAGTACCGCGTGGTCGATCATCATGCGAGCGTTCCTGGAGAGCAAAGTCTTCTGGGTGAGACAAAGCGGAAGACGCCGGTGTATATCGACAAACGGTATCTGGAAGCAGAGTTGAAGATCACGGTGGGCTTCATAGAACCGCATCTGATGGCAGGTTTCTCCGGCGGCCGGAAAATGGTGGCGATTGGATGTGCGGGAGAAGAGACCATCAAGACGCTGCATAGCCCAAGAGTTCTGGACGATGAGCGCTGCCGCGAAGGATCGATCGATGAAAATCCATTGCATGATGAATTGATGGAAATTTCCAGGATGGCCGGGCACGATTTTGTGCTCGATGTTTCGCTCGATGCGAATCGTAACATCACGGGTGTCTACGCCGGTCATCCGCAGGAGGCACATGCCGTCGGCGTGGAAGCTGTGCGCCGGTCGGTTCGGGCAACGTTGAAGGAGCCGGCAGACATCGTCGTGACGACGAGCGCCGGATTTCCGCTTGATCTTACCTACTACCAATCGATCAAAGGAATGACCGCCGCGCTGCCGGTGCTGAAGAAGGGCGGGATGCTCATTCTTGCTGCAGAGTGCAGTGAAGGATTAGGGAGCGAAAGATTCACTGCGATGGCGACGCGGTTCGGCACTGCGACCGAGTTTGATGAATGGATTCATCAACATCCCGTTGATATCGACCAGTGGCAGCTGCAGGAGTGTCTCAAGGCCGTCCGCCAGGGCGAGGTTGTTGTTGTGGCAAGCGGCATTCGACCCGAGCATAGGGACAAACTTTTTGTGCGGACCGCCGCCAGCGTGGAAGAGGCCGTGGCAGAGGGCCTCCAGAAATTTGGCTCGCAAACGACGATAGCTGTAATCCCAAAGGGTCCTTACACGCTCGTAGAGGTCAGCCGCACGTCGGCTTGAAAAACCGGCAGTACCCGTCGCCAGAGCGAGAATCGGCAAAATCACCTGCAAAATCAGCTCTTTTCTGCTCAACATCGCAACATACTTTTCTTGACATCAGCGTTTTATTCCAGTATTATTTTCTATGCGTTAATTAAACACCATTCAATTAGCAAAATGAAACCCCATGGCACTTAATTATACGGTTCCTGCCGTCGACCGTGCAATCAGGGTTCTTGAGCTCCTCTCGGCATCGCCCCACGGCCTCTCCCTCGCGCAACTCGCCTCCCAAACGAAGGTGCCCAAGAGCACGCTCTTTCGCATCCTTCGCACACTTCTGCAGCATTCGATTATCGTAGAGGACCCCGAGCGCAAAATCTTTTCGCTCGGCATGAGACTCCTTGGCTGGGGAAACGTCGCGCTGGCGCGCATCGATCTCAAGACTATCGCACACCCGCACCTTGTGAAACTGTCTCATGAGACGAGAGAGAGCTTTTACCTGGCGCTCCTTGATCATGACGAAGTAATCCTCGTTGACCATGTTGATACCCCCGAAGTCTGGAAGATGGTGACACGACTTGGTCACCGCTCCCCGTTTCATTGCACGGCAACCGGTCTTGTGCTGGTGGCCGACATGCAGGACGCTGCGATCGACATGATGATTGCCCGTCATGGGCTTAAGCGGTTTACCGGCACAACGATTACGACCACCGCACGGCTCAAGAAGCGATTGAAGGAGGTTCAGGAGCTGGGCTATTCGATCGTGGACGGCGAATACAAGCCCGATCTTTGTGCCGTCGCAGTGCCGATCTGGGATCACTCCAACAAGGCAGTCGCATCGCTCATGACCGCCATTCCATCTGTCCGTAGCGGCAAAGACAGGAAGCTCGTGGAAAACCTGATAGGCATCCTGAAACGGGAAGCGGAGTCGATCTCGAGGGAGATCGGCTATGAGCGGGCCCGCGCGAGTGCATGAGCCGTTTGGTGAAGCGGAGGATGAGGCGAGTCGTTCCCTGCTATGGTCTTGACGGCCGGCATCAATCACTACAAGAAAGCCCCACCCATGAATCGCATTGCTCTCGGCATCGTCAGCGATGAAGTATCTCCGGATTTTGATGAAGCTGTGCGGCACGCCCATCCGTGGGGGATCTCGATCTATGAACTTCGGGTGGTGAAAAGCGGGCGCATTCCCGCGGTCGATGGCGCTGAGATTCGATCGATACAGTCGCTGGTCAAAAACAATGGTCTCAGAATTTCTGCGCTGTCGCCGGGGATTTTCAAATATCCCCTGAGCGAAACCGCGAAACTGGAAGCAGAAGTAACAGGTGTGTTGCCGAAGACGCTATCGATGGCGCGAGAGTTCGGGGCATCGATTGTCATTGTATTCGGGTTTCAGCGATTCCAGGGCGAAGGCCCAGGCAACTTTATCAGAGCGGTTGAATTGATGCGCCGTGCTGCAGAACAGGCGGGGAAACTCGGAATAACGCTCGCAATCGAAAACGAGCCTGGCTTCTGGTGCGACTCGGGGAGCAACACCGCCAGACTGATCGCGGCCGTGAATTCGCCTTCGCTTCGGGCTAACTGGGATCCTTGCAACGGATACGGAACTCCCGAGGTTCCGTACCCTCAAGGATATGATGCCGTGAAGCGGTACATCGCGAATGTTCACGTGAAAGACACCAAGCAAGGCTCTCTCATTCAGTGCGTTCCCGTTGGCGAGGGGGCCGTGGATTGGAAAGGGCAGATCCGGGCGCTTGTGCGGGACCGGGTAGTACAGCACGTAACGATAGAAACGCATTGTCTTCCGCTTATTGACCGATCGAAGCAGAATGTCGACACATTGAAGAAATACCTGGACGAGGCTTACGCCAGCTAAGGAGTGTATTCATGAGTCTTGAACGGCGGGATTTCCTGAAATACCTGAGTGCGGGCGCAGTTGCGACAACATTCCGCCCGTCACTTGGATCACCGCAAGAACCGGCGCCGGTGAACGAGCAAAACGTTCACCCGGATTTCCGGACGAACAATCCGGGACTGGAGTACTTCGTCCTCGGCAACGGCCAGGTCCTGGTTTCCGTGCAAACCGCGCCAAAACCGGAATCAGGTACTCATTGCGGGATGCTGGTGATGTCCTCCGAGCATTTTGCCCGGAAGATGAGCACCTACCTGTTCCACCCGGAGCGAGGGCTCCAAAACACCCGATTTACGGTCACACTCGACGGAAAAGGGTACGCCCCGGAGATCGACAAATCGACGGTGCGATGGGAATATCCGGATCGCGTTCCGACGATCGTCATTGAATGGAGCGGCGGCGGCTGCCGCGTGCGGGAAGAACTTGTCTGCCCGAGCAACGATCCGGTCCTCTTGAGGAAGATCACGCTCGAGAATACGACAGCGGCGCCGGTCCATCCCACCGGTATCATCCTTCTCTATCCAAATCTCATGCTGTTCGATGAGTACCACGTTGACCGCAAGCGGGCGACCCTTTCATGTTCGGGCTACGAATCACTCGAGATGTTTTGTACCGGCGAAGCAACTCCCGGCGACAGGCACCTGAACATCAAGTTCGGAGAAATCCCGCCGGGCGGAAAGGCATCATCAACAGTCGTGCTCACAGTCAACCTTCCCCGGCAGAAGTTTGAAAAGAAAGGAGTGGAGGCGAGCCGGCAAGAAACAAGGAAGTACTGGAGTGAGCGAAGCTGTTTTGAGACGGACAATGTGAACCTCAACCATTTGTTCAACGCTTCGGTTTCGGGTCTGCGCGCTGCGGTGGCGAAATCGGGAAAAATGGATGCCAGCATCTGGCAGTACAACTTCGAATGGGTGCGCGACCAGAGCATGGTCGTCCTCGGAAGCATTCTCTCCGGCCATATTGATGTTGCCGATGTCTCCCTGCGGCGAATTCTCGATCGATCCATCGATGAAGAAGGCCGCGCGAGAGATGCGAGCCGTCAACGCCCCGCAGAAACAGCGGAGCTCGATCAGAATGGACAGCTGCTGTATGCGCTTTGGACATATTGGATCTGGACCGGTGACGATTCCATCATCAGGAAGTACTGGAAAAAAATCAAAGCGGTGGCCGGTTACGTCCTGAGGCCGGAGTTCCTTGATCCGTCGACCGGCCTGGTGAAGAACTCCCGCGAATTCTGGGAACGCGATCCTGCCTTTGGTGTCAGAGAGGGGTACGAGAACACGTACCAGGTTTGGAACATCGTCGGGCTGGAAACAGCCGCCGATCTTGCACGTCACATGAAAGACACTGCTTCCGGACGGAAATGGCAGGCGGCATCAGCGAAGATGAAGAACTCATTCTTCAGCCACCCGACATTCTCGTTTATCGATGAAGGTGTGTTCATCAAACGCAGGCTGCTAAGCGGCGCGGTGCAAAGGACGTTTGAGCCGCCAAACCGAAAGGCGATGCCGCCGGGAGTTCCCCTCAACGTCGAGAAAGTATCGTACTGCGACCCGGACAGCGCGAATGTGTATCCTCTTGTCCTCGGCCTGATCGATCCCAAGAGTCCGGTATCCCTCAAGACGCTCGAATCCATGGAGCAGTTATGGAATCAGCGCTGGACGACGGGCGGGTATGCCCGGTACAACATAACGTCCGAGCCCGATTCACCGGGAGCGTGGCCTTTTCCCACCATGCTGATTCTTCGGGCGTACTTCGAAGCAGGCAACGATGAGAAAGTCTGGCGCGGACTCAATTGGATGTCGAGCGCTCAAGGAGGGAACGCCGGATCGTGGTTCGAGTGTTATGCCGATCGCCCCGTGCCGCCGCTGCCGCCCCTGGGTATCGTGCCGTGGACATGGGCGGAGATTGTGATGTTCTTTGTTCATCATCTCGTCGGTGTGCGGCCCTCGAAGAACGAACTGACGATTCGACCGAGGCTGCTGACCTCCATGAAGAGTGTCAAAACATCACTTACGCTTCGCGGCCAGAAGATTGAGGTCGCGCTTACCCGCACCGGGAAAGAACCAGGTGCAAAGGTTGATGGAAAACCGGTACCTCTGGTCCATGGAGAACTGAGGCTGCCGCTTCCGCGAAGGGCGCTGAAGATTGAGATCGACGTATGATCGTCAGTGGTGAACAGCGAATGGTCAATTGTCATACCATAGTAGGCACAGATCGCGATGGCACATCTCTTTGGTCGTACGGTCACCCGGCAAGAGCTTGAAAAGCACGTTGGTCACCTTTCGCAGGTAGCAGGCGTGCGGATGATGGAGCTGCAGGACGGGGCCGAAAAAGGCGTCCGGGTTGCAGATGTGCGGAGCGGATCAGGTCTGAGGTTTCAGCTCTCGCTTGACCGGGGAATGGACATTTCAGCCGCAGAATACAAAGGTATGTCGCTTGCCTGGCGCTCGCCGGCGGGCGATGTCCATCCGAGCTATTACGATCCGAAGGGGATGGGATGGCTGAGAAGCTTTCCCGGCGGACTCATGACCGGATGCGGGATGACACATGCAGGTGCTCCGTGTGCGGATCAGGGTGAAGAGCTGGGTATCCATGGGAGACTGTCGAACACACCGGCAACGAATGTGAGTTTGTCCACAGAATGGGTCGGCGATTCGTGTCGTTTCGCAGTCAGCGGCGACATCCGGGAAAGCGCTCTTTTCAGAGACAATCTTCATCTTCAACGAACCATCGAAGTGGAATTGGGTGGCTCCACGATTACGTTTCGTGATACCGTTTTCAATGAGGGAGTGAAAACATCCCCGCTGATGATGTTGTACCACATTAATATCGGTTGGCCGATGATCGATGAAGGCGTGAAGCTGCTGTTGAACGCAAAATCATCCACGCCGAGAGATGCAGAAGCCGCAAAAGGATTCCAGGAAGCGCGGGTTCTTTCCGGGCCGGTTGCCGGGTACAGGGAACAGGTGTTCTACCACGATCTTATCGCGGATGAAAAGGGATTTGCGACCGCACTCCTTGTGAACAACAGAATTCAGCTTGGACTCTTCGTTCAGTATCGGAAAAAAGAGCTGGACCGATTCGTCCAATGGAAAATGGTCGGTGAGAAAGAGTATGTTCTCGGTCTTGAACCGGCAAACTGCCAGGTTGGCGGAAGGGCGAAGGAGCGCGAGCTTGGAACCCTCCAGCACCTGGAACCCGGTGGGCGTCGGGAATTCCTCGTTCATATCGGAATACTCGACGGTGCAGAGGCCCTCGAGCAATTCATTCAAGTGAAGAAACTGCAATGATAGAAAAGAAACTTCGGGTCGGACAAGCGGGTATTGCTAACCACGGCCGTACTATTCTTAATGCCATTCGTGACTCAGGCAACCTTCGGCTTGTTTCATGCTACGACATCAACACTGCCGCCTCGGAACAGGTAGCCAGAGAGTTTTCTGCTTCGATGAAATCGAGTTATGACGATCTTGTGAATGACCCGGGCATCGATGCCGTTGCACTGGTAACGCCCAATCATCTTCATGCCGAACAGGTCGAAAAGGCAGTAAAGGCGAAGAAGCACATCTTTGTGGAAAAAC
>Ga0209211_10013102_pt1 | contig 10327 bp, 18 predicted proteins | sample RifGroA2_FD_183992 | JGI IMG/M metagenome (GOLD analysis project Ga0209211, IMG submission 183992) | Groundwater microbial communities from Rifle, Colorado, USA - Groundwater A2 (SPAdes) (version 2) | ecosystem: Environmental > Aquatic > Deep subsurface > Groundwater | place: Rifle, Colorado...
GGCAGCGAGCATGCCTTCTTTGACAGTATATCCTTTGCCGTGATTTTCTTTTCTATCAATAACCCTTAAATTTTTAATTTCTTGCGCCATATTTTTTGCGACTTCAATGGTATTATCCTTTGGCCCATCAGCAACTATTAAAATTTCATAAGAATAAGGCTCTTTTGAAAAATACTCGTCAAATCTACGCAAAGTTTTCGGCAGACGCTCGCCTTCATTATACGCTGGCACGATAACTGATAAATAAATCCCTCCGATATTTTTGATATCTAAAGAATTATTGGGAGTAGCATTTTCTAAATTATTAGCCACCCGGCTCAATATTGATTGCTGCATAATTTAATCTTATCAAAAGAGAAGCGGAACACCTAGCGCCCCCCTCCGGTCATATTTCCTATTTTTTAGTAAGAATTTCAGCACCTTTTTTTGTAATTAAAATCGTGTGTTCAAAATGCGCCGAGCGTTTCCCGTCCTTTGTTTTCCAAGTCCATTTATCTTTATCTAAATACACGGCCGCGGACCCTTCATTTACCATCGGTTCAATCGCAATAATCATATTCTCAAAAAGTTTTATTCCGGTTCCTTTGTCGCCCCAATTCGGGACCTCGGGCTCTTCGTGAACGGACTTGCCTACGCCGTGGCCGACAAGTTCTTTTACTACAGTAAATCCTTCTGACTCAATATACTCCTCAATTGCGCATCCTATATCACCCGTAAACCCTCCTGCCTTTGCCTCCCCGATTCCGATCTCTAAAGCATTTCTTGTAATTTCGACGAGTTCTCGCCCAGCCTGATCAAACTTTCCGACTATAATTGTTTTCGCCATATCCGTAAAAAGTCCTTTATACTTCATGCCAATATCAAGCCCGATTAAATCTCCTTCAATAATTTTTCGCGAAGATGGAATGCCGTGCACAACTTCGTCATTTATGGAAACGCAAAGAGTCGCGGGATAAGCATACGCATCATGATAAGACTTGTATCCCTTAAATGAAGGAGCACCTCCGGCATCCCGAATCATTTTTTCAGCAAGCGCGTCGAGGCTTGCAGTGGTTACGCCCGGCTTTGCCTGTTTAATCACGTCTTCTAAAATAGCGGCCAACTTCTGGCCGCCTTCGCGCAAAATTTCTATTTCTTCTTTTTTTCTCGCAATCATTTTATTTAAAATGCTCTTCCAATTTTATTTCCATCTCGCTAAACACGGCTTCTTTAGACTGCTCTCCGTTTACCTGCAAAAGCCTCCCATCTTTTTTATAATAATCGAGGACAATTTTAACTTCACCGTCATACCAAGAAAGCCGATTTTTAATCCTGTCTTCGGTATCGTCCGACCTACCTCTGGATAGGAGCCTTTTCATTGACTCCTCAGGGCTGATATCAATAAGAATGGCGACTGATTGCGCACGATTAACAAACGCGAGCACCTCATCTAAAAGCTCGCCTTCTCCGGGCCGCCTCGGCGCTCCGTCCATTATTATCTTCTCATTTCCTTTAAGCCCTGCGCTTATATTTGCAATCCAAAGAGCTGACGCAAGCCAACGTGGCATAAGCGCACCCGCATCAATTAAATCTTTTACTTTCTTCCCGATTAAAGTTTCTTTTTGGGCCAAAGCTCGAAAATTATCGCCTGAATTTATTTTCAAAGCGCCTTTAAAATCGGCTCTTTTTAAAAGAAATTCGAGTTGCGTATCTTTACCGCACCCAGACCTGCCCATTAAAACAATCGTCGTTGCTTCTGAAATCATTATATTCAAATCATATAGGGTTGGGGTGTCCTCGTCAAAAAAAGAGCGCCCGGAACCAAACTTGCGGTCCCGGGCGATCGAAACTGAACGATTAGGCAACGTCCTAAATGGACTTCAAAAAATCAGAAGGCGCACAAAGCTCCAAGGCAAGGCTCTTGAGCAAATCGAACTCCTCGTTGGTCAGCTCGCCTCTGGTATCTCCGCTCTCACTTTGATTCGGTTTTATAGACCCCGCCTTAATCTCCAAATGAAATAAAAAGTCAGTCAGAGATCTAACCTCCGAACTGCCGTCAAGGATAAACAAGTCCGTCCTCTCTTCTCGTGAAGCAAACTTGGCCAGAACCTTCTCTGCTTCGCTTTTGAGAAAATAACCGGCAGACCTTCTGTGATGGCCGTGCTCGGTTTCTGCAAAAACACTGAAATCAGCAATTTTAACAGGACGGCTTCTATGCTCAACCGGATCAAAGGCCTGAATGCATTCGTCAAAAAAGTCGAGGGAATCTTCAATCAACTCCAGCCGCTCTTTTTTTGCCTTTATTAACTTCCTGACTCCCTCATTCATAAGACGAAGCAATTCCATAAAACGCAAATGACAGATAATTTTCTGCAGAAAAGAAAGTCTTTTGAAATTCGCTCCGTCAAAGTAAACGCAAAACCACTTGTAAGGCTTGAGGCGATCGATCAAGTACTCAATCAATTTTTTTGAATCCACCTCCAAGTTTATGAAAGGCATATTATCTCTCCATCCCCACACTATCCAAGCGCCTGCACGATCCATGGCGACAGAAGAATGTCCGTGCCCAGAACCGTCGATCAAAAGAGCTCCGCGCATTTTATAACGGCCAAGAGAAATTTCCAGGTGCTCTTTGGGCATCCAGCGCGAGAGCGGAGCGTCAATCCACTCGACCATAGGATGAATTTTCTTCCTAAACTCCTCGAGCATTCGCATATAGCCCCCGCTCTTTATCGGGTCTTCCTTATAAAAACCGGACGCAACCATGGCTGCCCCAAGCAAAAGCTTGGTTCTTTCAGAAACCTTTATCCGTTCCAATTTGGGCGTACCCATAACTATTCTCCTTTCAAAGAAACAATATTTATCAGCTTAGGCGCACCTATTGCTGACATTAGATTTTTAACACAGAAGGGGCGTTAAAACAAATTCGCACGGATGAAAAGGCGAGCGATTTTACTCGTACTCCCGCATCACCAACTGCGCTTCAACCTGCTTAATCGTCTCAAGTACAACCGAAACTACAATCAAAAGTCCGGTGCCTCCGATAGTCAAAGCCGCAACTCCGGTCACGCCCTGCATTATCACCGGCAAAACGGCGATAAAACCGAGGAAAAGCGCTCCCAAAAGAGTTATTCTCGTTAAAATTTTTGAAAGAAAATCAGACGTCGGCCTGCCCGGTCTAATTCCCGGAACAAACGCTCCCTGCTTTTGAAGATTGGACGAAATCTGATCAGGGTCAAACGTAACCGCGGTATAAAAATAAGTAAAAAGAAAGACCAGCACGAAATAAGCGACACCATAAAACCAGCTTGAGCTGATAAAGCCGAGCACCGCTTCTGAAATTTGCCGAATTGTTCCATTGGAGCTTTGCGCCAAAAAGCCGACGATCATCTGCGGAAAAAGCAAGATAGAAAGCGCAAAAATTATCGGGATAACTCCGGCCTGATTTACTCTTAAAGGAAGATGCGTAGAAACCCCTCCGTAAACACGCATTCCGCGAACGCGTTTTGCATACGAGACAGGGATCGGGCGTTCCCCTTCAGACACAATGACAACTCCGGCAATTACCAAAACTCCGATAATAATAAATCCCAAAACCGTAGGGATTAAAGTCGGATCAATATATGGAAATTCCGTCCTTCCAACGGTCACCAAAACACTTCTTATTCCGGAAGGGATGCTCGATACGATTCCCGCAAAAATAAGTATAGAAATTCCGTTGCCGATGCCATGTTCGGAAATCAATTCCCCAAGCCACATCAAAACAATTGAACCAGCGGCAATTATCGCAATGTTAATTAAGCGATCAAAAAATACGAGAGGAGGAATCGCACCTTGTCTTTCAAGAAGAACCAAAAGCGCAAAGCCCTGCACAATCGCCAAAGGAATTGTTAAAAGTCGCGAATATTGATTGAACTTGCGCCGCCCTATTTCCCCCTCCTCCTGCGCGATTTCTTTAAGCCTTGGAATAATCATAGTCATCAGCTGCATAATAATCGATGCCGTAATATAAGGACCCACTCCGAGCATGGCTATGGAAAAATTATCCAAAGCGCCTCCTGAAAAAATATTCAAAAGTCCGAAAAATCTGTTTCCGGCGAAAAATTGCCTGATCTGCTCAAGATCAACTCCGGGAATCGGAAGCGCCGCCATTACCCTGAAAACAATAAGCGCCACTAAAACAAAAAAAAGCTTTTTTCTTAAGTCCGGGTCTTTAAAAATTAATGATAATTTCTCGAACATGGACTATTTAGTATAGCATTTACCCCGTTAGAATCCCACACTTAATCTATTAAATTAAAACACAAATGTCCAAAATTTTTTATTTAAGTAAGCCCCAGAACGTTAGAATATTCTAACGGGGTTTAGGACAAAATCCTGCCTCCGGCTTTTTCGATCGATTCTTTTGCCGCTCGCGAAAGCGCGCAATTCTTTATTATAAATTTTTTAGAAGCTCCCGCTCCTAAAATTTTCACGTCAGGAACTTTGCCTGATATTCTCCGAACAAGCCTTTTCTCTACCAAAACTTCCGGAGAAATAACCGCGTTATCGCCGAAAACCCTCTCCAGATCTTTCACGTTTACGACGCCGATTTTCGAAGGACGCAGTTTTACTTTATATCCTTTTAATTTTGGAATTTTTACAAAGACATCCCGAAACTGCGGCCGAATTCTTCTGCCAGAACGTGCCTTTTGCCCCTTAGTGCCTCTCCCTGAAGTCGTGCCGCGCTTTCCTCCGCGACCAACGCGTTTTTTATCTCTCGAAGGGTGTCTCGGTTTTAGTTCATGAATTTGCATATTAATTCGTCAGCCTTAATTTTTTAAGCGCGTCCACTGCGGCTCTTGCGTTTGAAATTTTATTTTTCGTATGCGATAAAATTTTTGCGGACGTATTTTTGATTCCGGCCATATCAAGCACGGTTCTTACCGCGCCGCCGGCAACAAGTCCCGATCCTTTAGCAGTAGGGCGAATCAATACCCTCGCCGCGCCGAATTTAGCTTCAGTTTGAAAAGGAATTGTTCCATTTTTCTTAAGCGGCACCGTGAACATATTTTTCTTAGCTTCTCTTAGGGCTTTCTCAAGCGAAAGCGCGGCATCAGTGCCCTTGCCCGTGCCAACGCCCACGCGCCCGTGCCTATCGCCGATGACTAATGTCGCGCGAAAAGAGAATCGTCTTCCGCCAGCAACGACTCTAGCCACTCTTCTTAAATCGATCATTTTCTGATCAAACTCTGACTTTTTTCCTCTAAATCCTTGTGCCATAACTTATTTTATTCGTTAAATTCGTAAATTCGTTACCCTTTAAAATTCCAAGCCCCCTTCACGCAAAGACTCAGCAAGCGCCTTTATTCTGCCGTGATATCGAAATCCCCCGCGATCAAACACAACTTTTTTAATTCCAAGCTCTAAAATTTTTCTGGCCCCTTCTTTGCCTAAATTTTTTGCACGCTCTGTTTTTGTCCCCTTTTTGATTTTAATATCCGAAACTCCAAATAATGTTTTATTCTTCTCGTCATCTATCAACTGAATAGAAATATGCTTTGAGGACCTGAATACCGAAATTCGCGGACGAATGGAGCCGCCTTTTAATTTCGCCCGAATTCTCCTGTGTCTATTTTCTCTTTTTGATAATGCCTGTTTCATATACCTATTTTTTAAGCTCCGGCTCCCGCGGCTTTTTTGCCGGCTTTTCTGCGAACCTGTTCGCCCTCATACCGGATTCCCTTTCCTTTGTACGGCTCGGGTTTTTTAAGCGCTCTTATTTCCGCGGCGACGCGGCCTACCTTTTCCTTGTCTATTCCAGAAACAACGATTATGTTTTTCTCAATTTTAAAAACAATGCCTTCTGGCGCCTGAAATTTTACAGGGTGTGAAAATCCCAAATTTAAAAGAAGATTCGCGCCGTCAAGATTCGCTTTATATCCGATTCCCTGCACGTCCAGTCTTTTTGAAAATCCAGCCACCACTCCTTCAATCATATTTTTCGCGTGTGACGCATACGTGCCAAGAAGAGCTCCGGAAATCCTACTCGATTTATTTAATTTTGCGAAAAGCCCGCTTTCATTAACTTCAAAACCAACCTCATCTCTGACTTTAAGATTAAGCTCTCCTTTCGGGCCGCGGATCTTAAGCAATCCTCCCTCAAACTTAGCTTCAACGCCAGCCGGAATTTGTATAGGTTTTTTTGCTAGTCTGGACATTTACCCCGTTAGAAAATCTACAATAAGCCGAAACGACGAATCCGGTTTTTTAATTTCTTTATCTTTATTTTTTGCAAAATATAATTTCATAGATTTTCTAACGGGGTGCTACCAAATTTCACAAATAATTTCCCCACCCATTTTTTCGCCTCGCGCTTCCTTGTCCGTTTTTAGACCCTTGGATGTAGAAATAATCATTAATCCAAAACCTTGCTTTACCTTTCCGATTTCCTTGCTCCCTTTATAAACTCTACGCGACGATTTTGAAATTCTTTTAACATCCGAGAGGCGCGGGGTTCCGTCGTCCCGGTAGGCGATATCCGCTTCAATAATTTTATGAACCTTCTTCCCTTTTCTATCAATGTTTGAAAAATACCCGGCGTCTTTCATAATGCGTGCGATTTCCCATTTTATTTTTGAATATGGAATAAGCACGGAGCCCTTTTTAACCCGGGCGGCGTTTTTTACTGTTATCAACATGTCTGAAATCGGATCAATAACCATAATTTTTACCAAGAGGATTTCTTAATTCCCGGAATAAGACCGTCATTGGCCAATTCCCTAAAGCAAATTCTGCACAGTTCAAACGCCCTCATATAGCCTCTTTTTCTGCCGCAACGAAAACACCTCCGCACTATTCGTGAGGAAAATTTCGGTTTCTTTTTCGATCTTGCTACTACAGAAGTTTTTGCCATAATTTTATTTCTTAAACGGTACGCCTAAATCCCGATAAAATTCGAGCGCATCTTCCCTGCTTTTCGCGTTCGAAACCAGTGTGGCTTCGAGCCCGAAAATAGTTTTTACATCTTCACCGATTATTTCAGGAAAAGCAATATGCTCGCGAATGCCGATTGTAAGATTACCCGAACTATCAACGCTTGTCTCTGGGATGCCGCGAAAGTCGCGGCTCCTCGGCATCGCGACATTAATCAGCCGCGAAAGAAAATCATACATTCTCTTTCCCCTAAGAGTCGCAGCATAACCGATAATCATTCCCTGCCTCGATTTAAATGACGCTATGGAAATTCTAGCCGGGCGCGGAGAAGTTTTCTGTCCAATCATCATAGCGAGATATTTTGAAATAGCCTCGCGCTCTTTCTCATCTTTTATTTTTCCAACGCCGCAATTTACAACCACCTTCAAAAGTCTCGGCACTTGCATCGGCGAATGAAAATGACGCTTTTTCATAAAATCAGAAACTATTTTCTTTTCGTATTTTTCTTTCAAATCCATATGCCAACCCCTCCCTTTTTTGCAGGGAAAAGAATATTTATATTTATTAATTCTCTTTTATTAAATATTTTCATTGTGGATGTTTTTTTATAAAAGGGAGGGGTTAAAATTCTCCTTCGCACCTTCTACAGATCCTGACTTTTCCTCCTTCGGCTAAAACCTTTACGCCAATCCTCGCGCCTTTTCCGCAATTCTGGCATTTTGGCATTACGTTTGAAGCGTTTAACGGAGCAGGGGCCTGAATAATCGAACCCTTCTCTCCGGCTTTTCTTGGGCGCCTATGCATTTTTTTAATATTAATACCTTCCACCAGGACACGCTCTTCTTTTTTATCCATGCGCAAAATCTTGCCTTCACGGCCTTTGTCTTTTCCGGATATCACAATAACCAAGTCGCCTTTTCTTAATCTTGCTGGCATATTAAACAACCTCCGGAGCTAAAGAAATAATTTTTGCAAAACCTTTTTCGCGAAGTTCTCTTGAAACCGGGCCAAAGATAACAGCGCCCTTAGGTTCTTTCCCATCCAAAATCACCACGGCATTATCGTCAAATCTAACGTAACTTCCGTCTTTTCTGCGAAATGGAGCGCGTTGACGCACTACCACAGCCCTTAACACGTCTTTCTTTTTTACCATTTTCCTCGGCTCGGCTTTTTTAACGGAAATAACAATAATATCGCCAAGCTGCGCCCAGCGTCGCCTTGTTCCCCCCAAAACTTTAATGCACTGAACGAGCTTCGCTCCCGTATTATCCGCAACGCTAAGCATTGATCTTAATTGAATCATGCCTTCTCCTCTCCTCTAGCCGGAACCTCAGCAGTTACAGTTAAAACTTCGTCGGCAACCAGCGGCCTTTCGATCAAGCGAATAATTTTCCAGCGCTTGTCCCGCGACATCGGAGAGATTTCCTGAATTTCAACTCTGTCGCCTTCTCGATATTTGCCCTCTTCATCATGCGCCTTAACTTTTTTTGAAATTTTTACATACTTGCCGTATTTCGGAACTTTTTTGTAGCGCTCAATTAAAATAACCCGGGTCTTGGTCATCCGATCGGAAGCGACTTTTCCTCTGAATATTTTGGGTCTTTTATTTTTTTCCATTTTTCTGTTCATTTAAAATCGTAAAAATTCTGGCGATTTCCCGCTTGGACTGATTGGAAGATTTTACATTTTTGCCACTTGAAGCTTTTCCGGTAAAGCGCGCCTTCCTAAGCCCTGAACGCAGATCTTTTATGAGATCTTTTAATTCATTTTCCGATTTTTTCCTTAATTCTTCTGCTTTCATCCCGTTTAGAAATAAGACACAGACACAGCAAACACTTTGTGTCTTAAATTATATTCTAATAATTTTAACTTTATTATTTCTAACATATTTTTACTGTATCTGCGATTTCTAACGGGATTCATATTATTCTCTGGAAACTAATCTCGTCTTAACGGGAAGTTTCGCAGCCGCCTTGCGCAGCGCTTCCAAAGCCGAGTCCTTTGGAAGTCCGTCAATCTCAAAAATAATTCTTCCCGGCTTAACAACAGCCACATACCCAACCAAATCGCCCTTGCCCGCACCCATAGTTACTTCCGGCGGCTTTTGTGTTATCGGCTGATCCGGAAAAATACGGATCCAAACTTTTCCTCCCTTGGCTGTGTACCTGGCGATGGCTTTTCTTGAAGCTTCAATTTGTTGAGCGGTAATTCTTGAAGCCTCTAGAGTTTTTAAACCAAAACCTCCAAAAGCAAGATCGGTTCCTCTTGTATCAAAACCCTTAAACTGCCCGCGTAGCCTCTGCCATTTTCTATATTTTACCTTCTTTGGAAAAAGCATGGTTATTTATTATCCTTATCTTTCTCGAATATCTCACCCTTATAAATCCAGACTTTAATCCCTATATCGCCGTAAGGAAGATGCGCCCGCTCGCGCGCAAAATCAATATCCGCTCTCAAGGTTGTGAGAGGAATCCTGCCTTTCCTCAACCACTCATACCTTGCCATCTCTGCGCCGTCGAGTCTTCCGGAAAGCGAAATTTTTGCCCCCTTCACTTCCCGATTCGCCATTACCTTGTCAATTGTCTGCTTTAAGGCGCGCCTGAACCCAATTCTTTTTTCAAGATCTTCCGCAACCATTTGCGCGACAATTTTTGCCTGCGTTTCCGGAGAACGAATTTCTTCGATGCTGATTTTAAAATTTTTCGGTATCACAAGTTTTTGTTTAGCGTTGTAAGCGTGGATTTCTTTTTTAAGCTTCTCAACGCCCTCGCCGCCGCGGCCGATCAATAAACCTGGCCTTGAAGTTTTCAGAATTAAATTAAGATCATTTTGCGAACGCTCTATTTCGACAGCGGCCACATACATTCCGCGGAGCTTTTTTTCAAGCCACTCTCTTAAGATTATGTCGGATTTCAAATAATCTCTGTAATTTTTTTCGCGAAACCAGCGAGATTTCCAATCTCTTATGATACCGAGCCTGAATGAATAAGGATGTACTGTGTGGCCCATAATTATTTAATCTCGGACAATATTAAGGTAACGCAGCTGGTTCTTTTTCGAATCGGAGTCGCGCGGCCATGCGCCCGCGGCATAAACCGCTTAAGCGTGGGGCCTTCGTCAACTTTTATTTCTTTCACCATCAATTTATCGGAATCAATATCAAAAGAATGTTTTGCGTTCGCCTTCGCTGATTTCAAAAGTTTTTGCAGAGGAATCGCCGACGTCTTTGTAGAAAATTCCAGTTCACGTTCTGCGGCGCGAAGCGATTTTCCGCGGATAAGCTCGGCGAGGAGCCGCACCTTTCTGGGAGATATCCTTAAATAATTCAGTTGCGCTTTAATTTGAGCCATAATCAATTATTATTTTGCCGGAGCAGGAGCCGGAGCCGCCGCCGTCTCTTTGGCTTTAGCCTCTATTTCTCTCTGCATTTTCC
>Ga0209211_10013105_pt1 | contig 10325 bp, 11 predicted proteins | sample RifGroA2_FD_183992 | JGI IMG/M metagenome (GOLD analysis project Ga0209211, IMG submission 183992) | Groundwater microbial communities from Rifle, Colorado, USA - Groundwater A2 (SPAdes) (version 2) | ecosystem: Environmental > Aquatic > Deep subsurface > Groundwater | place: Rifle, Colorado...
CCGGCCAGCGGCCGGCACTACCAAGCCACGCTCAGCGCGCGCGTTGCCGCCACTGTTCGCGCGACTGCGCCCAGATATCGACCGGTTCGTTTTCGAATGGCGCCGGCAATATCCCCGGACCGCGATTGCGCGAGCCGAGCCGGCGCGCCAGGGCTTGCGAGGCGTGATTGTCCGGGCTGATCGAATGGATTACTTCCTGCCAGCCCAACTCGTCGAAGGCCCAGTCAATGGCGGCGACGGCGGCCTCGGCGGCAAATCCCCGGCCCCACGAGGCTCGGTCGAAGGCCCAACCCACTTCCGTGCCCGGCCAGCCTTCAGGCTGCCAGGGTCCCAGCTGACCGATCCAGCGTCCGGTGGATTTCTCGATCACCGAGAACATGGCAAAACCCTGGACCGCCCACGCGCCCGGCATGATCAGGAACTTGCGCCAGGCCGCTGCTCGCGGCGCCGTTCCGCCAATATGGCGCATGGCCTCCTCGTCGGCGTTCATCGCCGCATAGCCATCGAAGTCCTGCGCCTGCGGAACTCGCAGCAACAGGCGCTCGGTTTCCAGCGTGGGGCCCAGTGGCATGACGACTCCGGAAAATTATGCGTACGCGATCTAGAACGCGTTGATGCCGGTCACTTCGCGACCGATGACCAACTGGTGCACGGTTTCCGTGCCTTCGTAGGTGATCACCGATTCCAGGTTCAGCGCATGGCGGATCGGCGGGTACTCGGTGGTGATGCCGGCGCCACCGAGGATGTCGCGCGCTTCGCGCGAAATATCCAGCGCCATGCGCACGTTGTTCCACTTCGCCAGCGAAACCTGCGCCGGCTGCATGGTGCCGGCATCCTTCAGGCGACCCAATTGCAGGGACAACAGCTGCGCCAGCGTGATACGCCGGGCCATGTCGGCCAATTTCAATTGCACGGCCTGCGTGGCGGCGATGGGGCGGTTGAACAGGATGCGCGATTTGGAATATTCCAGCGCCGAGCCGTAGCTGGAAATCGCCGCGCCGATCGGACCCCAGGTGATGCCGTAGCGCGCCTGGGTCAGGCAGCCGAGCGGCCCTTTCAGTCCCTTGACGTTGGGCAGGCGCTGGTTATCGGGCACGCGCACGTTGTCGAAGAACAGCGCCGATGTCACCGAAGCGCGAAGGCTCATTTTCTTGTGGATCACCTGCGCCGCAAAACCCTTGGTGCCCTTTTCGACCAGGAAGCCCTGGATGCCTTCCTCGGTTTGCGCCCAAACGATGGCGACATCGGCGAGGTTGCCGTTGGTGATCCACATCTTGGCGCCGTTGATCACCCAATCGTCGCCGTCGCGGCGGGCGTTGGTCTTCATGTTGGCCGGATCGGAACCGCCCTGCGGCTCGGTCAGGCCGAAGCAACCGATGATTTCGCCGCGGGCCATGCCAGGCAGGTACTTCTGCCGCTGTTCTTCCGAGCCGTAGGCGAAGATCGGATACATGCACAGCGAGCTTTGCACCGACACGAAGCTGCGGATGCCGGAATCGCCGCGCTCCAGTTCCTGGCAGATCAGGCCGTAGCTCACCGAGTTCAGCCCAGCACAGCCGTACTTTTCCGGCAGCGACGAACCGAACAGACCCATCGCGGCGATTTCCGGTACCAACTCTTCGGGAAAACGCCCCTGGTCGAAGCAGTCGCCGATGATCGGGATGACCCGCTCGTCGGTGAAGCGCGCGACAGAATCCTGGATCATCCGCTCCTCTTCGGACAGCAGCGAGCGGACGTCGAACAGATCGGTCGGATTGAGGGCCATCGGGAATGCCTGCCAGAGCTAGTCGGGGTAAACCGCCATTTTAGCCCGACTAGCCCGCCCGGCGCATTTCTAACCCTGATCGGCGCCGGAATCGCCATCCTTGAGCACGATCGCTCCGTCCCGCATCGGCAGACGGTCTCCCGGCTTTTCGTCCATCCGAATGCTGCCGGTCTGGTCCCGGTAGCGCCAATCGACGTCATAGCCGATGACTTTGTCCCGCTCGCCCAGCCACAGCTGGTGGCTGGGCTTCTCACTGACGTGCTTGCTGAGCACACGCCCGTCGAACTGGTACTGCACCTCATAGCCGATCACCGAGGACTGCTGCCGGGTTTCCGTCCTGCACACCCGCTGGGATTGCGTCGTAGTCCGGCCGCCGACGTGGCGGCGGTCGATCTCGCGGCCGGCCAGGCCGCCGCCGATCACGCCAGCAACGGTCGCCGCCTTGCGACCGTCACCCTTGCCGACCTGGTTGCCGAGCAAGCCGCCGATCAAAGCGCCCGCGACCATGCCGTCCTTGTCGCCGTACCGTTCCGGTTGACGCACCTGCACCTGCTGGTCGTTGCAGACCTCCCGCGGCACTTCGCTGGTTTGGGTGATGGGCACAACGTCGACGACGTCGGCATAGATGGGTTCTTTCACCGTCACCGGCGTAGCCCGGACCACCTCGGCGTACTGCGGTCCGATCAAGCCGCTGCGATACGCGCCGACGGCGGCGCCTGCGGCCAGAATGCCGACAACCGCGATGGTTGCGCTCCTGTTCATTGAAATTCTCCTTGACGCACGGCTCGGCCGTTTAGAAGTTGAATGATCGCCGAAGATTGCTGAACGATTCCCGATCCGCGCCCGCGATTGGACCGGGTCGCATGCTAATTTGCGGGACAAGGAGCCCTACATGCCCAATCCCCTGACCGACCCGGTTTTCGCCTTTGCCGGTCGCCTGCGCTTCCCAACCCTGTTTCTGGTCACGGCCGGGCTTTTCCTGCTGGACCTGCTGATACCCGACTTCATCCCCTTCGCGGATGAACTGCTGCTGGGACTGGGCGCCCTGTTGCTTTCCCAGTGGAAGAATGACCGGGCTCCAAAACCGCCGATCGACGTGCCGCCGCAATAGCTGACGTGGACGGCGACATCTTCGACAGCCACAGCCACCTGGACGCGCCTGAATTCGACAGCGATCGCGAGGCGGTCATCGCCCGCGCCGAGGCCGCGGGCGTGCGCCAGCAATTGGTGCCGGCGATCGAGCATGGCGGTTGGCCCAAGCTGAAATCCGTCTGCGCGCTACGGCCCGGTCTGTATCCGGCCTATGGTTTGCATCCGATGTTCCTGCACAGGCACCGGCCCGAACACCTGCAGGCATTGCCCGAGTGGATCGATCGCGAAAAGCCTGCGGCGGTCGGCGAATGCGGTCTGGATTTTTTTGTCGAGGGGCTGGACGCCGACGTGCAGCGCAATTATTTTCGCCGGCAGTTGGAGATCGCCCGCGACTTTTCCCTGCCGGTGGTGGTCCATGCCCGCCGTGCAGTCGAGGAGGTGACGGCGACCCTTCGCAGCGTGGGCGGCCTGCGCGGGGTGATCCACAGTTATTCGGGAAGTGAGGAGCAGGCGCGCCAGCTTTTTGGCATGGGCTTCATGATCGGCATCGGCGGACCGCTGACTTTCGAGCGCGCAAGACGGCTGCGCCGTATCGTCGCCAGCATGCCGCTGGAATTCCTCCTGCTGGAAACCGATTCGCCCGACCAGCCGGACGCCGCTCATCGCGGCCAGCGCAACGAACCGGCGCAAATCGTGGCGGTGCTGGAAATCGCGGCCGAGCTTCGTGGCATGACCACCGGCGCCATCGCCGACGCCACTCGCCGCAACGCGCTCCGACTGTTCGGGTTACCCCCGGAAACCGGCGGCTGACTGATGTCGGGACCTCAAGCAGTCGCTTCCGCACTTGCCCTGCTGGGTTCGGCCGCTCGCACCCGCAGCAACAGCTCCAGCGCCTTACCCACCGCGGCAAAGGCAAAGGTGCCGGTCACATGCGTGGCGGCCCCCAACCCGGCGCCGCAGTCGAGCTTGAGCGCAGCATCCGGGCCCAGTGCCGGGCGTTGACCGCAGACCGAACCGTCGGCTTGCGGGTAGCGGACGTTCTCCAGCGAATACACCGCCGGCACGCTGAAATAGCGCTCCCTGGATTTCGGGAAACCGAACTCGGCGCGCAGTTTCTTCCGAACCAGGGCCAGCAGGGCGTCGTGCTCGGTGCGCGACAGGTCGCGGACGCGCACCTGGGTGACATCGGTGCGGCCGCCCGCGGAACCGACCACGACCAATGCCAGCTTCCTGCGCCGGCACCAGGCGATCAGCTCGACCTTGCTGCGGAAGCTGTCGCAGGCATCGAGCACCAGGTCGTACTCCCTATCCAGCAGCTCGGCCAGGTTGCCCGGGGTCAGAAACTTGGCAATCACCTCGACCTGCATGCGCGGATTGATCGCAATACAGCGCTCAGCAAGCACTTCGCCCTTGCCACGGCCATACTGCCCATCCAGCGCATGCAGCTGGCGGTTGGTGTTGGACAGGCAGACTTCATCGGCATCGATCAGCGTCAATTTTCCGACGCCGCTGCGCGCCAGCGCCTCCACAGCCCAGGAACCGACACCGCCAAGGCCGACCACGCAGACGTGCTTGGCAAACAGTCGCTTACTGCTGCCCTTGCCGTAGAGGCGGTCGATGCCGGAAAAACGCTGGTTCAGTAAGCTGTCCATGGCTAATTGTAAGGCCTGGGCCGGAATGCGAAATCCGCCGGGGCCCGAATCGGCGTAAATTGACTGGCGTCTCTATTCGACCTGTCTCCCGAGGAATCCACTGCATGAAGTTTCGCCTGGCCTGCATCGCGGCATTGTCGCTCGCGCTTTCCTCATGCTCGACGACCACCGAAACCAGGCCCAGCCCGAGCATCGTGACGACGCCCGTCCCGCCGCGCGCCATGGCGAAGTGTCCGGATTGCGGCCGCATCGAGAAGATTGAAGTCGTGCAGGGAGTACGCGCCACAACGCGCGGCGGCGTGGTGCTCGGCGGCGTGGTTGGCGGCGTCGTGAGCGCTCCGGACAAAGCCGTCGCGCCCAAGCCCGCCGGGGTATCCGTAACCACTTATCGGTTGACGGTACGCATGGACGATGGGCGGCGCGTGAAGATCCACCAGAACGTCATTTCGGCGAACCTGCGAGTGGGCTCCGTGGTGCGGGTCGCAAACGGACGGGTGATGTTGCTCCGCTAAGCTGCCATCGACCGGCCGCATGCTAGTCTTCGCAAAAAATTTCGCAACATCAACGGAGAGGCTATCGTGCGTGCATTGGTCCTGTTTCTGGTCGGCTTGGCGGTGGGCGCCCTGTGCACCCTGATCCTCATCAATACCCTCAACCGGGACACGGCGTTTCCCAACGCGGTGATGGCCATGATGGGCCAACAAATGAAGGCGCTCGACGCGGGCGTCAAACAAAGCCGGTGCGCGTCGACTGATCTGACGCCGCGCCTGCAGACCCTTCGCTTCGTCGCCAACGATATCGAGACGGCGTTCGCGGACATGAAGGACGAAGCGCAGTTCGGTCGATACGCCAGCGACCTGCGTGCGGTTGCCGACGCCTCCCTCATGGCGCCGCCGGCCAACTGCAAGGCAGCCGCCGCCGCACTCAGCAGTCTCGGCAAGGCCTGCGACAGCTGTCATCGGGATTACAAGAGCTGATTCCGGCGGCCAGGGGCCGTTGAAGCAGGCGTCGGCACCGGGTCCAGGCGCCGCTCCCGCAGTGCAACATGCGAACTGGCTCACAATTAGCTAAGGTTCAGCAGTCCGCTGCTCTGCGGGCCTTTTTTTGCCAACCTTCAGGGGAGTCTGCATGTCGAATACCGTCCGCAACATCGTGCTTGCCACCGCTCTGGTTGCCGCGACCGGCGTAACTTTCGCCGCGCGCCAAGCCAATGAGTCCGCGTTGAGAAACCCGCTCGTAGTAAGCATGTTGGCCGACAGCAGCAGCGCCCAGGCGTTCATGGGTACGGTTGAATTCAAGGTCACCAACAACAGCAGCGAAATCCTCAAGGTGCCGTACTGGCAGCTGCCGTCCGCCAGCCACGAGAACAAGCTGTTCCAGGTGCTCCGTGACGGCAAGCCAGCGCAATATACCGGCCCGATGATCAAGCGCGGCGCTCCCACCGAGGCTGACCTGGTCACTTTCCAGCCCTACGAGACCAAGGTCATGTCGGTCGACCTGAGCAAGTCCTACGACTTGAGCAAGGCCGGCCAATACACGGTCACTTTTGGTTCCTTCCTTGAAGGCGCCAAGACCAGTACCGGGCGCAGGTTGTCGGGCAGCAACGGCCAGATGGCCAGCCTGCAGTCTGTTCCGCTGAAGCTCTGGGTCGATGCCGATAACACGCTCAAGACTTTGAAGCCGAACGGCAGCAACCAGAGGCGGCCGGGCAGCGGCGGCACGGTCGTCAATGGCGTGACCTACGTCGGTTGCAGCTCCACCCAGATCTCGGGTGCGGGCAGCGCCGTGACGCAGGCGCGGGCGTACTCCGAAAACGCCAAGGGCTACCTGGCCGGCAACAACCAGGGTCCGCGCTACACGACCTGGTTCGGCGCCTACACCAGCTCGCGCTACGGCACGGTCAGCCAGCATTTCGTCGCCATCGACAGCGCCATGGACCAGAGTGGCGGCCAGGTGAAGATCAACTGCGGTTGCAACCAGAACTACTACGCCTACGTCTATCCGACCAAGCCGTACGAGATCTTCGTGTGCAAGGCCTTCTGGTCCGCTCCGACCGCCGGCACTGATTCCAAGGGCGGCACGCTGATCCACGAAATGAGCCACTTCAACGTGGTCGCCGGTACCGATGATTGGGTGTACGGCCAGTCCGGCGCCAAGAGCCTGGCGATCAGCAATCCAACCAATGCCGTCGACAACGCGGACAACCACGAATACTTCGCGGAAAATTCGCCGTTCCAGAACTGAGGTTGAGTTTCTGAAAAGAAGAAAGCCCGCTTCGGCGGGCTTTTTTTCTTTCGCGAAGAGCCGTTTGGCGCAACGAACGCACCATGCCCTATGCTCCGCGAATGGATACCCAACTCGTTCTATATGCAGTGGCCGCCCTGCTGATCGTCATTGGCCTGGCCGGCACCATTCTGCCTGCCCTGCCCGGCTTGCCACTGATGTTCGCCGGCATGCTGATCGCGGCATGGGCGGATAAATTCACGCAGATCGGCGGCTGGACGATTGCAGTGCTGGCCGTGCTGACCTTGATATCGCTGGCGGTGGACATCGCCGCAACGGCTATGGGCGCCAAGCGCGTTGGCGCGAGCAAGCTGGCCATGCTTGGCGCGGCCCTGGGCACCTTGTTCGGAGGCCTTGTCTTCAGTATCCCCGGCCTTATCGTCGGCCCATTCGTCGGCGCCATGGCTGGGGAGCTGATCAACGGTCGGGAATGGCTGCACGCCTCCCGGATCGGCGTCGGTACCTGGATTGGGCTGGCGATCGGCACCGCCCTGAAGCTGGCGATGGCGTTTGCGATGCTCGGTGTTTTTGTATTTGCGATCCTCTGGCAGTAACGTCGCCTACTCCTGCAGCTCACGCAAGGTGACCGATGGCGGCGCGCTCAACACGCGACGCGTTGCCAACATCCCCGCCACGATCGCCGCGACCACGCCGACGGTGCTGCTGGCGCCAATCAATCGCCAATTCGCCGACCACGGCAGGTCGAACACTTGCTGGGCAACTACTCCGGACAGCACCGTCGCCGCAATCGCCGCCGTCAGGCCCGACAGCAGGCCGATCACCGCGAACTCCGAGGCCTGCGCCAACAGGAGTTGGCGGCGGCTGCCACCGAGAACGCGCATGACGGCGCCCTCAAGCAGTCGTTCGTCCTGGGATGCGCTGACCGACGCGACCAACACCAGGATGCCGGCTGCCAGGGAGAAGTAGAACACCGCTTCAACCACCGCCGAAACCTGGTCGATGATGCCGCGCACCTGATCGAGGACGGCGTCGATGTCGATCACCGACAGGTTCGGAAAACGCCCCACCAACTTGTTGGTAAAGCTCGACTTCAGCGTGCCGACGTGGACGCCACCGACGTAGCTGGCGGGAAATCCCTCGAACGAGCCCGGCGATCCGATGACGAAGAAATTGGGCTGGAAACTTTCCCAATCCACCTTGCGCAAGCTGGTGACGGTTGCCGCGTACGACTGCCCGGCAATGTCGAAAACCACGCGGTCGCCCAGCTTCCAGCCAAGCGTCTGCGCAAACTCCTGTTCGACTGAAAGCTCGGGGCTGGCAGGTCCGGTAGCCGGCCAGAGCTTGCCCTGCGTGATCTGGTTGTCGGGGCGCAGCGTGCGCGCATGCGACAGGTTGAATTCGCGCTCGGCGAGCCGCCGCGCCCGCCCATCTTCGCCCGCGAAGTCTGCGCCCGTGACCGCCTTGCCATTGAACTGGACCAGCCTGCCGCGAATCATCGGATACAGCACCGGTTTGCTCACCCCGGCGTCGGCCAGATACGCGATCACCGGCCCGACCTGTTCGGGTTGCACGTTGATGATGAAGCGATTGGGTGCGTCCTCCGGTAGCGCACGCTGCCAGCGGGAAAGCAGGTCGCTGCGCACGAAGGTCAGCAGCAGGAGCACCATCAAGCCAAGACCGAGCGAGGATATTTGCGCGACACTCGCTGCCGGGCGCCGACTGACATTGGCCAGGCCGTAGCGCCACGGTCCCTGCAGGCGCGAACGCAGGCGACGAACCAGCATGATCAGGGCAAAAGCGAGCGTAGCCAGCACCGCCAGCGTGCCCGTGATGCCGAGCAACATCGCCGAGCCCAGGGTGGCCGACCCGGCCTTCCACCAGAGCAAGGTTCCCAGTCCGGTCAGTCCGACGACGGCCGCTACCCAGGCGCTGGGTTCGGCTATGTCCAGATCGCGACGCAGCACGCGCAAGGCCGGTACCCGACGCAAGGCCAGGATGGGCGGAATACCGAAGGCGAGCAAGACGGTCAGGCCGACGCCCAAACCTTCGAACACCGGCCGCCAACCCGCCGGCGGTATCGCCACCCCAAGCGCCGAAGCCAGCCAACTGCCCACGACAGACTGCAGGGCGAGCGCGAGGATCACGCCGATGGCACTGCCGATAACACCAAGCAGCAACAGCTCACCCACGTGTATCCCCACCAGCGTGCCCTGACTGGCGCCCAGGCAGCGCATCACGGCGCTGCCGGCAAGGTGCCTGGCGCTGTGGCGCCGGGCTGCCATGGCGACGGCCACCGCGGCGAGCACCACGGAGATCAACGCCGCCAACCCGAGGAAACGTCCCGCGCGATCCAGCGCCGAGCGAATTTCAGGGCGGGCATCGGCGGCGGTTTCCAGTCGTTGGCCGCGACCCAGTCCCTTGCGGACCCGGGCTACGAATCCGCTGACGGCGGTCGCGTCTCCGGCGACGATCAATCGGTAGGTTATCCGGCTGCCCGGCTGTTCGAGACGGGTGGCCGGCAGATCGGCCAGGTTGAGGAACACCTTGGGCCCCGCGCTGAAATAGTTGAGCGATGCTTCCGGTTCCTGAACGACGAACGCCGCCAGTCGCAAGCTGCTGTCGCCGATCTTGATCGGATCGCCGATCGATGCGGCCAGGGCTTGCGCGCCAGAGCGCGACATCCACACGGTGCCGCGTTGCGGAATGGCATCTGCGGTCGATTCGGATCCCCCGCCCTGCTGCTGGATCCGGAAGCTGCCACGCAGCGGAAATCCTTCGCCGATGGCGCGAATTTCACCGAGCCGGACCTCGTCACCGGCCCCGACCATGCTCGGGAACGCCCGCGTCTCCGTCTGCCGGAGACCATCGGCGAAAGCGCTGTCGCGCAACGGGCCGGAGATGGGCTGGTCGGCGCGCAGGACGGCATCGCCGCCCAGCAGCCGGTTCGCCTCGAGCGCCAGCGCCCGCTCGGCGCGGTCGGTGAGAAAGCCCACCGAGGTGACTGCCATGACAGCGAGGACCAGCGCCGCGAGCAGGATGCGCACCTCACCGGCGGCAAGGTCGCGGCGCATCTGGCGCCACGCCAGCATCAGCACCCTCATTGGCCGGCCAACCGGCCGGAATCCAGACGCAGGATTCGGCTGCAGCGGCTCGCCAGCCGCTCGTCGTGGGTCACCAGCACCAGGGTCGTGCCGCTTTGCGCGTTGAGCTCGAACAACAAGTCGATGATGGCGCGACCGGTTTCGGTGTCCAGGTTGCCGGTCGGCTCATCGGCGAACAGGAGCGACGGTCCGGTGACGAATGCCCGAGCCAGAGCAACGCGCTGTTGCTCGCCGCCCGACAGCTGACGCGGGTAGTGCTCCAGACGCTCGCCCAACCCTACCCGCCGAAGGATGGCTTGCGCTGGCGCCAGCGTGTCCCGGTCGCCGCGCAACTCCAGCGGCAGCATGACGTTTTCCAACGCGGTCAGGGCGGGCAACAACTGGAAACTCTGGAACACGAATCCGACTTTCTCGCCGCGGATGCGCGCGCGTCCATCTTCATCGAGCGTGGACAACACCCTGCCATCCAGG
>Ga0209211_10013109_pt1 | contig 10324 bp, 9 predicted proteins | sample RifGroA2_FD_183992 | JGI IMG/M metagenome (GOLD analysis project Ga0209211, IMG submission 183992) | Groundwater microbial communities from Rifle, Colorado, USA - Groundwater A2 (SPAdes) (version 2) | ecosystem: Environmental > Aquatic > Deep subsurface > Groundwater | place: Rifle, Colorado...
TAATGGAAGAATAAAGAAGAGATAGTGAAATGAAAGAGATAAACCATGAATTGGACATTGCTATTTGCTTTCCATCCTTTCAGTGGCTGTTTTTAGTTTATACCCAATTGTTTCTCCTGTAAGATATTTTTCTGCTAGAGTGAACTGCTGTCTTCTAAGTTCATCTGCCTCATACTTGAAGGCATGCAATGCAATCTCGAATTTATGTGCTTCAGATTTGTTCCCAAATGCAACCCTATAAACTTCTGCTCTGAATGATGCATCGCTGAGCGCGCTACATAATTCAAACCCTTTCGGATCTACCAATCTTTGCAAAGCTGATGCAATGCCCTGATAACCATCCCTAATAATTCTAATATCTTTCTTTAACTCTTCTACTTTAGGAGAATATTCTTTTTCTTGAGCAAGAACTGCAGAACTACCGTATCTACTTACTAGACCCACTAACTCAGCTGCCAACTGGTCATCTCTTAACTGTGATACTCCTGCAATATAATGGCTTACTACCAACTGGTAAAATCTGCCAAAAAGCCCTAAACTTCTAGATTCTACAGGAACCAAGAACTTACTACCCTCTTCTCTTGATCTTGCTGTTTCAAATATCTCAACTGCTTTTTCAAATGCATTAAGTTTATTGTAGATGTTTGATGCGCCCTGTCTTGAAGTTATTTCCGCCAGAAGATCTGCTAATCCATCTACAGGAGGCCTTGACTCTGGAAATTGTAATGTCATGTAGAATTCCTTTAAACCATTAAATTCAGCATTTCTCCATAACTGAACGATCTCTTCCATTATTCTCTCTGGAGCAGTTGGCTGTGGTGATGTAATTACCATATTTGATAAGAGAATATGCACACTTTAAAAATATTGTCATTTTGTCGACTATTAGCCGGTTAAATCTTAATTATATTCCCCTATTTATTCCAAATCTCTTAAATGCAGCAACCAAGTCATGAAATTTAGTATATTGCATTGCAGTTATGCCTAGCTGTCTTGCATCCTCAATGTTTTCAATCAAATCATCAAGATAAAGGCATTCATCTGGCCCTGCACCTGCAAGGGATTTTGCTTTCTTTAATGCAATCAAGAATATTTTTTTGCTTGGCTTTTTGCAGTTGTGCTTGTAAGAAACTACTACGTCATTGAATTCTTTTAGTATAGGATAATTTTTAAGTATGAATTCAAAGTGAAGCTTATTCGTGTCAGATAGAAGTATAAGGGAATAATGATTCGAATTGACTTTTAATTTATCCTTCTTTTGTTTCAATTTTCTTATCAATTGCTCAACTTTTGGCCTATGCTTGAATATGTTATTCCAGATGAACTTGAATTTTGCAAAACTGCAGGTAAGCTTCAGGTCTTTTTTTACTGCAGCATAAAACTCTGCAGGCAAAATCCTGCCTAAAGTGAAGTTTTCATAGTGCTTTGAATAAAAGAGAGCAAAATGAACCGATGCTTGATCTTTTTTTGTATATCTTATCAGAGCTTTGACTGCATCCGTATCATTTACATCTACTATCACTCTTCCCAAGTCAAATATGATTGCTTTTATCATTGTAAATTACATAAACTAATTAATTGTTTAATAAATTATACCTTGTACACCTAGAAAATAAGAAATAATATAAACCTAACTGTTAGTCGCTTAGGATATGTACAAAATAAAACAGCTGCCAGAAGATTTTGTAGTTGAAGAAATCACCAGATTCGGAAACGGCATTGAAGTTAAAGAAAGTAAAGATGATTGCAAATATATCTATTGCATTCTGAAGAAAAGAGATTACACTACCTTAAAAGCACTGCAGATAATCTCACATGAGCTGGGGCTTAGTTTGAACAATATAGGATTTGCTGGGAATAAAGACAGGATAGCAGTTACACAGCAGGCAATTTCGATTTATGACCCTGGCAACAGGGCAAAACTAAAGATTGATAAATTTAATTCTGACTGTGAAACTAAAGGGATAAATCTGCAGTTTGTCGGACATGGAAACTGCCCAATCAGTTTAGGAGAACTTGAAGGCAATAAGTTCAAGATAGTTATTAGGAATCTGGGCAATAAAGAACTGTTAAAGCTAAAAAAACTTGATGCAATGCAGTTAACTGATGAGAAGCGACTAAAGTTTGTTAATCTCTATGGTGAGCAGAGATTTTCCAAGAGCAACAAGGATATTGGCAAGCTTTTGCTGCAGAAAAGATTCAAAGATGCAGTTGAACTGATAATCAAGACTGAGGGTGAAAGTGAAAATAAAGTAAATCGTTATCTGACTAATTACTCCAATGACTATGTAAATGCATTAAAACAGATTCCTAGAAAGTTATTGCTTATGTATGTCCACAGCTATCAAAGCTATCTTTGGAACATGGCTGCAGAGAAGATGCTTAAGAAAATCAAAGGAGATAAAGAAAATAATATTAAAGGATATGAAAAAGATAATATTGAGATACCAGTGGTTGGTTTTGGAACAGATATCAATAAAATCGAGAACGTAATTGTTAAAAAGATTGTTTCTGACATAATGAAAAAAGAAGCTATGACTGAAAGAGATTTCATAATCAGGCAACTGCCTGAAGTCAGCGCAGAAGGTAAGTACAGGCAGTTATATTGTGAAGTGAAGAATTTTAAGATCATTGCAATAAAAGATGGATTAACGAAAGAGGATAAATCAGCGAAAAAAGATGGACTAGTTGAAGAAGACGAATTACACAAAGGCAAAAAGAAGAGGGTTCTTGAATTCACTTTGCCAAAATCAAGCTATGCGACTGAGGTAATTAAGCAAATTTTTCAATAAATTTAAATATTTACGACTCTTTAATAATACTAATATGGCAACTGACCAAGTGATTCTAATATCATGCAGGCGCTGCGGCAGAAAGACTGCTTCTAGATCAATGAAGTTTGACATGAACGGCAAGGATTTAATCTGCCCAGACTGTTATAACAAGCAGCATGCAAAACTGCCTGCTAGCGTTGCATTAAATACCACTGCTAAATCTGCTGTTGGCAGTTCAAGAACACCAGAAACCCATAATAAATCTGATACTCTCAAATCTGATGATGAGATCAAGAAATTAAGCTATTACTGCACTACATGCAATTTCAAGTTCAGCAGAAAGGAAGGGCTTTTTGTGAAGTACTGTCCAAACTGCGCACGTGATACTGTGTTTCTGGTTACTAGCAATAAGATAAATGATATCATGGAAGATAATTTTCTGAAGAAAAGAGTTTATGAAGAGGAATAAATGGAACAAGCGCATAATTCGTTGGAAGAAGATGAAAAGTATGACTTGCAGCTAATTAAGGAAGGCTTGCAGAAAGAAAAGAACATGATGAAATTTGCTCAATGGCTAAGCGAGAAATTTAGCTATCGCTATGGTCCAGATTTTTCTGGAAGAGTGGATGTGAAATTTAATATTGTTGACAAAGTATTTAAGGTAAACTGCTCAGACGGCTCTAGCTTTGTGCTTGACCAAGACAGATTATTGGAGATGCCTGCATATTTGCGTGTGATGAGATTAAAGGCGAGAAGAGGGAAGAAAATAATTAAATAATTCTTAGTAATTTAGTTTAAGAAATACAAATTTATAAAATCTCATTTATTTTACTCAACCTTCTTAAACAGCACTTTAGGATTCTCTAAATAATATTTGAGGTCGTTCATGAATCTAGCAGCTTCTCCACCGTCAATTACTCTATGGTCAAAGGCAACTGTCAATGGCATTATTTTGCGAATAACTATCTTGCTCACATTCTCTTTCCCTTCTTTGACTACAACTACTCTTGGCTGGTCTTTGATCCTGAACAATCCAATGTTAGCAACCTCTGGCTGATGGATTATAGGTGTTGCATAAATTCCACCAAATGCGCCTATGTTTGTGATGCTGATTGTGCCGCCTTTTAATTCATCTAATGTTATTGTCCTGTCCCTGCATTTGTCTGCAATTGCAGCAATCTCTTTTGCCAGCTGCAACAGGCTTTTTTTGTCAACATTTTTGACAATCGGCACCATCAGGCCAGCGTCTGAATCAACTGCAATGCCAAAATTATAATATTTCTTGTAGATGATTTCGCTAGTGTGGTCATCCAAGCTTGCATTCAATGAAGGATGTTTTTTTAATGCTTCAACAAGTGCTTGCACAACAAATGGAAGATAAGTGAGATGAATCTTCTTTTTCTCTGCTTTTTTCTTTGCTTCCTGGACAACAGAGTAAAGCTCTGTGACATCTGCCTCATCCATGTGAGTAACATGAGGCGCAGTAAAAAATGATTTTACCATGTTGTCTGCAATTGTCTTTCTGATGCCCTTTAATGGATGCCTCTCAATCTTGCCGTATTCATCTTCATCTCTATGCACTTTCAATCCAACATTCTGCGGCAAAGAAGCAGTTATCTTTGGAACATGGATCCTAAGAACATCTGGATGTGAAGGATGTACTTGAGAAATGGTAGGATGCTTTAATTGGGAAGCAGCCTTATGGATGTCATCATCTGTTATCAATCCATCTTGACCAGTACCTTTTACAGAGAAAATATCAACAGCCAATTGTTTAGCTAGCTGTCTTGTTGCAAATCTTGCTTTTACCTGGGCGATTTTTGAAACTTCTTTTTTTGATTCTTCTTTTGTTTCTGGAAGCTCGCCCATAACAGTTACTGAAGCTTTTTTCTCATGTGGATTTGATTCTGCTGAGGCTGTTGGGACATATTTTTCTCCTTTATCTCCGATTACACAAAGAATATTGCCTACCTTAATCGTGCCAGTGAAAACATTTATCTTAAGAACTATGCCTTTCCTAGGGCTTGGGATAGAAACAATTGCCTTGTCTGTCTCGACATCAACTAAAGTTTCGTCTTGCTTGACAGAATCTCCTTCCTTGACATGCCATTTAACAATCTCTCCTTCATGGATGCCTTCTCCAACATCTGGGAACCTAAATTCTGATGCCATTTGCCTCACTCTTTTTGATAATAAATAACTGATATTTTACTTTAGAACAAGAATACTTGGTGATTATATAAATATTTCCAAAAAGCTTTATATACTTCAGAAGATTCACTTATCAAATCTAGTGATTATCTTAAAAAAGGTGGTGTTGATGAAAAAAGTCTTTAGAGGTACTTTGCTATCTAGGTTTCTGGCAATTTTTGTATTGATGATTTTTTTGCTTTCAAATATTGTTTCTGCAAGCATACTTGATCTTATGAAGAACAAAGGCAATAATCTAATTACAGGGTTAGCAGAGGGAGAGACTTCTCCAGTAGAATCATCACCGTCTCCTGCACCTGAGCCAGCGCCTTCTCCACCACCTGAACCTGCTCCTAGTCCTTCTCCTGAACCTAGTCCACCGCCTAGTTCTCAACCAAGCGAGCAGCCTCATGATGAACCAACATCTGGAACTGAACCTGCTCCATCACCAGATACTCAACCAACTCCTCCAACTGAAGAGCGCAGAGATGATTCACCTCAACCTTCTCCTCCATCTGATAATCAATGCCTACAAGTATCATGCAATTGCCAAAACGGATGCGTAATGAGAGATGGCTGTGTCACAGGCGAATGTCTGCAGATAGATAATGACCTGATAAGAGAGCATGAAGATGATTTTAGGGAGATAGGTGAGCAGAGAAAGAAAGATGATTTTGAGAAAAGAAAGAATGAAGAATATCAGAAATACCAGCAAAGATTGGGAAAAGAGCGCGGCGGAAATAGGCAAGATGACAGAAGAGATAACAGAGGAGGTGACATGGGAGATTTCAGAGGCCAAGGTCCAAGCGAAGAAGATATGAAGAGGATGCAGCAGGAAAATGACAAGAGAAGGCAGGAAGAACAAGAGATGATGAAAGAAGGTCAGTCAATGCGCTCAGAGCAGATGCAGAACTGGATAGAAGATATTGAATTCAAGCTAGAGGAGATAGAGAGCCAGGGTGTTGATGTTTCTGAAGGAAAAAAATATGTGGATGATGCAAAAGATCTTCTGAGGAAGGCAAGCTCTGCTTCTGACCAAAGAGAGGCAGAGAAATTATTTAGGGAAGCAGAAAGAAAGATGATGGGATTCCAGAAAGTAGAGATGAAGCTAAGGCAGGAAAGCGATAAGCTCAGGATGCTTGAAGAAGTTGATAATGTCATGTATGAGATAGAGAATTTCATGAGTTTTGTGGAAGATGAGATAACAGATGCAAAAGAGCTCGGCGCAGATGTCAATGAAGCTGAGAAATTGCTGCAGGACGTTAAAGATACTGTAAGCTCGCTCCAGAGCATGAAAACATCAAAAGAGTTTGACAGAAGAGCATTTATGAAAAACATGAATTTCCTAAGACGAGTGCATCCAAAGATGGAGAAAGTCATGAGAGAGCTAAGAGCAGTTAGCGAAGTAAGAAGGATAATTGAAGAGATAGAATATCACTTTGAAGATTTTGAGCAGCAGCTTTCAGATTTTAAGGCTTTTGGCATAGACACAAGCGAAGCAGACAAGCTTTTGGAAGAAGGTAAATCAAACCTTCAGAAAGTTATTGAGCTGTATAAGTCAGGCAAAGCGCAGCAGGCATTTACTATATTAAGAAAGATGGAGCCGCTTGGAAGAAAAGCTGAACGTTTGATGAGGCAGTACAGCAAAGAGATGGACAGTTCTGGAAGAAGAGGAGAATTTGGAAGAGACCAGATAGAAGATGTTTTAGATGAGGCATTCACAAGAATCCCGTTAGCAGAGGGAAAAATAAATGAACTTGCTGATGAAGGCATAGACACTTCAGATGCAGAGGAAGTTCTTGGCAAGATTAAAGGGATAATGTTCAAGGCAAAAGAGCTGTACAAAGAAGGGAATAATCAAGATGCGATGGATGTTGCAAAGCAGGCATTCCCATATGCAAACAAGCTTGAGAAATTATTTTCCCAGTACAAGAAAAAAAATCTAGGGATAGAGGAATTCAGAAGCCTTGAGTTTGTGGGCAGCGCAAAAGTCGATGATTTAGGCAATACAGAAAGCGCAGATTTAGCAGGTACTGATGGTAGCAGCATGCTTGAAACAAATAAAGTAAGCGCATTAAAGAACACAGTGCAGAAGATAAGAGCAGAAATTAAACAAGTGTTAAGCGCTGCTGACAATAATCTGCCAACTGCTGAGTCAAAGATAAAAGAGTTTAAGGCTGCAGGAGCAGATGTCTCTAAAGCAGAAGAACTTCTTGTAAAGATCAAGAAGATTGTAACTGATGCAAAAGAAAAATTTGCATCAAATGATTTTGTAAGTTCATTGGAGAAGGTTGAAGAAGCATATCCTTTAGCAGACAAGCTAGAGTCTGAGTTTGGGAGATTTGAGAAAAAAAGGACAAAGGATGATGTGAGATCAGAGGTTGAAGCAGTATTGCTAAAAGCTAAGAATAGGCTTCCAAGCGTAAGAGATTCTTTGAAAGCATTTAAGGAAGAAAGCATAGATGTATCAAAATCAGAAGAGCTTCTTGGTGCGATAGAAAAACTTGTTGAAGATGCAGAATCCAAGTATGAAGACGGAGATTATAAGGCTGCATTGAAGATCTTGCAGCGTGCATTCCCTCTAGGTGGTGAGATAGAAAGGCTCTTTGACGGCTATAACAAGAACAGGAAAGATGACACTAAGATAAAGCAGCAGCTTGACGCAATCTATAAGGAAGCAGATGCCCAGATGCCTGAAGTTGAAAAGACATTTGGAACATTGGCTTCAAATGGAGTAAATGTTGAAGAAGGAAAGACTCAGCTTAATGATCTTAAGAAAATATTGGCAACAAGCCAGAGCCTTTACCAGCAGAACAAGTTCAAAGAAGCTCTTGTAATAATAAAGAAAGCTGAAAGTTCTGAAGTCGAGCTGAGCCATAAGATAAGCCAGTACTTCAGCGAATTAGAATCCGGCAAAAAAGAAAAGCTTTCTGCAGATGTCCAGGTACAGAAGGATGAGTCATTGCTTGCAAAGATCGGCTTCAAGAAAGAAGAGAAAGACAAGTATGACCAGTTTGATGATGACTTCAAAAAGTTTGAAGATGAAGTAGACATCAAGCTGCCTGACAAGAACAGGTTTGAGGATGATGAAACTAGCGATGAATTTGATGAAGGCAGCAGAGGAGATGAAAGAAATTTTGGAAATGACAGAGGATTTGACGATAGGATGGGCGGTGACCAAGGTTTTGATGACAGAAGCAACAGGGATTTTGGACAAGGCATGAGCGACGATAGAGGGTTTGACGATAGACGCGGACCAGATGCAGGATTTGATTCTAAGCAGATGCCTGACTCTAGAAGCATGCCATCAAGAACTGAAGGACCAAAGGATTTTGGAGATGAATTTGATGAGAGATATGATAAAGAAGCAAATCAAAGATTTGAAAAGCAAGCAACTGAGACAGAAAGAAACCTCAGGGAAAAAGAATTTAATCAGAAATTTGACAGGGTAAGCGATGATGAGAGAAGAAATATTGAGCAAAAAGAGTACGAGCGAATAAAGGAAGAGAAGACAAGGCAGATAGAACAGGAGATAAGGCAACAGAGGATGGGCGAAGCTGAAAGGATGCCACAGAATACTGCTATCCCTATGACTGTGCCTAGATAAAGATAATAGGAAATATGTTTTAATAAGAAAGGTGAGAATCATGAAAAAATGCAATATCTATCTATTGATAAGTTTAACAGTATTACTTTTACTTGTCGGCTGCCAGAAATCACTTGAAGGCAAGGAAAGCGTTGGTGTATTCAAGGATTCATCAAGCGCTTCTGGCTCTATATTCGGAGATAAGTCAGGAGAGACAGGCAAGATCTTTGGCGGCAAAGAATCAGAGACAGGCAAGATATTTGGAGATAAACAAAGCTCTGGATTAACTGGAGAGGCTATTGCTGAGATAGGGTAGATTTCAGTAACCTAAGTTCCATTTATCTAAACTATATTTTTCTTTATATAATCTCTCAGCAGCAGCAAGTTCTTCATCTGTTAATTTATCGTCTGCAAAATCTAAATTAAAGTTTTCTTCAAATCCTTGTTTTAATGCATCTGCAACATCGTCAAATGAGGTTTTTTTGTCAGAAGATAAACTTTTTAGTTGATTTATTGAAGTTACTCTCTCCTTAGTCGCTTTTACTGCAGCATCAAAATCAGTGTTAAAGAGTTTGCACATCTTTTCTACATCGCAGCCGATAAGGATTGCGCCGTGCTGCAATATTTTTCCGTTGATTCTTCGTTGTGCGCTGCCTACAATTTTTTTATTGGTTGAGAGAATCTCATACCAGCTTGGCTCGTTAAAGCAGATAGCAGTTTCGGTTTTTATTGGTTTAGTCTCTTTCATGACAGCAGATATACCTAAACTTTGTAATGCATTTAAAATCCCTTTACTGATTATCTTATATGATTCAAGGATGCTGTCTTTGTGGAGTTTTGGAATGATTTTATCGGAGTCATAATTCTTATCATTCAAATCAATTATGACAGAATATGTTAATTCCATCTCATGAGTGTCATGCAAAACTGCTTTTCCGCCTGTCGGACGACGTACAATATCTATTCCTAGTTTCTTGCAAGCTTCTATATTGATGTGCTTCATTAAGTCCTGATTATAGCCGATAGAGATTGCAGCAGGTTTCCAACCATAAACTCGCAATACTGGCAGCTTGCTGTCTAACAGAGCTTCATCTATTGCCATGTTCATCGCTGCTGTATTATCTCCTGTGTTTAGGAAGCGGAAGCGCATAATCGAAGAATAGTATAATCGATATTAAAAATATTTCTTTGTATAGGTAGTTTTATCTACATTTTTAAGCTAATAATTTTTTGACAGATATTCTTTGCTGCATTGACAACCATCTCAGGATTTTGGATCAAACGGCGTTTCATGTAAGGGATGCCTGCTTCAGGCTTTAGCTCAACTGGCATATAATATCTTACCTTATAGCCTTGTCCGATCAATTTTTTATCTATTTGATATGCGTTTTCAACGCCTCTCAGGAACTGAAATTCAAATCTGGCCGGAGAGATGCCCTGTGGCACGATTATCTCATCAATGATCTGGTTTATAACATCATGGTCATGTGTTGCAATCTCCACATATATGCCTGCAGCAAACAGCTCTTTTATCCTTTCGAAAAGGCGCTGCTTTGCCTCTTTCTTATCGTTAGTTGCAATGGATTTTGGCTCTCTGTAAACGCCTATGCATGCTCTCACTCGTATCTTCTCTCTTGGTGTTGGGTAATTTTGTGAAGTTATATAATTTATTATATCTTCATTTGTTCGATTAAGCCTTGACTGTAAAACTATTCCCAGATTATCATAACCACGCTTCCAGATCTCTTGCGCAGCATCTAAAGTTCTTTCTGTC
>Ga0209211_10013110_pt1 | contig 10324 bp, 11 predicted proteins | sample RifGroA2_FD_183992 | JGI IMG/M metagenome (GOLD analysis project Ga0209211, IMG submission 183992) | Groundwater microbial communities from Rifle, Colorado, USA - Groundwater A2 (SPAdes) (version 2) | ecosystem: Environmental > Aquatic > Deep subsurface > Groundwater | place: Rifle, Colorado...
TTAGACGAAAAAGATACTTTATTTTCACCGTCTCGGTTTTCACGATTCTACTTTTTTTGACGATCTGGATACCTAACTTCCCCTTGCTGAAAACGATTCTTCTTTCTCCACGGTTATCAATCCTTGAAAAGTTGAATTTTTTGAAAAATTCCCTATTAACCCTTGAAACTAGCTTTACACCTGCTTCAAGGATCCTGACAATCGTTTTTCTACTCCTGCTTTCTCTAACCTTAAGCCTGACCGTCTTCTACTTTTCGCGAAGAACAGACGACCTAAGCAGCCTGGGCAGTAGCCTACCAGCAACTATCATCGGCATCATCGGTGTGGGCTGCGCCAGCTGCGGTTCCTTCTTACTTCCCCTACTCGGACTCACCGCGGCCTTGGGATTCCTGCCCCTGAAGGGATTGGAATTCAGCCTTGCTTCCATCCTGCTGCTCCTCTTCTCCCTCGACCGGCTCCTGACGATCATTAACCAAAAAAATTTGTGTACTTTTTCAGGCCATGGTCCAGGAATTGTAAAGTTTGGCGAAAAGGTAACCGGTAACCCAAGTCAGCCCGCTTAAGGAAACTAAACCAAGAACAAAAGACCCGACCGAAAGATTCGCGCCGCTAATTATGGTTAAGTCCAAACCGTGAAACCAGGATTGAGCGATAGCTAAGGTCAAATCAGGAAATAAACCTACGGCCAGCCGGCAGATTACGTAAACGGCAACGACGACGACAGTCGAGGCATTCGCTAAAGCCAATGGATTAAGCTTCAATGTTACCCACCCCCTTTCTTTTCTTTTTCAGTATTACCATGGAGCTGTACCTTTCTCAGATTTCTAAGCATGACAGTAATACCTAATAAGTTTATCAAGAGACTCAGACTCAGAAGAGGAACCTGGTAGCGGACGAGGAAAATGCTCAAAGCGGAAAAACCAATGAAAGGCAGGGCGTCAACGAGATGGTGGGCGCAACAAGCGATCATACTGGCTGATGAAGCTGCGCCCGAAGCAAAAACCATCCCCTTACCGGCACCGGGATTGACGGTCTTAATAATCATCCTCAGTTTCGCGTATAATCCGACTTGAATCCCAAAACCGGCGCTTATTGAAATTATCCAAGGTGAGAGATAATAAAACTGAAGAGTGGCCACTCTTGGCGAGGATAGCAGTATCATCACTAAAAAATAGAAGGAAATTAAACTAAACGATCCTAATAAACCGAAAAATAATGGTTTCTTCATGAAGTTTAAGTACCGCATCCCCGACCCGATCCGCCGCTCTTCGGTTGAACTCCGATTTTTGTATCTAACTCGCTCTTAATCCGCGCGTAACCCTGACCGGAGGAATACGCTTCACCTAACACCATCTCTGGATTAACCTTCGACCAATCGGTACCTTTTAACTCAAAGTAGGCGGCGAGATCGAGATAATTTTGCGGAAACCAAAAAGAATTGAAATAGAGAATAGTCCGGTAAATCTCCTCTCGAGGAAATCCTTTAGAGGCCAGGTATTCCGCCAATCCTAAAGCTGCCATGCCGTGATTACAATCGGGAAAGCTGGTCGGGTTACCGCAACAGGGGCGAAAGACGTTGCTAACTATCTCTTCAACTATTCTTTGCTGATCCGCCGTCAGTTTTATAATCTCATACTTTGAGAAGAGAACGACGGCCTTGTCACGGCCGAGAGTCCAGCCACCGGTCGAGGCAAAATTACCCAACTGAGTCCGATCCTTAGCCATCGGTCCCTCGTCAAGGATTCTGTTTTTGTTGGCTAACCCTAAAGCCCAAAAGAAATTAACCATAAAGGTGGCGTTCTTTTCATTGATGGCTATCGGCAGGCTCGTCTCCTTCGTTAAAATCTCCTTCTGAGCTTCCGTCAAACCACCATCCGGCTGAAAATTGTCTTCAAACTTTTTAAGATCAATGGCGCCGAATTCAACCAATCTAGGACCTAAATCTCCGAAAGCGGCATTGATCCTAAATCCCTCATCCGGCAAAACCATTTTTTTAATTTTTAAATAATCAACCGACGCGAAGGACCCACCCGTGGGTGCAGGAGATAAATTCTTTGAATTGTCTAGGGAGGACTTGTCCCGTGGGGAAATGTTGATCGTGTAGCGGCTGGTGATCAAAAGCGTCAGCAGTGATCCGGAAAGGAAAAAGGCCAAGGCCAGTAAAACTCGTAGTTTCATTGAATTTTCGCTAGCTCCTCATAAATCAAATCGTTACGAATACCCATTTGGGGATCATCGTAATAATAGCGGATGATCCCCTCCCTATCAATCAGATAGTAGGTGTGACCGGGAAAAGAACCCGGGTGCATCGATGAAGCAACATTCAAAGCGCCGTAAGAACGGGAAGCCGTCCGGTAAACATCGAAAAGAACTTTTGTTTTCCGCAACTCCGGCATTTTGTCAATTGCTTTTTGCCACTCGTTTTTTGGGTCAATGATGACCGAATAGGCCACCGTTTTCTCATCGTTAAATCGCTTGTCCAATCCGAGCTTCGCCATTTGGTCCCAACAGGCGGGGTAGCACATGAGCCCTTCGGTAAAAAAGAGAACCACATTTTTGCCCTTGAGAGAAGTGGGAGAAACTTTGTTCCCGTCAAAGTCCTCGAGTTCGAAATCTGGGGCTTTTTTGCCAACCCATTCTCCGCCAGGCACCACCGCAACTTCGGCAGTCGTCTTCTGTGAAGAGTTTCCTTTACTGACAACAACCACAATCAAAATCAAAAGAAGAGAGACGATAACCGTTAATAAAACGAATATCCCGGTCTCTTTCGAATATTTTTTACCCGTATCTTTCATAATTTTAGCTAATCACTCTCCCCTTTTGGCGTGTTTTTTATCCTTCTGATGGCGACGGCGATGATGGAAAAAAGAACCATAGCAAAAATTCCGGCCCAAAAGATTTGTGGCAGGAAACCTAAATAACGATTGAGGAGAATCGTTATCCGGGCCACGAAAAGGTTAACGGTCAGCTGGTAGCCGGAATGGTTTGTTAAATTACCGGTTAAGTCCAAGTAGATGATTAAAACTCCGACGAAAAGAAAAACAAGACCGGCGAGGGCTTCGGAAAAAGTCAGTTTTATCTCCTTTCCGAAAAGATTAAAAGTTAAAGGCTTTCTAAAAAGGGTCAACTTTTGGCTAATCTGAGCCTTATCGAGGAGTCCGGCAATGATAAAAAGCGGTATGGTCATCCCCAAAACGTAACTCACCGTGTAGGCCCCAGCCCAAAAAACCGAACCGGGTAAAACCGAAAGAGCTAAAACTCCGGCCAAAACCGGGGCGCAGCAGGTCGTGGCTAGACCCGAAAAAATGCCCAATATATAGACGGAGAGTGGATTAACTTTTCTCAAGGTCGGATTGACCGAAAAGGGCAGCGAAAAATGGAAGCCTAAGATAATCGAAAGCCCAAGAGCGATCATAAATAGCCCGCCGAACAGGAAAAGTGGATCATGGAAAGAAGCAATCAGCCGACCCACTAATCCGAAGCTCAACCCGATCGGTAGGAAGACGGTTAAAAGTCCCAGGAAGAAAACAAAGGTCATCAGAAAGACGGTGGCTCTTTGCCGAAAGATTGATCCCAGGTACGATGGGAGTAAAACGGTGATGCAGCAAGGGGCGAAAAGAGCGGCGATACCGGCTAAAAAAGCGGCCATGAGTGAGGTTGTGTTTAGAAAGTCCATTCGAAGTTCCTTTCCGGCCCCGCAGATATATCCGTCAAAGTCAACTTCATCGATTTAACTTCCCGGCTAAAGGGAGGAAATTTTAGACTTCCCGAAAGGTGGTGCCCACCCCGACCACCGTCCCAGGAAATAGGTTTTAATTTCTCGCCGGAGGCGGAAATGAGGGAAGAACCTTCCACTAAATCAAAATCAAGGTCCACCGAATGAGTGGTAAATTTAACATCAAAATCGATCCCGGACAGTGAGAAGCTTTTGGGCGTAGCCTCGATGGTCACGTCACCAACGCTTCCGGTTTGCGTTTCTAGAATCGAGGTTTTTCCCGAAGAGTAAGGTGATTTAGCCGCAAGCCAACCATCCAAACCGCCAATAAGGGCTCTCTTACCACGGACAAAAAAGAGAAGACCGCTCCCGAGAAAAACAATTCCCACGACCAACAGAACCTTGAGGGGTAAGGACATCGTTTTTTTCGAAAATAAGTCCTCGTCCATAAATTATAAATCAGACCGTCACTAAATCCTTTTCGGCGCGGTTGAGAAGGACGGCGTTTAAGGCCACGATGATCGAAGAGATGCTCATCAGTAGAGCGGCTATCTCCGGCCTAAGAGAGATCCCAAACTTTGGGTAGAGAACTCCGGCGGCGATCGGAATCGCCAGCAGGTTGTAAATCGAAGCCCAAAAAAGATTTTGTTTCATCTTGGTCACGGTCGCTTTGCTCAATCTAATCGCCCGGATGATATCGGCCGGATCGGACTTCATGAGAACGACGTTAGCCGTTTCGATGGCCACATCTGTCCCGGCGCCGATGGCAATGCCGATATCCGCTTGAGCTAAAGCCGGGGCGTCGTTAACACCATCCCCCACCATGGCCACAAATTTCCCCTCATCCTGCAGCTTTTTGACGTACTGGGCTTTGTCTTCCGGTAAAACTTCAGAAAAGATCCGGTCAATTGCCAATAGCTTGCCTACAGCCTCGGCCGTTTTTCGGTTGTCACCGGTAATCATGGCCACTTCCAGTCCCAACTGCTTCATGCGTTCGACGGCTTTTTGGGCCGACGGCTTAATAGGATCGGTAGCCGCGACCACCCCGGCCACCTTTCCGTTGACAGCTAAAATCATGATTGTCTTCCCCTCACCCAGCAGACGATCAATGTCTCTTTGCAAAGGTTCGGTCTCAACACCCTTTTCTTTCATGAGCTTAACCGTCCCGATAAGAATGTGCCGACCTTCGACCACCGCTTCCACACCAGCTCCGGCGAGGGAAACAAATTTCTCAACACTTTCCGGTATCGTCAGACCACGTTTATTGGTCTCCTCGATGACGGCCCGGCTCAACGGATGGGCGGATTTAGTTTCCGCGGCGGCGTCAAGACGCAATATCTCTTCCTCGGAAAAGCCCGGCGCGGCCACAACGTCCGTAACTTTTGGCTGACCCTGAGTTAGAGTGCCCGTTTTGTCCAGAACGACTGCTTGGATTCTTGAAACCTGTTCCAAGGTCGCCGCGTCCTTAATGAGAATGTTGTGCTTCGCCCCCAAACCGGTGCCGACGGCCACCGCCGTCGGGGTGGCTAGGCCTAAAGCATCGGGACAAGCGATGACGACGGTGGAGATGGCAAAGGTCAGAGCAAAAAGGAGACTTTGGCCAAAAATGAAGTACCAAGTGATAAAAGTTATAAGACCGCCGCCCACGGCGATGATGACCAAGTATTGAGCGAATCGATCGGCGATCTTCTGTCCCGGAGCCTTGGAGTTCTGGGCCATCTCCACCATTTTGACGATGTGGGCCAGGGCCGTATCCTCACCGACGGCGGTGGCTCTAAATTTAACCGATCCGGTTAGATTGATAGAACCACCGATGAGGTGACGACCCTTCTCTTTCGACACCGGCATTGATTCTCCCGTGATGAGAGATTCGTCGATGGCCGTTTCCCCATCAATAATTTCACCATCAACGGCAACTTTATCACCCGGCTTGAGCACTAAAACATCACCGATACGCACTTCAGCCGTGGGAATAAGTTGTTCCTGACCATTTCTTATAACTCTCGCTTGCGGTGGAATCATCGCAAAAAGAGCCTGCAGCGCGTCGGTGGTACCCCGACGGGACTTCATCTCCATCCAATGTCCGAAAAGGACAAAGGTGATCAAAAGCACGGCCGCCTCGTAGTATGAATCCCGACCGCCGATTAAAGTCAGGACGACACTAAAAGAGTAAGCCGCCGTAATACCAACAGCGATTAAAACAGCCATATTAAGAGTTCTTTTTTGCAGAGCTTTATAGGTTGAGTAAAGAAAAATCCAACCGCCGTAGAAAAAAACCGGCGTGGAAAGAATAAGCAAAATCCAAGGTGAGGGTATCGGTTCCGGCAACCGCAAGCCGAGGATCTTCTCACCTAGAGGCGAATAAGCAATGATCGGCAGAGAAAAGATTAGGGAAAAGAAGAATTTGTTGCGGATGTCTTCTTCCATCAGAGCGGCCATCTTGCGACCGGCTAAGCCCCCATGCTCCATACCCATGGTCATCTTCATCCCCATTTTGAATTTTTCCCAGAATCCCATCTTCAAAACCGGCTTCCCGTGACCAGGGTGGTGGTCCGGATCTTGCCCGTTTCGGGTTTTCTCTAGATTCATTCCACACTTGGGACAGTGTCCCGGATGGTCCTCAACCACCTCCGGATGCATTGGGCAAACGTAAACGGTTTCCCGCGAGTCGATCTCTTTTCCAACATCTTCGGGGCAACAACTCATCTTATTTATACCTTTAATGCCGTCGCCGATTCTTTACGGAGCGGCTCGAGCTAAATTTGTAAATATCCATTAACTCCTCAATTGAATTTTTCGTTTCCCCTCCGGCGATTTGGTCAAGAATATGGGTTTTAAGGTGATTTTCGAGGATTAAAGCGTTGAGACTGCGCAGGGAATTTTGGACGGCGTTCGATTGGTTGATAATATCAACACAATAAACCTCACTCTCAATCATCTTCTTTATCCCTTCAATTTGTCCGGCAATGATATTAATCCGATGAACGGATCTCCTCTTTATTTCCTGTTCCATTAATATACCATATACCCCTATCAGGTATTTGTCAAGTCCCATAATGGACAGGCAATGGAAAAAAATACTATCATGAGTAACGTTATGCGCGTTAAAGGCGTAAAATCAAATCGATATAACCGGACAAAACCAAACACGGCAAAAAACCTGCTTGTAGGCCTTTTAATTTTTTTAATTGTATCGGTCGTTACCATCGCTGCCTCTGTAAAATGGCTTAAAAATACTCATAACTCAATTTTCGTCAGCGCCAATCCCCAACTGGTTAAAACGATCCAAAAAATGGATGATTATTTCTCCAACCAAAAGGCTTTTAATATTTTACTTCTCGGTTACGGGGGCGGTAATCACGACGGCGCTTATCTTACGGATTCAATTATCATTGCCAATATCAACCCAAAAACGAAAACAGCCACGCTTATCTCCATCCCGAGAGATGTTTGGGTAAAAATACCGACCAACGGCAATGACGGAAAATATTGGAAGGTAAACGCCGCTTACGCGCTTGGTCTTACGGGCCCGACCGGAGGTGGTAACATGGCAAAATACGTCATCGGAACGATTACCGGTTTAGAAATAAGAAATTTCGTCGCTTTGGATTTCTCGGGATTTAAAAAAACCATTGACACTCTCGGCGGGGTTGACGTTCAAATCGAACAAACTCTTGACGATTACGAGTACCCCATTGAAGGCAACGAGAATGAGCTGTGCAACCAAGATCAATCAATTCTTGATGAAATACAGAAAAGCCCCACCATTTCCGCACAGCAATTATTTCCCTGCCGTTATAAGCATCTTCATTTCGACAAAGGTGTATCACATTTGGATGGAACACAAGCCTTAGAATACGTTCGATCAAGGCATTCTGTACAGGAAGGCAACGATTTTGGCCGATCAAAAAGACAAAGAAATCTAATTCTGGCCGTGAAGGATAAAGTGATTTCTATCGGTTTCATTGCCAGGGCTTTAACTTTTATTGATTCTCTCAAAGACAGTTTAAGAACTGATCTGACAATAGAAGATCTTTCCTCCTTGCTGAAAAACGCAGAGAAGCTTAAGGACTACAATATAAAAAGTGTCGCCCTGACCGATCAAAATTATTTGACGGAAACCCTCTCCGATGACGGGCAGGATATATTACTACCGAAAAGTGGCAAGGATAACTGGGCGGCGATTCGGAACTGGATCGCTTCGGAAATTTATCCTGAAATTCCTCTTTTATCTCCTGGAGTAAAATAAGACGGCCAAAAGAATTCCAGGGTTATCATTATGGTAAAATTACTTATAGTAGAAGCTTTCCCTTAAGCGTCCGTAGCTCAATTGGATAGAGCACACGGCTTCGGACCGTACGGTTGGGGGTTCAAGTCCCTCCGGACGCACCACGTAATAATTTCACCAGAGCCCGTAGCTCAGCGGTAGAGCAGTTGCCTCTTAAGCAATTGGCCGAAGGTTCGAATCCTTCCGGGCTCACCAATAACCAGAAAACCTAGAGTAAGAAGGAGACTCCTTTTTTAGTTAAATAAACTTGATTTTTGGAGAAAATATGCTTCCCCTTGGCGAAGGTGAGATCAAAGCTGGGGATAAAGTTATTCTAACTAAACACCGTAACCCACCCCTAGTCTACGGTCCAAACGCATATGTTAGGTAATCGAGATATCCTTAAATAACAGTAATGGATTTTAGAGAAATTCAAGCCAAATCAATCTTATCTCCTTGCGGTATTCCAGGCATCGATTATGTTATCAATCCGTATATAGGCTGTCGGTTTGGCTGTACCTATTGTTACGCCAGTTTCATGGGAAGGTTTTTAAAGGACAAGGGTGTAAAAGATTGGGGTCAGTACGTTTACACCAAGGTTAATGCCCCCGAATTATTAATAAAAGAACTTCCTAAACTTAAAGACAAGGGTAAGGGATTAGAAATATTTTTGAGCTCGGTAACCGACCCTTATCAAGGAGTGGAAGGTAAGTACCAATTGACCAGAAAATGTTTGGAAGTCATTCGAGACTATGGATTTGAGGGCATTATCTCTATCCTAACCAAGTCAGATTTAGTTTTAAGAGATATAGATATTTTTAAAGCTCTAAAACACGCGATTGTTGGCCTTACGGTAACCTCTTACAACGATTCGATTTCGAAATACTTTGAAAAATACGCTCCCAATGTTACCGATAGGTTTGACGCCTTAGAAAAACTTAATAAGAACGGTATAAAAACGTACGCTTTTGTCGGCCCGATTCTTCCGCATTTTGTCGCCTTTGAGGCTGAATTAGAAAAGATTTTTAAGAAACTTTCGGAAATAGGTACCAAGGACATTTTTATAGAACATCTGAATCTTTCCAGGTGCATTAGAACCCGCCTAATTGCAGAAATGAAGGATGTAGAGCCGCAAATAATTAGTAAATTTTACGATTCTCAAAATAAGGATTATCGAGATATTTTGGACGAGCGGATAAAAAGATTGGTGCACAAATATAAAATGAATTTGCTGACCGGCGGCACTATTTTTCACGTTAGACCTAGAGCAAGAAGGAGACTCCTTTACAAGGAGTCTCCTTTTCTGATAAGATAAAAATGATGCCGTCAAAGAACGCTCTAAAAATATACTCCGAGGGAGGATTCTACCACCTTTATAATCGTGGGGTAGCAAAAAATAGAATATTTATAGGTGAAGAGGATTATAGAACCTTCCTTTCTTACCTCAAAGAATATTTGTCTCCTTTTGTCCCTCCGACGGCTGAAGAAATAAGTAAATCCGGATATATCTACATTAGAAAAAACTATCAACAGCAAATTGAATTAGTAGCATTTGTTTTATTGCCTAATCATTTTCATCTCTTAGTTAAACAGAATGAATCAAGATCTATTGAAGGATTTATGCGTTCTCTCTTAACCCGTTACTCAAGATACTTCAATCGTCACCACGACAGAGTCGGCCACTTACTTCAGGATGTTTATAAAGGAATATTGATCGATAACGAGAACTACTTTTGGTGGCTAAGCCGCTACCTACACCGTAACCCTATTGAGTTACTGCACAAAAATGAACCCCTAGCTTCCTACCCTTATTCTTCTTATCCTACTTATCTAGGATTTAAAAAAACTGACTGGATTGTAACTAAGTATCTATTGGACCAAATTAAGAATTATAGAAGTTTCATAGAAAATTCTAATGAGGACGAGCCAGAGGACCTTAAAACCTATACCCTAGAGTAAGAAGGAGACTCCTTTTTCAGTACCAACTGTCGAAGGTCTCAAACCTCTCCTCCGGTTTAAAAAGACTCTGAAGAGATACCCCGGCTATTGGAGACCTGACGGAATAAGTCAGAATCGGATGGTAGATAAGCACCGCCGGAACCTCATCGGCAAAAACTCTTTGGAAGTTCTGGTAATGTTTAATCCTTTCGTCAACATCGGTAATCTTACGCCCCTCTTCAAGAGCTTTATCACCGAGGACACTCTCAAAACTGACGAAATTAAGGCCGGGCAAATTTTTTTGAGTTGAGTGCCAAAGTGTATAAACGTCGGGATCTCTTTCGATTTCTTGCCCTAACAGTAATAAATCGAAATTCTTTTCCCCGATGATATCTGAAGTTATC
>Ga0209211_10013111_pt1 | contig 10324 bp, 7 predicted proteins | sample RifGroA2_FD_183992 | JGI IMG/M metagenome (GOLD analysis project Ga0209211, IMG submission 183992) | Groundwater microbial communities from Rifle, Colorado, USA - Groundwater A2 (SPAdes) (version 2) | ecosystem: Environmental > Aquatic > Deep subsurface > Groundwater | place: Rifle, Colorado...
CCGAAAAGGTAGAGATCGATCCTACCCTTTACCTCCGAGCTTTCCAAACGGGCATCGATATCCCTTAAGAATTCGAACAGCTCAGGTCCGCTCGCCTGCCTCATCACGGAAGATGCCGCCGGAAGGATTCCATGTCGGTGGAGCTTAGACCGTGCCAGACCCGAAGCCACTCGGGGGTGCGCTGGCGCAGGAACGCGAGAGCGGCTTCGGTCCGGGGGCGCGGGCCGATGACCTCTTCATGATCGAGCCTGACTTCGGCCAGCGTGTCGTGGACATCGCGCAGAGTCGTCCAGACCTTCTCTGCGACCCCCTTTGCCGAGTCCTTCATCGCGAGCGATGCGGCGACGACCATGCCCAGCCGATTCTGAAGCCGCAGAGAATAGGCCCCCGAAGTCAGCTTCGTCCAGTCGACCCGGTCCGCATTTCGGAGGACCAAGGCCGGGAGGGACTCGAATATCCTGGGGTCATGGGCGAAGCGCAGGGCCGCTAGGACCACCTCTTCGACTGGAAGATCCCAGAGCGCAGGCCGATGGGCGCCGCCGAGGAACCGCACTCCGTATCTTTCAAGCTGTGCCAGCAGATTCTCCTCGCTCCCATACACGGCAGAAAACCCCGGGGTCAGCTGGGCGCCTTCCGGAGGCATCCCATCCGCAGCTCTGGACTTGGCGCCGAAGAGCGATTCCAATTCGCCGAGCATCTCGCTGACCGAACAACGGGACACCCGGAAAAAGGCAAGCATCTCCGGGAGATTGATGCTGCGCTTCCCCTGCTCCATGCGCGAGACCTTCGCTTGCGACCAATCCAGCCTCCGGGAGAATTCCATCTGGGAGAAGCCGCAGGTCTCCCTCTTCTTTCGCATCAGCCGCCCGAAGGCCTGATCTGGAATCCTATTCATATATGCATATTATGATGCACATAATGCATTTAGTCAATGGGTCCTGGACGAGGCGCAAACCCGCCGGAGATTTTGCACCGGAAGGGCCTAAGCGGTTTTCTTGCCGGAGAGGAGCTGGCGGAGCTTCTTGAACAGCAGGATGAAGGGCTTCACGAAGGGGCTGCCGGCGAGGCCTTCCAGGGCCTGGCGCAGGGGCGACTTCTCGACCGCGCTGCCGGGGGTCACCGGGTACATGTCCTGGAATTCGGGGCTGGCCGCCGTGTCCGCGTCGGCGACGTAGAGGATGGGGCGCTTCTTGACGCGCTGGCTGATGGTGTAGATCAGGACGTCCATCACCTGCTGCACGGCGAAGAGGGTCCAGAACATCATCATGGAGCCGGCGCCCAGGTAGGTCCCGGCCAGGCACATGAGGAGGTCGCGCACCTGCTGCACGATGGAGCGCTGGAACCGGGTGAGCAGGCCCTTGTCGTAGAGGGCGTTCAAGCCCGACATCCCGAGAGAGCCGCAGAAGGTGCCGATGACCGTGGCCAGGCCGATGTCGCGCCAGTACATCGGGGACCAGGGCGGGATGGTCTTGGGGATGACCGTCCAGGCGATGGTGCGGAAGAGGGCGCCCCAGAACTGCCCGTAGATGAAGTTGAAGACGGTCAGGTAGCGCAGGCCGCGCTGCTTGCCCATGTTGTTCTGAAAATTGGACCAGGTGTTGATCATCACCCCGTGGAAGAGGTTGAGGGCGAGCGAGACCCCCAGGGCCGCGGCCATCGCCACCGGGAAGCCCGCGTACATCCCCGCCCACACGCCCACCGTCACCACCGAGGGGAAGGCCTTGGAGACCAGGCCCCCGATCAGCTCGCCCGTGGTCGGCTTGGTCACCGAAGCCCAGAAGGTCCGTCCCAGGTACGCGGCTTCGCGGAAGGGAGCCGTGATGGGCCCGATGATCCAGCGCCAGGCGCGGCCGTGCTCCTTGGTCCGGGTCTGGGCGCTATCGGCGGATCCGGCGGCGCCGCCCGCCTCCGTCTTCGGCTTGCGGCTCCAGTCGACGGGGATGGTCTCGGTCTCGAGCTTGGCCTGGACGCCGTAGGAGGCCAACATGGCCTGCACCGCTTCGATATCGGCTTTCGTGAGGCCGCCGCGCGGGTTGTCCTTGCCCAATACGACGCGGATGCGGCCGTTCTTATTGACTTCCTGAAGGATGGCAGGATCCGCGGCCAGGGCCGCGCCCAGCGCGGACAGTTCCACGGCCACGGGCTGCCGGCCGGCGCGGGTGATGAAGACCTTCGTATCCTTGACCGCGTCAGAGAAGGAAGTCGCCGCGGGAACCGGGACCTGACTCTCGGCGCCGGCGTCCTTGCCGCGGAAGAGGCCCAGGCCGCTACGGAGGCTCGCCCGCGACTCGCGTCCGGAGAGCTCGGCGCCGACCGGGACGATCGCGCCCTTGCGCAGCGCGTCGCCGTCGAAGAAGCGTCCGATCGTGAGGGAAGGGTTCTTTTCAGCAACCGCGGAGCCGACGGAACTCAGCTGCGCCATGGCGGCGACGCTCTTTTCGGTGCCCGGCTTCGCGGAGGGGAGGACCGCGGCGGCCTTCTCGGCGACGGCCGAGCCGACGGCCGGGGTAGCGACCGCGCTCAAGCGCGCGCGGGGCGTGACGACGGCGGCGGCGGCGGCGGCGGAACCCTGGGCGGTGATGCCGGCGCCAAGAGCCGTCTTCACGGTCGCGATCGAGGGCGAGACGCCGACGCCGGGAAGGACGCCGACCAGGCCGGAGGGGCCGAGAGGGTTCTGGGAAGTCAGGCCCGAGCCGGGGGTCAGGGAGAGGGAGCCCACCGCGCTTCCCGCCGCGCCCGTGAAGCCCACCGGTGAGGCCACGGTCTGGGGCACGGAGACCACGGCCGCGAAGGCGACTACACCCTGCTGGGTGGACAGCAGAGCCCCCGCGAGGGTGGTGGCCAGGATCTTTCTGAGGCTCAGTGACTTCATCCTACTCACAGTGTAGGCGTCAGTCCCTGGCAGGGCATGGGCCGGGAAGACCCGGGGGCCGCGGCAATGGTCCTACCCTATAATAGGCCCCGGGGATCCGCATCAACGGCGGTCGAGCCGCAGGTAAGTCGACCGGACCGTCCGTCCGGCCCGCACGGCAACCGGCGCGGCAGCGACGCCCTCTCCGGCATGGGCGGCCGCTTCGAGCTCCGAGACCTCCATGATGTGGGCCGCCCCGCCCCGGAGCACGACGCCCAGGCCGTCGCGCAGAAGTTCCGTCCCGGTGCGCACATAGGTCTTGGGAGAGCCGTCGGCCTGCCGGTCCGCGTAGTCCGTGAGGAGATAGGTCTTGTCTTGCCGGGGCTCAAAAGCGCCGAACGCCTTGAGCACCGGTCTGTCCATGCGGAACGCGGCCCCCGCGGTGTTCTCCGAGAAGTTCGCGGCCACCAGGACCGCGCTCTGCCGGCCCGTCGCCTCGTCCACGCGCCCGGCGGTGAAGGCCACGATGGGAGCGTCCCCGCGGTTGGGGGTCAGGACCTCCAGCGCGCCGTAGCGGAAGAAATCCCGGAACCGGTCTCCCGCCTCCAGCACCGCATGCAGGAAACGCTTCTTCTCGGAGTCCTCCTGTTCCCAGTCGATGGAAACCGGGATGTCGAAGGGGATGGCCTTCTCGCGGTCCACGGACTTCGCGAGGTCGGCCTTGAGGTTGCGCGCCTGCCCGACGCCCTGCTCGACCCCGTTATACATCAGGACGGGCCTCAGCAGGAGCGCAGTCGCGGCGGCGGCGCGGACCACGGCTCCGAACTTGTCCCAGGGGTTGCCTTCCCCGCCGTCGTGCGTCCCGATGAAGTTGATGAGCCCGGCGCCGCCCCTCTGCCAGATGCGGAAGGCCGCGTTGCGCAGGGCCGCCCGGATGCGGCCGCCGTCGCGACTGACCATCGCGTCGTAGAGCCCGACCTGCCCCAGCGAGGCGTCGTGGTCGTTCTTGTTGTAGAGACCGTCGGAACCGGCGCGGCTCATGTCGGTCGAATGGGAGTAGACCTCGTCGAACATGAAGAAATCCGGGGCCGGGGACTTCACCCCCTCGGTGAACTCCGACCATAACTCGACGCCCTGGCGCGCGGCGCGGCGCTCCTTGATGCCGGCGACGAGCTTGGCGATCTCGGCTCGCGCCCACGGGGCGGCGCTCTTGGCCTCCTCTTCGAGCATCGGGATCCAGCGGCCGTAGAAATCCGCGTTGGTGAGGTAATAGGCCATGTCGCGGCGCACGCCGTCGACGCCGAACCGCTCCGCCAGGCGCCGAGCCTGCGCGATCTGCCAGTCGCGGGCCTCTGGCCGGCTATGGTCGTACTGGGCCATGTCGAGCCACATGACGTCGCCGTAGTCCGAGCGCGGATGGTGCACCAAGATCTTCTTGTGGACGCGTTTGCCGCCTTCCGGATAGTTGTCCGTCTCCACGAGATAGAAGTAGGGATAGCGCTGGCCGGCCGACTCGCGCGGCAGACCCCGCAGGATATCCTCGTCGCTCATATCCTGCGGCGGCACGATGTGCACCGTCGCCTCCGGGCGATCCTTGACGAGGTCACTGTCAAGGGACTGGTGGTTCGGGATGTAGTCCGTGATGACGCGCAAGCCCGCCTCATGGGCGCGCCGGACGAAGTCCTGGAACGCGGCGTCCCCGCCCAAGGACTGCTTGACCTTGTAGCCGCGGATGGCGTAGGGTGAGCCGCCGCCCGTGCCCCAGCGGCGCAGCTCGCCGATCTCGAAGATGTCGAGCAGCCAGATCACGTTGGAACCCGTCTCGCGGCGGATCCGTTCGAACTCGGAATCGTCGATGGACTCGAAGAAGTCCTTGCCGGGCTTCATGCGGTTGTACGCCCGGGCGAGGATCATGTATATCCCCGCGGAGCGGCCCCACGAGGCGCCGTCGAGGGCCGCGTGCCGGGCCTGCAGGTCGCGGACGGTGTCGATGAGGAGGCTGTTCAAGGCGGCGTTCTTCTCCAGGACCGGCCGCCGGGATTCCCGCAGGGCTTTGAACTCATCGCGCAAAGGCTTGGCCCAAGCCACGGGCTCGAGGAGCGCCTCGATATAGAGGAAGAAATAAGGGAGCTGGTCAGCCATAGCCTGCGCACCCCACCATTTCTCCAGGTCGAGCTTGCTATAGAGGAAACCCTCGAGGCCCGCGGAACGCGCCTTGACGGTCCCCCCGGAGGGAGACTGGAAGCCGAACGCTTCGATCTGGCGGCCAAGAGCGGCCGTGCCGTCGCCCAGGATCTGCCGGAGCTCCTTGAGCGCGCGGTAATCCGCCGCGCTCACCGACGACCGGCCGGAAACCCGGGAGACCTTCTGAAGCCGGCTGCGCACTAGGCCGGGACGCGCGGCCTGGACTGCCCCGCCGCCCTCGGAGCTTCCTTGGCCTCCGTCATACGCCTGCCGCAAAGCGCCCGCATCCGTCCCCTCCGTGCGCCCGCCGAAAACCGCACGGCCGAGCTTCGAGAGCCCGGAGAACGACCCGGTCTTCCCGGAGACGGGGACGACCGCGGGCACCTGGATCGAGGAAGCGGAGAGCGCGCGCAGCGTGGGGGCGGCCGATGCGGCGGGGCCGGCATCACGCGCGACCGGGGGGATCACGTTGAACGCGGAGGCGACCGCGACCGAAAGCGGTCCGACCGGCGAGACCGCGACGCCCTCCTGCGCCAGCGGGCGCGCCCCGACGATATTCGGAGTCCCGGCAGGGGAGATCGAGGGCAGGACTCCGGCGAGGCCGGAGACCGGGCCGGCCGCGGCCCCGATGTTCCCGTCCCCTCCACGGAAGGTGAACAGCGCCGCCCCGGAGACGGCCGCACCTTGGACGCCGACCGGAGCGTTCACGGTCTGAGGGACGGAGACGACGGCGGCGAAGACCTCCGGAACGAAGAAGCCCTGCTGGGCGGACAGCAGGGCTGCCGAGAGGAACACCGCACACGCCTTATTGAACGCCCGCAGCCTCATCTTATTCTGATTGTAGGTCCTCATCGAAAACCGGGCATGGGCCATGGAGGCAGGAAGGCAACGCCAATGGTCCCATCCTATTATGGGACCTCGGCCCGGGACGCGGGAGCCGGGCGCGAGGCGCTCCACGAATCTGGGCCCTAGGGCCCATTTTGGCGTAGGCTCAAGGACCATTGGGGAACCTGGGCCTTTCAGGCATTCTTAGGGCGACCGCAAAGGAGAATCCATGCGCCGAGTGCATCCTGCCTTCCTATCGCTCCCCCTATCTTTGCTGGCCGCCGTCGCCTTCGCCGAACCCGACGATTCTTCCCTGCTGAAGGGATTGCCCGACGCCCCGGCCGCGGTGGCAGGCGCCCCGGTCGTCTCCCCCATGTCCGCGATGCCGGAGAAGCCCCGCTACTCCAAGCAGTCCGGCAAGGACCTGTTCTATTTCTCGGCCGAAGAGGTCGCCGCGGTGCCCAAGCGCTTCGGCCCCATGTCGAAGGAGTTCGCCGCGATGAAGTACACCTTCGACTCCGACGTGCCCGCGGACATCCAGAGCCAGATGCGCGACGACCTGGCGTTCATCGGAGGGCTGCAGGGCCAGGGCGCCTCAAAACTCCACGCCCAGATCTTCGGGGCTGTGGACGGGGCAGCCTATACCCGGTTCTTCGAGTCCCGCGTGAAGGGCATCGGCATGGACGACTGCGGCAACGGCAACGCCGTGGCCTGCGTCATCCCCTTTTTCAACCCGTGGAAGATGTGGCTGACCCAGAACTACATCCGCTTCAGCCACCCGCAGGTTTCCCGGATGATGGTGGTGTTCCACGAGGCCCGCCACACCGAGGTCAGCCACGGCAACTATCCTCACGCCTCCTGTCCCGAGCCCTTCCGGGACGAGAACGGCAACGACATGACGAGCATCTGGACCGGAGCCTCCCTGGCCGGCGAACCGGCCTGCGACAAGACCCCCTTCGGGTCCTACGGCTCCTCCATGATCATGCTCAAGAACATCCAGAAGTTCTGCTCCAGCTGCACCGACAAGGTGAAGATGGACGCGGGGCTCTACGCGGACGACCAGTTCGGCCGCGTCACCGACGCGAAGGCCCGCAAGCAGATCATCGACGACCTTTATAGATGAGGCGGGGAGTCCTCCCGGTGCTGCTCTTCTGCGCGGCTGCGGCCGGCTGCTGGAAGAGCGGTCCTGACCCCAAGCTCCGCCTGCTCGACGATATCCTGGTCTCCCGCAACGACAACGACCCGCGGCTGGACCGGGATTTCCAAGGGCTCTCGGCGGAGACGAAACAGCGGTTCCGGCTCCGCTACCGGCAGTTGGCGCCCGAGCGCCGCAACGAACGCGGGACCATCGTCTACCTGCTCGGGCTGAACCTCGGTTCCGCCGCGGATTGGGACTTCCTGCGGGAAGTCGTGAGCGAGCCTCCGTGCCTGAGCCTGGCGGACTGCTCCAGACCCGGCGCCGCCTCGGAGATGGGCGACGAGGTCACTTTGGCCTATCCCGCATTGGTCGCCCTGCGCCAGGCCAGGCGAGCGGAGAACGCCGCGGAAAAGGCCCGGGTCCTGCATGCCGCGAAGGGCTCCCGGATGCCCGCGGTGCGGCGGTTGGTGGAGCGACTCGAACGGGAATAGTATTATAATGAGGCTATGCGCTTCGCGCGCTGCGCCCTCCTCCTCATCCTGTTCGGGACCTCGCGCCCCGGCTTCTGCGCCGACGCATCGGACCCCTTCCCGACCTCTCCCGAGACCCCGGTCGCGGAGATCGATCAGGACGCCCCCTTCGACATCAACAAGACCCCGCTCTCGAACCTGGACTTCCTCCTGCTCACGCAGGCCGCCTACTCGTTCGATCCCGCGGGAGGCATCCGCGATCCCAAGACCCGCCGCCCCCTCGGCTCCAGCGAGATGTTCTACCTCCTCGAGGACCTCCGCAGCCGCCAACGCCTGACCGCCCTGCTCGCCATCCGCCTGATCTACAGCCGGAGCCCGTCCCCCGACAAGCTCGCGGACGCCGACCGGGAGGAACTGCGCGCGCTGGCCCGCCAGAACTGGCCCCTGCTCGCCCACGGCACCCGCGCCGAATTGAGCCCGAACTTCTCGCTCCGGGAGCTCCAGGAGATGAACGGAGCCCTGCCCAAGGACAGCTCCGCGACCCTGCCCCCGGAAGTCCGCGCCATCTCCGCCGCCACGGTGTCCGAGGACGTCCGGCTTCCCACGGAATCCCCGCTGGACACCCTGGCCGGGACGCTCATGCCGCTCGGAATCAGGGCTCGGAGCGAGAAGGGACTGGCGGGATTGCCGCCGCCGACCGACCCCGTCCCGGCGCCGGCCCAGGCGGCTGCGGCGCCGGCGGTCTCGACGGCCCCTGCCGCGGCGCCGCCCTCCCCCGCCGCGCCCCTCTCGGACCTCCAGCCCCCCCCGACCTTGCCCACGGAACAGGAACTCGGAGGACTGGTCCCGAAGGAGGCGCCGGAGCCCGCCGTCCCGGCTGAAGCTCCGGTCGCCCCTGCCGCGCCGCCGGCCGCGGCTCCCGCGGCTGCCCCTGCGCCGGCTCCGGTCCCGGCTCCGGTCCCGGCTCCGGTCCCGGCTCCGGTCCCGCATCCCGCACCGGCCCCGGCTCCGATCCCGGCTCCCGTACCGGCTCCGCCCGCCTTGCCGGTTCCGACCCCGGCTCCGGTCCCCGTACCGGCCCCCGTCGCCGCGCCTGCGGCGGGCGCGGTCGAACCACCGGCCCCGGCGAGCGAAGGCAAGATCGAATTCCTGTCCGAGCCCGCCGCCCCCCCGCCGCCCCGGGAGATCCCCTCCGGGCCCGCGGCCGTCCCGATGTCCCAATCTCCCGAGCCTCCCTACGCTTCTTACGACCCCGCCGGCCTTCCCGCCTTCCTGGAGAAGGCTCCTTACGCCGACGACGTGAAGACCCTGCTCTCCCTGATCGGCCGCCACGCGCGCGACCCGGAACGGCGCGCCGCCCTGGGCGTCCTGACCGAGAAGATGCCCCACATCGTAATCGATTCCCGCAAGGCCGGCGTCCACGCGGCGGTCGGACTCTCCAAGCTGGACGGCTCATCCGCCAACCGGACCCAGATCGCGGTGCACGACGGCCCGGTCCTCCTGAAGCCCAAGCGCCTGCTGGGCAACGGCGGCGTCTTCCTCCTGCCCGATGACCCGCGGTTCTACGAGCGGCACAAACTCCCCCCTCCGGCCATGCAGGCCCTTTCCCGGGAGGAAGCCTGGGACAAGGACATCCGGGACGACGACCTGGGGAACCTGCGCGTGTACGCTGACAAGTCCCGGCGGCTGCGCCGTTCCCCCGAGGCCATGGCCGGGGCGCTGTTCAACGCTCTCCTGCTCCTGGACGCGCAGACCCGGGGCTGGGGCAGCGATGTGTACTCGGCCCTGCGCGCCGCGGCCGCGGAGTTCAGCTTCTACAAGGCCTATGAGACGGACACGGGGCGCGAGTACGTCCTGGACCGGGAACGCGCAATCCTGTACCGCGAGTGGCGGGAGAACCCCGACGACTACGTGGACTTCATGATGCAGGGCCTGGCGGCCCCCACCCCCGAACAGGAGGCTTCGGTCCTGCGCTCCGCCGAGCTGGCGCCCGCCTCCGCCGCGCCCATCCGGGAGACCTCGGTGCTCTTTCCCAGGAGCGATTCCGCCGCCGCCGCGGCCTGGCTCGAGGCTGACGAGCGGGCGAGGAAGGTCCCATGAGGAGCCTCCTGCCCGCCATGGCGCTATGCCTCGGCGCGCTCGCCGCGGCCCGCGCCGCCGAGCCCCCGGCCTCCGAACAGGGGCTAATCCGCTATTCTCCGCCCAGCCGGATGTTCGCCTGCGAGATCCCGGCCGCCTGGGGCTCCTTCGAGCAGACGACGCCCACCGGCAGATCGGTCCATGTCGTCGGCCCCGCGCTGAAGGGCGGGACCTGGCGCGCCGCCTACCACGTCCACTACCGCGAGAAGGGCAAGGCCGGCTTCGTCTCGATGCGCCAGGCGATCAAGAACGCCCGGCACAAGGATGCGACCTCCGAGCGCGAATCGACCTCCGCCACCACCCGGCGGGTGGGCAAGAAGCTGGCCCAGGTCTTCGAAGTCCGCGAGAAGCGCATGCTCCCCACCGACCTCCTGCCGGCCGCCCTCACCGACCTGCATCATTTCTACGCGGTGGTCGGGGCCGGGGGCGAGGACTACATCGTCATCAAGCTCTCGGTGACCGAGGACGTCTACCTGGAGTACCGCCCGGAGTTCCTCCGCTTCCTGGGCTCCTTCACCGTCATCGGATACTAGATTTGAGCCTCCCCGGGGGTGTAATACTCCGGTCCCCGGCGCGAATACATTGCAGGAGAGGCTCTTATGGCGATAGCCGCCGCGGAACCCATGAGCGAATCCGGAACCCGTGATTTCGACCGCTTCTATGAGGAGTGGTTCGACCGGGTCTACGACTACGCACGGCACCGGACCGGCTCGCCGG
>Ga0209211_10013112_pt1 | contig 10323 bp, 10 predicted proteins | sample RifGroA2_FD_183992 | JGI IMG/M metagenome (GOLD analysis project Ga0209211, IMG submission 183992) | Groundwater microbial communities from Rifle, Colorado, USA - Groundwater A2 (SPAdes) (version 2) | ecosystem: Environmental > Aquatic > Deep subsurface > Groundwater | place: Rifle, Colorado...
CGTTGGGGCGACATAGGGCGAGTCGGTTTCGGAAAGTATGCGGTCAAGCGGGAGATAGCGGATAATCTCATCGTAGCTTCGCGCAAAAGTAATCACGCCGGTAAACGAGAATGTGAATCCGGCGTCAAGAAACGGCTTCGCTTCTTCTGTCGTCCCAGCGAAAAAATGAAGGTTTCCACGGAGTGAGGAACCCGATGTATGATTTATGATATATGATTTAAGAATGGCGAAGGCGTCTTTGTAGGCAGAACGGTTTTCGCCATTGCGCAAGTGGAGCATCAGTGGCTTTTTTACTTCAGTCGCCAGTTCAATTTGTTTCCTAAAAATCTCCTCTTGTTTCTTATTCGCGGCATCCGCATTGTCTCCATTCGCATCGTTCGCATTATGTCGATAATAATCTAATCCGCACTCCCCTATCGCCACGACTTTTCTGTGGCTCGCTAACTTTTTATAATACTCATAATCAAATTCTTCTCCGCGCGAGGTAAATTCCTTTCCACCTTCCCCAATCTCATCTTTGTCGTGGAAACTTTTGCCGGTGTGAATAGGGTGCAGGCCAACGGTCGCGTAAACCCCTTCGTATTTTTCGGCCAACTCCAAAGCCGATTTAGATGTGTCTTTCTGCGTCCCGACAACATTCATAAAAACGCCGCTTTTTAAGGCGCGCTTTATCGTTTCATCGCGGTCTTGAGCAAACGCCGCAAAATTCGGGTGGCTATGGGCATCAAAGAATCTAGGTACCATGTATTAAGTATAGCGTATCAGGTATTAAAAACCCCTTGCCCGCTGTCGCGAACAAGGGGTAGTGAGGAAAAAAAGACAAAGGGTCAAAGGGACCCAGTGTCCTAGTTTCCAGAAAAGTTGCGGAGGAAAAACCGGCCACCGGTATTCCACCTGCCGTCGTTGCCGAGCGGGAACCGAGAGACACCCCACTGCCCGCCGCGCCGGCTCAAGTAGACGACCGAAACACTTTCTCCGTCTTCGTTGTCAGTAAAGAAGAAATTGGCCCAACCGTCGGTCCAAATACCGATGTCCTCGCCGTTTTCTTGGCGCTCAATAAGCGCTTCAATAGCGGGGAGAGTGGTCGTGTGACCTCGTCCCTTAAGGAGTTTGGCTAAGGTTTTGATGTCCCCCTCTGTCCCGAGGACATTCTCCACGAACGCCTTGAAGGTGGCGGGTTCGGTGAGTTGGAACACCCCGAACCGGCTCTCCGGTTGCGCCGGTTGGACATTGGGTAAACACTTGTCCAAGCCAGCGTCGCGGTAGTAATACCGCGCGGGGTTGGTGAAGCAATCGGCGGTAGCTTTGGCATTCACCGCGCCAACCGTGATGGTTTTGAGGAGAGAAAAAATTCTCTCCCTGACTTTGGAAGTTTCCACGACATTGGCAAAAGGATTCCTGTGCTCAATGAGCGCCTGAACATACTCTGTTGTCAAAGAGCCCTCCCTAAACTGCCGCTTGATTTCTGCCGACTGTCCATCAAATGTCTCGTACATCCTAACCAACTCTTCCGCGCTCGGCCTTGATACCGGCGCCACGACATTGCTTGTTTTCATGCCGTATCACTTTCTCTTTGGATTCTTGATGAACCCTTTGTTTTCTATTTCAAACAGCACTGGGACACAGTCAAAGACCCGCCCGCTGTCTGACCGAAAGCTAACATCTTACGTCCCACTTTGTCAAGCTACATTATCTTTACGCGGTCGCGGATTTTTAATGTATCAGCTTAAAGGTACACGGCAATAGTATTCAGCAAAAACTACTCAACAAAAGCTTCACCCTACATTTAGAATCCGTGATCGCAGATTAAGTAGAAAATTAAGCAGGGATAGAAAGAGCGATAAAAAGCAAGTCAGTTTTTTCTTGGAAACAGTGGGCTGATTGGCGCTTTGCCGGTTTTTATAAGTGCTAGAATTTTGTCAGCAGTCTCCGGCAAGAACGGCAAAAGTAATTTGGCAATTTCTGAAAGTCCTGAAAGCAATTCGCCAATAATCTTTTGGGCCTGTTCCGGTTTGGTTTTTACCAATTTGAATGGCTCTGTCGCCTGAATTTTCTTATCCGCCGCTTGAATCTTCTCCCACACAAAATCCATAGCCGCCTTCAAATCATATTTTTCTACCGCCTCCATAAACTCTTTTGGAAACTTTGCCCCATTAGTATTATTCGCATGTATTAGTATATTAGCATCGCGTATATTGGCTTCCGCCATCTTCAATATCCTACTCACCAAATTTCCCAAACCATTCGCCAAATTGGCATTGTAGGTATCTTTGAATCTTTCCCTGGTGAACGGCGAGTCCTCAAAAGGATGAAGTTCGCGGGTGACAAAATAGCGCAAAGCGTCGGCGCCATACTCATTCACAATTTCTGCCGGACTGATGACATTGCCGAGCGACTTAGACATTTTCACTCCGCCTTCGCCGGTGATAAAGCCGTCAATAACGATTTGCCGCGATGGCGGCAAGCCGGCCGCCATAAGCATCGCCTGCCACATCGCCGATTGCTGGCGCAAATTATCTTTGCCGCAATACTGTACCATCCCTCCGCTGTCTATTTGCCATTTTTTGAATTTTTCCAAATCGTCGGGCCAACCGATGGCGGAAATATAATTTACCAGCGCGTCAAACCAGACATAGAAAACCTGCGTCGGGTCGTCGGGCACTTCTATGCCCCATGGCATTTTTTCTTTCAAACGGGAAATGCTGAAATCCTGAAGCCCTCGCCTGACAAACGATTTTATTTCACCCAGCCGTTCGGCCGGCACGACAAAATCAGGATACTTTTCATAAAGCGCCAGTAGAGGTTTTTGAAACGCCGAAAATTTGAAAAAATAATTTTCCTCTTCTATCTCTTCAATTTCTCTGGTCGGGTGAAGCGGGCATTTGCCGTTATCAAGTTCGGAATCGGTTTTTTCTAATTCGCAGCCAACGCAATATTTAATTTTGTAGGGTTTTTTGTAAATGTGGCCATTTTTTGCGCAAATTTTCCAAAATTCCCGCGCCGCTTTTATATGATGCGAGTCGGTGGTGCGAATAAAATTGGGCTCGGAAAGATTGAGCAAAGGAATCAAGGCCTGAAATTTCTTTGCCGCTTCGTTAACATAAACCTGCGGTTTCTGGCCGACTTTTCTTGCCGCTTCAAAGATTTTCGCCCCGCGCTCGTCCGTGCCGGTATTGAAGAAAACCTCAAACCCTTGCGCTCTTTTCCAGCGCGCCATCACATCGGCGCGAATAATCTCCATTGCGAAGCCAATATGCGGTTTCGCGTTCACATAAGGCAGGGTGGTGGTGATGTAAACAGGTTTTTTATCCGCCATAAAATCAAGTTACCGACGGCGACGCTCCAAGTTTCTTCCGTTCAACATCGCGGAAATATTCCAAAATCACGGTGGCAATCGGGACTGAAAGAAGAATCCCCAAGAAACCGGCGAGTTTCCCGCCGATAATAATGGCCAAAATCACCATAATTGGCGGCACGCCGATTATTTTCTTAACGACCAAAGGATAAATCAGATGATTCTCAAACTGCTGAATAATTATGAAAAGGCCGGCCACTAAAAGCGCCGCGGTTACGCCGCCGTCCGCAAACGAAGCGGCAATGGGCGGAATAGCCGAGAGAATCGGCCCGAACACCGGGATGATTTCAAAAACCGCGGCAAGAAAAGCGAAGAAAAGCGCGTTTTTAACGCCCAAAACCATTAGCCCCAAATACACCAACACCCCCACCAAAACGCCGAGGAGAAGCTGACCTTGCATCCAAAAGCCGATTTTTTCCTGCGCTCTTTTCCAAAGAGAAATCACATACGCTTCATGCCGAACCGGCGTAACGATTTTCAGAAAAGCGCCAATACCATCTTCCTGCACCGCCAGATAAAAAGAGAGCACAACGATTAGAATGAAACCGAGCAAGCCGCCAAAGAAAGTGCTGACTACGCTTACAAAACCCTCGGAAACATTAGAAAGCGCCAGGCGAAATTGATTGATGAAATCAATCGGTGTCCCGCTACCCTTCTCCAAGGAAGGTTCGGCTAAAAGATTGTCAAAAGAAATCAAATTGACCAAATCTTTGGAAGAGGCGAGGTCTTGAGAGAGACTTTGGGCTGTTTCGCGCGAAGCGCCATCGCCGGAAAGCGGATTCCAAAGCGACACCGAATCGGCGATTTCCGGCACGCTGGACAAAAAATTGGACAAATCGGAGAGAAGCGGGGGCAGAAAAAAATAAACGATGCCGGATAAAACCAAACCCAAAATCACATAGGTGCCAAGAGCGCCGGCAAGCCGCGCTATACCATGACGCGACAAAAATTTTATAATGGGTTCTACCGCCGAAGCAATCACGATGGCGGTCAAAACCACCAGAGCCAAGTCCCTGATAAAATACAAAAAAGAGAAAAATATCAAAACTAAGACCGTCTTGACGATGGTGGTGGAATTGATTTGGATAATTGTCGGATTATTCGGATTCATGAGCGCCTAGCACTATTTGTTAGCGAGCGAGGGGAAAAAGTTCTCTTTTTCCCGAGCGAGCGACGCAAATTAGGTCAACAATACCGCGCGGTTCCTGCCTACCTGCCGCCTGCCTGTGCGTCCAGACGCAGACAGGGCAGGCAGGCCTGCCGCAGGGACCTATATTTGTTCAATCATAACAGGACTTGCGCGAAGCGGAAAGAGCTTAATGGAAACGCAAAACATCCTTTAGTCCGGAGGCCTTGCCTACCGGCCCCACCGCCGCCAAATTAAGTTTGGCATCTTGAAAAATATCATTGGCCACCGAAAGGATGTCCGCGGCGGTTACTTTATTGATTTCTTCCAAAAACTCCGCCGGTGTTTTTATTTTCTTTTTCATCACTTCTTGAAAACCGTAAAAATCGGCGATGGAATCCGATGTCTCAAGCCCTAAATACAAACTACCGGCAATATGGTCTTTGGCTTTTTGAAGCTCTGCTTTAGGCAGCAACGATATTTTAACATTTTTAAGTTCGCCGATTATTGCCGAAACCACTTCCAAAAACCGCTTATTCTCCACTCCCGCCGAGACCGAAAAAAACCCGTGGTCGCTTGAGAAATCGGCGCTAGCGCCGATGTAGTAGCCGGCACCCATCTCCTCGCGCACCCTCTGGAAAAGCCGGGAACTCATTCCCCCGCCTAAAATATTTTCCAGCACCCGAAGCGGCGCGACCCGCTTGTCGCTTAGAGCAAAAGTCCGAACGCCTAAGACCATGTGGGTCTGGTCAGTTTTTTTATCTTCCATTTTAATCCCCGGCGTCGCTTGATTTTCAACCACTCCAATTTTGCCGTCTTTAACGTCGGGACTGATGGCTTGAAAATATTTTTCCGTTTCTCCGACTGCCAAATCGGTAGTCGTATTACCCGCAATCACTACGGCGGTAGCCGGCGCGACATAATGTCGGCTCCTATAATCCCTTACAACACTATGATTAAAGGACTTCACGGTGGCCTCGGTGCCGGCGATGTTCCAACCAGCCGGCTGGTCGCCGTAGAGAAGTTCCGTAAACACATCGTGGATGTGTTTTTGCGGCAAGTCCCGATACATCCGAATTTCTTCAACAATTACTCCTTTTTCTTTTTCAATTTCTTCGGCCGGCAAAGTTGATTCCAGATAAATATCCGAAACGATGCCAAGAATTAATTTGAAATGCTTGGCGTCCGCTTTGGCAAAATAACCGGTGAATTCCTGCGAAGTAAAAGCGTTGTAGTGGGCGCCGATGGAATCCAGCTCGCGGGCAATGTCTATGGATTTCGGCCGTTTAGCCGTTCCTTTAAAGCACATATGCTCCAAAAAATGCGAGACACCGTTTATTTTCTTGGTTTCGTACTTTGACCCGGCCTCAACCAAAACCAAGACCGTAACCGTCGGGTTGTCCTTCATGGGAACGGTAATAAGCCGCAGACCGTTTGGGAAGATTTTCTTGGAAAATTGCATAGTAATTACGGTTTAAACAAACTTAAATCCAATTTCGTTCCGGCAATAATTGCCGCTAGAGTTCCTTGGGCCAAATCACCCTTGTGTCGCGGAACCACCACAACGGCTTTAGTTCTTCATTTCGCAATACAAAATGGCTGCCGCGGCTTCGGTCAACATAAAACCCGTGTCGCTCCAGTAATCTGATAAGTTTAGCGGAAGTAAAAACTTTATACTTTTTAGGCATAGGCCCTTGCCGTAGATATTTCAACCGAGGAAACAAAAGTGTCAGGGTCGGTTGTTGGTTTTTCTCCATGAGCGGTAAGTGATTCCAAGTAAAGTTCCATTGCTTCTTTAATATTGGCTTTCGCTTTCTCTATTGTTTTGCCATAAGAAACGCAACCGGGCAACGCTGGCACAATCGTCGTGTATCCGCCCTCCAGTTCCGCTTGGAAAATTACATTGTAGGAAAGCTTATTTTTCATAATGATACATTAGCACAAAATCTGTTTACAAAGAAAGGGCGGTTTGACTTCGTCAAACCGCCCCGCAGGCATCGCAATGATCGCAACAGCCATCTCTTCGCCCGCAAACCCGGTAGTGAATCCGCCACAGCGGATCTACTACCGGGAAAATTTCGGGAAGGCACAATCCCACTCGCAACATGAAGCCATTCGCCTTCCCGAACCCGTTCTTGTAAACAGGCCTGTGAGATACTGTATCTCACGGACCGTGTTTGAACCAAGAGCGAGAAAAAATTGCGGGTGCGCAGCGAGCGTTTCGATAACAAGAGCTACATCGCACATCCGCATCCGCCCTAACGGCGGGAAAAGAACTTGGCGCGCCGCTCGTTCTCGCGAGCGGCGCAAGAAGGGCATCATCATGATCGAAAACAACTCGTCAAACGCCCTCTTCTCACCAAACCTTGCCAGAAGATTTTGTGAGAAGAAAGCCCAGCCGTAATTTTTTTAAGACTACAACTGGGTATTGCTGGCACAGGCTTTGAATCGTAAACGGTTGGTGCGTCGTTACCAGTAAAAATTGTGTCCCCGCACTTTTGCCTTAGGCAAAAGTGCGGGGTTGTCGGTTCATGTCTTGATTCGCAATCAGTGCACCGGTCGAACCGACTTAATCTTACGCCAACACGGCTTCCGCGGTTTGTCCTAAACCAGGAACACCTTCCACAACCGGAAAGGTTGGCGGTTCAGGGGCCTTTCCAGAAACCTCAATCTCCGGCAAGGCCACCCCCATATCCTCCGGCGGCACCACTTTCGGCTTCGGCGCAGTATATCCTTCCATCGTTCGCCACTTCCAGTAGAGCCACTCGGCGAATTCCGTTACGGTTCGCCAGATGGCGCGTTTGTGGAGATGGCCATCGGTGAACTTGCGTTTTCCTTTGCAGTGCGCGATGCCGATATCCGTTTCAATCTCGTACTGGCCGGTCTTTTTGTCCTGCTTCCATTTGCCCAGCACGAGCGGATGTTCGGTTCCCGCATCCGTTACCAAGACAGGATACGGATGCCTCATCCGATACATAACTTTGTTTTCGCGCAAACGCATGCCCCAGAACCCGTCGGCGACTTTCACGAACATATTGCCGGCAATGAAGAACGCTTGTCTGGCGTTGGGATTGAACCCGAGCTCTTCGCCCCGCCTCTGGCGCGGGAACGAGCCGTCGGCATTGACATGAAGCCCGCAGAACTTCTTGAACTTCCCGACCGTCGGAAATAGTCCGATGTCCTGCACGGAACCGATAATCGGCGCCGCGATGGAATGCTTTACTCCCTTAACCTTGACAATGACTTCCGAGTAAATCGGAAGTTCGGCGCAGGCCGCCGCAAGTTGTTTGTTGAGCTTTTTCTCCTTGTCGGAGATTGCCTGAAACAGCGGGTCGCTCGCTTTCGCGTAGTCAAAGAGCTGTTCAATGTCGCCCTCCGGATACTGCCCTTCCTCCGAGCAGAAGATATCCCCGAGAAAACTCGCGCGAATGCGCTGTTCGCAGGCCATGCGGTCTTTCATCAGGAACCGGCGAAGACGATTTGTCTCGCGCAGTTTGACCAGCGCGCGGTCGCGTTTGGCAAGAGGCCGGAACTGCTCTGGACTTTCCAATACAAGCCGCGCCAAGAGTTCGGAGTCAAACCCTTCGTTTGCTTCGCCACGCGCTTCCTTGAGGCGAATCGGCGGGATACGCTTAATAGCGAACCCCCGTTTTTCGCCGGCGCGCGAGACGGCGTAGGCCATCCTGTCGCCCATGCCGCCCAAGGCCATTCCCACCAGGTCTCCTTCGCGGAGTCCATCGTAAGCGATTGGCACTTTTGTGGGTTTGTAGGCGCGCCCTTCAAGCAGCGCTTTTGCGAGATTATCCTTGATGATGTGATGCGGAAAGAAAACCGAAAGGTTTTCGTCTTCGCTCGCATCGCGGAACTTGCCGTTAATCGGCCACTTGCCGAGGATGAAGTCCAATTCGTCCTGTTCGGTTTCCAATTCGTAACGCTTGCCTTCGCCGCCAGCAGAAGCGATGGCGACTTGCGTCGGTCTCGCTTCCTGATTAACGGTCTGCTTAACTCTGGGCCGGATGCCAATCCAGCGTTTGGCGACGAATAGCTTCGCGCCGTTTTCAGTCATTTCTGTCGTCATTTTGCCTTTCGGTTTACCCAAGCATTCGCTGTAGGCGAATTGCTTTGGAGTTTTTCAGTTTGTGTTTCGGTTCATCTGTCCGCAACAAGCGGACTGGTGTTTTTCCTTCGCGAGAAGGAAAGAGTGCGAGTTAGTCAACTACCGGGTCGCAATACAGCTCGTTGTTCGACTAACTCGCTCCGTTTGCAACGGAAAATTTAGGGTAGACATCGAGTTCGTCGCAATCACTACCGTTTTCGTCTACCCCTCCTCCACAATGGAGGAAATTGTTAGCGTAAGTTTTCAAAGAACTGGAAATTCAAGAGGGAACATTTTTCGTGTCGCAACTAAGACGACTATCGTTCTCTCAAAAGAGGGCATTCATCTACTCATAAACATACCTTTGTTCGCCCTCTTCACGAAATCCATCAACATTTTTGACTTACGAAAAAATATTTAGATTCCCTGAAGAGGAGGTGAGACAGACAGCGTGTCGTGAACACCCGTGAAATCGTCTCACTCCATTGAAGCGGTTGCCATGAGGCATCTCGCTAACACTCCAACATTCGGCAACCACTCAAATTTTTGCGGCGGAAGACAGCGCGCACCTCGCAGATACTTTTATTCTCGTCTCCCGCCGCCTGCCTGCCGGCAGGCAGGCAAAAGCAGAAGTGAGGGCGAAAAACAACTGCAACATCGAAAACCATCTTTGACATCATTTTCCACCCTCACTAAAAAGACTAAAAAGAGCTTTGCCCCGCCGTAGTCCTCCTCATCGGCGGACTACGGCGGGGTGGGCGCGGCATCAATCAACTCACAATCACACCTACAATCACCGCGCCAAACTGGAGATTATATTACATATTTTGATTATTTCGTCAAGTTGTAAAAACCGTCTGAAAATGTATGATGATGTCATATTAATTTATCATTATACATTTCTATGACCACCATATCAGTTCCCCTCCCACCCAATTTGGAGAATTTCATTAATCAACAGGTTAAAGCAGGCAAGGCGCCAAATAAAGCCGAGGTTGTTCGTCGTGCCATCATGAGACTTTCCGAAGCGGAAGCGGTCAATGCTGTCTTAAACGCCCAAAATGAACCGACACTGAAAGGTGATTTACGGAGATTGATGAAAAAAATCTAACGTTTATTACAATGATACGCATTGGCTTCAAGCCTTCGTTTGTAAGACAGCTAAAAAATCTGGAGCAATCTCTCAAAGACGAAGTTCTAGAAAAAATTGAGTTATTTAAAGATAGAAGTAACCACACCCAACTCAAGGTTCACAAATTACATGGATCGCTCGCGGATGCGTGGAGTTTTTCAGTGAACTACAAAATCAGAATCGTGTTTGCGTATGAAGGTAAAAATGAGGCAGTATTGCTCGCCATCGGCGACCACGACATATACAAATAGGCAACATTAAGTCCGTTCAGTTAAATACGCGGCGAGTTCTTTTATTGCCACTCTCTCCTGCTTCCCTGTATCCCTATCGCGGACGGTAACATCATTCTTCTCAAGCGAGTCAAAGTCCACCGTGACGCAAAACGGCGAGCCGATTTCATCTTGGCGGCGGTAGCGTTTGCCGATGTTGCCGTTGTCGTCAAACTCCACTGAGTCAATTTCCTTTTTAAGCATTTGGTAAATCTCTCGCGCCTTCTCCACTAATTTTGGTTTGTTTTTCAAAAGAGGAAATACCGCGACTTTAACTGGCGCGATTTTTGGAGGAAGTTTAAGGAAAGTTCTTTTGTCTCCACCCATCTCGTCCTCGGTGTAGGC
>Ga0209211_10013113_pt1 | contig 10323 bp, 5 predicted proteins | sample RifGroA2_FD_183992 | JGI IMG/M metagenome (GOLD analysis project Ga0209211, IMG submission 183992) | Groundwater microbial communities from Rifle, Colorado, USA - Groundwater A2 (SPAdes) (version 2) | ecosystem: Environmental > Aquatic > Deep subsurface > Groundwater | place: Rifle, Colorado...
AACAAGAGCCAACCGGCGCGCACCAAAGCGCTGGCGCAGTTCAAGGACGGCACAATGCCGGTGCTGGTCGCCACCGACATCGCCGCGCGCGGGCTGGACATCGACCAGTTGCCGCATGTGGTGAATTTTGAATTGCCGAACATACCGGAAGATTACGTGCACCGCATCGGTCGTACCGGACGCGCAGGCAGCAGCGGTGCGGCGATTTCGCTGGTGGACAGCGAAGAACTGTCATTTCTCAAGAGCATCGAACGGCTGATCAAGCGCGAGATTCCGAAGGTGAAAGTGGACAGTTTCGTGCCGCCCGCCAACCTTCCCGCCGAAGCCCCGCGCCCGCCGCGCCAGCCGCACGGGCAGCGCCGCCACAGCCACACCACCGCAAGCGCGCCGCGCGCGGCAAACGCAGGTAACCGCAATCAGCCGTCGCGCGACGACCAGGGCCAAAAACCGCGTAATCCACAGTCACGCAACCCGCAACAGCGCAACCCCCAAGTGCTCCTTGTCCAGCAACCGGCCAAACCGCGCCCAGCACCAAAACCCGCCGATCTACAGCATCTGTCCGAAGCGGCGCGCCATCAATCCATGCCGCAACCGGCATTGTTCTCACCCAAGTCGGGGCGACGCGGCAAGTAGCCAGATGAGTGCGTAGCTATCGTGCACTGATCCATTTAGAATATCGGGTGTCAAATCGGGCCGCAACTACTGCGAATCATTCGCATCATAAAAACGAACCGAATTGCGCCCGCCTTCTTTGGCTTGATACATCGCTATATCGGCCTGCTTGATGATATTTTCCGGGCTGGATTCACTGTTGAATACCACCACGCCGATACTCGCCGCACAATGATGCTCGACGGTCGTTTCATCTTCACCTTCGTGTTTTAATTTAAGCGAATAGGGCTCGGCCAAAGCGGCGCGGATTTTTTCAGCAACCAAGCCGGCCTGCGTAATGGACTCGGCCTTGTCCACATCCAGCTCGCCGAGCATCACCACGAATTCGTCGCCACCGAAACGTGCGACAGTATCCGTTTCACGCACACAATCGACCAAGCGATAGGCCACTGTTATCAACAGCAAATCGCCCACACCATGCCCATATGTATCGTTGAGCGGTTTAAAGTTATCCAGATCGAGGAACATCACCGCGCCATAATGGCCACTGCGCTTGCTGGCAGCCATCGCCTGTTCCAGACGGTCGTTTAGCAGGCGGCGATTGGGAAGTTGCGTCAATGCGTCATAGAAAGCCAAGTTGCTAATCTGCTCTTCGGCTTGCTTGCGCTCGGTGATGTCCTGCATGATGGCGACAAAATACCGGATCTTTCCATCCTCGCCGGATACCGGGGCGATGATAAGCGCCTCGTCATAGAGGGAGCCATCTTTGCGCCGGTTGACGATTTCGCCGTGCCACGTTTGCCCGGACATGATGGTTTCCCACATGCTCCGATAGAACGCCGGGGCATGCCTACCGGACTTTACCAGATCACCTGGCCTGCGCCCCAGTGCTTCTTCCAGCGAAAATCCCGTCAGTTGCGTAAAGGCCGGGTTGACCCACTGGATATGCGCGTGGACGTCGGTGATGACAATACCGTTGGCGACCGAATCCAGTGCAACCTCGAACAAGCGCAGGCGCGACTCAAGTATCTCGCGCACCAGCGCATGGCGCACCGCGCGACCCAGCGCATTGTGCTCGAATTGTCCTTTGACCAGATAATCCTGGGCGCCGGCTTGCAAAGCTGCGGCGGCGAGAGTGTCGTCGTCGTGCCCCGTCAGCACCACGATGGGCACGCCAGGCAATGCTGCACGCATCGCCTGCACCGTGGAAATGCCGGCCGAATCGGGCAATGACAGGTCGAGCAGCACGACATCTGGCCTATTGTTCCTGGCTGCGGCTATGCCCTCGGCCAGCGTTTTTGCCCATGCCACAGGCTCCTTGCTGCCACCGATGCCAAGTTCGGCAAGATGCACATACGCCTGAATCAACCCAAAATCGCCGGGGTCGTCCTCTACCACCAGTATCGATATAGCTTGTTGAAAAATTTCACTCATGATTTTCCTCTATTTTTTCATTCACGTAATCTGTCATTGTGTTGTAGGGGCGAGATTCATCGCGCCCTGATTATTCCTGATTATTTATGTATCAAAAGAAGGGCGCGATGAATCTCGCCCCTACGGGATGTCATCATTAAAATAAAATCGGCATCAAACACCGCATTGCACAAGCACCATGGATAAATCATCATGGGCAACACATCCTCCAAGGTGTGCTTCAAACGCGGAAAGGATATTGTCAAAAAGTTCATCCGGCGGTGATGCCCTGAGTATGATTTCAAATCGCGCTTCGCCGAATGGCTCGCCGCAAGCATTCTCCGCTTCGGTCAGGCCATCCGAGCAGAGCAGGAGTGCTCCCGGCAGTGCATGAAAAATCTCGGTAGTGTTCTCGAAGATATCGGCATCCACCACGCCCAAGGGGAGATGCCGCGAGCGAAATTTATGCAATTCACCATTCTCTTGCACATAAAAAACGGCGGGGATGCCGCCATTCCAAATTTCAACGGAAGAGCCTTCAATGGAAGAACCATCGCGGGCGATATGCGCCACCGCTGCCGCAACAAAACGCCCGGTCACGGCAATGTCCCGCATGGTCTGGTTTATTTCCGTGACAATGTCGCAGGTCGGCAGCCCTTTTTTCACCATGGTATGAAACACCCGAAAAATGGGCAGCAGGAACAACGCGGCTTGCAGCCCGTGACCGGTAACATCAGCCAGCATGATGTGCAAATCGCCATTATTATCCCGCGCGGCGGCAATGAAGTCTCCGCCGAACTGCTGTGTCGGGCGCTGAAAATAGCGGACTTGCGGGTCGCGCAACCCGTCCGAGCGCATGATATGGTTCAGGATTTTGCTGGCAACCAGCATGTCATCCATGTCGCTTTCATGCAGCGCCAGCAATTCACGGTTCTTGCGTTCCAATTCCTGTTCAAGCGCGCCGCGCGCCAACGCATGGCGCACCGCGCGACCCAACGCATCGTGCTCGAATTGCCCTTTGACCAGATAATCCTGTGCGCCAACCTCCAAGGCTGCGGCGTCAAGCGCACTATCGTCATGCCCTGTCAGCACCACGATAGGCACACCGGGCAAGGCGGCGCGCATTGCCCGCACCGTATCCAACCCCGTAGAATCGGGGAGCGACAGATCGAGCAGCACGATATCCGGTTTATTGGATTGGGCTGTGGCTATTCCCTCGGCCAGCGTCTTTGCCCAAATCACCGGCTCCTTGCCGCCACCCTGCACCAGGCCCGACAACCGCACATGTGCCCGGATCAACCCGAAATCGCCGGGATCATCCTCGATCACCAGAATTGAAATAGATTGTGAAATTTCACTCATGAGCTTTTCTCGTCAATATGCGCCGATGCAGCCGCACGAGGAGTTATCCAGCGTTCGCACAGAACGCGGATAGTTTCCACGAGTTGATGGATATCCATCGGTTTGGTGAAATAGTCGGCAGCACCGAGATTGCGTGAAGCGATCCTGTCGCCCTCGGCATATGAAGTGGATAACATCACTACCGGGATATCGCTCAGGGACGGATCCTGTTTGATGGCGGCGAGGCATTCCAGCCCGCCCATACGCGGCATATTGAGATCGAGCAGGATCAAATCGGGGCGCGGCACCTCCAAGAAATGCGGTGCAAGTCGGCGCAGGAATGCCAGAGCCTCGTAGCCATCAAAAGCCTGATGGAAATCCGTCATGACCCGGTTTTCTTCCATTGCCCATTTAACGAGGTAGGCATCCGTCTTTTCGTCTTCGACCAGCAAAATGACAAAGGGCTGAGTGGTTGTGTTCATACGGTTTCTCCTATTGCGACATTATTTTCATCTGCAAAACAGGCAGCACAACATAAAATCTGCTGCCCTGATCTTCACCCGCCGATTCCGCCCAGATGCACCCCTTGTGGTGCTCGGCAATCTTGCGGCACAGCGCCAACCCGATGCCGGTACCCTCGTAAGCCTCGCGCGATTGCAGGCGCTGGAACACCTGAAACAACCGCTTGATCTGGTCGGGGATGATGCCGACGCCGTTGTCGGCGACGCACAAATGCCATTCGTTTTTAACAATCCCGCTGGTGACGGTGATTTCCGGTATTTGCCCGGCAATGCGGAATTTAATGGCGTTGCCGATCAGGTTCTGCAGGAGCCTCAATATCTCGTCGTGACTGGCAAGAATGCGCGGCCATTCGCCAGCAATACTCACCTTGGCCTGTGCTTCTGCAATGGTCGGCTGGAGAAATTGCAGCGCTTCGTCGAGCATTGCGCGGCTGTCGAGCATCGTTGGCGGCTCGCCCTTCCTGCCGATACGCGAGTATTCGAGCAAAGCCACCAGCATCTGGTCGATGCGCTTGGCGCCTTCGATAGCAGAGTCAAAATAGCCGCGCTTCTCACCGTCCAGTTGGCCTGCCAGGCTCCTTTCGAGCAATTGTAGGTAGCTCGAAATCATGCGCAGCGGCTGGCGCATGTCGTGGGATACGGCGTAGCTGAATTGTTCCAATTCTGCGTTGGAGCGCTTGAGTTCTTCCTCATGTTCTTTGCGCTCGGTGATGTTCCTGAAATAGCCAAAATGGCAAACCTTCCCTTTGTAGAGCATATAGTTCAAGGATATTTCCACCGGCACTATGGAGCCACCCTTGACACGATGCTGCGATTCGATGGTCAGGTTTTTGAGTTTCTTGATTTCTTTCACATGTTCGTCAAGCTTCTCGTAGGTGAAATTGGGATCCCAATCCGGAATATGCCAGGTCAATATTTTCTCGCGGGTAGTCCCGTAGTGTTTAACAGCTGCTTCATTGACATACATCATCCGGCAGCCATCGTCGTCGTCGATCATAAAGATGGGATCTCCGCTCTTTTCAACCATGAGGCGGAACAGCTCCAGCTCTTCATCCATTCGTTTCCGTTCGGTGATGTCATTGAATATCGCAAGAACCCCTCCCTCAACGGAACTCCCGCCGATAATGACAATGCGCTCCGCGCCATTCTTGCAAGTCACCCGGTATTCGGCAGACTCGACATTCGCTCCTTCTTTTGTCGCTTTAGCGACCGCATCGTTCCAGTTATCCAGAACCCAGCGGCGGTAAGTTTCATCCGGGTAAGCCTTTAGCCACCATTCATCCAGCGTCGGCACATCACCCGTGGTGTAGCCGAATACCTCGGTAAATTTATTGTTGAAGTGAGCTATGACGCCTTCCTTGTCGGCCACACCCAGGGGAATAGGAATCTCCATAAAAAGCCGCATAAATTTCTGTTCGCTCGCGCGCAGCTTTTCCTCCGCCTGTTTGCGCTCGGTGATAACATCAAATGTGACCGCAAAGTAACCTTTTTGCGGGCTGTACACTGATACCCAGAACCACTGCCGCAAGGCTTTCAGGTATATTTCAAATCGTTCCGGCTTGCCGGATAGGGATACCCGCCCGTAAAGTTCGAATAATCCGGCGTCGGTCTGCTGTATGCCTGGAACGACTTCGGACACCCTTTTACCGACGACATTCTTCAACCCCGTCAGCGTCTCGAAGGCAGCATTGACGCTGAGATAAATAAAATCCTGCGGCTGATCTCCCTCGAAAACCATCTGGCAATAGGCGAACCCATTCAGCATGTTTTCGAACAGGGAGTGATAGAGTTCTTCGCTCTCCCGCTGCGCTACCTCTAACTGTTTGCGCCCGGTAATGTCCTGCACCGTGCCGATGCCGGTAAGCGGGCAGCCTTCCGCATCACGTTCAATCTGGGCGCGCTCCCTTACCCAGCGCTCCTGCCCCCCGACCACGATGCGATGCTCGATGTCGTAGGGTGCACCCGCCAGCGCCTCGCCCCATGCCTTGAGCACAAAGTCGCGGTCATCGGGGTGAACGGTCGCGACAAAAATTTCCAGGTCGATGGTCTGCTGCTGCGGGATACCAAACATGCGATAGGTTTCTGCCGACCATTCCAGCCGGTTGGTGGGGATATCGAGAAGCCAGCTACCAATCTGTGCAACGGCTTGCGCGCGATTGAGATTTTCCTCGCTCTCGCGCAGGTTTTTCAGGATGGTCATGCTGCTCAGCGCATCTGCGACACGCTGCCCGATGTCATTGAACAGCAGCAGGTCATCCTCGTCATAAGCGCGCGCCTGCGCACAATGATGCAGCCCCATTGTCCAGAGGTTGCCTACTCTGGGGCGCAACGCCATTTGAATCTGGGATCGTATCGAGAACTGCTCGGCCACCGCAGCGGGGATGCCACGGGATGCCGCAGGGCCATAGGGCAGAGGCTTCGCGGATGCCAGCACCTCGCGAAATACTTCGGCCACTTCCGGGGTCATCGGGATCGCCGTGCCGCGCGCAAAAGCCCCCGGCCACTCCGGGCGCGTGCGCTCCATGGGCACCGACCAGAAATGCGCATCGGGATCGCATGGATATAAAAACCAGGCGCGATCGGCATCGAATACGGTCAGTATTTCGTCGAGCACTTTCCCCAGCAGTTCTTCAATGTTGGCGCTGCTCAGGCTTATCCGCGTGATGTGCTCCATGACATCCCGATGGTATAGGCGACGGGAGAGCTGCTGCTCCAATTGTTTGCGCTCGGCGATATACTCCCTTTCTTTGGCGAGAGCTTCGGTGCGAAGGGCGATCTGTTGCCGGAGTGTGCGGTTCCTGATGAGAATAACGGCAATTATTACAAGAATGACGAAAAGCACGCTTCCCGCGACAACCCAAAACCGCCGGTCTGTGAGAATGTTCTGGCTGGATGCATTGATCCAGCGCTTGTGAATTTCCTGCCGCTCTTCATCCGTAATCGCATCGAGCCCCTTCTGGAGGATGCTGTGCAGCATGGGTTCATCTATCGGTGAACCTATCGAAAGCCGGATATCAAAAGCCACTTCACCCGCCACACGAAGGTTGGTGATACCTTTCTGCGAGATCAGGTAGGACGCCGTCGCAAGATCGATAACGGCGGCATCGGATTGCCCGAAAGAAACATTGAGTAACGCCGAAAGATCGTCGGGAGTCAGGTTAGGTGCAAAACCGGGGTTTTTATTTGTGAGGTGTTCTGTAACAGCATAGCTCTTTACCAGAGAGACCTTCAGCCCGGACAAATCTTTCTCGCGCATCTGGCCCAAGCGTTCTTTTCTCACGACAATGACGTTGGGTACCGAAACAAAAGAACCCGTCATGGCAAGAAATCTGGATCGCTCGGGTGTATTCGTAACGGCGTTGACGATGTGCACTTCCCTGCTGCGAACCTTCTCAAAGATATCGTTCAGGGATAAAAAACGCCTCTGTTTAAAGTGAATATCAAGTTTTGATTCAACCAGGCGCATGTAATCGTGGGCAAACCCTGCCGGTTGGCCTGTCTGGTCAATAAACACAAATGGCGCATAACCGATTTCAACCGCAAGGATGAGGCGTGGCTGGTTCTGCGTAAGCCAGAGGCGCTCCCCGTGTGTCAATATTTCTTTGACATCGCTGCTGCCATAGGCAATGGCGGTAAAGAAAACACCCAACAGCGCAAAGATCAGCGCATAACCGCGAATTCGCATGATCTCGCCGATCTTTTTTGGCGGGTAATCAGGATGTGAATCCATTTGAAATGCCTCGCTCATCCGAGTAACAGCGGCTTGCCGAATCCACGCGATGACATGAGACGGAGCATCATGTTTTCTCCCGCAACACCGGCAGCACAACACAAAACCTGCTGCCCTTGCCTTCACCCGCCGACTCCGCCCAGATGCGCCCTTTGTGGTGTTCGGCAATCTTGCGGCACAGCGCCAGCCCGATGCCGGTGCCCTCGTAAGCCTCGCGCGACTGCAAGCGCTGGAACACCTGGAACAGCCGTTTGATCTGGTCGGGGATGATGCCGATACCGTTGTCGTACACGCACAAGCGCCATTCATTCTTGACCATCTCGCCGGTGACGGTGATTTCCGGTGCCCGCCCGCTGATGCGGTACTTGATGGCGTTGCCGATCAGGTTCTGCAGCAGCCTCAGTATCTCGTCATGGCTGGCAAGAATGCGCGGCCAATCACCGGTGATGCTCAGCTTGGCCTGCGCTTCGACGATGGCAGGCTTGAGGAATTGCAGCGCTTCGTCGAGCACCGCGCGGCTGTCGATCCAGGTGGGCGGTTCGCCCATCCTGCCGATCCGCGAATATTCGAGCAAGGCCACCAGCATCTGGTCGATGCGCTTGGCGCCTTCGATGGCGAAGCCGAAGTAGCCGCGTTTCTCGTTGTCCAGTTGCCCAGCCAGGCTCCTTTCGATCAGTTGCAGGTAGCTCGAGATCATGCGCAACGGCTGGCGCATGTCGTGGGAAACGGCGTAGCTGAATTGTTCCAGTTCGGCATTGGAACGCTTGAGTTCTTCTTCGTGCTCCTTGCGTTCGGTGATGTCGCGGGCAAAGCCGGTGGTGCCGAGCACGTTGCCGTTCTCGTCGATGACCGGGTTCTTGAAAGTTTCCACCCAGTGCATTTTGTCGCCGTCAAGCGAAGGCTCTTCGACACGTTTCTGCTGGCGCGAAGCCATTACCTCGACATCGACGGCGCGGTATTTCTCGGCCAGCTCTTTCGGCCAGAAATCAAAATCGGTTTTGCCGATGACTTGTTGTGCATTTTTCAGCCGCGCATAGCTGATATAAGCTTCGTTTACCTTGATATAGCGGCCTTCAACATCTTTCAGCCAGGCTATATAAGGCGAGTTATCCAGGATGGCGCGCATATTCACATCGCTCTTGCGCAGCCGATGATTGAAGGCCGCCAACTCGTCGGCAAATTTATGCAACTGCTGGCGGTCGAACTCCATATCTTCCTGCAACTGCACCACACGCTGCATGGCACGCAGCCTCGCCCCCAGCACCTTGGGGTTGACCGGCTTGGTCATGTAATCGTTTGCCCCGGCCTCGAATGCCTCCACCAGCCTGTCCGTGCCTTCCTGCGCCGTCATGATGAACACATGGATATTGCGCCATGCGGGGTTCTGCCTGATTGCCTTGCAAAGTTCGAGTCCGTCCATCTTGGGCATGACCCAGCCGGTGATAACGAGTTGCGGCAGGTTTTTTTCAACCAGGCTTAATGCCTCCACCCCGTTGCAGGCCGTAACCACGCTATGCCCGGCATGTTCCAGCAAGGTTTTCAGCAGCACCAAAACAGCCCGGTCGTCATCCACCAGCAAGATGTGCAATTTGTAGAATATGCCGGTTCCGCCCGACAATTCATCCCCTATATCGAGCATGTCCGGTGTCAGCGGCATCGCCTCCAATAATTCCGCCAAAGGGGGGACTTCTGCCGAACGAAGGCCGCATAACTTGCACCACTCATGCCATTCGCTCACCGATTTATCGCCGAGCCCGGCGAGCGCATCCAATTCCACGCCCATCCGGGTGGCGATCAGGATTAACTGGGGAATCATCTTGCGGCGGCGCGGCTGGTGGGCCAAACACACCCTGGAGAAATAGTCCGCAATATGCAGCACATTCAACAAACGCCAGTTCCGGTCACCCTCCGCAAAACCGGATTGACCCGGATCCTCGTGATGCAACACGACTTCCTGAAACACTCGCGGCATGCCCCAATCTGCCACCATCGCCCGCGTCAACTGGTTGTGATCAAACCCGAATTCGGCGCGCTCGAGATTGGTTAATTCGGAATCCGCGTTTGTTGCAATCGTATCGAGAATGCGCCCATATTCCTGCGGGTAGGCCGTCGCCAGCGCCAGCGAGCCGATTTGCCCGAGCAAACCGAGAATAAACACCTCTTCGGCTGAGCCGATGCCGCTGTGCAACACCAGGTTTTGTGCGGTAATCGCCGTCAGCAACGAGTGTCCCCAGAAGCATTGATAATCGAACTGCTTGCATTTCCCCTTGCGGTTGCTCTCCATTAACGACAAGCCCAACACCAGTTGCCGCACCGAGCTCAAGCCCAATACCGCGACCGCATCCACCACGGACACGACAGGCCGCGTCTGGTATGCCACGCGCCCGTTGGCCACCTTGATAACACGGCTGGATAACGCCGGATCGGACTTGATCGCATGGGCGATCTCCTGGTTCGTCACGTCATCCTTATGGGTCAACTGGATCACCTGCAAGGCCACACCTCTGGGGGACGGCAAATGCCCGCCCGCCTTGATCTCCTCGAATTTTGACTTGCTGATCATATTTAAAATTCTTTCTGTTAAGTAGCCGTAGGGTGGGCTATGCCCACCATGTCGGGCAGTGCGTGGTTGTTGCCGCTTTAGCGGCTTTACAACCACGGCCTGCCCCTTGCGGGTGCAGCCCGACCTACATTTTCATCGCTTCA
>Ga0209211_10013115_pt1 | contig 10323 bp, 12 predicted proteins | sample RifGroA2_FD_183992 | JGI IMG/M metagenome (GOLD analysis project Ga0209211, IMG submission 183992) | Groundwater microbial communities from Rifle, Colorado, USA - Groundwater A2 (SPAdes) (version 2) | ecosystem: Environmental > Aquatic > Deep subsurface > Groundwater | place: Rifle, Colorado...
AGCCAAATCAGAAATCAGGGAGTCAACGCTGAAATTTATACTAACCCATCCGCAAAACTGGATAAACAGTTAAAATACGCCGACAGAAAGGGAATTCCGCATGTGGTGATCATCGGACCGGAAGAAACGGCGAAAAATGTGGTAACGCTAAAAAATATGAAAGAGAAAACGCAGCAAATATTATCGATTGAAGAACTTACTGTACAACTTCAAAATGATTAAAATGGCTTAAATGGTTACAATGGCTAAAATTCTCAACCATTCTGACCATTTTCAACCATTCTAGCCATTTAGATTTCTATCCATGTCCCCTAAACGCCACCTCGCCTATTTATTGCTAATCATCAACACCATCGTCTGGGGGTTGGCGGTTCCGGTCGTCAAGCCGGCCTTATCTTTTACAACGCCGGAAAGATTTCTTTTTTACCGGTTTTTGCTGGCATCCATACTGACGCTTCCCTTTTTAATCTTTAACTGGAATAAATGGAAACTTAATTTAAAAACCGTTATTAAAATCGGCTCGCTGGAACTGATCGGGACAACCTTAATTTTATGGCTATTTTATTATTCCCTGAAACTTACCTCGGCAATTGAATCTTCAATTATTTCATCTGTGGCTCCATTGTTTATAACCGCGCTTGGAATTTTTATTCTGAAAGAAAAAGAAACCAAAAGGGAATGGCGGGGGCTACTTTTGGCTCTGTTGGGGACTCTCATCATTGCCGTTGAACCGTTGGCAAACCAAGACGGCCGTATTTCGGGAAATTTTGCCGGAAATGCTTTGATGCTACTGCAAAATATAGTCTGGGCGGTCTATTTAGTCCTGGCCAAAAAGATCTACCGGCATTATTCCAAATTGGCAATAACCGCAATTAGTTTTTGGGTTGGAACCATTACATTTTTTATTCTTTCGCTCCCGTCCGGAAACCCCTTGCTATTAATCAGTGCTGAAATATCGCAAGCTATGGTTCTCTGGGCGGTAATTTATATGGCAATTTTCGGATCAATTATCGGAGCCACTACTTATCTGGCCGGCCAGAATTTAATCGAAATTTCAGAAGCGTCATTATTTACTTATCTTCTGCCTTTAATTGCCGTACCCGTTAGTATTATTTTCCTTCACGAAAGTTTGCCTCCACTAACAACTCTGGGAATGATTTTAATATTTATCGGAGTCATTTTTGGAGAAAAAAAATAACTTATCGTAAAACATACTGGTTGTGTATTGGTAAACAGGGATACAATTAAAGTATATAAATAATGTCTATAAACGATAATAAGCCTCTCAAACTGCTCTTTCTGACCAGCTTAATTTGGGGGATCAGTTTCCCTGTCATAAAAGCTTCTCTTCAATATTTGCCACCGCTTCCCCTGCTTTGGTACAGACTAGGTCTTGCTTCTTTAATTTTTGTTCCATTGGCCCTTTACAGTTGGAAAACTTCTGGGGAATATTTGTCATTTAGAAGGACCATACTGATAACTATATTGGGGTTATCCGGGCCGGTAGCCTCTTTAACCCTCCTCTATCTGGGAATAAATTTAACTTATGCTAGCCGAGCAGTTTTAATAATGTCTTTAAATCCATTAATTACTTCTATAATTTTGAATTGGTTCAACCGGCAAAATAATAAAGTTTCATGGACTAATTTTGTCGCGGTAATCGGACTAATCGTCGTCATATTTGAGCCATTGTGGCTACAGGGTAATCCTAATTATTCCCGGTTTACCGGCAACTTATTAGTTTTATCGGCAGGAATCGCTTGGGCTGTTTCCACATGGTTGTCAAAAATTAAATACGCCAAAAATATTCAGCGGAATTCTCCGATCACCCTGATGGCGTTGGCGTTTCTGGGCGGCACCATGGCTCTGACCCCAATTGTCTACTTTATGAATCCAAACTACATCCTTGCGCCATTGTCATTTACTCTGACCCCAAAATTGCTGTTATACGGTATTTTATATTTATCTTTAATTTCTTCGGTCATGGGATTTATGACATTCGAAGCCGCAGCTAAATTGGTTAAACCCATGATTGCTTCCCGGTTTCTTTATATGCAAGCCTTGTTTGGCATCCCGGTTGCAATATTATTTCTCGGTGAACCTTTAAACCTAGCCTTTCTAGCGGCAGCTGGTATAATAACTTTAGGAATTATAAGGAGAGAAAATGAAAACAGGCATACATCCTCAATATTATCCGGAAGCAGTGGTAACTTGCGCTTGCGGAAATAAATTCACTACTGGCTCAACTAAAGCATCGATTCTAACCGATGTCTGCTCTGCTTGCCATCCGTTTTATACCGGTCAAATGAAATTTATTGACGCCCAAGGCAGGGTTGAAAAATTTCAAGCTAAAATGACAGCTTCATCTTCATATCGAAAAAAACAGAAACAGACGGCTTTCCGCTCTGACGCAGCCCAAAGAACATTAAAAGAAATGCTGTCAGAAGCGAAAGGCAAATCAAAAGCGAATTAAGATTTAAGAATCAGACATCTACTTTCGGATTCATAATTCATAAATCGTAATTCATAAATCGTTTTCAGGTGTCACTTCAAGACGAAATTTCAAGAATTAATGATGAGATTAACCGTAACCGGGAATTATTGACTGATCCTGATCTAACTCGTTTGGCAAATGATGAAATCATAAAACTGGAAGAACAAAAGAAATTATTGGAGTCTTCACTAACATTACAAACTGCTGTTCACAAAGAAGCCGGAATTGATCCGGAAACCTTAATCATAAACAGAACTGCCATCATCGAAATCCGCCCCGGAGCCGGAGGCGATGAAGCCAAAATCTGGGTCGGAGATTTATTAAGGATGTATTTACGGTACTGCGAAATAATTAAATTGAAAACCATTTTAGTCGATGAGGGAATTATTAAAATTTCTGGTTCGAAAGGCGCTTATGGAATCTTTCGTTTCGAATCAGGCGTTCATCGCGTTCAGCGAATTCCCCAAACCGAATCTCACGGACGGATTCATACCTCGACTGCATCTGTGGCAGTTCTACCTGAAATCACTCCGTCAGAAGTTGCAATTAATGATAATGAATTAACTTGGGCATTTTCACACTCCGGCGGACCTGGAGGGCAAAACGTAAACAAGGTTAGCACCGCAGTCAGACTGACACATATTCCTAGTGGTTTGGTTATTTCCGTCAGGCAGGAAAGGACCCAACAACAAAACAAATCCATAGCCCTGGATCTATTGCGGTCTAAGTTGTGGGAAATAGAACAGGAAAAAACTCTTAAAACTCTGGACCAACAGCGGGCGGCAGCCATTGGCCGCGGCATGAGAGCCGAAAAAATCCGGACCTACAATTTCCCCCAAAATAGGGTTACTGACCACCGGATAAACCAATCCTGGCACAATTTAGCAGAAATTTTAGAAGGAAACCTTGGGGATGTTATCCAGACCTGCCAGCTTGAAATCCCCAAAATCATTATTCCGACTGCTGAAGTGTTACTTTGAGAATTTTAGTTTGGCCATCACGCCACACTTCTATCTCCACTGTATCTCCCACTTTACGTTTAGCGATTTCCTTAGCCAAGCCCGAATCATCTTTACCGTCAATTTTGCTCTCATCAATTTTGGTGATAATATCTCCGCTTAAAATTCCACCTTTGTCGGCCGGAGATCCGGCTACCACGTCTTCCACATAAGCTCCCTGGGGAACATCATTCAGAATCGCCGCTTTTTGAGACACTATTCTGTACCTGACTCCCAAGAATGGCCGCTCGAAAGATCCGGTTTTTTGGAAACTGTCGACTACTTCCTTAACGGAATTAATCGGCAAAGCAAAGCCTATATTTTGGCTGCCCTGGGCTACCGCGACGTTGATACCTATGACCTCTCCGGCGCTGTTCAGAAGCGGCCCGCCGGAATTCCCGGGGTTGATGGCCGCGTCAGTTTGAATAACGTTATCCAACTGTTCGGCATTTCCGCCGAAAGGATCTCCTGCCTGAATTCCCCGTCCCAATCCGGAAATCACTCCTGTGGTAACCGTATGTCTGAATTCTCCCAAAGCAGTTCCTATGGCTATCACGAATTGACCGACTTTAAGATTCTCCGAATTCCCAAGTTTAATCGCCGGAACCGACATTCCATCGATCTTAAGAATCGCGATATCATTGGTTGGATCGCGATAAATTTTACTAACCTGAAATTCTTTATCGTCTTTGGTAATTACCCTATATTTACCATCAGTACTGTCAACCACGTGCTTATTTGTCACCACTAACCCGCCTGTCGGCGAGGCAGGCCCTCCATCTATCACAAAACCGGTTCCGATATCCTGTTTAATCTGCTCTTTATCCCTTGGAGTATTAAAGTCGAAAAATCCGAATGAATCATCAAAAAATAATTGGGGTGTACGCCTTTCCGCGGTAATCGAAACCGTAACCACCGACGGGCTAGATTGTTCGGCAATATCAATCACCGCTGATTCTTCCTTTAAGACTTTTTGTTCTAATATTTTCTCTGAAGAACCTGATCTTCCCGAAATTAATTTAGTGATAAACGGCAAATTATACAACCGGTCTGCTAAAGCTCCGCCAACGACGGAAACTACTACTAAAACACCAAGGGCAAAACCAATAAAGAATTTCTTCATATTAATAATAGGTTCTAGAAAGTCTCGCAGAGCCAAATCCTGCTCCGCAGGGCGAACCCGACAAAGAAACGTTTCATAAATTAACAATGGTTAGAATGGCTGGAATGGCTAAAATTGTTAAAAAAATTATTTTTTCTAACCATTTTGACCATTTTAACCATTTACCAATATTTCCATCGCCTTTTTTATTTGATTGTCCCACTTCTGATCTTTGCTGGCTTCCTGATCATAATCTATTTCAACGTCCGGTTTCAACCCCTCATCGTGAATCCAATTTCCGTTGGGCAATAACCATCTGGCTGTGGTGATATGCAAACCGGCGCCACCGCTTAATTCCATCGCATCTTGAACAGTTCCTTTTCCGAAAGAGTTTACTCCGACTAACTTTCCCCGACCTCGAGCCTGAATCGCTCCGGCTACAATTTCTGAAGCCGACGCGCTTCCCTTATTTATTAGAACAATCACCGGAATATCTACTAACCGACCCGGCTTAGAAACGTTATATGGTATAGATGTTATCTTACCTTTTTGCTCAACTACTGTCCCGTCGTGGAAAAATTCTGATGAAATTGCAATAGCCGCTTCCAGGTATCCGCCTGGATTATTCCGGACGTCTAAAATCAATCCGCCAAAATTATCCTTTTTATCATTAGAACCTTTAATAATTTTTTCTACCGCCTGGTTCCATTCTGATACGGTTCGGTCTCCAAATCTAGACATTCTGACTACGACCATCGTTTTTTTACTGCCGGAGTTATCGCCATCTAACGGCCAGTCAACAAATTCGGCCTCCACGCTTTTTACCAAAATAGTATCCCTCTTCAACAACACGTCAAAAGGTTTTTGTTTTCCCCTAGAAATTGTCAAGACCACAGAATCGCCTTTCGGACCTCTGATGATTTCCACCGCTTCCGGCAAAGTAATCCCTTCCGTATCCCTATCAATCCCCTTTTTCCCATCTTTAACCCTTAAAATAAAATCTCCGGCTTCGATCCCTGCCAATTTAGCCGGTGTATTATCCAGAGGCGCGATAACTACCAAATTGTCTTCTTTAAATCCCAATTGAATTCCCACGCCGCCGAATTCTCCCGAAAGCTCTTCTTTGGATTCTTCCTGTTTTTGAGGAGGTAAAAATACCGTATATGGGTCCCCCAAGGAAGCGGTTAAACCAGAGATAGCTCCGTAAAACATTTTTTGTTTGTTAATGGAAACTTCGTCTAAATATTCCTTTTCCAATTTACCCCAGACTTCCCAAAATAAGGAAAAATTTATGTCTTTATTTTCCGGAGGCACGGCTTTATTAACAATTAGGACTTCCGGTTTTAAAGATTGCCATTTGACGGCAATTTCCCTTTGACCAAACCAATAACCTATTCCGCCTGATAAAAGCAGAAAAGAAGAATAAAAAATAGTCTTGCGAAGTTTTTGAAGTGTCACTTAGTGGTTGGTGTAAACGGCATTAAAGCCAAATGCCTAGCTCTTTTTATGGCAGTAGAAAGTCTGGCCTGATGTTTCCGGCAAATTCCTGTTCTGTCTTTGCCTAAAATTTTACCTCTGTCAGAAGTATACCTCTCCAGAGAAGAAACTTCTTTATAATCCGGCTCAAATTTACCATCGCAAAATGGACATGCTTTCGGAACTTTTATTTTTCTAATAGTACGCCTTTGTCTGTTCATCATAAACTTTAACTAAAACGGAATATCTTCCGCCGCTACTATCTCATCTTCTTCCGATTTAGTCGGTTTTTTCTTTGATGATTTTTTAGTCGGTGGAACTGCTACCGCGGTTGCAGAAATTCCTGCAGCAGCACCTGCTCCCGACGGACTTAACGCGATCATATTGTCGATAACTACTTCTGTTGTCCGGCGTTTGGTTTTATCTTGGGCTTCCCATTCTCTGGTTTGTAACCTGCCTTCGATATAAACCTTACGGCCTTTTTTAAGAATTTGGGAACAAACTTCGGCCAATTTAGCCCATGCTACGCATCTGGTAAACTCAACTGCTTCTTGTGGTTGTCCAGCTTGATCCGTCCAATTACGGTTAGTAGCTACGCTGAAAGTAGCCACTGCTGTTCCTTGGGGAGTATAACGGAGCTCCGGATCAACGGTTAAATTCCCGATCAACAAAACTTTATTTAAACTTCTGGAACTCATTATTTTTTAATTAACAAATGCCGCAAAATATTTTTGTTTTGTTTAAGAGATTCTTCAAATTTGGCACAGATCAGAGGATTTAGACTTACTTCAAGATTGGCGTACCAACCTGTTTGTTCACCGGCAATAACATAAGACAAATCGCGCAAACCCATTTCTTCTGTTTTTTTCAATTTCCCGCTCAATTTTTCAATTAAGATTTTTATACCTTCGATAACTTCTAGACGTTTTTCCGATTTAACTTTAGAGGACACAATGACTATAACATCATAACTCCTAAGTTCGACTGGTTGAGTTTCAATCCTAGCAACCTTCTTTATTGTTGTTTTGATTTTAGGCATAGAGATATTGTAACACAAGAAAACAGAAAAATGGCTGTAATGGCTAAAATGGTTAAAAGTTTAAGAAGATTTTCTAGCCATTCTAACCATTGTAACCATTTCACTTTATTTAGTATCAATCCTCAATCTGCTGCTTAAAATTTTCACCGGTTGTTGAATTTCGCTTTTCAGCTGAACACCAATAGTCCGACCTCCCCCGGAAATATTTACTCTGGCGCTGATTAACTTAGCGTCTCCGGCGGAGTGATACACTTCTGAATCAAGAAGCGGCCCGATATTTTTATCATTCAATCTGGCATAAACCCTTCCGGAAGCACTATGCAATTGGGCCTCAAAATAGATAGCCGTCACTTTACCAAAATCGTTAATGTTAAATGTTACTTCTGCTCCTGGAATCGTAACCCACTCCGTGCTGGTAGTTTCACCCGCACCCAAAGAAACATATTGAGTTTTAGCAGAAGCTCCGGAAACAGTCTGAACTTTTTCTACTACCCTCTCTATCACTTGCTGTTTAGCTGGCTGGGATAAACCGGAAATAGTCGCTATCGCCTCGCTGACTAAGTTTTTGACGCACTCACGATCGCATTCATCCTTTGTCATTAATGACTTACTGTTTAATGAACTCTTGATCACACTATCCAATCGCTGTTCAACTACCGCTAGCCGCCTTAAAACCTCTGAATTTTGGCTTATAGTCCCCCATTGCAACCAACCCACAGTTGTAAAACCTACAATCATTAAAACTAACCCTATTCGCTCTAAAAATTCCCACATATTTGATCTATTGATTTACGAATTATGATTTAAGATTTAAGAATTGGAATGTTTATATTTTCGGATTCGTAATTCATAAATCGTAAATCCTATATCGCTAGTTAGTTCGTCGGCGCCTTAGAAAATTCAGCTTGTGATTTCGTTGATCTAGCGGCGAACGCGCTTCCCGGCCCCTTAGATGTAGCCTTTTTAGCCGGATTTAATGCCGCCGCTCTGGCTTCCTGTTCCTGTAATTGGAAAATTCTTTGTTCTTCTTTCTTTTTTTCTTCTTCAGATTTTTTTTGATTTTCGGCATCATCTTCCTGTTGCATCTTCTTATAGTCTTCATCCCATTTTTGGATTTGTTCACGGTGAAATTTAACCGCCTCCTGTTCTTCGGCCTGTCTTTGAGCTAACCTTTGAGGATCGGCAGCTTGTCCCGCGGAGTTGGATCCGGCGGCGCCGGATTTCGGATCCTGTTGTCCGGTTAGTTGTTCTATCCCATTCTCTCCGCTCGCTTGATCATTATTCCCGCCAGCTACTAAATCCTTAAGTCCGGCAACCACATCTTGAGCCTGATCTCCCAATTTTTCAAAAGTATCCTGCAAAATCTGATTTCCCAACATCGGCTGAGGCATAAAAACCATACTATCATTAATGATAAAATTGGGCAAGCAGATATGAAACTTTACAATACGTTGACGCGAAAAGTACAAGAGTTTGTCCCGTTAAACCCACCAAAAGTCGGGATGTATACCTGCGGACCGACGGTTTACGACTATGCTCATATCGGAAATTGGCGGACGTATATTTTGGCGGATGTTTTAAGGAGGGCTTTGAAATATTTAGGCTTTGAAGTTACGGCAGTATCCAATATTACCGACGTCGGTCATTTGGTCGGCGACGGAAACGAAGGCGAAGATAAACTAGAAAAAGGCGCCAGACGTGAAGGCAAAACAGCCTGGGATGTTGCTCAAAAATATACTGAAATTTATTATGATCACGAAAAAAAATTAAATGTTTTTCCGCCTGATCAAAGATGCAAAGCCACAGATTATATTAAAGAACAAATTGATTTAATAAAAAAATTGGAGGAAAAAGAATTAACTTATAAAACTTCCGACGGAATTTATTTTGATACCGCAAAATTTCCGGATTACGGAAAGTTAACCAATCAGGATAAAGACAAAATTTTGGAAGGGGCCAGAGTGGAAGTTAATCCGGAAAAAAGAAATCCGACTGATTTCGCCTTATGGAAATTTTCACCGGCTGGTGTCAAACGCGATATGGAATGGCCTTCTCCTTGGGGAACCGGTTTCCCCGGATGGCATATTGAATGTTCGGCAATGAGTATGAAATATCTGGGGGAACAATTTGATCTGCACGTGGGCGGAGATGATTTAAAATTTATTCATCATAATAATGAACTCGCCCAATCAGAAGCCGCCAGCGGGAAAATTCCGTTTGTTAAATATTGGGTGCACGGCCAATTTTTGACTGTCGATGGCGAAAAAATGAGCAAGAGCAAGAATAATTTTTATAATTTGGATGACATTGAGGAAAAAGGATTTGAGCCGCTGGCTCTCCGTTATTTGTTTCTGACTACGAATTACCGTAGCTTTCTGAATTTTACCTGGGAAAGCTTAACCGCAGCCAGGGAAGGCCTGAATAACATCCGCAAATTATGCTGTAAAGTATCTGATACTTTACAAGAGAAGCGGAGTGTTTTATCTCCGGAGAAGCTGGAGAAAATTCAAAATTACGCTAGACGGTTTAAAACGGCAATTGAAAACGATCTGCAGATGCCGGAGGCGCTGGCGATAGCCTGGGAAGTGGCCAAGTCCAATATCCCCTCCCTTGATAAAGGGGATTTAATTGCTGATTTTGACCAGGTGCTGGGGCTTGATTTACTAAGAGGCAAAGCTACTGTACATCAAGTAGGTCAGGCTATAGCCAATATTCAGGGTTTATCAGCCGAGATTAAACAGTTAATAAAAGACAGAGAGACCGCCCGCAAAAATCAGGATTGGAAACTATCGGACGAACTCCGAAATAAAATTCTTGCATCCGGCTACAAAATCGAGGACTCCTCATCCGGCCCAAAATTACAGAGAGTTTAATTTAAGTTGTCGATTCCATTTATTGGCTTGTTCCACTAGCCAATCATAATGATCTTCAAAAGTCCCTTGCCGCAACGCTTCTCTTTCCGCCTCCTGAAAAAAATATTTAATAAACGATTTTTGTGATAACTGATTGTCTTTAATCCCGATCTCTATTTCCAATAAACGATTAATTGTTACCGGAGAAACCAGTTCCAGGTATCTACCCAACCTCATAAATTAATCTTACCCCTCCCCTATCCCATTTCAATTCATATCGGATATGAATTGAGAAACTGAAAATCTGTTATTAAAATCTTTGATAGATATGCAACCAATCGAAATAAGAGAAGAGTCCTGCG
>Ga0209211_10013117_pt1 | contig 10321 bp, 13 predicted proteins | sample RifGroA2_FD_183992 | JGI IMG/M metagenome (GOLD analysis project Ga0209211, IMG submission 183992) | Groundwater microbial communities from Rifle, Colorado, USA - Groundwater A2 (SPAdes) (version 2) | ecosystem: Environmental > Aquatic > Deep subsurface > Groundwater | place: Rifle, Colorado...
GTGTTGATGGTCACCTGCGACATTGACTGATTCGGTATGGCGCTGTTCAGGGCGGCATTCGCCTTTGCGAGCAGTGAAGACACCTTCGCGAGGTTGTCTCCGGCTCTTGAAACGGCCAAAGGGAGATCGCTATCCGCCGTGAGACGGGCGATTTCCCCCTGCCACGTCGCGAGGACCGCTTCGATGAGGACGCGTTCGTTCTCAAGAGAGTTCTTAAGCCCCGAGTCGTTGATAAAGGGCACCAACTGCGGGCTCGTACTGCGCGGATTGCTGAAAAATTGGTCGACCTTGTTGTGCACAACGTCATCCGAAGTCGTATATGCGTCTTTGATCTCGTCGAGGATAGCGGACTTCGTCTGAAGAAATGCGGTCTCATCGCTTCGGACTTCGGCCTCCGCGACGGCTATTTCTTCCCCTCGCGTACCCGCTTCGAGCGATGCGAGTGTCGCCTTCTCCCGCTCGAGCGCCGCCTTTTTTTGCAAAATGATGGCACGCAGATCGCCGTTCTCGGTCTCTGCGAGCACCCGCCCCGCGCCCACGGCATCACCCACACGTACATAGACACGCGATATCCTCCCGCCCTGAGAAAACCCGAGGTTTACATCCTGTGCCGCGATCACTTTTCCCGAAAGCGAAACCTCTTGTACAAAATTCTGCCGCTGTATGACGAGTGTTTTTTCGGTGCCCTTCGACGCTCCGCCAAAAAGGAGTACGCCTCCTGCGACAACGACAAGGGCCGCCGCCCCTATAAGGAAGGTCTTCGCGGAAAGATAGGGCGCTGATCCTTTGGTCGAAATGCGTTCAAGTGTCATGAAATCAAGGCTGTATTGTGTATCAAAAAACGATGCGCGTCAATATAGCTAACCGCTATGCGGAAGAAGCGTGACGAGCACGGCCATGAGCATTATGCCGACCGCAAAAAACATCACATGCTTGAAGTAGTGCCCCCGTTCCCGCGCTGAATCGATCGAGTGCGGAATGAGGTCATGAAATACGACGATGAGGTACGAGCCCGCAGCGAGTCCCAAGAGCGGTATTTCGAAAGCCTCGAATGTTTCCAAGAGAAAGTATCCGCCTATCGCACCGATAAGGATGGTCGAGGAGACGAGAAAATTGTACATAAGCGCCCGCTGTGCCGAAAGACCCGCCTGCCGCAAGACGAAGAATTGGGATATCTCCTGCAACATTTCGTGCAACATGATGCTCACGGTGCTTGCGACGCCGAGAAATGGCGAGGCGGCGAACGCGGCGACGATAACGACGCCGTCGCCGATATTGTGAATGCCGTCGCTCAGAAGGATACGATTGGCATCAATGCTCGAGTGCGTATGGTCGCCTACGCCGGCATCGTGGTGGTGGTGAAAATGCGGCAGGTACCGGAACGCGACGAGAACGACAAGCGCGCCCGCAACTATCCACGGGAGACCCAGTGTGATAGACCCCGCGTGTCCGATTATCTCAGACGGAACTGACAAAAAAGTGCAGATTGCGTTCGATGAATGGCCCCGCCTGACGCCATGTAATGAGCTTGCCCGAAAGCGATACGAGCATGACGAGGAACGATGCAATGAGTATTTCAAACATGCCGGTATTCAGCAAAGGCAGTATAATACGGGGATGCTGGATAAGAAACTACGGAGCTTCAGGTATGCGTTCGAGGGATTCCGTATCGCATGGCGCGAGGAATTCAATTTCCGGTTCAATGTCGTGTGCGCCGTTCTTGCAGTCCTGCTCGGATGGTATTTCGGTATTTCGAGCGTCGAGTGGATCATCGTCATTTTTCTTATCGGCTTCGTGCTCATGGCGGAGTCCTTCAACACCGCGCTTGAAGAGCTCTGCGACATGTACCGCCCGGTCCACGACCCGCACGTCGCGAAGATAAAGGACCTGTCCGCGGGCGCGGTTTTGCTCGCCGCCATCGCGTCGCTCATCATCGGGTGTATCATTTTTTTACCGCGCATTGCCGCGCTGTTCTCATGATGGATATTCTTTCGTCGTTCGACGTGAACACGGTCCAAGCGCTTGCCGCCCTACGCTCGCCCGCCACCACAGGGCTCTTTATGTCCATAACCGCGCTCGGTGGCACCGTCCTCATCGGCGGGTTGAGCGTTCTTCTCGGCCTCTATTTCCTCGTGCGCGGCCGCCTCTCGCTCCTTGCGGGCCTTGCGGTCGCTATTGGGGGAGCCGGAGCCGTTCTATTTATTCTGAAGGAAGCGGTCGCGCGTACGCGGCCGCCCGCCGCTCTGCAGGCCTATGCCGAGACGGGCTTTTCCTTCCCGAGCGGCCACGCTACGATGTCGCTCGCTTTCTACGGCTTTCTCGCATACCTCGCGTGCGGGATATTTCCCGCGGGCCGCTATCGCGTCGCGGCGGGAGTCGCAGCCGGCGGCCTCGTCTGGCTCATAGGATTCAGCCGCGTCTATCTCGGCGTCCACTACCCGAGCGATGTTGCGGCGGGATTCATCATCGCGGCCGCCTTTCTGTGGCTTGCGGTGGTCGTCGGGAAAAGACTCGAAAAAAATCCTGTCACCCGTTGAGTGTGGACTTCGGGGAGCGCGCGAACAACGGAAAAGCGAATTCGAGCCGTTCATTTTGTATCACCCACCGGTACAAAGACGGTGCGAGTAGCACCGAGAAGACGACCGTGCCGAGTACGTGTATGAGGGTGAACGGGATCTGTCCCATTATGGCGACCGTAAATGATTGGCCGTTGAAAAGAGGACCTATCATCATCGTCACCGCATCGTAGAGAATGGTGCCGGGGATGCCGAACAGAAGGAAATTCTTCACACTCGCCTCCCTGTTCTTGAAAAAAAGATGCGCCCCCACGCCAAGGAGCCCGTACGAGACAGCGGTAACCGCGGTCCAGCTCCCCCACCCGCTTGTGACGGCGTCGTAGAGAACGATACCCAGAAAACCGAAAAGAAAACTGCCCGCGAGGCCGTAGCGCTTCGAGAACGGCATCACGGTCGCCAGCATCGGCTCGAAATTCGGGGGGCGGAAGGGGATGAGCCGGAAAAGAAAAACGGCCGTCCAGCCGATAATGAATTTGAACGTGCCTGCGGGGACGGATATTTTCATGGGACTATGAGTGTACCACAGCGCCCCGGTACGAATGTGGACAATGGAGTGCCGGAGCGCAGTATTTTTGACGGTTTGAGCCACTCTTCCGTAAACCGGCTCGGTTTTCTGACTCCTCGGCTCGGAAGTGAACATGGGTACATGTCCACTTCTCTCGCTCTACGTCGCCAGTCAAAAAAATGCGCTCCGGTTCTCTCCGGATAGGTTTGGAACTGCTCTAGAGGAGGCGCGGGGCGGTCATCCTCTTTCTTGATTGTACGAAGCGGGAGAATATCCCTGCCGCCCGCCCTCCTTGTGAGCGCAAAGCGATGAAGCCGCCGCTCAATATCAGACCGAGACCGATGATGCCTCCCGCGAGCGACAGGCCGTTCGAGGACTCTTTCGGGGCCACTCCTGCGGCGGCGTCGGTGCCTGTGTCTTCTGCGCCGAGGGCAATGACCGGGTGAGCGGCTTTACGCTCCGACTTCCGGACGGTTTCCGCGATGACGGTCGGCTCCGACATGGTCGGATCGAGCTCCCCTGTTATGGTGACGGTATCACCTGCCGTGAGGCCGGAGAGCGTTCCCTTTTCACCGTCCTGCTGTACGAACTCCGTCTTACCGTCCGTTTGCACCTTCCACGTCAGAGTCGAGCTACCCCATGCGATCCTCGCCTCGATGGTTGTCCCTGCAATGGAAGTTATCGTCGCATTGCGGATGAGCACGAAACCGTTGTTCGCAATATGCACCTCAAGGTTCGGTGCGGATTCCGCATAGGCGATCGTGCCGGCACTGAGGATCGCCATCACTACGCCCGCAATGACGAACGAGCTGCTGCGAGATCTTTGGAATTGTGCCAGGTGCTTCATACAGAAAACGGATGACTGTCCTCTCAGAGCAGAGGATTTTGTCCGCGTATCACACGGACGAGGACCACGATGACCGCGACCACGAGCAGGAGATGGACGAAGCCCCCCAATGTATACGAACTCACAAGGCCGAGGAGCCAGAGTATAAGGAGAAGCGCGGCTATGGTGTACAACATAAAAATATAGTTACGATTAAGGTGGCTTTACGCTCATGAAGACGCGGCGGTGCGCCAACAATTACAAACGACCGGTATATCGATACCGCTTTCAGTATGAAGCGAGGATGAACTTATCCGAGATGCGCGTGGTCGTTCCAGACTTTGAGTTGCCACGGCGAGACCATCTCACCGACAGCCTTGTGCGACGGCGCATCAAACGTGAGCACCGTGAGGCCGGTATTCTCCATAAGGTCGAAGCCGCGAATAACACCCTGACATTCTTTCGCCGTTAAGTCCTTCCCGAACACGGCCGCCGCGGCGATTATCCACATGAAAAATCCGTGTGATACGACGAGGATGTTCTCCTCGGACCGCCCTTCTAGATAGGCGAGGCCGGCGAGTGCCCGTTCCTTGAGGTCGTCGAAGTTCTCGCCGTCTTCAAACCGGTATCCCGGAACGGTGAAATTACCGTGGTAGGACTTGTGTGCTTCCGTTATCTCCGGACCGCTCACCTCTTTCCCGAGAAGCCTCGAGGATTGAATGCCTTCCACGAAAAATGCGGAGGACTCCATGTTCACCCCTAATCTTTTGGCGACGACAGCGGCGGTTTGCTGTGCGCGTTTTAAGGTACTGGCGACGACCAATTCTACGGAGAGCTTGGAGGCGCGTTCCGCGATTTCCCCCGCCTGCCGTATCCCGCGCTCGGACAGCGGCGTTTGCAATTCATTGAACCGTTTGGCTGCGTTATGCACGCTCTCCCCGTGCCGCACGAAGTAGATGCTTTTCATATCATCCGAGATGCGCGTGGTCGTTCCAGACTCGCATAAACCAGCCCTTAATCGGCATATTGTCATATGTCTCGGTTCCATCGGGATCAAAGTGGAGAACCGAAATACCTGTATTCTCGACGCGTACACTCAATATGAACTTCCTGAATTCCTCCGGAGAAATCATTTTGCCGAACAGGACGTGCGATAAGACCGTGCGCAGTATGAAACCGTGTGCAACTACGAGGATATTGTTTTCGGGACGCGTTTCAAGGTATGCCAGAGCTTCTCCTGCCCTGGTCATGATATCTGAAAAGTTTTCTCCGTCTTCGACGCGCTCGCCGGATTCTGAGTAAAAGCTCGCTAGCCACGCATCACGCATTTGTCGGAGCGGGCTACGGTATCTTTCGTTCGAATCAAGTATGGTAGGAGATTTGCGCTCATGGAATAAGTCCGAGGATTCGATTTGCGTCCCGATTCGATTTGAGATTGTCTGTGCGGTCTCTTGCGCCCGCCGCATTGTGCTCGAGATTATTATGTCCACCGGCAATTTTGCGCACCGCTCCGCAATGAGAACGGCCTGCTCCCTACCCTTTGCAGTAAGCGGAGATTGGTGGTCACCCTGCGTATAATTGCGCAAATTTACCTCACTTTCCCCGTGTCTGACAAAATATACGGTCTTCATATTATGCTTCGGGGCGGTTACGTATTCGCTCGATGATGCTGGTCGTCGAGTTCACTTTTTCTATGGGTATGATTTTCAGCTCGACACCGAGTCCTTTCAACTCGTCCCTGTATGCATTCCACTTCGGATTTACCGACACGATGACATCCGGCTTGAGCGCACGGGCCACCTGCATGCGCGCGGGCTCCGCATCGCCTTCCTTGCCTTCCGGAGCGATGACGACGTAATCCACATACCGTATCGCGTCGAGAATAGCCGCACGCACGTCCTCATTCTGTATCGGCCGCCCTTCTTCCTTGTAGCTCCGTATCTCCGCATCGCTTTTGAGCGCGACGACGAGGATATCCCCGAGCGCCTTAACGTCGCGCAAATAATCAATATGCCCCTGATGGAGTATGTCGTACGCCCCGCCGGCCAGAACGATTTTTTTACCCTTGTATTTTTCCCGAATGGCGGGGAGGTCCGCAAGTTTGATTATCATCAAGACATTCTACAGCAAAAAATCCCCATAACGACATCGTATGTCGTTATGGGATCAGAGCACGACCTAAAGAACAAACTGACCGTCTTTGTAGATGACCTTGGTCTTGCCGTCTTTGAGATGCGCGGTTACCGTGCGGTCGGTCGTCGAGATGATGTCGGTGTGTACGGATGAATCGTTGAAGCCGAGCGCCTCCGCCTGTTTGGTCGTCAATTTTGAGACATCGCCGCGGAAAGTATCACGGTACGACATACCGAGTGCCAAGTGCGTGTTGCCGTATGGCCCGCCCATGTTCTCGTCGTAAAGGGTCTCGGCCATGAATTTCGTGATGCGGGAGTGGCGTTTGTCGGTCAGCGAGTACTCGCCCATTTTGTTCGCCCCCTTGGTCGCTATCATCTGCTTGAGCAATTTTTCATTGGTCTTCGCCTTCGACTTCACCACGATGCCGTTCTTGAATTCGAGCTCAATGCCCGTTATTTTCGAGCCGTAGCGATAGAGCGGTTGGTTGAATTTGATCCAGCCTTCGGTGCCGCGCCAATCGGGCGAGGTAAATATTTCGAAGCTCGGCATATTGACCCCGCGACCGGCGAGCCAATTGCGCTTTTCACCGATGCGTACCCACATATCCATATCACGCCCGACCGCATGCAGGCGGTCTATCCTCGGCGTAAGCGCATTGAGTCGGCTCTTGAATTTTTCTATCTCGGTGTAGACCTCCTTCCAGCGCTTTATCGGGTCTGCATAATCGAGAAAGCATGCCTTGACTATCTGGTCCCAGTACTCTTTTTCAGAAAGTCCCGCTTCTTTCGCCATCGCGGGAGTGCCGTACATTGCTATAGACCACGACATCTTTCCTTTCCACTCCTTCTCATGCCGCCAGTCCATGAAGGGCTTCATCGCGACCCCGCGCGCCATTATCTTTTTGGGGTCTATCCCGTCCATCAGATGCATGTCCTTGTCCGCAAGGATAAAGAGCGAGTGGTCCATCTCATCGACAACTCCTTTCAAATATTTCTTCGGAAAGAATTTGATCTGGCTCTCTGATGCGTGCTGATAGAAATACCTGCTCGTGCTCTCATTGCGGCGCATATCGCCCTTCTCCTCATCGGGCGCATAGTGGGAAAGCACGTGCCCGCCCGCGTCCACGATGGCGTTGCAGATGGCGATATAGAGGGGCTTTGCGCTCTCGTTCGCCGAGAGCCGGACGACGTCGCCCTTCTTAATTCCCTTGCCCATGCCGAGCGCGAAATTGACCATCACGTCGGCGTATTTTTTTAATATTTTCTCACTTGGCAAATATGGTTTTGATGACATCGTCCTAGACTACAAGTTCAGACCGTGTTTGTCGAGTTGCCATTTTCGTCCTGGATATTATGATGCGTAAGAAAATATTCGTGAATCTCCTCTCCTAGGATGTCGCGTGTAGCTCGGTCCTCAGTCGCAAAATAACGGATGATGTCAGAATCAAGTTTCTCGCGCTCCTCACCCTCCGGCAAAGCCATGAGGTAGGAGAGTGTACGAAGAGCTTTGCCGCCATAGGCGCGAGCAATTTCCTTCATTATAGGAATCTTTAATCTAAATTGGCCAAGCTCAAACTCATCAAACACCTCGGACTCGGACATTCCAGACGCCCCAGATACCGACGTAACGATACTTTGTAAAAGCGGTGCATATCTCATGTAATTATAAATCGGGCCATCCAGATCATCGGATGTAAAACCAAATTCACGCCTTAAAAGCTCGGCATTTTTCATGAATATCTTTCGCTGCGTGTGCACAAGTAGTATTTCATTGAACCCTTGAAGTACATCTCGTTCATTTTCTTGTTTCCATGGCGTGCGAAAATGATATCCGAGGCGCGCGTAAGAGAGGCGTTTATCTTTCGACCCGTAAAACAGCTGAAGCGATGCGCGATGGATCAACTCGTGTAATATGTCCGCGAATTTGCTTTGATCCGTGTCAGCGTTGTCACAGTTTACTGCTGCAAGGTCTTCGGCGGGTAGAAATATTGCGTGGGGACCATTGGTAAATTCCCTCTGAAATACCTCTGCTGACAATAAATGAACGCGCGCTGGCTCGGCTGCCGCATAATCTGTAATGCCCAGAGAGACAAGCTCTTCCCGAATCAGATCGTTGATGACCTCGATCATGTGCATCTCCTCCTCGGTCTTTTGTTGCTCTCCCTCGAACGGCTCACTTGCTTGCTTCGCCCATTCTCCCATCGCGGCTCGCATGCCATCTTCCTCTTCCTGCGAGTATTTTCGACCTACGAATTCGCGACCTTCGTTCATGGCTTTTGTCCAACCAACTCTAGCACAAAAGGTCTCTTTCGAGGCCTTGCATTATCTGAACGTAATCTCTTGTACCCTCTCTTTGATATCTATCGGATAGACGCCCGTAAAACATGATGTGGAAAATTGATCCGCCGGTATTCCGGTCGCCTCTATCATGCCCTCGTATGAGAGGAAGCGCAGAGAGGTCGCGCCGAGGAATTCCCGCATCTCCTCGACCGATTTCACGGACGCGATGAGGTCGGACTGCTTCGGCGTATCTATGCCGTAAAAGTCGGGGAATTTTACGGGAGGCGAGGCGACGAGAAAATGCACTTCCTTTGCACCCGCTTCGAAGACCATTCTGACGATCTGGCGCGAGGTCGTGCCGCGCACGATGGAATCATCGAATATCACCACACGCTTGCCCCGTATGACTTCCGGCAGAGGCGTCAGTTTTGCCTTTACTCCCTGTTCGCGAATGTGCTGTTCGGGCGTGATGAACGTGCGGTGGATGTAGCGATTTTTGACCAGCCCCATCTCGAACGATATGTCGAGCGCCTGCGCGTAGCCTATAGCCGAGGGAATGGCCGTCTCGGGTACCGGTATGACCACATCCGCCTCGAGCGGATATTCTTTCGCAAGCTGCGTGCCGAAATTTTTACGCACGCCGTAGACCGACTTACCCAAAAGTTCGCTGTCGGGGCGTGCGAAGTAGACAAATTCGAATATGTCGAGCTTGGGGTCGGCCGTTGCCAATTGCTCACTCCGCATTCCATTTTCATCGATAGTGACCATTTCACCGGGCGCAACGTCTCTCACATATTCTGCGCCGATGGGAGCGAACGCACAGGTCTCGGAAGCGACGACGTATCCGCCGTTCAGTTTTGCTATCGAGAGGGGCCGTATGCCGCAGTGGTCGCGTACGGCGACGAGCGTATCGCGCGACATGATGAGGATGGAGAACGCTCCCGTCATGAGCGGGTACACATCTTTGATGGCCGCAGTAAGTCCGAGGCCTTCGCGCATACGCGCGCCGATGGCCTCGACTATCATCCGAGAATCGGAAAATTCCGACGTATCGATATCCTTTGAGCGCAGGAAATCCGAAAGTGCGCTTGTGGTGGGAAGATTGCCGTTGTGGACGAGCGCTATGGCACCGTCGTCGGGCGCGGAGCACAGAGAGACGGAATCATTCAAGCTCGGATGCGGATCTTCGTAGGAAATCTTTTGGAGCGAGCCTGCGCCCGCGGCGAGCATCGGCTGGGCATGTTTTACTTTCGAGCCGCCGGTCGTCGAATACCGGTTGTGCCCCACGGCAATGTGACCCTTGAGGCTACCGATGAGCTCGTCATTAAATATTTGGGAAACAAGTCCCATGCCCTTGTGCACGGTGATGGTCTCGCCGTCCGCGGTCGCGATGCCGGCGCTTTCCTGCCCGCGGTGCTGGAGCGCATAGAGTCCGAAGAAGGAGAGGCGGCTCACGTCGAGCCCCTTGCCGAAGACCCCGAAGACCGCGCATTTTTCTCCAAGAGGCTCCATAGGAAGGAGCCATTCTATCAGAAAAACCGCAAAAGGTTATACCCTTCCGCCTTGGCCTGCGACGATATTCTATTGGATGCTCTTGCCCAAAAGCCACAGGAGGATGGCTTTCTGGACGTGTTTACGGTTCTCCGCCTGATCGAAAATGACGGAATTCCTGTGGTCTACCGCATCACGCGTTATTTCGTACCCCACATGCATGGGCATGCAGTGCATGATGCGCGCTTTGGGTGCGTGTGTGTCGATGAGGGCGGCATTGAGCTGGTACGGCATGAAGACCTCCTTGCGCCGTTCGAATTCCGCGGCGAATTCGGGTTTCGGCTGGCGATTGTTGAAATACTCCGCATCAAGCCATGTGTCCGTGTGCACATAGTCCGCGCCCATGACCGCATCCTCCGGCTTCTGCACGCGCTCCACATTGCCCGTACCTTCGGCCTGTGCGTTCAACTCCGCGTCAATGCTCGCCGGATGCGCCTCGGGCGCCGCAAGC
>Ga0209211_10013121_pt1 | contig 10319 bp, 11 predicted proteins | sample RifGroA2_FD_183992 | JGI IMG/M metagenome (GOLD analysis project Ga0209211, IMG submission 183992) | Groundwater microbial communities from Rifle, Colorado, USA - Groundwater A2 (SPAdes) (version 2) | ecosystem: Environmental > Aquatic > Deep subsurface > Groundwater | place: Rifle, Colorado...
GTTTTACATTCCCAATGTCAACAAACCGCTCCGCATCACGAGTCTTCAGTCAATTGTCGGCGGGGTGTTCAACAATGCCGACCTCATGCAGCTGGACTATCATGCGGAGTACGAGGCCGTTTCCGCCGGAGAAAATGCGAATGAGCGTATTCTGGACCTGAAGGCGAAGAACAACTCGGTGGCCTATGACAGGTTGAAGATGTGGGTCACGAAGAAGGATACGATATTGCGTAAAGTTGAGGCCTATGCTTCCAGCGGCATGCTGATCAAAACACTTGAGTTTAAAGAGGACAAGGACTTTGGAAACGGATTGGTAAGGCCCTCGGTGATTGAAACCACAAGCCCGTTGTATAAAGGCTATCGCTCGATTATTGTGTACCAACGAATCAAGCCGCGCCAATTTCGCGACGAAGTCTTCACACTCAATTATCTCGGAAGGTTGGGAGAACTGCGATGAGGTCGCCCATTCCATGGCTCTTTCTCGTTCCCTGGATGATACAAGCGCAGGAAGTACCTGCCGATCCTGAACCTTTCGAAGAAAAGAAGCTGGAATGGAACGGCAATCTCGATGCAAAATATACCGCCTTTCATATGGACCGGGGATCAGCCCTGTACAAACTGCAGTTTGTCGACGCGGCGGCTTCCTCTGCGTATCTTTCCCAATATCGCATCGAGCCCTATCTCAACGCCGATTATCAAACGAAGGATCTCGGCTTTCATCTCAAGACCCATGCAACATATTTCAGCGACGACGAAGCCTCCGTCGATCTTTTTGAGGCGTACGGCAGCTACAATCCATCGTTCAATTCGACTCTTCAGGCGGGCAAGCGAGTTTACAACTGGGGCAAAGGCTATGCGTTCAATCCTGTAGGATACGTGAATCCCGTCAAAGACCCCGAGAATCCGGAACTTGCACAGGCCGGATTGCTTTCAGCAAGCTTTGAATATGTGAAAAGCTTCTCCTCTCCTCAGCTGCAGACGTTTTCATTGCACCTGGTCGTCGTTCCGCCTCCACCGGATCTTCTCAACCGATATGCCGAGGTGCAGCATACCGGCTTTGCAGTTAAGGGATATGTATTGCTTTGGGACACCGACGTTGACATCATGGGATTTTATCGCAAGGATGATCGGAAGCAGCTCGGCTTTGATCTTTCCCGTAATCTCAGGGAGAATGTCGAAATTCACGCGGAGCTGAGCTACAGTCAGGGGTCGTCCATGTATTCCATTACGAATGGCAGCCTGAAGGAAGTCCGGCGGGATCAGTATTCCTCTCTGGCCGGTTTCCGGTATCTCCATGAGTCGAACACGACAATCATCGCGGAATATTATCACAACGGGGGCGGCATGAATCCGGCGGAGTTTGAGACGTACGTCGGTTTCCTGACAAATGCAGTGAACAGTGGAAACGGTGTCGTTGCCCGGCAGGCATTGGGAGTAAGCCAGCGGTACTTCCGCGGCAGCACGCTTATGCGGGATTATCTGTACGTGAAGCTTGCGATCCCGGAACCATTTGACTGGCTTTACTTCACTCCTTCACTGTACAGCATCTATAATCTCAATGACAGGAGTTTCCTGGTCTCTGCCTCTCTGAGCTATAAGCCCGTTACGAATGTCGAGTTCATTCTCTGGCCCACCATCCTCACCGGCACTGAGACCAGCGAGTTCGGGGGGAAAATGGTTCGGCAAAGAATTGAAGCGTGGCTGAGGGTCTTTTTCTGAGCAATGGTGATTGACGGGTTGATAGTGGGTCAGTTTGATGTAATCTTCAACGCGAAGGCGCAGAGGTCGCCCCGTAGAAAGAACGGGGCAGGCAAAGAAACGCAGAGGAATTTGCATGATTCTGCTGTTCTCCGCGATCCCCTGCCTGAAAGATCTTATTGAGACGGGCAGGCGCGACTCTGCGTTGTGGTCTAATATTGAAACTGACCCACTACCGACGAGTTGATATTGTCGATCTTCCCACCTATATTGGTCCCGGCGATGGAGTTCGCCTGAACCATCCCGCTTTGCGGGATTGATGACTCCTACACTGAAGCGGAAGCTAAGGTCGTAGGGGTTTTGCATTTATGGACCATGACGCATGACGTTGACGGTAAGAAATCTTCTTTTTGTGTTTCTCGGTGGCGGTTTGGGGGCCGCCGCACGATACTGGCTGTCGGGCGCTGTCTACAATTGGCTGCCGAGCACGTTTCCGTACGGGAATCTCGTCGTGAATATATCGGGGTGTCTTCTCATTGGCATCCTCATGGCCGTGATGCAGGGTCGCTTCCTGATCGATCCGTCATTGCGGGTGTTCCTGGTCGTCGGCATTCTCGGCGGCTTTACCACGTTTTCCTCTTTCAGCTACGAGACCATCGCTCTCGCCCAGGACAGGGAATACCTTCGTGCCTCGGCCAATGTCATTGCCACGGTCTTCGGATGTCTTGCGGCGACAATGCTCGGCGAACGTCTGGCTTCATACTTCTTGTCGTGAGAAAGGAATAACAAATGAAACTGGAAGGAAATGGCAGGCTGCTGCGAATCTTCATAGGTGAAACCGACAAAGTAGATCACAGGCCACTCTATGAGGTTATTGTGTTGAAGGCCCGTGAAATGGGAATGGCGGGCGCCACCGTCCTTCGGGGCGTTCAGGGATATGGGGCCGACAGCCGAGTCATACACACGGCGAAAATCCTTCGCTTGTCTGAGGATCTTCCGATTATCGTGGAAATGGTAGACACGGAGGAGAAGATCAAAAGCTTTATCACTGTCGTAGGCGACCTCCTGGAACAGGCCGGGTGCGGCGGAATGATCACCGATGAGTTGGCCCACATTGTTCAATACAAGACGGGGAAATGACCTTCCGGGGTCGGGAAACCATCATGGCGGGTCAAACCCTGTCTGACAATCATCGTCGCGTCTTGAGCGTCGTTGCACGCAACATCGAACGGTCGCTTGGTGATATTGAAGAGCTTCTCACCAGGAAAGGAGAAGAACATTCCCGGCTGCATCGTATCGAAAGCTCGTATTCTGACGGACAGCGAATGGGGATTCTTCGGAAGGTTGTTGAAGTGCGCCACAGACTGGCGGTATTTGTTCGGGATTTTGAGCTGACGGGGGAATCACGCTCCGAACAACAAATTGTTGATACAAAGGTTACTCACATGTGGATGCTTCTTGAGGACTCGTTCTCCCAAAAACTGAAGGGATACGGCAACGTTGATAAGTCCATCAGCGGCAGGCTTGATGAATCGGTTTCAGAGCTTCTCAAGCTGGTTCGGGAGCTTCAGCGGTTGAAATAGTGCCCCCCCCGTCACGACTGCATTTCCTCCTTAAGGGCCATTCCCCTCTTCAAACCTCTTCACGATCATCCTGTTCTGATGATTCAGAATATTCTTTCCTTCCGCGATCAGGGCATAGTCGATTCGCGTCTGGTAGAATTGTGCAATCTTTGTCCGCACCATCTTAAGGGTACTGTTGAGCATCCTGTTCTGTTCGGTGAAACCCTCTCCAAGGACTATTAATGCCGAGGGAAGCCATCTCTCAGGAAATGCCCCTTCCCGTTTGTTTTCTTCGCGATAACTGTCAATTTCCTCCTGCAACAATTTGAGCGCTGCCTCCTGGCCCTCCGGAGTACGGCAACTCAGCTTCTTGTGTTTGAGCCATGAGAGGAGAGCATCCTTGTTTGGTACTATCAGTCCGATTGTATAGGCGGAATGATCATTGAACAGCATCATTTGATCGAGATAGGGCGAATGAGCCACGATGGCCTCTTCAATTCCCTCCGGGCTGTACTTCTCTCCGTCAAATCCGATCAGGACGCTCTTCTCGCGGCCAAGAACGTACAGGAATCCGTCTTTGTCGAGGTACCCGATGTCGCCCGTGCGCAGCCATCCGTCGACCAATGTCTCCTTGGTTGCGCGCTCGTTTTTCCAGTACCCCACCATGACATTTTCTCCCTTCACCCGGATCTCGCCCTTCTGACCCTGTGGCAGCGCGTTCCCCTCGTCATCCGTGATCATGATTTCCAGGTTGGGCAAGACGCGCCCTGAAGATCCGAACTTATGCATCGACGGAGTGTTTGCCGAGATCACGGGTGCAGCTTCCGTCAGCCCGTATCCCTGATACATGGGGACCCCGATCGCGTTGAAGAACTTCTGAAGCTCGATATCAAGCACTGCAGCGCCTCCGATCATGAAGTCAACCCGCCCGCCGAAGCTGGCGCGGATCTTCTTGAAGATCATTGCGTCGCAAAGAAAAAACAGCGGGTGCATCGGCTTTCGTATTGGCTTTCCGTCGTTCCATCCGTCTCCGTAATGCTCGCTGGCAATCTCGACTCCCTTTCGAAACAATGCTTCGATGATTCCCCCCTTTTCCGAGATTCCCTTTTCAATATTCTTTCGAAAATTCTTCGCCAACGCGGGGACGCTGAGGAGAAAATGAGGACGGATCTCCCTGATGTTTATCGGTATGTTCTTGAGCGTTTCCATGGCGGTCTTGCCGGCCTGCACGGATGCGATGGATGCGCCGATACTCATGAAGAGATAGACGCCGGCGGTGTGCCCGAACGCATGGTCCCAGGGAAGGATAAGCAGGGTTTCGTAATAGGAAGGAAGGGAGAGATGATTGTTGCACTGCTCGACGTTTGAAGTATAGTTTCGGTGCGTGAGAATGATTCCCTTCGGATCGGCAGTCGTTCCCGAAGTGTAGCTGATGGTGGCATAATCATTCCCCGAGATCGAAATCCACGTCTTTTCAAATGTCTGCCAATGTGATTGGAGGTATTCACTCCCGCGCCTGAGCAGGTCGGGAAATCCGATTTCATCCTCGGCAAGCGTGCCGGTCGGATCCAGCAACACGATTGTCTCAAGATCCGGCAGGTCTTTTCGGATCTTCATGATCTTCTGAACGTGAGCGGCGGAGACAATGACCATCTTGCAGCCGGAGTGTGCGAGGCGAAACTTCAGCTCGGAGAGTTCTTCGATCTTCACCGAGAGCGGTACGCTGACGCCTCCGGCAAAGAGAACACCAAGCTCGGACACCACCCAATCGTTCCGTCCTTCTGACATCAACGCTACGCGGTCGCCTTTCTGAATGCCCAGATGAAGAAACCCTGCTGCACACTGATGCACAAGGGCCTGGATCTGTCTGAAGGTCGAACCGACGTATGCGGTTCCTTTCTTCTCTACAAGCATCGTCTTGTCGGCGAAACGTTCAACGCTTGACTGAAACAATAGAGGAATGGTACTCGGAAGAGTCGTCATGATTGTTATCCGTGATAATGTGGTGAAAGGGAATCGGCTCATCAGGAGATCGGGACTCCGGATCATCGGCCGACGGCCAGACGAAGCTCATTTTTTGAGCGCAGTCTTACTCATCTACTGAGAAAAAGCATTACACGAACCTGCCTGCTGGTTTACCCGCCGTCTTGTGTGGCGGGCAGGCAGGGACCACGAAGTAGACACGAAGTTCAAGAAGAAAACTGTACACCTTCGTGTCCCTTCGTGTCCCTTCGTGTACCCTTCGTGTTCCTTCGTGCCTGCACGCCGAAGTTCCGGCTAATGTTGTTTCGGCACGCAGGCGTGTAAATCTTTTTTCAAGGGACTTCGAATATTCCGCTAATCCAGTACTCAACCGTGCCGTCGTCAACAAATGCGGGGCAACTGCTCTCCGGACAGCATATCGACAACACGGCTCCCGCCAATACGGCTCTTCATAATCACCAATCGGGGATGGTCGGAAACGACAGAACCGATAACGACGGAATCCCTCCCGAGGGGATGTGCTCTCATTGCTGCCAGTGTTGTCTCAGTCGCTTCGGGTGAGACAAAGGCCAGAAGCTTGCCTTCATTCGCGACATAGAGCGGGTCGAGGCCGAGTATTTCACAGGCACCGCGAACCTGATCGGTTACCGGAATCGAATCTTCCGTGATCGCAATGCCCACACCCGCACTTTCAGCAATCTCATTCAGGGCGCTCGCCACGCCGCCGCGAGTCGGGTCCCGAAGAACGTGAAGATCCTTGCCGGCTTTCAGCATGACATCGACAAGGCCGTTCAGCGGAGCAGTGTCGCTCTTGATCTCTGTCCCGAATTCGAGCCCCTCGCGTACAGACATGATCGCGATCCCGTGGAGAGCTATCGGCCCGCTGAGGATAATCGAATCTCCCGGCTTTGTGCGGCGGGGCTGAATGTCGATCCCCTTCCCGATCACTCCGATGCCCGTTGTGTTGATGAAGATCTTATCTCCTTTTCCCCGGTCGACGACCTTTGTATCGCCTGTGATCAATTGCACGCCGGCCTTCCCTGCGGCCTCCTGCATGGAGACAACAACGCGCCAAAGGTCGTTCATCTCTGTCCCTTCTTCAAGAATAAATCCCACCGAAAGGTACAAGGGATGGGCACCGCACATTGCCAGATCATTGACCGTGCCATTGACCGCAAGATCGCCGATCGTCCCGCCGGGGAAGAAGATCGGATTCACGACATACGAATCGGTTGAAAAAGCGAAACGGGAGCCGTTGACGGAAAAGACCGCTCCGTCATGAAGCGGATCCAGAAGGTCGTTGGAGAACTGTGATGCGAACATCTTCTGGATCAGGTGCTGCGTAAGTTTTCCGCCCCCGCCGTGGGCCAGCAATACCTGCGGGTAGTCGGAAATGGGAATCGGGCATGAGAGCCCGGAGAGGCCTGTTTCTTTCTTCTTCATGCTCTTTGGCTACGAAGGGTAGTCGCCCATGAACTTCTCAAACTTCCCGTGCCACCGATGAAACCAGCTCGTGTGTTCCATGAACATGAACGGACAATAGCCGGGAACAAGCTTGATGCCATGGGCTTCACATTCGGCCTGCACGCCTGCCGGAAGATCCTTCGGTCCCGAGATGCCGAAAGCCCACAGAAGGGTGATCCCGGCCTCCGCACATTCGCGGACAATTGCCACTGAAGCGTACTTCGGATTAAGCATCAGGGCAGCTGTGACCGCGGGCTTGATCTCCCTGACGTCGGGGAAACACTGTCTCCCCTCGATTTCAGGAGTGTGCGGGTTTACAGGAACGGCATCATAGCCGCGTTTGAGGAATTCCCTCAGAAGATTCCTGCTGAAGTCGTTGTCTTTCCTCGAGACGCCGACGATGGCAAAACGCTTCTGAGCGAAGAATTCATTGATGAGGTCTTGTGTCGTCATTGTAAAGTCTCCGGAATTGTCGTTTCTTTCGCAGTCCTGAATCGGCCGAAATGATAATAGGCCGCGCATGCCCCTTCCGAGGATACCATGGGGGCCCCGAGAGGGTGTTCTGGATTACATTTTTTGCCGAAGGCCGCGCATTCATGAGGTTTTTTCATTCCCTGTAGAACCTGGCCGGCGATGCAAAGCGGGGATTCGCTTGTCCTGATATTTACCGTCTCGAAAATCATTTCTGCGTCGAATTCGCGAAACTCCGGCCGAAGAGAATAACCGCTCATCGGAATCTCTCCGATCCCGCGCCACGTGCGATTCGTCGTTCGAAACACTTCTTTCAAAAGTTTTTTTGCCAGAACATTCCCTTCACGAAGAACCGACCGGGAATACTGATTCTCGACCTCACAACGCTTTTCTTCAAGCTGTTTCACTGCCATGTACACCCCCTGGAGAATATCGACCGGCTCGAAACCGGTCACGACGATCGGGATTCGATACCTTTCGGCAAGGGGAATATATTCTTCATATCCCATCACGGTGCACACATGGCCGGCCGCAAGAAAGGCCTGGACAAGCATCGAGGGAGAGGAGAGGAGCGCTTCCATGGCGGGAGGGACGAGCACATGCGAGCAGAGAATGGAGAAATTCTTCAAACCGAGATTCTTCGCCTGCCAAACCGCCATGGCATTGGCCGGAGCGGTAGTCTCAAAGCCCACGGCGAAAAAGACCACCCTCTTATCCGGGTTCTGGCGGGCAATTTTGACCGCATCCAGAGGGGAATAGACCATTCGGATGCTCCCACCGGCCGCTTTCACGCTGAGGAGATCCTTCGATGAGCCGGGCACGCGCAGCATGTCTCCGAATGAGGTAAAAACAACGTCGGGCCGCGAGGCGATGGCAATGGCTTTGTCGATCATCTCGAGCGGCGTCACGCACACGGGGCAGCCGGGGCCATGTATGAGCGTGATCTCCCGCGGGAGCAGATCTTCGATGCCGTACTTGACGATCGTGTGGGTCTGGCCGCCGCAGATTTCCATCAGCGTCCACGGTTGTGTGGTGATCGAGCGAATCTTCTTTGCAAACTTCTTTGCTGCCTGCCCGCTTCGGTATTCGTCAATATATCTCATGACAATGGCTTTTTTCTCTCATTCGAAGGAGAGAGAGATGCGGGTCCATCGGGGTCCAGCTCGTCCTTCACCTCCGCCATCTCTTCGAGGAGCCTCAGGGTTTCCTGGGCGTCCTTCTCGTTCATCTTGCTGATGGCAAAGCCCACGTGCACGATGACGTATTCACCGACTTTGAGTTCGGGGATCCAGTCAAGGCATACGCTTTTCTGGACTCCGCCAAAGCTCACCGTTCCCATGACCGGTTGAGACGTCGTGTCGATGTGGAGCACTTTGCCCGGAATGGCGAGGCACATGGCTACAGTTCCTCGATCTTCTGCGGCTGAATCCTCGAGAGCGCAATTCCCGATTCGATCATCACTTCGTCGCCGACTGCCGCATCGTGGAGAAAATAGAGCGGTACCCGTAGTTGTGCGTCCCTGACGCTTACGAGCGCCATGGTCGTTCCCTCCTTGACATAGATCTCCTGAATGATGCCCGTAAGTAGGTTCATGATGCCGCCTCCGTGAGATGTTCTGAATTCACCGCTGTCGATTCCGATCGTTGGAGGGCAAAGATCTGCCCGAGTGCAATGCCGCCGTCGTTTGGGGGAATGCGCTGATGCCAGTACGGTTTGAAGCCTTCGGATTCCAGCCGACGAACGGTGCGCTCGAGCAGGTACTTGTTTTGGAAGCAGCCGCCGGTGAGTACGACCCGGTGTTCGCGGACTTTTCGGGCGACAGAGAGGATAATGTCTGTCAGTGTATTGTGAAACTTTGCCGATATCAGCCCCACGGCTGTGTTCAGCTGCAGGTCCTGAATAATCTCAAACATCATCGGTGCCCAGTCGACGATCATTGGGTGTTCTTCCGAGATCTCGATCGGGTACGATTCGTCGCACTTCACTCCTGCAAGGGCGAATTCGAGCTCCATGGCCGCCTGGCCTTCGAAGCGGATCGACTGGCGAAGCCCGGTGATGGCGGCCACGGCATCAAACAATCTCCCCACGCTCGACGTAAGCGGGCTATTGACACCCTTGGAGAGCATCTGTTGGATCACCGACAGCGCGGGTGCAGGAGTCAACGCGATGGGCTGGAGGAACGAATAACCGTATTCCGAATCGCCGTAGAGCTCATGCAGCACTCCAATCGCGGTTCGGCGGGGTTCCTTGATGGCCTGTTCTCCGCCCGGCAGCCGAAATTGTTTCAGTGTAGCCACGCGCCTGAAAGAATTCCCTTCAGTCAGAAGAAACTCGCCTCCCCAGACTGTACCATCGGTACCCAGGCCGGTCCCGTCCCATGATACGCCCAAAACGGTTCCCGACAGTCCGTTCTCCGCCATGCAGGAGGCCACGTGGGCATAGTGATGCTGTACTTCGTGTATCGGAATTCCGCTGGCTCGCGCAAGTTTTGTGGAAAGATAATCGGGATGCAAATCACAGACCATCCGGGAGGGCAGTGTGTCATACAGTTTCTGAAAATCCTTGATCACCGTCTGAAACGCGTCGAACGATTGCTCCGTCTCCAGGTCGCCGATATGCTGGCTGACGAATGCATTGCCGCCCAAACGAAGCGCAATGGTATTTTTCAGATGAGCGCCCACGGCGAGCGTCGAATGCTGTTCAGCAGGGACGGGAATGGGCAGCGGGGCATATCCGCGTGCCCTGCGCAAGACGAGCTCCCTCCCGAGCATGACGCGCACGATGGAATCATCGACGTGTCGGACAATCGGCCGATCGTGGACGAGAAACACGTCGGCTATTCCGTTCAATCGCTTCAGGGCCTCCCGTTCATCTGTGCAAATCGGCTCATCAGAGAGGTTGCCGCTTGTGGCAACGACCGGAAAACCAAGATCCCTCATGAGGATGTGATGCAGCGGGGTGTACGGAAGCATGATACCGAGGTACGGGTTACTGGGTGCGACGGAGGGAGCGATGAGGTTCAAGGTTCGGGGTTCAAGGTTCAAGGTTGTAGTCGTGGGTTCCGGACTTTGAACCTGAAACTTTGAACTTTGAACACCAGGTTTCTTCTCCAGGAGGACAATCGGTGCTTCCGGTGAGCAG
>Ga0209211_10013123_pt1 | contig 10317 bp, 9 predicted proteins | sample RifGroA2_FD_183992 | JGI IMG/M metagenome (GOLD analysis project Ga0209211, IMG submission 183992) | Groundwater microbial communities from Rifle, Colorado, USA - Groundwater A2 (SPAdes) (version 2) | ecosystem: Environmental > Aquatic > Deep subsurface > Groundwater | place: Rifle, Colorado...
ATGATGCAATATCCTTGTGCTGTAGTTAAGCGGTTTTGTTACGGGATATTGCAGTCATTGTACAGTGCTTTCATACATAAATAAAGTCGAAATTACAATGAGTTGAGTTTTTCTACAGGCTCAACGCCACGGCTAACCTGACCGCGCCAATGAACTTGCAGAAACAGCCCGGTGCTTCTCGCGGTCTGGTTGAGCCGATTGTTAGGAGAAGTATAGTATCTTGATGTAAGCGATCACAGGGGAAGCCCCGAAAGGGAGTATAGCCCAGAAACAAGCGGTCTCAGGGTGGGGCAGGTTGTGGCAAGCGGGATGGCGATGCGTACTTTTGTCCGTGAGCCGGACCGATCGCCGCAAGATGCCCTGCCCTGTGATCGCTTACATCTTGATTATATTATGCTGATTCGTGATAACTCTTGTATGCTCGCCTACCTTCTGATTCATATGTATACATCCTAGTTACACATGAACCTTGGCAAACAGGACATGTTTTTTTCCCAACACCCCAACTAACTTTTCCTCCGCCGCAAGCATAACAAATTGCTTTTTCGCCGATATATACCTTCCTATAGCTACTTACAGTTGCTTTTCCTTCACATAATGGACAGCTAATAAGAGGTGGACTGTCGTCTGGGCCAGTAGGGGTATCCATCTGGACATCCCCAGTTCCATTACAACCAGGGCAATCTTTTGAACTTTTTTCGTATTTGAGGACATATCCTTTACCATAACAATTATCACACGTGAAAGGGCTACCAATTGCCTCGCTTTTCCTGTAATTTTGAAGCATTCCTGTCCCACTACATTTATCGCAAGTTACTTTTTTAAGCGCCATTTTGATCCTCCTAACGGTTGAATTGTGGCGACCGCGCCACGAAACGAGCCCACCGGCAACCGCAGCTCCACGCGGTCGCCACGAATGATTTGTTATGGCCAAGGATATTAAATATGTATCAAGCATATAGATCAACTGGCGCATTTCGAGACAAAGAATGGTTGCCATTTACAGGCGAAACTGAAGGAGACTGTCGGCGAGCTGCTGCCGCTGGTGGGCTGAGTGACTACGACAATGTTTACCTCGCACAAATAGATTCCGAGTGTCATGGCCTAGGTCCAGTACCTAAAAATGCTTTGTTTATGGGCAAGTTTTGAAGGGCATAACATTGTATTAGACAGAATTTTAGCCCGGTATGGAGGGAGGCCAGATTCCGCCTATTGTACCTGGAAATTCTGTGTATTCTTCCGCCCCATTTGCCAACCGGCTGTTTCTTTTGCGTTAATTATTTGGCGTCATGTGTAATCACATTTTCATCTCAGAGAAAGACGGAAAAATCCATTGTGGGGCCTAGTTCACGCAACCGGCTTACCCTATCACACAAAGCCTCTTTGGTGCAAACTTAAAAAACATAGTCTGGTTATGGGATTTTCCCCCAATAGCAATCCTGTGTGCAAGGTGAAGCATGGTGGCCTGCTCCCATTTCACGGCCTGCCTCCCCCTTGTATTGAATATTTCTTGCTCCCCCTCAAAATAATTGTTGACACCTTTTGAAATTTCCATACTATAAAACCATAGTGGTTTTAAAAAAATGATTGAGGTTTCCGATATGGGTGAGGGCAGTGTTCAGATCTCTGTGACAGTTGATGCCAAGGTTAATCAGCTCCTTGAAAGGTATAGCAAAGAGTTTGATTTAACAAAATCAAGGTTCGCTAGAAATTTAATTTACGTTTCTCTCGATGGTTTCAAGCTGTTTAAGGCAACTGGGATCGCGTTGGTTGCAACGAAATTCAGAAAACTTTGCGAAACTTACATTAGCCACGAAGGGTTACAAGATTTCCTCATCCGGACAAAAGATAGCGACCCAGTCACATTTAGCGTTGTTATCGATGAAGAAGCACACGAGTTGATAAAGCAATATGCCGATTATATTGAACTTCCAAAAAAAATCTTTATGAGAAATCTCATTTATGTCGGCTTGGATGAGTTTCGGATACTCAAAATTGCAGGATTTGACAAGTTAGTGAAGCTTGCAGATGGTTTTAACGACTTTATTAGAAAATTTAAAGATGATGATCTTGGCGGTGAAAGCAAGAAAAAATAATACGTAAAAAAGCCTACTGGAAGGGTTCTCCCGCCAAGAAGACATCCCAACCAGTAGGCCCCAGCTACCTCGCAGAGGAAGTAACCTATGCCATCTTTACGATATGTTCCCGTCAGTGTCAATACCGGCGGCTCTGCCGGTTCCACAGGCGGGCTGCCGGTATCCGCTTCTCCTCTTGACCAGCATCCTATAGCTAACAGGGATGCAGAAATTACAATCCCACCTGAGAACCGTTCCCTTATTGATTGGGCATCCTTTACCTTCAAGCTCAATGATCCCCGTATAATTGCCGGAATCATCGGCCTTGATCCTTCCCTATTTTCTGAATTGCCTTTTGGATTCTCCGGCTACCGCAAATCCCTCAAGCTCGGCAACATCAGTATTTATTTTGATGGCCGGGAGGACATGGGCTGTCATGTCGAAATGACCGGCCAGGGGTGTCGGCTTTATGAAGGGAATTTTCAAGAAGCGCCGTGGCCGGAATTATTTCAAACCATTTTTGCTGCCAATGGAAATTTCACCCGCCTGGATATAGCAATCGACAACGTGGATGGTGCTCTTACCTTGGATAAGATTGGGAACGCTCTTCAGCATCACGACAGCATTATCAGGACACAATTCGGCGAATGGCGGAGAATTCTGAAAGGCAGCTTTGAAAAAGGGAAACAGATAACCGGCGACACCATTTATCTTGGTTCCTCAAAATCGCATATCCAGTTCAGAATATATGATAAGGCTCAAGAATCTGGCGTTGCTGGTCACTGGATACGGTTTGAACTGCAATTGCGGGATAAACGGGCGAATGAAGCGGCACGGCTCTATTCCTCCGGTGAATCAATCGGCACCCTGGCAACAGGTATCATCAATACCTATTTCGCCATCATCAATGACGACGATTCAAACAAAAGCCGCTGTTCCCTGCAATCCTGGTGGTCTGAGTGGTTGCAGTCTACCGAGAAGATCAGGCTTTCCACCGAACAGGCCATCAAGCTCGTTTCCGACACCATGGGCTTCATCAAACGTCAATATGCCCCATCCCTGGCAATGATTAAAAAGCACCTGGGCGGCGTGCCGTTTAAAACTTTTGTCCAGGAGGTTCTGGAAGACGGCAACGAACGGATGAGCGCCAAGCATAAAAAGATTCTGGCCGCTTCCGAAGCTGTAAAGACTTTCGGGAGGGGCAAATGAAAGAGAAAAATGATGTACGTCTTTCTGCCAGTTTTCCTGGACTGGTTGACGTCTGCGAAACAGAAGATGGCCAGTTGCTCTACCTGATTGCCAAGAATGGAGAATTCATCTTCCAGGAAAGCGTTATTATCAATGGCCGTGAGTTCATGCCGCCCGACCGGGACGATTTTCCCTTTACCCTGCCACAGGCTGAAATGGTCATGGAGTATATCAAACGGGATGATCCAGCCTTGTTTCATGATGTTGTCGAGTATTTCAAACGCTTCTCAGGGCTTGATGATCATCAGTGGTCTGTTATCACCCACTTCCTGTTCCTTACCTATCTGCATGATCACAAGGACATTTACTATGCACCGATTCTGCTCTTCTATGCCGTCCCCGGACGGGGCAAAAGCAGAACCGGAAAATCTTTGACCCACCTGGCATTTAGGGGCATCCATCTAAGCGAGTTGCGGGAGGCCAACATCCTTCGCTATTGCGAGAATCTTCGCAGCACCTTGTTTTTTGACATTATGGATGTCTGGAAAAAGGCTGAACGGACCGGCTGCGAGAATACTCTTCTCGGTAGATTCGAAAAAGGCCAAACGTGCTCAAGAGTGCTTTATCCCGATAAAGGGGCGTTCAAGGATATGAAACACTATAATGTCTATGGCCCCACTATCATTGCCAGCAATGAGCCATTGCACAGGATTCTGGATACCCGCTGTCTGCAAATAATCATGCCGAACCTTCCCGGCAACTATGAAAACCTGAATCCGGCAACAGCCCTTGACCTGAAAGCCCGGCTTACCGCGTGGCGCGGCAAAAATCTTTTTACCGAACTTCCAGGAATGGCACCGATTGAGGGTATTTCCGGCAGACTGTGGGACATATCTAAATCCCTGTTTCTGGTTAATACCCTGCTTTGCACCGAAAGCGATCTTCTACGGGAGGCTATCCTTGCCATATCAACAGAGCAAAGCGAATGCCAGCAGGATTCAATCGAAGGGCGGTTGGTAGCGATCATCAAGGAACTTACCGGCGAACATGGACTTGACTGCCTGGACAGCTGGCACATCAGAACCAGCGAGATTGTAGAAAAAATCAACGAAAGCCGCCCGGATGACAAGCAGCTTTCGCCGCAATGGGTTGGCAGGAAACTGAAAAGCATGAGCATCCGGCACCGAACTATTACCGGGCGTTCCGAGATACAGCTTACTGCCAAAGAATATGCCACCCTGCTCGATCAATACGGCTTCACCCGTAGGGAGTCGGCAATCCCTACAAAAACCCTACAAGAAAAAGATCAACATAATCAAGATGATATGGGAGTTGTAGGGAGTAGTAGGGTTTCTGGTCAGCCACCGGCAGAAAGCTTTACCCTCTATGGCCCAGAAGAACAGAACGTATATTTGTTTGCACTCAATGCGTTGCAACAGGATGGCGGCACATCTCAGGAGCAAAAAGAGATTTTAGCCAGAAAAGAGGTCGAACGATGGAGAAGCTACAGTGACGCACCATTTTGAATTTAACCGGTCAACATCCAAAATAATGAACCCCTGATGAGGTGAGCATATGGAAATCTTGGAAGATCTTGCAATTCTGCGTATTCAGCAGGTCATGGAATTGACCGGCCTTAGCCGCACAACCATTTATGAAATGAAGATAAAAGGAACTTTCCCCAAGCAGGTACAGCTTGGTTCCCGTACAGTCGGATGGCATCGACGCGATATCAGGGAATGGCTCCAGACACGGCAGCCCGCCGTTTGAGGCATAACGCTCTCGCTATCCCTCTGCTGCTCGAAAAGGAATGACCATAGCCCCGGCCTTGAGCTGGTCGAGATAGTCAGCCCAAGACTGCATCATGGCTTTTCTTTCCGGCAGATGGGTGGTCCTGTTGTATGCTCTGCCCAATGGATCACGAACAGCATGAGCCAGTTGGTGTTCAATAATCTCTGGCCGAATATGCAAAACTTCATCAAGAATTGTCCTTGCCATTGCCCTAAATCCATGACCGGTCATTTCCGTCTTTGTATCATAACCCAACCGCCTCAACGCCGCATTGACGGTGTTGTCACTCATCGGCCTTGAAGCTGATCGTGTCGACGGGAACACGTAGCGTCCAGAGCCGGTCAAGGCGTGCAAGTTCCGCAGAATGCTAACCGCTTGAGTTGCCAAAGGCACAAGGTGCATTTCTCCCTTTCGCCTGATCTTCTCTGCCTTTAAAAGCTTTAAACGCTCAACCGGCACATTCCACGTTGCCTGATCAAGATCAAACTCAGCCCATTCCGCCTGCCTTAATTCCCCTGGTCGCAAAAAAACAAATTGGGCCAGCTTCAAGGCGCAAATCGTGACAAACCCCCCTTTATAGCCATCAATGGCGCGCATAAGCTTAGCTACTTCGATTGGGTCAGTTATTGCCGCATAGTGTTGTTTATGGACGGGAGGGAGTGCGCCGCGTAAATCCTGCGAAGGGTCTCGCTCTGCTCTGCCGGTCGCAATTGCGTAACGGAAGACCTGCCCGCAATTTTGCTTTGCCCGGTGCGCCGTATCGAGTGTGCCTTTTTCTTCAAGGCGTCTCAAGCAAGCAAGAATCTCAGGGGCAGTGATAGAACGGATTGGCTTAGAACCAAGCCAAGGAAAAATATAAAGTTCAATACGTCGGATGACCTTATCAGCATGGCCAGCCGCCCAGGTGGGGGCAAACTTATTGTGCCATTCTCGGGCAATAACTTCGAAGGTTTCAAACTCCTGGGTATCTGCCGCCTTCTGGGCCTTCCTCACCGCTCCGGGATCAATGTCCTTGTCAAGCAACGACCGGGCATCGGTGCGCTTCTGTCTGGCATCTGCAAGTGTAGTTTGGGGGTATGCGCCAAGCGTGAGAAGTTTCTCGGTACCCCCAAAACGATACTTTAATCGCCAGAGCTTGCCTCCAGTGGGAGTAACGAGCAGGAAAAGGCCACCGCCATCAAACAGTTTAATGTCTCTGACTGAAGGCTTGGCGGTCTTAATTTTGATATCTGTCAATGGTACGATTCGCCTAGGCATGGTTGGCTTCCTCCGTTTTTTGGGGGTACCTGTGTTTGGTGTATAGCCCCATACCCCTAAACCTACCCCCAAACACTACGGATTTCATCGTATCACGTCGCACCTCTCCGGACAACAAAAAACCCGCTTAGCCTTGCGACTAGCGGGTTTACCGAACTTCATCGGACACTGTCAAACTATCAAATGGTGGGCGGAGCGGGGATCGAACCCACGACCTTTGGCTTCGGAGGCCAACACTCTATCCAACTGAGCTACCCGCCCTCGGGTTTTCCTGTTCGGATTGGCAACTTACTTACCATGTATCGCTTTTCCAGTAAAGCCATTTTCTCCGGGCGTCAAAGGGTGCAGGCATACCGAGAGAATCATCCTGGTGCGGGGGGTGACAGCCGCCCGCTGGTCAGGGCGCACGCCAAGAATTGCGACGATTCCCTCCCGGTCCACCAGAATGGGTATCCGCCTTCGCCTGGCTACGGAAATCTTCTGGTCGGTGAAAAAATCGCCGACCTTTTTCCGGCCCGGCGCCCCAAGGGGGTGAAACCGGTCTCCCCTTTGCAATGCCCGGACCGTCAGAGGAAAACAGACCTTTTCGGCATCGCAGTACAGGATCGCCGGCGCCTGCGCTTCCCAACCCTCGGGAAGCACTTCCAGAAGGCGGAGCTTGACCGTTGCCCCAATGGCTTCAAGGACATACTCACCAGGGGCGGGAAGCTCCAAGGCAAAAGACCCCTCTTCCGGGACCGCATCCGAAAGGTTGCCGCGCACGGCCTGCCGTCCCTGCGGATAGCGAAAGCACACCCGGTCCCCTGCCTTAATCACCCGCAACCCTCGGGCCAGATGCAGAGTCGCGCCCTCGACCCCGCTTTCCGCCAGAAAGAGAAGCTGGGCAATCTGCTTGAATGTTGGCCGACACCCCATGCGCCAGCAGGCAGCCTCCAAAATACGCCGCCGAAGGGCCAAAGGCTGAGAAAAAAAATCAGCAAGCCGGATCGTCAGCCCGCCGGTTTCGCCCCGCTCCTCCGCAACCACCTGGGCATAAGCCTGGTCGGCCATTTCAGCCAACAGCTCTTCTTCCCCCCGAAGAATCATGGCGGTTTCCCGCAGGGAGTTGTCGATATTGGGGTTGAAATTCTCTCGCAAATAGGGAAGCAGATCGAGCCTGATCCGGTTGCGCAGGTAAATCCGCTGCTGGTTGGAACTGTCGAGGCAATAGGGAATGCCTGCCGCGGCAAGGTAGCAGAGGAGCTCTTTCTTGGCCATGCCCAGAAAAGGCCGGATCACCAGGCCATCGCGCAGCTTAGCCATCCCGGCCAGGCCGGCGCGGCCAGTGCCCCGGATAAGCCGCAGCAGGATCTCCTCGGCCTGATCATCGGCGGTATGGCCCACGGCAATCTTCGTGGCCCGGTGGCGCGCCGCCACCTCCGCCAGAAATTCGTAACGCAGCTTGCGGGCGGCGTGTTCAAGGGACAGCCCCTGTTCCCTGGCGCAGGCGGCAACCTCCACCCTGCCGCACTCGCAGACAAACCCCAGGGCCTGGGCCGCTTCCTGCACCAGGCGTGCTTCAGCCGCCGCCTCCAAAGGCCGCAGACCATGATCCACATGGGCAACCACCAAAAAAAGGTCCAGGGCCGGAGCCAGTTGCGCCAAAACCTGAAGCAGGGCCATGGAATCCGGCCCCCCGGATACCCCAACGACACAGCGCTCTCCGGCGACCAGCAGCCCCTCACTCCGGATAGTTGCTTCTACCTTTTTTACGAAAAAATGCATACGTCCCGGCGGGTGATCATTATTCCCTTGAACAAGCGGCTATCTTTGACTATGTGATATACCATACTGGCGCGCCTCCTCTTTTCAAATTCACTCAACAACGGGGCTTTTATGAACGTACGCAAAGCTGTTATCCCGGTGGCCGGCAAGGGCACCCGTTTTCTCCCGGCCAGCAAGGCGATCCCCAAGGAAATGCTCACCATCGTCGACCGGCCGACCATCCAGTACATTGTCGAAGAGGTGGTCGCCTCCGGGATCGAAGAGATCGTTTTTGTCACCAGTCAGGGCAAATCCGCCATCGAAAATCATTTTGACTACGATTTTGAACTCGACACCATCCTCAAGCAAAAAGGCAAGGATGCGCTCTGCGAAGAGATCAATCACATCTCGAACCTCATCGACATTACCACGGTCCGCCAGAAAAAACCATTGGGACTGGGCCACGCCATCTGGACCACCCGCAATGTCATCGGCAACGAACCCTTCCTGGTGCTGTTGGGTGATGACCTGGTGTTGAGCAACACCCCGTGCTGCCAGCAGATGCTCACCCTGCACGAGGAACTGGACGCGCCCATCGTGGCTATCCAGAGAGTGCCGGCGGAAGAAACCAGCCATTACGGGATCGTGGAAGGAACCAAGCTTCGAGAGGGGGTGTATCAGGTGGAGCGCATGGTGGAAAAGCCCGCCCCCGGCACCACCGACTCCGATCTGGCGATCATCGGCCGTTATCTGCTGACTCCGGAGATCTTTGCCATGCTCGAAAAAACCACCCCGGGCCACGGCGGAGAGATCCAGCTCACCGACGCCCTGCTGGCCCTGGCCAAACAACGCCCCATGTATGCCTACGAATTCACCGGCACCCGCTTCGACGCCGGAGACAAGCTCGGCTACCTCAAGGCCATTGTCGCCTATGCCCTGCGGCATCCCGTAGTTTGCAAGGAGTTCAAGAAACACATCAAGGAAGTCTGCGCAGATTTTTAAGTATCAGGCCATCAGACTGTAGTCTGTCAGCGCCTGGTGCCGCTTGTAGCGGTTCATCATGAAAAATTATTTTTGTTCGAATACTAAAAGACTAAACATCTACAAGCTATCCACCTGAGTCGTCAATGCCCCATGCCCGCATCTCCTCCCTATCTTGAAATCGCCGTAGCCGCGCCCCTGCCGCAAACCCTGACCTACGCCATCCCGACCAGCGGAGAAATCCCCCAACCAGGACAACGGGTGCTGATTCCCTTGGGCGGGCGTCTGCTCACCGGCTACGTGCTGGCCTTAAGCGCAGAAAAGCCCGAGTTCCGGCTCAAACGAGTGAGCGAAATTCTTGATGCTTTCCCGGTTTTCCCGGAAGGGTTGGTCCCGTTTTTCCGCTGGGTGGCCCGCTACTATCATTATCCCATCGGCGAGGTGATCCGGGGCGCGCTGCCCGGCGGGCTCACCTCGCAAAGCGGCCGCCGGCTCAAGGTTACCGAGACGGGGCTGCACTATTTCCTTGTTGAACAGCCCCAGCTTATCCAGGACTATCCATGGCTCGCCAGTTTAGCCGCCGGCAAGAAACTGAGCGCGGCGACGGTGCGCAAGCTCTGGCGGGGCAAGGAACGGCGGCTCATCGAGCAGTGGGGCGAGCAGGGGCTGATCTCGGTGGAGCAGATTATCTCCGGGGCCTCCATCGGCCAGAAGACGGAGACCTGCGTGCTCCTGGACCCCGAAGTGTTTGTCCCGGAACTCCTCGCCAGCCTCAAACCCTCGGAAGCAAAGACCCTCGCCCTCCTTGGGGAGCTGCAGACAGATCCGAATCAAGGGCTTCCCCGGAGGGAGCTGAGCAAGGCTTACAGCGGCGCGGCAAAAGCCCTCGTCTCTCTGGCCGAAAAAGGGATCATCCGCCTGACAGAGCGTCCGGTGTATCGCGATCCCTTTGGCGAAACCCCGCTTTTCCACCCCAGGCCCGCCCAGCTCACCACGGACCAAGAGAACGCCCTGGCCCAACTGACCCCGGCCATTAACCAGAAAAAATACAGCGCCTTTCTGCTGCACGGCGTCACCGGCAGCGGCAAGACCGAGGTCTACCTGCAGGCTGCGGAAACCACCCTGGCCTTGGGGCGCAGCGTCCTGGTGCTGGTGCCGGAGATCGCTCTGGCCACCCAGTTGGAGGCGCATTTTCTTTCCCGCTTCGGCGAGACCGTGGCCCTGCTCCACAGCGGCCTGGCCAGAGGGGAGCGGTTCGACCAGTGGCAGCGGGTGGTTTCCA
>Ga0209211_10013124_pt1 | contig 10316 bp, 16 predicted proteins | sample RifGroA2_FD_183992 | JGI IMG/M metagenome (GOLD analysis project Ga0209211, IMG submission 183992) | Groundwater microbial communities from Rifle, Colorado, USA - Groundwater A2 (SPAdes) (version 2) | ecosystem: Environmental > Aquatic > Deep subsurface > Groundwater | place: Rifle, Colorado...
TAATCTTGGGACTAGGGAGCAAAGAAAATAGTCATTTTGTCGATTTTTTGGTAGGATAAAATAATGAGCAGGGGAAAAATATTTATACCCATAGGTATTATCCTATTTGTCGTCATAGGATTTATAACCATAAAGTTTTTTTCAACGACCAAGAGCGTAAATGCAAAAATAAGCGGTAAATATTTTGGAAATCAAATTTGGAGCGGTGAAATTACCATTACCGGAGATACGGAAATTTTAGGAAACTTAACTGTTTTACCTGGGACCATTGTTAAGTTTGTTGTTGCCGATGACCGCGGCCAGGGAGATGAAGTACCCAAAGATGGTTTCAATGACAAAGATCCGACACGGCTCAAATCATATACGACTACTCATTCAAGCCTATTTATTTTAAGAAAATTTATAGCTAAAGGAACATCAAGTCAGCTAATTACTTTCACATCTGCAGCACAAAAGCCATATTTGGCCGATTGGGAAGCGATAGTTTTTCAAGGTGATGGAAGCATTATAGACAATGTTATTGTTGAATATACTCGCAATGGACTTAATCCTGTCGGCAAACAGCCAAACAGCGTTATTCAAAATAGTATATCTCGTCATTCGCTATGGGGGGCAATATCAGCGGCTAATTCTAATATTAAAATAATTAACAATCATTTATCTGACGCAGGGCACGAAGGGATTGATCTTAAATATAATGGCAATCAAGAAGTCGCTGGTAATAGTATCGATGACTGCCATACTGGTATCGCCTCTATAGCCGGATCGCAACTCATTAAAAATAATACCATTACAAACTGTGGTGATGGTGTTTATATCGATCCAAAATCAAGCGCTATGTCAATTGGCAATACCTTTATACCGGCTCCAGAGGAAAGCCAGCGAGTGTGGCGCTATGGTAATTATGTTATCCCCATTTTTGGTTGGCCGGAAAAATAATTCCATCAAGCGAGTTAAATAAAGCAGCAAAAAGTTCGAACATCGGTCCACGATGGGGAACCAGTTGTGTTTTAATATAACCTCCATTCGTCTCATGGTATTGACAAATACGTCTCATTTTGAGACGATTCTTTTTTAAAATTAGCACGATAGATTATGGGTTGAAGGTTGACAGTTAACGGTTAACTGTCAACTACAAAAAATAATTATCAATCGCGAATTTTTGTTGTTCTAAAAATATTCTTTTAAGGTGATAAATATTATTTTGTTCATAAAAAAGAATAAGTGCTTTTTTATATTCAACTTCATCAACACTTCTATATGAAAGAGGAAAGTAACTATTTGCAAGCAGTATTGCATTGCTTATCATTCTCGAAGTTCTTTTATTCCCGTCAGTAAATGGTTGTAAATATGCGATCATAGCCAAATATATCAAAGCCTTTTCAGGAGCGTTATTGATTTTATGTGTATGGTCAACTAATTTAGCTAAGGCTTCTTCAATCTGCCATTTGTTATCAAGTGGTAAATATTTTGTACCAGTAATTCCAACCCCAGACTCTCTTATCCCCGATTTTATTTCAAGATCTTTTACGAGTTCAGAGTGGATCGATCTTATATCTAAAATGCCAATTTTTTTAAAATGATTTCTTTTTTCTAAGATTGTATCAAAGGCATTTTTATGATTAAGAATCATTATGGCCTCATTTTTATCATGACCTTTTGCTTCCTTTTTATTTTTTATTAATTCTTCGGTTTCAAGAAGTGAATAAGTATTGCCTTCAATTTGTGAAGATTTCCAGCTTAATTCAATGGTAAATCTTTCAAGCTCTCGTCTCAATAAGGTTTTATCTATGGTTTCAAATTTATTTTTTAGTTTCTTTTTTCCTTCCTCAAAAAGACTAATTTCTTTATTTGAGAAAAGCTCTGTCAAATTATTAATTAACTCAAAATTAAATTTTGGATATCTGATATTTCTTGAATCTGTTATATGTGAAAAATACTCATCCAAATTAACTGGTATAAACAATTCATTTTTTGGTTTGAGTCGATACTTCACATATTTTCCACCACCTGTTTGGGTAATCCAACCTTTATCAATAAGATAATTAAGATCCCTGATAATCGTTATGCGAGATCCACTTTCCCCTTCAAAAGATTTTTCTAATTCCAACCTTGAAGACTCAGGATTGATTAATAAATAATTTAATAATTGGATTTGTCTGTTATTTACTTGCGTATCATTCATATATCTCTAGCGTATCATAATGATACGTGAGAAATCAAATACATTCATAAAGCTTGAACTTGAAAGAAATAGCTTCAAATTTGGCATCCCAGTTTTGTCTTAATATAACCTCTTGGTATAATAAACCAAATGAAACTTATAACATTACTATTAGCTTTGTTATATGGATTATTTGTATTAGCTATTTTCCCCTTAGTATTCATTAAAATTAATGATTATTTTTCTTTTCCAATATATTCAAATTCATTAATAAAATATTTGGGTATAGTATTGATAATACTAGGAGGATTATTTTGGCTTTATTGTATAAATTTGTTTTTACTTATTGGTAAAGGTACTCCCGTTCCTATTAGTCCACCTAAAAAATTAGTTGTAAGCGGTTTATACAAATTATCAAGAAATCCAATGTATGTTAATACGTTAGTAATTCTATTTGGATATTTTCTTTTCTTTGGACAAATATCATTATTAATTTATATTTCATTAGTTTTCTTATTTTTACACTTATTTGTTATTTTTTATGAAGAGCCTACTCTAAAAAGAAAGTTCGGAAAAGATTATTTTAACTACTGTAATAAAGTTCCGAGATGGTTATGAACAAGTACTCATTGTTTGGAACAACCCCTCAAAACTAATCTACTTTAAAATGATGCTAAATTCGTCCATAAGCTTATTTATACTTGTCCTGAGCGAAGTCGAAGGATTAATCTTGGGTCTAGGGAGCATAATTGGCCTTGATATAATCTCGGATTCGTCTCATGGTATTGACAAATACGTCTCATTTTGAGTCAAATAGTACTATTATACTGACGGTAATAACTCCTTTTTAGTTGACAAAAAAAGATATACTTAAAAACACTTGCATAGATTTACATAGATATGATAGACTATGCATAGATTTATATATGAAACTATGAATAAACTATTATCAATAGGACAAGTTGCCAAATTGTTAGGAGTATCGATAGATACTCTCAGGCGATGGGATTTAGCCGGTCGATTGCGATCGATCCGCAGCGGTCCAAGAGGCCACCGATTCTACAATCAGTCAGATATTGATCAATATCTGAAAGAAATTGAAATAGTAGCCTTGAATTGGGCAAAATCAATTAATCCAATAACGCTTAATCCTGACGTATATTACCAAACCCGTGATGTTTTTCAAGTCAGACTGGAAAAACTCCAATCGGAATTAAGCAAAATCGCACCGATAGAAGTAGTTTCTTTAATTACGGCGGTTGCCGGAGAAATTGGAAATAACTCATTTGATCATAATCTGGGAAGCTGGCCGGATATTCCTGGCGTATTTTTTTCATATTCCGTTCGTGATAGAAAAGTAGTGTTGGCAGATCGCGGCCAGGGAATATTGACGACGTTAAAAAGAGTACTGCCGGAACTGGTAAATTTCAGTGAAGCGTTAAAAACTGCCTTTTCCGAAACTATCTCCGGTCGATACCCAGAAGCAAGAGGAAACGGATTGAAATTTGTCAGGTCGATTATTGTTAAAAATCCGTTTTCTTTGTTTTTCCAAACTGGAGACGCTCAGTTATCCTTAAAAAAGGATGATGTTGAATTAAATATTCAACAAGCAGAAAATATAATTAAAGGCTGTTTCGCTGTTATAAGTTTTGAAGAATTATTATGAAAATCGAACTGAAGAAATTTGGGACAATTCTCGTATCGCGGCCAGCCGGAAAAGAAGCCTGGTTGGCTTTTCAGCCCGTACTAAAAGAGACTCAACCAGTAGAAAAAATTATCGTAGATTTTGCCGAGGTTGTGGTCTTGACTCCCTCTTGGGCTGACGAATTTTTAACCCCGCTGAAGAATAAGTTTAAAAATAATGTTGAGTTAATTAACACTGATAACCCGTCTGTAAAAGCAACCTTGTCAATATTGGCTCAGCCCTTTAAAATGTGAATTATTCTCAAATTAAAAATACTATCATGTACGTATGAAACATCAAGAAAAAAAATATCGGGTAAACTCGTTTACTGAAATTTTAAAACTGCTTAATGAAAAAGGAGCAAAGAAAGAGAAAGAAATTATCTCAACCCATTATTACGGACAGCATAGGAGTAATGATGTTGAAAAATTTGTTGAATATTCGGACAGATTTGAAATTCATATATTGAAGGAAACTGACGGCCGTTTTACTATGACGGAACACAGGCCGATTCCTGATAAAAATGCCGGGTTAGACTGGCTCAAAAATCGCGGTTTCACTACAGTTAATATTGTCAAAATGGCCTATGCCGAATATACATATAAAAATGGAACAGTGGGTTTATATACGATTGATGATTTTTTGTACTCTGTGATTTTGTATTATCCAAGCAATCAGCATAAAGTTGTGGAAAAAGAATTTGATTTAAGTACTGCCGAAGTAATAACCTTTCCTTATAACAAATATCTTGCGAAAATAGGCAGGCTTCGATCAACGGACTTAAAATAAAATGAATTAATTATATTACACGATGCTATAATTACTATTATGAAACTTGCAATAATCATTTCAACTAATCAGGTAGAAACGAACTGGAATGCTTTTAGACTTGGCAATCTAGCTCTTAAAAATGGAGATAACGTTAGTGTTTTTCTCATTGGTGAAGGAGTGGAATATCTTAAATTAAGCAGTGAAAAATTTAATATTAAAAAACAGGTTGATACATTTCTTGAGTCGGGCAGAGGAAAAATCTTAGCCTGTGAAACATGCATGGTACTCAGACACCAAGAAGGTAATAAAACCTGTCCGGTAAGCGGAATAAAAGAACTGTATAATCTAATAAAAGAAAATGATAAAGTTATAACTTTTTAAAAAGATTCTTATGGATTTTGATTACACGGTTACAACAAAAAAACCATTTAACGAAGCGGTGGCTACAGTTGAGCAGGAAACAAAGAAAGCTGGTTTTAGAGTTCTTTATATCCATGATGTTTCGACAACTTTAAAAGAAAAAGGCTTTAAAATTGAACCTTTCAAGATTATTGAGATTTGCAATGCCAAAAGTGCTTTTACAGTACTCAAGGCGGATATAAAAATTGGGTTATGTCTTCCCTGCAAAATCAATGTTTATCAAAAAGACGGAAAAACTTTTATTTCCGGTATGCGGCCGATTGTTTTATCCCAATTTTTTCCAAAAGCGAACCTTGGAGGTTTACCAAAAGAAATTGATCAAATAATTCAAAATATCATTAATAATTCCAGATAAAAAAATGAAAAAAATTATGATGTTGGGAATAATAATTTTGTTACAATTTTTAATTGTATCGAAAGTATCATTTGTTTCAGCCCAAGGAATGATGGGTTATGGAGGTTGGGGAGGTTTTGGTTTCGGGTGGATTTTTATGATTATTTTTTGGGCTCTTATTATTTTAGGAATGGTTGCGTTAGTTCGTTATTTAAGAGGTACTAAACAAAACGATGCAGGTAAAACACCTATAGATATTCTTAAAGAAAGGTATGCTAAAGGAGAAATCAATAAAAAGGAATTCGAAGAAATGAAAAAAGAATTGCAGTTATGAAAGAACAAACAAATAAAGAAATATTAAGGTTATCCTACTTCACTGTAATTTATAACATTATAGAAGGAGTTGTTTCTATTCTTTCTGGTTCTTTGTTAAATACAATTTCTCTTGTTGGTTTTGGATTTGATAGTTTTATTGAATCTATCTCAGGGAGTGTTGTTATTTGGAAAACAAAAAAAGGAGCAACGAATAGTCATGATGACCCCATTGAGGAAAAAGCCATTAAGCTTATTTCATACAGTTTTCTAATATTGGGAGGATATGTGTTATATGAATCCATACAAAAACTCCTTACTCATGAAGTGCCACATCAAAGCTGGTTAGGAGTTGCAATTGCAAGCATATCAATAGTTGTGATGCTCGGACTATATTTTCAGAAAAAAAGCATTGGACTTGCTACTCATAATCGTGCATTAGTTGCTGATTCTAAGCAAACACTAGCTTGTATATGGTTATCTGTAACCTTATTAATAGGACTAGGTTTAAATTATTTGTTTGGTCTATGGTGGACTGATGCGGTTGCAGGAATAATAATAGCGGGTTTGTTATTCAAAGAGGGATATTTTACCTATAAAGAAAAACATTTGTGTGATTGTTAGCAGGGAAAAAAGAAATAATTTATGAATTATCATCCAGCAACAAAACAAATTACAGATCTTCTTACAGTCAATAACTGTTGGTCTGAAACTTTTGAACATGAGCCGGTGACAACCAGTGAAGAGGCGGCCAAAGTCAGGACAGGTTATACCCTTCATCAGGGAGCCAAAGCCCTTATTATCCGAGTGAAGAAATCAGAGTCAGACAAAAAATTTATTATGTTAGTTGTTCCTGCGGATTTAAAGTTTGACGGTAAAAAAGTAAAAGAAGTATTTGATGCCAAAGATATCCGTTTTGCTACTCGGGAAGAAATATCGGAATTAACAAACGGTGTTCAGATAGGAGGAGTGCCGCCTTTTGGCAATTTATTTAATCTTGAAGTAGTGGCCGATCAAAAATTATTTGAAAACGAAAAGATAATTTTTAACGCCGGAGACAGGTGTTTTTCAATTGCGATGAAATCCGAAGATTACAAAAAACTAGTTAATCCGCGTGTAGTTAGAATTCAGAAAAAAATCATTTAACTTTTTGATATAGACCTTCAAAACTCATGGTGAAATAGTCTTTCCATGATCCTAAATAATTAACAATTGGAATGTTTATTTCAAATTTTTCGGGATATTTGATTAAATATCTCTCTTCAATTTTTTGAAATTTTTTTACCATCTGCTGAAACTGGTTTATCCTTAATTTATTTAAGGATTCAAACTGCCGCCAATAATATTCAGCAGTCATAAAGCTTTTAATTTTTTTGGAAAAAACGATTTTTTTTATCTTTTCTCTAGACAGAAGATGAATCGGCCATTTAGCAAAATCATAAAGATGATGACCGGTAATCGAATAATAAGGAGTAAATTCAACATAAAGGTATCCGCTGGATTTTAACACCCTTGAAGTTTCTTGTATCATCTTGGCCGGATTCTTCATGTGTTCAATGACATCAAAGATAAAAACAATGTCAAAAAAACAGTCGTCATAAGGGAGCGTTTCGTTTTTAACCAAGATGGAATAAAAATATTTATTCCCAGCCAGTTTGTCCTGGGCAAATTTTAATTTGTCAGCGTCAATTTCTGTCGCCCATACTTGAGCGCCCTTTTCCAGCAGGGCAGAGCTTAGAGCGCCATAACCGCAGCCAATATCAAGCGCCCGCTTGTCAATAAAGTTTATCTTATTACTGATTCTCTCAACACAAGCCGAGGCTCTTTTCCTTCGCCAGCGAAAATAATGTTCGGGAGATATTCTTGATTGTTTAAAACCATTGACTTCATTCATCTTATTTATAATTATTTATATCAAAATAAATATATTTAATCTATACCTGCTGTTTACATCTACGCGATGTAACATTCGTACTCTAAAACTGTCAAGATGGAAAAAATTGGTATAATTCTATCAATGAAAAAAAATATTCTAATCGGAGTGACAGGAGGAATTGCTGCTTATAAAGTTCTTGATTTAATAAAATTATTAAAGGAAGATGGTCATGAAATTTTTGTCATTATGACCGATTCAGCGATGAAAATGTTCTCTCCGACTGATTTCGAAAAAGCGTCGGGCAACAAGATTTATATCAATCTCTTTGAAAAGAATTTTGATTATAAACAAGTATTAAAATCACGAAATGTCAAACATATTAATTTGGCAGATAGTTGTGATGTAATGGTAATTGCCCCTGCGACGGCTAATATTATTGGAAAATTGGCCTTCGGGATAGCTGATGATTTTTTGACAACTACAGCTTTAGCCTTCATAAAACCGATTATTATTTGTCCTTCAATGAATGTTAATATGTGGGGAAATCCGATTGTCCAGGAAAATATTAACAAATTAAAATCAATTGGTTATCAAATTATCGAACCTGCAAAAGGAATGCTGGCTTGCGGATATGAAGGTGTTGGAAGACTTGAAGATGTAAAAATTATTAAAGACGAGATTGTTAAACAAATTAAAAAAGACGATTTATTGAAAGGAAAAAAAGTTATTGTCACGGCAGGAGGGACAATAGAAAAAATTGATGAAGTTCGCAGTATTACAAATCGTAGCTCAGGAAAGATGGGAGTGGCATTGGCTGAAGAGTGCTATTTACGGGGAGCCGATGTTCTGTTACTTCGGGCAAAAAATTCTATTAAACCGAGATATTTGATTAAAGAAAAAATATTTGAAACAGCTGAAGATCTTTTTTTACTGATAAAAGAAAATATTAAAGACACCAATATTTTTTTTCATGTGGCCGCCGTTTCTGATTTTAAAGTTGATAGAACATTTAAAGGTAAGTTATCAAGCGATCAATCTATTAATTTAAAATTAATTCCTCAAACAAAGATCGTTAATCAGATTAAAAAATTATCTCCAAAAACAAAACTAATTGCCTTTAAGGCAGAGTATGGTTTAGAGGAAAAAGAACTAATTGAAAAAGCTCTGAAAAAGCTGAAAGAGTCAAGGGCAGATATCATCATTGCCAACGATATTAGTCAAGATGACCGAGGATTTGAGTCAGATAATAATGAGGTTTATATAATATATCCAAGCAAAAAATTTATTAAGATCACACTTACTTCTAAGCGAAAAGTTGCAGAAAAGATTATTGATTATTTGTTTGTCATCCCCTCGAAGGAGGGGATCCAGTCTATAATTACCTTATAATAAACATATTAATATGAAAACAAATTACGAGGAAATGTATCCGCATGAATTCAAAATGGCATTGAAAAAAAATCCTACTGCCTTTCTTCCCTTAGGGAGCTTGGAGTACCACGGTTATCATAATGCTTTAGGATTAGATTCTCTAAAAGCTTGGAAAATTTGTCAACTTGCAGCTGAAAAAACCGGCGGAATTGTTTTTCCACCATTATATTTAGGAATAGATACTTGGCCGGATATTGATATTCAAAAATATCCCAATAAACAATTTGATTGTTATCATATTGATGCTAATTTGTATCAAGAACTGTTGGAAAATTATTTTTATCGAATGATAAGAATTGGATTCAAGAAAATTTTTGTACTCGCTGGTCATTATCCGAACACGAATATTGCAAAATTAGCAGCACAAAAATACAAAGATATTAAAATAATTATTGTCAAAGAACCAGATTTAATCGAAGGAGCAATCGGAGATCATGCTGGAAAATGGGAGACTTCATTACTTATGGTACTGTTTCCAAAACTTGTGAATCTTAAACTTATGAAAGGGAAAGAAGATATATTAAGAGCAGCTAATGGAGATGATCCTATGAATTCGACGGCAGAATACGGAAATGATTTATTAAGAAAAATGGTTTCTAAAATTGAAGTATTGCTTCGATAAAACTTTCTTTTATTATTATATTTTTATCTTAACGACGGCCGTCCACAAGATAATATAATTTTAGTCTAAGATTCCCGCCGGAGCCTGTCCCCGAGTTTCGCCGGGGGCGGGAATGACAATTTATTTATTTGTTTTATTATGTCTTCTTCCCCATAATTATTATTAATAATTATCTTGTGATCAATATCTGGTTTCTCAAAATTTTTTTCCATTTTTCTTGCATATTCCAGATCAAGAGGATAGTCGACTCTTTCGTTTAAGCGTTGTTCTCGAATAACTTTTTTTGTTTCAATAAGGATAAACTTTGTTTCCGGGATTTTTTTAAGAAGATTCATTCGATATTTTTCTTTAATGAAAGTTTGAGCGATTACTATTTTTTGATGTTTATTAACTAATTTTTGGATTTTGTTAATTAGTTTTTTAAAATATTTTTCTCTCATCCCATCAGTAAAAACCTTTTGTATTTTTATTGCTTCTTTCATTTCAGGAGTTAGATTATTATCTCCATCATAAAAATAGTAATTAAAATATTTTTTAAGCATTTTTCCAACATGTGTTTTGCCCGTTCCCGGAAGACCAAACAAGATAATTAAAGACATAGCGGATTATATTATATATAATTTATTATTATGAAGCCGGATCTTTCAATCGTTATTCGAAAAACCTGCCGAATATGCGATTCTCCTTCATTAACAAAACTCT
>Ga0209211_10013126_pt1 | contig 10316 bp, 5 predicted proteins | sample RifGroA2_FD_183992 | JGI IMG/M metagenome (GOLD analysis project Ga0209211, IMG submission 183992) | Groundwater microbial communities from Rifle, Colorado, USA - Groundwater A2 (SPAdes) (version 2) | ecosystem: Environmental > Aquatic > Deep subsurface > Groundwater | place: Rifle, Colorado...
CTCACCCCAGCCGGCAAAATAATCGGCCCGCACCGCACCCCGAATGGCGCTGCCCGTGTCTTGTGCCAGCACCAGCCGCTGCAGGGCGATTTGCGACCCGCTCGATGCCAGCCACACCGGTGTGCCATAGGGAATGCTCTGCGGATCGACGGCAATCGAGCGCCCCGGCGTCAGCGGCACACCTTGCGCGCCCCTGGGACCAAAAGCGGCATCAAAGTCACCCAACCGCTCTTCCTTGAAGAACACCACACGCGGGTTGCGCCACAGCAACTCGTTGACGCGCTGGGGGTTGCGTGCCAGCCAGGCCTGAATCCCGGGCCAGGAGGCGTCGCGCAATTCGCCCTGGTCGAGCAACCAGCGGCCAATGCTTTGGTAGGGGTGACCGTTGTGGCCGGCATAGGCCAGCCGGATGAGGCGGGTGCTGCCATCGGACTCGGCCACACGGATGCGCCCCGAACCCTGGATTTGCAGCACCATGGCTTGCACCGGGTCGCTCAGGTAAACAATTTCATGGCCGCGCAACGCCTCATGCGCTGCGGCCTGACTGTCCATTTGCTGCCGGGTAAACCAGGGGACGCGGGGGCTCAAGCCCGCTGGCAGTCGGTACAAGGGCACGGTAAACCCGGCGCCAGGCAAGCGCCTGGCCTGCAATTCAGGCTCAAAGTAGGCCGTCAGCAGGCCGGTGGCCGACCCTTGCAATGGCTCGACACGGTAAGGCTGCAGCCGCGCCAGCAGCCACTGGCGCTGCTCGGACTCGGTGCCAATGCTGAGACGGCGCACCTCCGGACACAGCGGGGCAAACACCGGCCCCGGGCGCTCGCAGCTTTTGAGCCAGGCATTCCAGGCCTCAAACAGGGTATCGCTCTCAAAACCCGGCAAGTCAGTCCAGGCCACCGGCTGCCAGCGGCTGTTGCCTCTTAGCAAGGCCGGGCCAGCAACAGCGGCATCGGTGGCAAGCAGGGGCGAACCGGGTGGCGGCACGGCAGCGGCCGACAGGTCGGGTGCGGCTGTGCGGCTGTCAGCAGGCAGCGGCACAGGTGTCGTGCCACAGGCCAGCAACACAGCCGCCATCAGGCCCGCCAGCGTCCACCGGAAAAACAACAGCAGCGTCATCACAGCAAACGGTGTTCAAGTGCTGGCAAACGGCTGCGGCACTGCTGCATCAGATCCCAGGACAGCTCAGTCGTAACTACGCCCGGCCCTTGTGCTTGCTCGGCCAGCACCTTGCCCCACGGGTCCACCAACATGGCATGGCCCCAGGTGCGGCGCAGGTTGTCATGCAGGCCGCCCTGGGCCGCTGCCACCACAAACGACAAATTTTCAATGGCACGGGCGCGCAGCAGCAACTCCCAATGGTCTTGCCCGGTGGTGTAGGTGAAAGCGCTGGGCACCAGCATCAGATGCGCCCCGGCCTGGGCGTAATGCCGGTACAGCTCAGGAAAGCGCAGGTCGTAACACACACTCAGGCCGATGCGCCAGGTGTGACCATCGGCCGAGGCCAGATCAAACGTGACAGGCTGGCGGCCGGCAGCCAGCACCAGCGATTCGTCATACCGCTCAACGCCATTGTCAAAACGGAACAAATGCATTTTGTCGTAACGCGCCAGGCAGTGGCCACTGGGGTCGTACACCAACGCACTGTTGAACACCCGAGGACCCGGTTCCACCGAGGCGTGCAGGTCTGGCGGCGCACTGATGGGCAGGGTGCCCGCCACCAGCCACAGCCCCAACGCTCGGGCGTTGTCACTCAGAAATTGCTGGATCGGACCGCTCCCGAACGGCTCCTGAATGGCCAACTTGTCGGCATCACGCTGGCCCATCAAACAAAAATATTCCGGCAGCACCGCGAGTTCGGCGCCCGCCTGCGCCGCCGTTTGCAACAGCGCTTTGGCCTCGGCCAGATTGGCCGACAGGTCAGCACCTGAGACCATTTGAATAGCGGCAACTTTCATGGTTTTTCCTCCTGAACGGTCGCGCCCGTGCGCGACACTTTGGTCATGTGGGGATCAGCCCAGGCACCGTCAATATGAAACTCCTGGGTAGCGGATTCGATCAGCGGGCGGCGCAAAAATATTTGCGCCAGAAAGGTGCCAAGACCCACGGCCGGGTTGATCACCGAGGCCAGCAACGACGCCGTGCCCGCATTGATTTCCGGAATCACCACCACCTTGAGGTCCTGGGTCTCGCGGGCAATGTCAGCACTGCCCTCCATCAACACCGCCGCGTTGACGCCTTTCATTTGCAGGTTGTTGGTGTAGGCCATGCCCTGGTCAATCTTGACGTCTCCACGCAAAAAATCAAACGAAAAGCCCTCGCTGAAGACATCCCTGAAATCCAGCGTCAGGCGCCGCGGCAGGGCCTGCAAGCTCAGCACCCCGAGCAGCTTGGCAATGCCGGGGTCGGCCTTAAGAAACTGCCCTGACTCAACATTGACCGTGAAGGCACCACTCATCGACGGGTAATCCGGGCTCAGGGGCGAGCCCATCCAGGCCACCTGACCTTCGAGCTTGCCGCGCCCCCCTCGCACCACGTCTTTCATGCCCAGGCGACTCAGCAAAATGCCGCTGTCACCCACATCGAGCTTGAAATTCATCGCCGTGCGCCGGGGCCCTGAAAGCCTGCCTGCCGTGGTTGCCGGCGCTTTCAGCGCCGCCCAATTGCCGCTGGCAACAAAACTGGCCTCGGGCGCAGTCAGGTTGAATTGATTCAGGCGCCACTCGCGCACACCGGCATCGCGCGCAGTCGTTGCAGCACTGCGATTGACCGCCTGCACTTCCAGTCGGCCCAAATGCTTGCCGCGCAGTTCAAAGTCATCGACCACGATATCAAGCGCGGGAATGCTGGCCGGTTGCGCCTCAAGCAAAGCCTCCACATCGCTGGCCACGCTGGGAGCAATGGTCAGGCGCGCCAGCCGGGCATAGACACGCCCCTCGGCGCCACTGGCCAGCAACGCGTTGGGTTGGCGGTATTCCAGATAACCATTGAGCTCACTGGCAGCCAGATTGGCCTGCCACACGCCGCCCTCGCGGCCCCCACCGATCACCACCTGGTTGAACTGGCGGCCGCCAAATGTCAACACCTGCGCACGCACCGCCAACTGATCCGGCAAATAAGACGAGGCCAGCGGATTAACCGCTGCCCCCCCACCGGCGGGGCCGCCCATGGCTTGGGTCAACACCTCATGCCAGGCATCCACGCTTAAATTTTTCAGCCTGATATTGGCAACCACACCCGATGCGGGCAATGGTGCCGATTCCTGCGCATCCAGCCCGACCTCAATGGCGCCACGCAACACGCGCGGCTCAGCCTGCGACAGGTCGCGCTCGTACACCAGTTGCAGCTGGTTGGCGACAGACAAGCTCAGCCGGTCTTGCAGCGGCAGCGGCCGGTCTGCCAGCAAGGCGGTCTGCAGCCGCAAGGGCAGCACGGCGTCGGCGCTTTTGCCCAGAGGTTCGGGCAAGCTCAAAGCCACGCCCTGCAGATTGCTGTTGACCAGTAACTCGGCAACCCCTTGGCGTAAGCCCAGTGTCGCGGTGTAGGCCGCAGTGCCACTGGCCTGGTTCGCCAGACGCGCCACAAAACCAAGCTCAGAGGCCTGGCGCAAACCCTCGGCCGACGCGCTGCCAGTGGCCCGGATCAGCGTCGGCGCGCCACGACCGGCGGGAGTCCCCGGCACCAGCAGCAAGCCCCCTTCCAGGCGCACCTCGCCGCCCAACATCTGCGCCTGAACACCACTCAGGGACACCCCGGCCTCGGTGAAATTGATACGGCCACGGGCCCGCGTGAGCCTGGGGCTATCTGGCGAGATCTGCACATCGTTACCGGCCAGGGTGACACTGCCACGCACGCTGGAGCGGTCGATGTCGGCAATGGGCAGCATCAACCTCAGCTGATAAGCGGCACTGCCGGTAACCACACTGGCGGCCAGGGCCTGGTCGGTCATGGCACGCAAGGGCGAGGCATTGACCAGGCGCATCATCTCGGGCAGCGGCCCCTTGATGTCGGCATTGACCTGCACCAACGAATGATTCAAATCGTCAATCCGGGCGTCCACCTGGGTCACCTGCAAAGCCGTGGCCTCACCCAGGGTGGCGCGCGCATTTTTGACCTGCAATTGCATGCGGTCAATCACCAGCTCGCCGCTCAGGTCGGTCAACATCGGCCAGGGCAAATCAGTCCCATCCTGCAGACTGGTCGGGACATACGCCAGCTTGGCACCCGCCACTTGCGCGGTGATCTTGAAAGCGCCTTTTTTCGGGTCAATCAAAGGCAACTGGTCAATCTCTCCCTTGACCTGAAAACGCACCGCGGTGGCCTGTCCATCCAGCACCGCATCACGCACGTAATCGCGCGCCGCCTGGTCAATCACCAGCGGCAGGTAGCGGTGCACTTTTCTGCCATCGGCCCGGCTCAGGTTGGCCTGCAAGTCCAGCACGCCTGGATACAGCGCGCCTGACAGCGACTTGGCCGGGTCGGCGGTTTCCCATTTGATCTGGGCCTCACCCTCGGCATCGGCGTTGGCAAATTTGACCTTGTCGAGCTGCACGGCGAGGCGCTCACCCTGGCGTTGCCAGCGGGCGTCGGCCACCAGCGAGACCACGTCCACGACCGGCTCGTGAAAAACGCCCGGCAAGTCAACGCTGCCGGCACTCAAAACCAGGCGGGCTTGTCCGGCCTGCTGGTCAAAATCAAAGTCCAGGTCGAGCCCTTTGACACCCGGCGCGGAATCCACCGCGGCTACTTCCAGTTGGCTGACCCTGCCCCTGGCTGCATAGCTCTGCGGTGCGCTGAACGCCCCCTGCCAGTTGGACTGCAGCGATTCCACCTGCCCCTTGGGGGCATAACGCTGCAGCCGCTCGCGAACCGTCGCAGTCAACGGCAAGCGGCTGGCAATTTGAGCCAGCGCCGCCAGGTCCAGCCGATCGGCCTTGAGCTCACCGCGTTCGGGCTGTCCGTTGTGCGCCTGCTCCAGCCGCAGAGAAACGTTGCCACCCGGCCAATGCAGACCGTCCTGGGTATCAAAGCGCAGTGACTGGGTGAAAAACTCGAAACCGGCTGTCAGCCGCTGCCCGCCCAGTCGGCCTTGCACCCGCTGCACCGCCAAAGCCTGCAAATCTGGCCCCAAAACAACCTGGACTTCGGACAAGGCGACGTCAGTCGTGACCTGGGTGACGCGCCCCTGCGACACATCCAGCCAGGACCGCAACGCGCCACGCCCCTGGCTCAGGTCAAACCCCAGAGGCAGGTAACGGTGCAACTCAGACAGGTCAACCCGCTCAAAGGCGGCGTAAAACTGGCCCTCCCAGTCCTGCCAGCGGCCGTTCTGGCGTGACAGCAGGGGCTGCAAAAACTTGCCGCGCAAGCTGAAGCGACTGCCCCAGGACTCGGGCGGCGTGGAATCCAGGCGCAAGTCGTGGTGGCGGCCACGGTTGCGCACCACCACCGCGACCTGCTGCAGCAGCACCGGCGGGGCGGCCCGTTGCTCGTCAGTCCAGCGCAGGCTGCCGTCATGAATGGCAAACTCAAGCTGCGAAAAAAACCAGTCCAGCGCGGCACTGTCGCCCTGCGCCGGGTTGGAAAAATCGAGCCCACCAATGGTGATTTTCCCGTTCACGTCGCGCCGGATGTCCAACTGCGGCCGGTCAAGGTAAATTTGCTCAAAACCAAAACGCCAGAGCGAACGCGGCGACAGGGCAATCAGCACCTGCGGCAGACGCAAGGCCACTCGGTCTTGCGCGTCCAGCAGCGTCACATCCGTCAACTCAAACGACGGCACCATGCCGTTGGACTGGGCTGCCACCGCGCCGACGCGCACCCTTACCCCCAGTGCCTGCGTGGCCCGTGCCTCAAGCTGCGGACGAAATTCGCCGATTCGCGGCACAATCAGCCAGTGCAGCGCCCCCCAGGCCAGACCGAGCAGCAGCCAGGCAGAAATGACCGCAACCAAAAGCCAGCGCGTCAGGCTCGACCAGGTTTTCAGCAGTTTGGAGGAAAGAGGCGACACATTGATTCGAAAAAGTTGCTCAACCAGAATTATGACCCGACCCTCCCTGGCCACCCACTCCCGCTTTGCCCAACGCGTGCGCCGCCGTTATGAGGCCGAGTTAGCGCTGTTAGCCCCCGGTGTGCCCGACTCAGGGCATTTGCAAGCCGCCTTCGAGGCCCTCCAGTCACAGGGGCAAAGCCTGGCCAACGCGCTGCGTATCACGCGCCAACTGGTGATTGAGCGCCTGCTGTGCCTGGACTGCGAGCAGCAATTGCCGCTGGCCCGGGTGACCCAGGCCATGACTGCGCTGGCCGAATTTGCACTCAACCACGCCCTGACGCAAGCACAAACCGCACTCGATCAAAGCCACGGCGCCCCGAGCACACTGACTGGCCAGCGCGCCCAGGTCTGGATTGTGGGCATGGGCAAACTCGGCGCACGTGAGCTCAACGTGTCAAGCGACATCGACCTGATTTACGTCTATGACGAAGACGGCGACACGGCGGGTGATGCCCTGGGGCGCGGTCGTATCACCAACCATGAATACTTTGGCAAAGTGGTGCGCGCGGTTTACGCGCTGGTGGGGGACACCACCGAACATGGTTTTGTGTTCCGCGTCGACCTGGCGCTGCGCCCCAACGGCAACTCCGGTCCGGCGGCGGTGTCGCTGGATGCGCTGGAGGAATACCTGCACGTTCAGGGCCGTGAATGGGAACGTTTTGCCTGGCTCAAAAGTCGGGTCGTGGCACCGTTTGACAGTGTCACCAGCGGCGCCACCCAGGCGTTGCGCAAGGTGATCATGCCCTTTGTCTTTCGGCGTTACCTTGACTACAGCGTGTTCGACGCCCTGCGCGTGTTACACCGGCAAATTCGCGAGCATGCGGCCAAACGCAGTGCCGGCCACCCCGAGCGCGCCAACGATGTCAAACTCTCGCGCGGTGGCATCCGCGAAATTGAATTCACGGTGCAGCTGCTGCAGGTGGTGCGCGCCGGCCACTTCCCCGAACTGCGCACCCGCCCGACCCTGAGTGCGCTGTCTCGCCTGGTGCGCGCCAACCTGATGTCGGAACAGACTGCGCAGGCGCTGGCCCAGGCCTACGTTTTTTTGCGTCAGATCGAACACCGCATCCAGTACCTGGACGACCAGCAAACCCATGTGTTGCCGACCCAGGACCACGACCTGAACTGGATTGCCGAGACCATGGGGTTTGCCACCTCGCAGGCACTGTTGCGCCAGCTTGACGCCCACCGCGAGCTGGTGGCGCAGGAATTTGACAAATTGCTGGGCGGCCCCGAGCCCGAATGCAAAGGCTGCAACAACGGCAAGCCCAACACCAGCCATCAGTCCATTGACGACCTGTTGCCGCAATTGGGCGAGACCTTCCGCCAGCGGCTCGCATCGTGGTGCCAGCACCCACGTGTGCTGGCGCTACGCGACGAAGCCCGCGAACGCCTGCTGCGCCTGCTGGGGCGCACCGCGCAATGGGTGCGCGAAGACCGCGTCACCGAAGAGGCGGCCGTGCGCCTGGTGGACTGGATGGAGCCCCTGCTGCGCCGCGAAAGTTACCTCGCCTTGTTGCTGGAACGCCCACAAGTGCACGAACGGTTGTTGCGCTTGTTGGGCGCGGCGCGCTGGCCGGCGCGTTATCTGCTGCGCCACCCCGGCGTCATTGACGAGCTGGCCAGTCCCGCCATGATGGAAGAACGCTTCAATGCCAATGAATTCGAGATCGAGTTGGACCACCGCCGCATTTCTTTAACGGGCACCGGCGAGGACGACGAGGAAACCCTGCTCAACCTGCTGCGCCGCGCGCACCACGCCGAGGTGTTTCGCACCCTGGCGCGCGATGTGGAAGGCAAGCTCACCGTGGAGCAGGTGGCCGACGACCTGAGCGCGTTAGCCGATGCCATTTTGCGCGTCACCACCCGCTGGTGCTGGACTCGCCTGAAGAAAGCACACCGCGCGCAGCCGCAATTTGGCATCATCGCCTACGGCAAGCTAGGCGGCAAGGAACTGGGTTATGGCAGCGATCTGGACATCGTGTTTGTGTTTGATGACGACGACGAAAACGCGCCGGAAATCTATGCCGCGCTGGTGCGCAAACTCATCAACTGGTTGACCGTCAAGACCGGCGAAGGCGACCTGTATGAAATTGACACGGCGCTACGCCCCAATGGCAACGCCGGCCTGCTGATCACCAGCTTTGCGGCTTATGCCAATTACCAGCAACAACGCGGCTCCAACACCGCTTGGACCTGGGAACACCAGGCCATGACACGGGCGCGCTGTGTGCTCGGTGATGACTCCCTGCACCAACGGTTCGATGCGGTGCGCAAAGCGGTGATCAGCGCGCCGCGTGACGCCCACAGCTTGCGCACCGAGATTGCCGCCATGCGGGAACGTATGGCCAGCGCACAACCGGTCAAGGCTGACAAGTTTGACATCAAGTACAGCGCAGGCGGCATGATTGACGCCGAATTTGTGATGCAGTTTCTGGTGCTGTCACAGTCGGGCGCACACCCGGAACTGATGGCCAACGCCGGCAACATTGCCTTGCTGGAACGCGCCGAAACCCTGGGGCTGCTGACCACAGGCGTAGGCCACGGTGCTGCCAGTGCCTACCGCGCCATGCGCCAGGTGCAGCATAAGGCACGCCTCAACGAGGAGTCAATCCAGCTGGCGTCGCACGCCATGCAAGCCGAGCGTGATGCCATTTTGACCCTATGGCATCAGGTCTTCGCGCCCTCCCCCTCGCACCCCTAGTTCATTCACAACATGCAAAAAACTACCCTGATCTCGCTCCTTGTCGCCGCCGTCCTGCTGAGCGCCTGCAGCGACCGCGTCAAAGACACGCACCCACAACAACTGGTCAGCAAGCGCCAGGCCATTTTCAAAAAGTTCACCAAAACCCTCGAACCCATGGGGCTGGTGGCGCGCGAACGGCAGGACTATGTCAAGTCCGACTTCATGGCCAGCGCACTGGCGCTGCAAGAACTCTCGAAACAGCCCTGGGCCTATTTCACGGCCGATGGCAATTACCCACCGACCCGCGCCAAGCCTGAGGTCTGGAGCCAGGCGGGTGAATTCAAACAAGCGCAAAACAACTACCTCGCCTCAGTAGAAAAATTGGTACAGCTGTCAGGCCGTGCCGACCTGCCCACAATCCGGGCCAGCGTAGAGGCAGTGCAAAAAAACTGCAAAAGCTGCCACGACCAGTTCCGCAGCGACGCCCCAGGCGGCTAATCGAAGTGATGGCACACCCGTGCTGGCCGGCTGATGTTGTCAAAAGCAGAGCACTCATTCTCTGGATATAAGGACTCCGACCTGGCGGGTTGAAACCCGCCCTTGTACAAAACACCATGGCGGATCGAAGGTCAACTGGGCATCATGGTTTTTATGTGCGCCTGATTTTTTGCACCAGCGCCGTGGTGGAGTAACCCGCCACAAACGGCAGGGCCAGTGCCTGCCCGCCCCAGGACTGCACCAGCGCTGATTCAGGCAATGTGGCCATGGCGTAGTCGCCCCCCTTGACCAGAATGTCAGGGCGCACCAGGCTGATCAATTCAAGCGGCGTGTCTTCGTCAAACCAGGTCACCATGCTGCTGCTGACCAGCGCCGCAATAACACAGGCGCGGTCCATTTCATTGTTCAACGGGCGGTCCGGCCCTTTGCCCAGGCGCCGCGCGGAGGCGTCGGTATTGAGTGCCACCAGCAGGCTGGCGCCCAGTGCGCGGGCTTGCGCCAAGTACATCACATGGCCCCGGTGTAACACATCGAACACCCCGTTGGTAAAGACCAGCGGGCGCGGCAGGGCGGCCACACGCTGCACCAGGTCAAGCGGATGGCAGAGTTTGTCCGTTAAACCGGACACTGTGTCGGCCGCACTCAAAGCAGAAAAAATCGGGGTTAAAGGCATATGCCGAATGCTAGCAGGCATTTTTGACCGCACAGCGGGAGCCGACAACCGTGTTATGAAAGCATGGACAGAGGTTGACGCACCAAACCTGAGCGCGGCGCCCACCACGACTGAACATTGGTGAAAACGGTACGGCATCCGGTGCAGCGGTACTGCCCATTGGGCAGCAGGGCGCCGCTGGGCGCGCGATCAATCACCGGCTGGTAGCAGGTTGAGCCGCACTCCCGGCACTGGTAAGCCGTCTTGAAATTGGTTTTGAAGCGTGTTGCCATGGTGCGCAAACTTTAATGCCAGTCAGCGCATGACAAGCCAATAAAACTGTAAGTCGATGTAAATTCCGTGACCGGATCAGCCAATGGCCGTCATGCCTGCCATGGCGGGACGAGGCTTCAGACCGGCTTGGTGTCCATAAA
>Ga0209211_10013131_pt1 | contig 10312 bp, 9 predicted proteins | sample RifGroA2_FD_183992 | JGI IMG/M metagenome (GOLD analysis project Ga0209211, IMG submission 183992) | Groundwater microbial communities from Rifle, Colorado, USA - Groundwater A2 (SPAdes) (version 2) | ecosystem: Environmental > Aquatic > Deep subsurface > Groundwater | place: Rifle, Colorado...
ATTAACCTAATTGACCTAATTTCTAAATAAATCCCAAGTGCCAAAAGTCTCATTGGATTATTGGAACTTTATTAGGTTAATTAGAATAATTAGAAATTAGAAATTTTATAAAGTGGATCAACAAAATCAAACTCAACCAGTTTCCGCAACTCCTCTCCAAGAAGTAGTCCATAAGGGTAAATGGTATGTCATTCATATTCAAACAAGCTATGAAGGACGGGTTAAACAAGCCTTGGAGCAAAGAGTCAAGAGCTTGGGAGTAGATGACAAAATTTTTGACATCGTCATTCCAACCCGGGAAATTATTGTGGTTAAGAAAGGTAAAAAAACCAAAGCGATTGAAAAGGTTTTTCCCGGCTATATTTTAGTAAAAATGATTTTAAATGATGATTCCTGGTTGGTCGTTCGAACGACCGAGGGAGTGACCGGATTTGTTGGGGCGGGCTTAAAACCAACCCCGATTTCAGATAAAGAGGTTGACGCGATCATGAAATTTGTCCAACAAGAGCAGCCAAAATTCAAATCGAAATTTTCTCTTGGTGAAGCGGTTAAGATTACGGACGGACCTTTTTCCGACTTTCTCGGAAGCATTCAAGAGATTGATGAAGAAAAAGGTAAAATAAAAGTTTTGGTGTCAATTTTTGACCGGGAAACACCGGTGGAGCTTGATTTTTTACAAGTGACGAAATTATAAATTAACCTAATTGATCTAATTATTCTAATTTCTAATTAATACCCAAGTTCCAATTTTCAAATTGGTTATTGGTGTTTAGATATTTTTTAGGTTAATTAGGTCAATTAGAAATTAGAAATTTTTTTAACAAAGTGGCTAAAAAAATTAAAATAGTTCTCAAATTAAATCTCGCGGCCGGTGAGGCGACTCCGGCGCCTCCGGTTGGTCCGGCTTTGGGCCAGCATGGTGTACCGATTATGGAGTTTATCAAAGAATATAATGCTAAGACGGCTAAAATGAAAGGCCAGATTATTCCGGCCGTTATCACCGTTTACGTAGATAGAAGCTTTACTTTTATTACCAAGCTGCCTCCGGTAGCCGCTATGATTAAAAAGAAACTGTCGTTACAAAAAGGATCAGGTAAACCCAATACGGAAAAAGTAGGCAAGTTAACACAAGTTCAATTGGAAGAAATTGCTAAAGAAAAAATGGCTGATTTAAATGCTAATGATGTTCCCGCGGCGATGAAGATTATTGCCGGAACAGCAAGGTCAATGGGGATAGACATTGAATTATAAATTAACCTAATTAACCTAATTTCTAATTGATCTAATTAAATCCCAATTCCCAAGTTTCAATTGGAAATTGGTTATTGGGTATTTTTTAGGTCAATTAGGTTAATTAGAAATTAGAAATTTTTAATATTATGGGCAAAGTTAAACCAAGATTAATCGGGGACACAGAAGTTGAAGAAAAACAGAAAAAAAAGCAGAAGACCAAGTCGATGGAAAAGAAAATGTTGAAATCCGCCTCCGTGCCTCCTTCACTTGTTACCAAATCCCCTAACCCCCCCAAAATCCCCAAAAGCCCTAAAGCAGTAAGCATTAAATCCCGCGGCAAGCATTATCAAGAAGCCAAAAAAATGATTGACAGAAATAAATATTATTCTTTAAAAGAAGCCGTCAGTCTTCTGAAAAAGATAAATGTAGGGGTCGATCATGATCGACCCGTATTCAAGTTTGATCAGTCGGTTGAACTGCATTTTGTCGTTGATGAAACCGGATTAAAAGGCGAGATTGAACTGCCTTTTTCTACCGGAAAAATCGTTAGAGTAAAGATCGTTGACGATTCAGTTCTTTCCGATCTTGAAAAGGGTAAAATTGAGTTTGACGTTTTAGTCACCCATCCTTCTTTTATGCCGCGCCTAGCCAAGTTTGCTAAAGTCTTGGGGCCAAAAGGTTTAATGCCCAATCCTAAGGTGGGGACAGTTTCCATGAAACCGGAAGAGATTGTCAAAAAGTTCGAAAAAGGGATGCTGAGATGGAAGACTGAGGCAAAATTTCCGCTTATTCACCAGATGATTGGGAAGATTTCCTTTGAAGAAAAAAATTTACTAGCTAACGCGGAAAAATTTATCGAAGCGGTTGGTAAAATTCATATCCGCAAAGCTTATATTAAAACAACAATGAGTCCGGCCGTCAAACTTATATTTTAAACTTCCTCTTAGCCAAATCTATTATAATATTGGCGGCGTCTTTAATGGTTATATCCGATCCGGTTCTGATAATTAAATCATAATGATAAGCTTTGCAGTAATTACGGTTGAAAAGAGATTCAACAAATGCCCTTCTTTCAATGTCCGACTCCGCAATTCTTTTTATTGCCTCGGCCCTGGAAATATGTTCATAGGTCATCTGCCAGGTTATCCGTTGATCAAGGAGACAGATAATTCTAACATTTAAACTACTGGGAAAAAGAAAATTAGCGCCCCGGCCAAGAATAATAGAATAACCTTTTAAACCGACCAGAGACATCACTTTGACAAGATGACGATGATATCCAGGCAGATTGGTCATTCTTTTGCCAAAAATTTTATTGACAATAATATCAGCCAATGGCAGTCTTTTTGGATCAACCGATTTAACCAGCTCTTCTTCCAGATCTTTGTTTTTAGCAATCTCATCAATCAGTTCATGATCGTAGACTTTCCAAGGTTTTCCTAGGCTTAACGCAATTAAATTAGCGATTGCTTTTCCGCCTGAGCCCATTTCCCGGGAGATAGTGATAATCGGGAGAGGTCCGTTATGTTGTAGGGGCGAACCTCTGTGTTCGCCCTTTTTCTGAGGAAAAAAATTCTTTTGAAAAATCTCATAGATTTTTTCCATAAAATATAAATGTTATAATAATTATAAATATTATAACAATTATTTAATCAAATGGACTATCTAATTAACAAAGAAAGTCAATTTTGGTTATATCTTTCCCAAGGACAACGCGATCTTCTTGACGAAGGTCTATATCTGATGGATGACATTATCCGCGATCAAGCCTATCAATTCAAAGACTATTCTTTTCTGGTTTTTCCTTTTGCCAAGGCCTATGAAGGGTTTTTAAAGCAAATCTTTAGAGATAAGGGTTTAATCAGTCGTCTTGACTATATTTCCGACCATCTGCGATTGGGCAAGTTGATGTCACCAAACTTAATCGGCAAGTTAGGGGATAGATCTCTTTATAAAAAAATTCAGGAACAGTATTCTCAGGAATTGGCCGATAAAATTTGGAATGTCTGGAAAAACGGACGAAATCAAATCTTTCATTATTTCCCCCATAATATCAAGGCAATTTCCTTCAATGAAGCCAGAGGAATTAGTATGGATATATTAAGAACAATGGAGGAAGTTTTTTTACAGCTTCAATAATGGCTTCAGAGTCAATTTCTTCGAAGTGGAGCAGTTCTTCAGGAGTACCCGAACGGGGGAGACGACGGACGCAAAGGTGAACAAAGTTGATTGACGATTGATGCTGGAAACTTGAAGCTGGATTTTGAAGCTGGATATTAGAAGTTTGATTTTCCAACTTCGAGCTTCTAACTTCCTTATCTAGTTTCAAACTTCCAGCATCCAACGTCGAATTTAGTACAGATAATATCGCTTCACCAATCCCTCCGGCCGGATAATGGTCTTCAACAACGATCACATTTTTTATTTCTTTTGTCAATCGATTAATCGATTGTACATCGAGCGGTTTAACCGAATAACAGTCAAGAACAACTGTCTCAATGCCTTGTTCTGCTAATTCTTTCTGGGCTTTTAACGCCTCATGCAATGTCACCCCCGCCGCAATAATTAATGTTTTTTGTTTTGAATTTTTAAATTTGTTATTTGTTATTGATTTGTTATTTGTTATTTGTAATTTAACATTTATATGATGTGTTTTGCTACCACCTACCTTAAATTCTTCTTTTTCCCCGTAAATAACCGGTGTTTCTTTTCTGTTTGTCCTTAAATAAAACAACCCATCTTGTTTGGCCATTATTTGGGTTAATTTGAAGGCTGATGTGGCGTCAGCCGGGTAAAATATCGTACTGTTTAGAATACTGCGAAACATGGCCAGGTCTTCCAGTCCCATCTGAGACGGACCGTCAGGACCGATAGAAACTCCGCTATGGGATCCGCAGATTTTTAAGTTGGGGGCAGAATATTGGGCCATTCTTATTTGATCAAAGCCCCGGGTTAGAAAGGCGGCAAAGGTGGAGACAAAAGGAATCAATCCCAGTTTTGACAAACCAAGAGCGCTGGAAATCATATTTTGTTCAGCAATAAACATCTCAAAATACCGTTCAGGAAATTTTTTGGCAAATTTTTCCGAGTAGGTGGAATTAGACATTTCTGCGTCCAGAGCAACGATTTTTTCATTAACTTTCCCTAGAGCCAGTAGCCCATCACCATAAGCCATTCGGGTTGCGATTTGGTCTCCAAGTCGATAATTTGGAATTAAAAATTTGTTATTTGTTATTGATTTGTTATTTGTTATTTGTAATTTGTTATTCGGTCTTTTAATCTTTCCCCTAACTTTAAAGTCCACTTTTCCCAGCTCCTTCAATGCGGCTCCTAATAAATCTTTTGGCAATGGCTTTCCATGCCAGCCCTCTTTATTTTCCAAAAAAGAAACCCCTTTACCTTTAATGGTTTTGGCGAGAATCATGGTAGGGTTTTGGATTTTGGATTTTGGATTTTGGATTTCTTCAAAAGCATCATAGATTTTTTTGATGTCATGCCCATCATCAACAACAATCGTTCTCCAGCCAAAAGATTCAATTCTTTTTGCGTAAGCTTTAAGATCCCAGCCGAGCATCGTTTGGGTGCTTTGACCGAGCCGGTTAACATCGGCAATGGCAATTAAATTATTAAGTTTGTAATGCGAGGCAATCTGGATAGCTTCCCAGACCTGGCCTTCAGCCATTTCGCTATCGCCCAGAAGAACGAAGACCTTAGGAATAGACGTTGGATGTTTGAAATTAGAAGCTAGATTTTGAAGCTGGATGCTAGACGCTTGATTTTCTAACCTCAAGCTTCTAACTTCCTTATCCAATTTCAAGCTTCTATCATCAAACGTCAGTTTTAATCCCAGCGCCATCCCGACGCCGGCTGATAGTCCTTGTCCCAAAGAGCCGGTGGCTATGTCAGCGTATTTAAACCTAAAAGTCGGATGGCCTTCAAGATCGGAATTAAATTTTCTTAAACGCATTAATTCCGGATAGGAAATGGCTCCGGCGGCATGATACAATGAATAAATTAATGGAGAAGCATGGCCCTTGGAAAAGACGACCCTGTCATTGGCAAAACTTTGGACACCCTTAGGGTGGGATAGATCAGCTTTTAAAAATCCACCAAAAAATAACGTTGCCATGAGTTCAACAGCGGAAAGGGAAGTCGTCGGGTGGCCAGAACCGGCCTCGGTTGTTGAAGTTAAAATACCATAACGAATCAGTTGACAAAGTTTTTTTAGTTTATCAAAATCAACCATACATTAGTTTAGCAAAAATTATTTAAAATATTAACACTTTCTAAATTTTATTTGGTCTAAATATTAGTATGGTCTTTTATCATAATATATGATAAGTAATACAAATGAAACAATGGCTGCGAAAGAACAGCATGTTATAGCCAAACTTGGGAAATTTCTGAAAGATAAAGCATATGAAAAACCAAGACAAAAATATTTAACCGGAGCAAGAAATGTTCAGGATCTTCTAACCGGTCTTTACGGGGACGAAATTAATCATATCGAAGGAATTCTCCCGGAATCGCTTGAAGATAAGCAAATATATACCTCCATTCTGAGTGGATTTTACAAATTCGCCTTTGATACGGGTCTTTCACGTGCAATTGAATTTCAACACAATGGAGAAACCTTCCATGCAGATCCTGTTTTTATGCTCAGAAGATCCGCCTTTCTTGAAAGGACAAGAAAAAAATTAGATCAGATGGATTCAAAAAAGGCCGCTTTTCTCATGATGGATGTTGCTGATGTTGGATTTGCGGATATGATCGAAGACGATAGACATACGGGAATAAAATCTGCGGATTTGCTTCTAAATCGTTTTGCAGGAACCCTTCAACAAACGCTCGATCAAACACAAAAAGCCCTTGATGAAACTTTTGGAAAAAATACTATTAGTTTAATGGCTGGTCGATACGGCGGAGATGAATTTGTCGTCTCTATTTTAGGCAATTATGATAATGGTGTTATCGATATGGTAAAGAAAAATATTCAAGAGAGAGTATTAGTATTAAAAAATCAAGCGGTATATAGGAAAATAACATTACAGGATGATCATGAAAATTTCCGTGACGAAAAAGGAGATATTCGCTTGAAAAACAATTCAATTAATGTTACTGAATTACCTACAGTTGACCAATATAATCAGAAAATATTTATGCATTATTTAAAACAAGGACTCATTATGGATCAAGAACAAATTAATATTGTTCGAACACAATACAAAACGGAAAATGAATTTGATAAGAGCGTTGTTAGACGTTACAATTTTCGTTTTGAATATCGTGAAGACAACAAAATACTTACGGCGCTTGAGGATAAGATTAGATATATCTTGAAACGCCACCCAGAACTAAGACTTGCTTTTGATCTGGCATCATCATTAGATGAGGCAGAAACAATGCTAGGCAATAGTGGAGCAATTATTCAAAAACGTCAAGAGGCGATGCTTCAGTTCGTTCAGACAACTTTATTTGATCCGCTTTTAGGATATGGAGTATATAGCTATCATGATTTTAAAGAACATACAGATGATGAGCCTATAGATCGATTTATGGTCTTTGATTTGAAACTGAAAGAATTTAATGAATTTATGGGACTTGTTTTTACTGACGGTATGGTTGGCTCATTTTGGAATCAAATAGAAAAAGCAATTGATGACAAAGATAAGCATAAAGTTATTTTCGGTCGGCGCGGAGGAACTTTTTATCTTGCAGTCAAAAAAGGCGAAAAGCTTAGCAGTGCATCGCTCAAACAACTATCTATGATCAATAAGGTGCCATTTGGATTTATAGAGGGAAGAGGAGCGGAAAGACCAAGAGAAATTGTTATTCCGGTAGGGACTGCGGGGATAGATGAACCAATACAAGATTCGACTAAGGCCTCAGAAGAAACAAAAGTAAATTTCTATCAAAAGGTTATTAAAGAGCTTGATGACAATCCTCGTCTAGTTACCATATTACAAACTCCACAACAACCTCATAATAATCGTAGAGATTATGATACTATGGATTTTTATTGGAAGTATTTTTGGGGAGGTAGGTTTTATTTCCGCTGCAAAGATATAATCCAATATATTCCTTCAGACAGAAAAGATTTGATAAATATTTTTAAAAATATCATTACAATGAAAATAAAGTCTTGAGCATCTAGTAAGAATTCACCTCCGCAAAAATAACTCCTGAAAAAGAAGCTTAATTCTTCAACTCTCCAAAGTCGAAGCCATACATCCCCTTGACATTTTCTGATTTTCTGATATTCTGAAAATATGAATAATATTCAAACAACAGCCATTATTAGAAATAGAGGGCAACTGACTATTCCCGACGTCATTCGTCGTGCTTTTAATTGGATGAAAACAGAATCAGTGGTCAGAATTATTTATCGTTCGCCTCAAGAGATTGTTATTACGCCTTATATTCAAGAAAAAGTAAAAAAAACAAATTGGAAAAAAGTATGGAGAGCGATTAATAAAGCTCGTTCATTTAAAGGTAAAAGAGGAAATCTTTCTAAATTTATTGCCGAAGACAGATATAATCATTAATTATGAATAAGAAACAAATTGTTGTCGATTCTTCGGTTGCAGTTAAATGGTTTAACACTAAAGATGAAGATAATTTAGATCAAGCAGATAAAATCCTTAAAGAATTAGAAGAGGAAAAGATAGAAATTTTCATGCCGGAAATTTCAAAATACGAAATAACAAACGCTTTGCTCTATAAAAAGTTAAGCCTTGCACTAATAAAAACTTCACTTTCAGCTATTTACAGCATGCTGGTAAAATTTGTTCCTTTAGATAGTAACTTAGCCACACAAACAGTAGAAATTGCTTATAAAAACAAAATTACTTTTTACGATGCTTGTTTTCTATCTTTAGCAAAAAAATTAAAGGGGGAATTAGTGACGGATAATATAAAACATCAAAGAAAAAATATTCAAGACATTAAAGTAATCGATTTAAAAGACTATCAACTCTCCAGCGTTGAAGTATCTCCAACTGGTAATCCAAGTTCTTGAGCTTTAAGAACTCTTCTCATGATTTTTCCACTTCTCGTTTTTGGCAGTTTGTCAACAAATTCGATTTCATCGGGAGTGGCAATGGGCCCAATTGATTTGCGGACGGTTTGAACGAGTTCTGTTTTCAATTCATCAGAGGGGATAACTCCTTGTTTTAAAATAACAAAAGCTTTGATTGATTCGCCTTTGATTTCATGGGGTTTGCCGATGACGGCCGTTTCGGCCACTTTAGGATTGGAGACAAAGGCTGACTCTATTTCGGCCGAACCTAATCGGTGGCCAGAGACTTTAATAACGTCGTCATTGCGGCCGGTAATCCAATAATATCCGTCCTCGTCAACCTTAGCCGAATCCCCGGCAAAATAAATAAAATTGGAGAAATTTGACGTTGGAGATTTGAGGTTAGAGGTTAGATTTGGAAGTTGGATGTTGGAAGTTTGATTTTCTACTTTCAAATTTCCAGCTTCATTATCTAATTTCGAACTTCTAACATCTAACGTCGGTTTGATTTTCTCAAAGTACGTCTCCCTGTATCTTTCTGGGTTATTATAAACGTCCAAGAACATCGCCGGCCAGGGTTTTCTGATGATTAAATATCCCTGAGTATTTGGAGGGACATTATTGCCTTTATCATCAACAACGTCAGCATCAATTCCAAAAAATGGCTTAAAGGCACTCCCGGGTTTTAATTTAACTGAAGGAACGGGAGTAATCATAAACATACCGGTTTCCGTCTGCCACCAAGTATCCATGATGGGGATTTTCTCACGACCGATATTTTTATAAAACCATAACCAAGCTTCCGGATTAATCGGTTCACCAACTGATCCTAAAATTTTTAACGAAGAAAAGTCATACTTTTTGAGATGCTCCTCGCCAAATCTCATCAAAGCTCTTATGGCCGTTGGCGCCGTATAAAATTTAGTCACTTTATATTTATCAATCAACCGCCACCAAATTTCAATATCAGGATAGTCGGGTGTGCCTTCGTATACGAACGTAGTAATTCCGTTTATCAATGGGGAATAGAGAATATAGGAATGTCCGGTAATCCAGCCGGCATCGGCGGTGGACCAGAAAATATCATCGGGTTTTATATCAAAAACAAATTTTAAAGTCGCATAAATTCCAACCATATATCCGCCGTGTCCGTGGATTATTCCCTTCGGTTTTCCAGTTGTTCCGGACGTGTAAAGAATGAAGGCCGGGTCGGAAGATTCCATGATTTCGGTCGGACAAACAGAACTCTGTTTGGCCATTAGTTTGTGCCACCAAATATATTTAGACATTGGATGTTTGAAATTAGAAGCTGGATTGGGAGGTTGGAAGCTGGAAGCTTGATTTTCCAACTTCAAGTTTCTAGCTTCCTTATCTAACCTCAAACTTCTAGCGTCTAACGTCGTATCCTTAATTCTCTCAACAACAATAACATATTCAACGGTTTTATTTTCCTTCAGCGCTTCATCGACATTTTTTTTCGATTCAATAATTTTTTTCCCGTAAGGATAAAAATTGGCACAGATGACGATTTTTACCCCGGCGTCCTCGATCCGGTTTTTTAAAGCATCAGCGGAAAAGCCACTATAAACGACCGAATGGACAGCCCCGATTTTTAAGCAGGCAAGCATGGCAATAAACTGTTCAGGAATTCGAGGAAGATAGATAGTGATTTTATCACCTTTTTTGACACCTAAAGATTTTAATCCATTGGCAAATTTGGAAACTTCATCATTCAATTGTTTGTAGGTAAATTTTCTTTCCGTTCCGTCCTGGGCTACCCAAATTAATGCCAATTTATTTTCCATAATTATACCACTTTGTGACGGCCGCACGAGAGTTGTATCATTCTTCGGAGTTTCTAAATGACGGTCAAGCGCGTTATAGACAATATTTGTCTGCCCGCCCACAAACCATCTCGCATAGGGATATTTCCAATCCAAAACTTTGTCCCAAGGTTTAAACCAACTTAATTCTTTGGCTATTTTTTCCCAAAAAGCCTCGGGATTTTTTATTGACTCCGAATACAGTTTTTCGTAGTCTTTGATGTAAGAAGCTTCAACT